>Ga0075426_10003232_pt1 | contig 11653 bp, 12 predicted proteins | sample SoiMethybrSBSTD5_FD_75304 | JGI IMG/M metagenome (GOLD analysis project Ga0075426, IMG submission 75304) | Bulk soil microbial communities from a Populus tree surrounding site in Tennessee, USA - Soil MetaG P. TD hybrid SBSTD5 | ecosystem: Environmental > Terrestrial > Soil > Tree plantation...
CCGCGAACCACAGCACATCGGTCGACTCCACCGCGAGCCGGCCCTGCCAGTGTGGCTCGAGCAGCTGCTCATAACTGGACGGTAGCTCGCTCGGCTTCACAAGGCGGGTGTTGTAGCCCAGCACGAAGAAGGCGAAGCGCGCGGCGACGTACTGGCGGTGGTCGGGCGCGAACGCCGCGGGCGAGAGCTCGCGAAAGGCGGGCGTGTAGAAGTCCTCCAAGAGTTGCTCGCGTCGCAGCGCCTCCATGCGATGCGAGCTCGTCTCGAACACATCGGCGCCATCGTGGCCGGAGCGCGCCTCGGCAATCGCGCGCTGTACGATCTTCTCCGCCGAGCCGCGCCAGTGAACGAGCTTTACGCCGTACTTCTTTTCGAACGCGGCGGCGAGCGCGCGCCCGTCCTGCACCGTCATCGTGCTGTAGAGGACGACCTGTCCTTCCTGCTTCGCGCCCGCGACGAGGCGTTCGAGGCGGTCCGGCCCCTGGTACATATAGATGTCGCGATTCGCCGCGCCGGCGAAGCCGACGTACAGCAGGACCAGGGCGGCGAGCGCGCGAAGCACCGGCGTATCATAGCCGCGCATGTCGAATGCCATTCGCATCAACAAGATCGGGCACGTCGGGCTCTACTGCCGCGACCTGCAGCGCATGGTGGACTTCTATACCCGTGTGCTCGGCTTCAAGGTATCGGACGTGAACGAAAAGCGCATGACCTTCCTGCGCTTCGGCGCCGATCACCACAGCTTCGTGCTTGCGCCGGCCGCCGAGACGCCTACAGGTCCGACGGTGCTGCAGCAGATCGCGATGGAAGTTGCCGACCTCGACGCGCTGAAGCGCATGCGCGCCCATCTCGTGAACCAGGGTGTGAAGGCGAGCGCCATCAAGCACGAAGGGCCGGGGAGCGACTACACGTTCGACTTCGACGATCCGGAAGGTAATCGCCTGCAGTTCTACTGCGACATGGACCAGATCGGCTGGGACGGCAAGAGCCGGCCGAAGGAGGAGTGGCAGCGTTTCACCGTCGAGGACTAGCGGGCATGTATGATCGCGCCGCAAATAGGAGGAACGGATGAAACGCAGGCAATTCCTTAAGGGCGCGGCGAGCGCGGCGCTCGCGCCGTACGTGATGCGCGGCTACGCCGCCGATCCGATCAACATCGGCGGGTTGTATCCGTCGACGGGCAGCATGGCGCAGATCGGCCAGGCGTGCGTCGTGGCGGCGAAGCTCGCGGTCGAGATGGTGAATAACGCGGGCGGCGTCAAGGCGCTCGGCGGCGCGAAGCTGAACCTGATCATCTCCGACGTGCAGAGCGACACCACGGTGACGCGCACCGAGACGGACCGCCTGATCTCCGGCAACAAGCTCTCCGCCATCCATGGCTGCTATGCCTCGGCGCTGACGCTGATCGCGAGCGAAGTCTGCGAGCGCGCCAAGGTGCCCATCATCACCGGCTCCTCCACCGATCAGCTCAACAAAGGCCGTCATTTCACTTTCACGCCCTTTGCGCGCGCCTCGCAGTTCGCCAAGGCGCAGCTGCAGATGGCGAAGCTCGTGAGCGACAAGCCGAAAGTCGCCGTCGTGTTCGAGAACACGGCCTTTGGCACCGCAACCTCCAACGGCTTGAAGGAACTGGCGCCGGGCGAAGGCGTCGAGATCGTGATGTTCGAGCCCTACTCGGCCGGCTTCACCGACGCCGGGCCGCTCATCAACAAGGTGAAGGCGTCGGGCGCGAACATGCTCTTTTCCGTGTCCTACCTGAACGACCTGATCCTCATCGTGCGCACGGTGAAGCAGGTCGGACTCAACATCGCCATCAACGGCGGCTCGGGCGGCTTCGTCATTCCCGACTTCTACAAGAACGTGGGCAAGGCGGCCGACGGCCTGCTCGGCGTCGCGCACTGGAATCACGACGTCAACGACGCGGCGCAGAAGGTGAACACCGAGTACAAGAAGCGCACCGGCGAGTTCATCTTCGAGTACGCCGGCGGCCTGGTGGCTCAGACGTACATGCTGGTCGATGCGATGGAGCGCGCGAAGTCCGCCGACCCGGTGAAGGTGCGCGACGCGCTCGCGCAACTCGACGTGTCGAGCGGCTACGCGGCGATGGCGCCCGGCGGCAAGGTCAAATTCGGCCCGGACGGCAAGAATGTCTACGGCCACCCGGTCGGCGTGCAGTGGCAGAACGGCGACCTCGTCAGCGTGTTCCCGAAGGACGACGCGCGCGGCAAGCTGCTGAAGACCTAGGCGGCCCGAGGCCGCGATGCTCGAGATCGTCGCCCAGGCCGTGATCAACGGCCTGCTGATCGGGGGCATCTACGCCCTCGTCAGCATCGGCGTCACGCTGATCTTCGGCGTGGTGAAGATCGTCAATTTCGCGCAGGGCGAGTTCGTGATGATCGGCATGTACATCACCTACTTCCTCGGCACGCAGTTCGGCATGGACCCGGTGCTCTCGCTCGTCATCTCGATGCCGGTGCTCTTCGTAATCGGCATGCTGGTGCAGCACTTCCTGATCCGCCGCGTGCTCGGACTCAACGATTTGCCGCAGATCTTTCTCACGTTCGCGCTCTCGCTCCTAATCCTCAACGTGGCGCTGATGGTGCTCACGCCGAACTACCGCACGCTGCACACGTCGTACTCGGACGCCGCGCTGCATTTCGGCGGCCTGTATGTGCCGGTGGCGAAGCTGATCGCCTTTGGCGTGGCGATGCTCCTCTCGGCGGTGCTGTGGCTCTTCCTGCGGAGCACCGACCTCGGCAAGGCGATGCGCGCCGCCTCGCAGAACCGCGAGGTGGCGCAGCTCATGGGCATCAACCCGCACCGGGTCTTCGCCGTGGCGCTCGGCATCGCGCTCGCGCTCGCCGGCGCGGCCGGGTCGCTCCTCATGCCGTTCTATCCGGCCTACCCGATGGTCGGGCAGGTGTTCGTGCTGATGGCGTTCGTGGCGGTCGTGCTCGGCACGCTCGGCAATGTGGTCGGCGCGCTCGTGGCGAGCCTATTGATGGGAATCGCCGAATCGCTCGGCATCCAGTTCATCGGCGCCGACTCCGGCCTGATCGTCGTCTTCCTGTTGCTCCTCGCCACGCTCGCGCTGCGGCCGAGCGGTCTTGCCGCCGGACGCGCGAGCTGATGAGCCTCGGCGGCCGGCGCGGCGCCGTCGCGGCGATCGTCGTGGTGCTCGTCGCCGTGCTGCCGCTCATGGTGAAGAGCTCGTTCGCGCTCGACATCCTGATCCGCATCCTGCTCTTCGCGTTCATCGGCACGGCGTGGAACCTGCTTGGCGGCTACGCCAAGCAGTTCTCGCTCGGGCATGCCGCGTTCTTCGGCCTGGGGGCGTATACCTCGAGCCTCCTCGAGGTGAACTACGGCATCTCGCCGTGGCTCGGCATGCTGGCGGGCGGCTTCGTCGCGCTCCTCGCCAGCTTGCCGATCGGCTGGCTCTGCTTCCGGCTGCGCGGGCCGTACTTCACCATCGCCACCATCGCCACCGCCCAGGTGCTGATGCTCATCTTCCTCAAGTTTCGCGACTTCGCCTGGGGCGCGGAAGGCACGACGATGCCGAACCTCGGCGACGCGCCGCTCATGATGCAGTTCGACGGCAAGGCGGCGTACTACTACGTCGCCCTCGGCCTGCTTCTCGTATCGCTCGGCGTAACCGCGTGGATCGAGCGTTCGCGCGCCGGCTACTACCTCGTGGCGCTCGGCGAAGACCAGGACGCCGCCGAAGCGGTCGGCATCGACGTGCCGCGCATGAAGCGCGACATCCTCATGCTCTCCGCCTTCCTCACGGCGATGGCCGGCACCTTCTACGTGCAGTACATCTACTTCATCGACCCGAACACCGCGTTCAACTTCAGCATCTCGATCGAGGCGGCGCTCGTGTCGATCGTCGGCGGCGTCGGCACGCTCTTCGGCCCGCTGATCGGCACCGTGCTCCTCGAGACGACCGCCGCGCTGCTGCAAAGCTGGCTCGGCAACCAGGCGGGCGTGCAGGTCACCGTGTACAGCGTGATCCTCATGGCGGTGATCCTCTGGCGCCCGACCGGGATCACGGGCTACGCGCTCGAGCTCTATGCGCGTCGTCGTGCAAAGGCCTGACATGGCCGAGGCGCTCGTCGTCCAGGACCTCTCCAAGCGCTTCGGTGGCCTGCGCGCGGTGCAGGAGGTGAGCTTCACCGTGCGCGAGAACGAGACGCTCGCGCTCATCGGTCCCAATGGCGCGGGCAAGACGACTGCCTTCAACCTCATCATGGGTTTCTACCGACCCGACGGCGGCTCTGTGCGCGCGTTCGGCCGCGAGCTCGTCGGCCTGCGTCCGCACGCCGTCTGCGCGCTCGGCGTCGCGCGCACCTTCCAGGTGGCGAAGCCCTTCGGCGGCATGACGGTGCTCGAGAACGTGATGACGGGCGCCTTTCTGCGCGAGCGCCGTCCGGCCGCGGCGCACGCGAAGGCGCGCGAGGCAATCGCCTTCGCCGGGCTCTCGGCGCGCGAGCGCAGCGCGGCGCGCGATCTCACCACGATCGACCAGCGTCGCCTCGAGATGGCGCGTGCGCTCGCCACCGAGCCACGGCTCTTGCTGCTCGACGAGGTGATGGCCGGCCTCAATCCGGCGGAAGTCGACCAGGCGGTCGCGCTCGTGCACAAGCTCGCCGCTCGCGGCCTCACCATCGTCATCGTCGAGCACCTGATGCGCGCGGTGATGGCGCTCGCCCGGCACATCGTCGTGCTCGATCACGGCCAGAAAATCGCGGAAGGCAATCCGACCGAGGTGATGAACAATCCCGAAGTCGTCCGCGCCTACCTCGGCTCCTCGGGGCACCGATGATCGAGCTCAGCGCGGTGAGCGCCTCGTACGGCAACGTTCCGGCCATCCGTGAAATCACGATCCGGGTCGGCGAAGGCGAGGCCGTCGGGCTGCTCGGTGCCAACGGCGCCGGCAAGAGCACGACACTGCGCGCCATTTCGGGCCTTGTGAAGCTCACTGCCGGCCGAGTCAGCTTCCTCGGCGAAGACCTCGCGCGGATCCCGCCCTACCGCATTACCGAGCTCGGCATCGCGCACGTGCCCGAAGGCCGCCAGGTGTTTCCGGAAATGACCGTGCAGGAGAACCTCGAGGTCGGCTCCTATGCGCCACGCGCCAAGGCCGAGCGCGCGCGCTCCCTCGAGCTCGTCTACGGCATCTTTCCGCGCCTCGCGGAGCGTCGCCATCAGCTCGCCGGCACGATGAGCGGCGGCGAGCAGCAGATGCTCGCGGTCGGCCGCGGCATGATGCTGAAGCCGCGACTGCTCATGCTCGATGAGCCCTCGCTCGGCCTCGCGCCGGTCATGTGCGACGTCACGTTCGAGAAAATCGCCGAGATCCACAAGATGGGCACCGCGCTCCTGCTGGTCGAGCAAAACGTCGCCCGCGCGCTCGGCCTCGTGCAGCGCGCCTACGTGCTGGAAAGCGGGCGCGTGATCATGCAGGGCGCGAGCGCCGAACTTGCCAACCACCCTCGAGTTCGGACCGCATACCTCGGCATTTAGTCCGGCTGCGGCCAAAAGCGAAGGTCGTTCAATGCACGGGAAGAAGCGCTGCGCATTGCTGCGAGCCCTACACTGTGGCGAGATCGCAATTCAGGCCGATCGACTGTGCATAGGCAATCACAGGCTAGTTCAGATATTCGCGGGTCCCGCGATAACGCCTTAAACATCCCCTAGCTCTTGCATTAGGCCAAACGTCCGCTTTCGGGGGTGGGCACAAGCGGACATTCAGACCGTACCTACAAATCTCGTGAATGTAGCTGCTTAGTTGTAGCAGCTCTGCATCGGCCGCGCAGGGCGTTTGAGCGCAGCTGTAAGTTCTTTCGTGGAAACCAAGGACTACATTGGACGATAAGGGAGTAACCTGATCCCCAACGGCTTCACGTAGATGGGCGCACTAGATTTTTGCTGACCACTGAGAGGACACATGAAAACATTGGCCTTAGTCGCAAGTTCGATCATCTATTTTGTCGGTCTTTCGGCGGAAGCACAGACGCCTCCGCGCGAGGGTGATCCCAAGCGGTTTCCGCAGATCACACTCGATCAAATCCCCCCTGAAGGTCAGCAACTGGCGAAAGAGATCCTGAGCATCTCCAGTGTCGGCCTGGGTGGACCTTATAACGTGATGTTCCGAAGCCCGGTATTCGCCGATCGGATGAAGAAGCTGCTCGACTACCTGCGGTTCAATACATCGCTCCCGCCCAGGCTAAACGAGTTAGCGATCCTTATTCAGGCATATGAATGGAAGTCACAAGTGGAGTGGTACGCGCACTACCCGCTCGCGCTAAAAGGAGGGTTACCCCAACATGTCGCGGATGATCTCAAAGCGGGGATCCGCCCACCTAACATGGCGCCAGACGAGGCCGTCGTGTACGACCTAAGCGTGGATTTGATCCGCCGCCACGAACTATCGGACGAGCTATTCTCGGCAGCGAGACGCCTCCTAACCGATCAGCAACTTGTAGACCTTGTGGCAGTGAGTGGCACATACGTCACCGCGGCAATGATTCTGGCATTGGGGCAGGAAATGCCGCCCGCCGGCAAGCCTCTGCCGTTCCCGCCGAATAAGTAGCTTTGCGGAAAGTTCCTGATAGTGGACAGCGGCGTACTTCGCCGATCGCCTTGGAGTCAGCGCGTAAGCGAGAAACTAAAAGCGGCTTCAGGCAAGAGCGGACATACCATGGAAGCCTGTGAGCCCTGATCTGTCCGAAGCTCAGTGCACACGATAGGGTGCTAGCTGCAGGATCGGCTCGGGGACCAGGGGCGCCTTGCCCGCTCTGTCGGCCTTGGCCTTGGCGATGAGAACCATGATGGCCTTATGGCTTATGAATCGAGTTTGTCCGCTGCCTGTGAGGCCACGGGACCGAGACAGCAAGAAGACTCCAAGCGAAATCCGACTACGCGTAAGCTCCTCAGTGGTGATGGTGGCGGTGATCGTGGCCATGTCGATGATGATTGCGATGCTCGTGCGGCAGGCGCGGATCCTGGCTGAAGACGAGTGACTTGATCGTCACCGGCACCGTGTGCGACGGCATGCGGATGCGGCCGAGATCGATGTAGTCGAAGTCGCGCAGCGTGATGCCGTCGAGTACCAGCACCTCGGAGGCGAGCGCGAAGTCGTCCTTGAGGATGCCGCCGATGGTCTGCGCGACGTCGCCGTCGAGGATCAGGTAGATGGGCTTCCGCTGCTCGATCGTGCGCGGCAGCGCGAGCTTGATGGCGCGCGCGAAGGCGCCGAGGCGCTGGTATTCCGGCGCGCCGCGCCAGCGGAATGCGAGCGCGACTTCCGTTTCGCCTTCGATGAGGTCGAATGCGGTGAAGTGCTCGCGTATCGCTTTCGCCAGCGCGTCGGCGTCGATGGTCTTCTCCAGCCGCACGGAAGGCTGCAGCACCTGCAGGTTCTTTCGCGGGAGGAGCTCGCCCGGCGAGGAGACATAAACGGTGTTCCCCGAGAGCTGCACGCTGTATTCCGAGGCGCCGAACGCCGTCGCCCGAATGCATTCGCCCGCAGGTAACAGCCGCCACGGGAAGCGACCCGCATCGAGCCGCTTGCGGATTGCGGCGCCAAGCCCGCGCCCCAGGTCGCCGAAGTCGCGCTCCTCGCGCCCATAGACGTATTCGCCGACGCCGCCGGAAAACATGACGCCGTCGATGTGCGCGAGTTGATGCAGCGGCTCCGTGAGGTACAGCTCGTTCGGCTTTTGAATAGCGCTGCAGAGCACCTCGGCCAGCCAGTCGGTGAGCCGTTCGAGATCAGCGCGCGATACCTGCGAGCCGAGCTGCCATTTAAAGCCGGCGGCTTGCGCGAGCTTCGCGCCTTGGGGATCGAGCCGAGTAATGCGTCCGGCCTCGTCTACGACGATCAGGCGGCCGCCGATATGGATGGCCGCGGTCTCCTCCACGCGGCCGTGCGCGACGAGCGCGAGCTTGGTGGTGCCGCCGCCGATGTCAATGTTGAGGATGTGCGAATCCTCGTCGTGCGAACGCTTGGCGGCGCCGGAGCCGTACGCGGCGAGCATCGCTTCCATGTGGTGGCCGGCGGTGGCGCAGACGAACTCGCCGCCCATCTCGGCGAGCAGTTCACCGATCGCCTGCGCGTTCTCGCGGCGCAGCGCTTCGCCGGTGAGGATCACCGAGCCGGTATCCACGTCATCGGGATGGATGCCGGCGCCCGCGTAGGCATCGTCGATGATCTCGCCGATGGCGCGCTCATCGATGCGCACGTCGCTCACGTAGGGCGTGAGCGCTACCGGCGACTGGTAAAGCGTATCTCGGCCGATGACGAAGTAGCGGCTGGAGAGGTCCTCGCCCATGCGCCGCATGCGCACGCGCGAGAAGATGACCTGCGTGCCCGCGGAGCCGATGTCGATGCCGACGCTCGTGAGCGTGATGTTGTCGGCCTGCCAGAGCGGGTTGTCCTCGATCGGTCCGGCCGGCCCGACGTCGTGGTCATGGTCGTGATCGTGGTCGCTGTCCTCGTCGTGCGTATGCTCGAGCTCTTCGCCATACGCGTGATCCGCGAGCGTGTGCGGCCGCTTGGGTTTTTGTTGCTCGCTCATTCCACCGGTCCTCGGCGCGGCTCGTAGCCCAGGCGCTGCGATACCGCGGCGGCGGTCGCGAGCACACTCGGCACGCAATCCTGCAACACTTTCTTCGTCATACGCTGCAGCGGCGCGGCGACACCGAGCGCGGCGATCACCTGGCCGGTGTGGTTGCGCACCGGCGCGGCGATAGCGCGCAGGCCGGGCTCGCTCTCCTCGTCGTCGATCGCGTACTCGCGCGAGGCGACTTCCTCCAGCATGGCCAGCATGTCGTCACGCCGGGTGATGGTTTTCGGCGTGTATGCCTTCAGGCCGTTGCCGAGCACGTGCTTTACAAACTCCGGCGGCTGGTAGGCGAGGAGCACCTTGCCCACGGCCGTGCAGTGAAGCGGCGCTCGTCCCCCGACCGCGGCGGCCATGCGGATCGCGTGGCGGCTTTCCATCTCGTAGACGTAAAGCACGCTCTCGTGGTCGACGATGCCGAGCTGCACCGTCTCGCCGGTCTTCTCGAGGAGCTCGCGCAGCTTAGGCCGCGCCTCGTTCGCCACGTCCATGCGCCGGCGCACGAGCGCGCCGAGCTCGAAGAGCGCGACGCCCAGGCGATATTTGCCGTTCTCGGTGTTCTGCTCGAGGAAGCCGGCGCTCGTCAGCGTCGCCGCCAGCCGATGCACGGTGCTCTTCGCGAGGCGCAAGCGCGTCGCTAGCGTCGTGATGCCGAGCTCGTTCTCCTCGCCGGAGAACGACGTCAAGAGTCGGATGGAGTTCGCCACCGACGATAGCCGCGCCCGCGGCGGCCTAGTGCTCGGTGCGCGATCCATAGGCGAAATACGCCGCGAGCAGGAATACGCACGTGGCGAGGCCGAGCGCCGGCGCCCAGTGCTCCGTCGCGACCGCGAGGGGCGGCAGCGCGTATTGCGCGAGCGCGTAAAGCGCAACGGCGAAGCACAGCACGCCGACGGCGATGCTCATGTAGCGGGACGCCGTCACGGCGCGCGCATCGGCACGCCGGACGAGCCGCGCGATCCACAGGCCGTTCAGCGCGTCGGTGATCACCATGCCGACAGTGAAGACCAGTCCAAGGATCGCGGCGAAGGCCCAGCCGCTCGCGACCGAGAAGACGAGCGCATTACTAATGGTGTCGAACGACAGGGCGAACGCCGCGCCGACCGCGGCGATCACCGCCGGATGGCTCGCCTCGGCGAGGCGCGCGGGCAGCAAGCGGCTGCGCACGCCGACCAGCGCGACGGCTCGGCCGCGCGGCGTACGCAGCGCCATGGCGATATTCGCGGTGCCGAGCGTGACGAGCACGGCGATCGAGATCCACGTGCCGGTGTGCTCGAGCCACGGCGGCGCCTGCCACGCCGCCGCGATCAGCGCCACGGTCACCGCCGTGAGCGTGACGACGAGACCATGGCCGAGCGAGAAGAACAGGCCGCACCAGCGCGAGCGCGTGGTGCGCGTGAAGCCGTCAATCGCCACCAGATGGTCGGGATCGAGCCCGTGCTTCAAGCCGAGCACGAACACGAGCGCGACGAGGCTTATTTCTGGTTGAAGAGCTTGTCCCATTCGCGCGTCCACTTGTCCTGCTCATCGAGTACGGTCGCGGGGTCGACGAGCGTGTACTTGAGGCGGCTCATCGGGCTCGCCACCTTCGTGCTCACCGGCGTACGGCCCATCGACTCGTAGAGGTGCTGACCCTCCGGCGAAAGCACATAGTCGACGAAAGCCTGCGCCGCCGCCGCGTGCGGCGCGTTGCGCGCGATGCCGATGCCCTGCGGCCGCGCCACGAGCGGGCTCACCGCGACCCAGTCGATCGGCGCGCCTTTGCGTTTGAAGGACTCGGCGTTGCCGTGGTAGACGCCGAGGCCGACCGGAATCTCGCCCGCGGCGATCAACTCCGCGAGCAGCACATGCCCTTTTCGCACGTCGGGGCGCATATCGGCGAGCTTGCGGAAGAACGCCATGCCGTCGCGCTCGCCCCAGAGCTTCACGAGCGTTGCCATCCATTCGTAGTCGGTGGCCTCGAGGCCGAGGCGGCCCTTCCACTTCGGATCAAGGAAGCCGCGATAGTCCTCGGGCAGCTCGTCCCGGCGCACCTTCGTCGTATTGAAACCGACGACGAAGAAATTCAAGCGGTCGGGGATCCAGCGCCGGTGCGGCGGCAACGCCGCGGGCGGAATGTCGGCGAGATGCGGCGACTTGAGTTCCGCCAGCACCTGCTCGCGTGCGAGCACCTCCATCTCCGGACCGTTGGTCTCGACGACGTCCACGGCGTAGCGGCGCGCGCGAGCTTCCGAGAGCGCGCGCTGCAGCACGTTTTCGCTCAGCGCGCGCCAGAGCTCGACCTTGATGCCGGTCTTCTTCTCGAAGGCCTGCGCGAGCGGCCGCGATTCGGTCGGCGCGAGCGACGTGTAGAGGACGACGGTCTTTTCCTGCGCCGCCGCGGCGCCGAGCATGGCGGCGAGCGCGATGGCAAGTAGCGTTCTCATCGATTGACCTGCAAGGCGCGTTATTCTATGGTGCTTTGCTCTCCTGGGAACGCGGTTCCATATAACGGAAATGTCTACCAAGACCACCACGGCGGTCACGCACTATCACATCCAGAAAAAGCGCCGGGCGGAGTTCATCGAGGACTGGCGCAAGAACCGCCGCACCGTCATTCGCAAGGAAGACGTCGCGCTCAAGCCCACTTCGCGCGGCATGCGCACCGGCGTCTACATGGGCGCCGACGGCGACTCGCCCACGCGCTGCCTGGATGCGCTGGTGCACGAGATTGATCCCGGCGCGGTCACTACCATCCACCGCCACTCGTGGGACGCGCAGCTCTTTATCGTCGAGGGCTCGGGCTGGACCGAGGTCGACGGCAAGCGCTACGACTGGAAGCCCTGGGACGCGATCCATATCCCGGCGTGGAGCTGGCATCGCTCGGGGAACGACGGCACGAAGCGCGCGCGGTTCATGAGCTACTCGTCCGAGCCGATGCTCTGGACGCTCGGCATGTGCGTAATCGAGGATCGCGGGCACGAGCCTTTTTCTTCACTTCCTTCGAAACCCTCCTTCACGGAGGGGCCGCAAGGCGACGACGCTTA
>Ga0075426_10003236_pt1 | contig 11647 bp, 11 predicted proteins | sample SoiMethybrSBSTD5_FD_75304 | JGI IMG/M metagenome (GOLD analysis project Ga0075426, IMG submission 75304) | Bulk soil microbial communities from a Populus tree surrounding site in Tennessee, USA - Soil MetaG P. TD hybrid SBSTD5 | ecosystem: Environmental > Terrestrial > Soil > Tree plantation...
GACTTGTGCGGCAGCTGCGGCGGCTTCGCGTAGCGCACGCCGTACATCTCGCGCGGCTTCGAGTAGCCGTCCCAGCCGATCTGCTCGATGCCGTAGTAGAGCTCGTTCGTGTGTCCTTCCGGATCGGGCGGATAGAAATGCCAGTTGGATCCCGGCAGGTCGCGCCCGGCGCGGCGGATCGGCCGGCCGCGCGCGCTGAACCAGTCGAAGGCGTCCGACACTTCCTGCAGCGATCCGACCTGCCACGTGATCTGGTTGACGGTGCCTTGGGGCTTGTGCGCCCACGGATTCAGCGCCTGGTAGGCGCCCTTCGGGAAGAAGACGAACGAATGGTGATCGGTGCCATGGCGCGAGAAGTAGCCGAGCGTCGGGCCCACGCTCGTGCGCTTGTCCTCGGGCAGGCGCTGCGCGAAGTCGAGCGGATCGGAGATGCGGAAGCCGAGCAGGCGGCAGTAGAAGTCCTTGCTCCTCTCCGGATCGGCGACATTGATGCCGAAGTGCCCGAGCCGGCGGATGCGGAACGGGCGCGGCCAGCGCACGCCGCCGAGTTCGAATTCGCGCTGCTCCGTCATGACGCGCCCATTGTATTCATTGGGAACGCTAATTGCGTTAGCGGCGGCATGAACATGCCGTTGACTGCACTACACGTGCCGCATGAGGTCTACAACGCCCGCGAGCATGGACTCGTCGGCAACGGCACGGCGAACGATCAGCCGGCGCTCGCCGCCCTCGTTGAGCGGCTTGGCACCGAGATCGCACGCGATCATCACCCGCGCGTCATCTACTGCCCACCCGGCGACTACCTGATCGCGGATGCGCCGGTCGTGTGGAAGAGCGGCATCTCCCTCGTCGGCGCGGGCACGGGCACGACGCGCTTCGTCCTTGCCAATCCTGGCAGCCGCGCGCCGATGGCGCTCGCGCGCTACAGCGAGCAGCTCGACGGCGCGAGCGCCGCGCGTCCGCTCGTCGACTGCACCTTCGCCGCGTTCGAGATCGACGGCGCGCGCATCGAGCTCGCGAAGTACGACCCGCATGCGAAGGGACTCGACCTGCAGTACATGGTACGGCCGATGTTCCGCGACCTGCATATCCATCACACGCCCGGGACGGGCCTCGGCTGCGATCATCTGCAGGACGCCACCATCCAGGGCGTGATCGCCGACAAGTGCGGGCGCCTGAACAGCGGCCGCGATGCCGGTGGCGCCGGCATCGGCATCGGCATCGGCGGCTGGGGCGCGATCGAGCGCCTCGACATCATCGACTGCATCGCTACGGGCAATGCGCGCCACGGCATCTTCGTCGAGCTGCAGAAGGGAAAGCCGCAGCGCCCGCGCGGCATCAAGATCCTCGGCTGCCATTGCGTCGACAACCGCTACGGCATCTCCGACTGGGGCGCGGAGGGCCTCGTCGTCGTCTCGTGCATCCTCTGCGACAACCACGTCGCAGGCTTCGACGTCTCGGCCGAAGGCACCTCCGGCGTGGCCGGACGCGGCGGCACGCTGAGCGACTGCCTGATCGACGGCAACGGCCGCGATGGCGTGAGCATCGGCAACACGAGCGGTCCCTATACCGTGCGCGCGAACCGCATCAGCTACAACGGCCGCTACGGTTACTACCAGCACAACATCAAGGACGATCCGCAGCCGGCCTTCGAGGTGACGATCGAGTCGAACGAGATCTGGAAGAACGGGCTCGATGGGATCCATCTTGGCGCGCCGATGGTCGATCCCTCGATCGTGCACAACCGCATTCGCAACAACGGGCGGCGCACCGAAGGCGCCGTAACGCGACGCGGCGCGGGCGTCACCTACGGCGACACATGGCTCCGCGATACCAATGCGCGATGGGCGATCGACGGGCACAAGGGCAAAACGGTTACCGTCGCCGGCATGCGCGCGCTCGTCCAGTCGAACGACGAGCAGCAGCTTCAGCTTTTTCCCTGGCGGCCCGGCGAGCCGACGGCGTGGGAAAAGGGCACGCCGGAGGAGGGCACGCTCTATCTCATCCAGGAGGAGGCGCCGGCGCAGCGCGCCGGCATCGGCATCAGCGTTCCCCTGCGGGGTGCCTGGATTCGCGGCAACCGCATCTGGGACAACCAGGAGCGGCACACCCAGAACGTAGGGCTTTGCATCGCCGATGGCGTGCAGTGCCCCGATTGCCGCATCGACGACGTCACTTCGTAAGCAGCGCGCTGATCCTCGAAGCGTCGTCGAGTTTCTCGAGGCCGAGCACCGCGTCGCGCAGCTCGCCCACGCGCTTCGCGGTCAGCGTATGCGCCGCCAGCCTTTCGAACTTGGCTATGACGTCGGCGTCGGCCGCGAAGTTGGGCTCGCCGCCGCGCGCCGTGCCCTGAGTGCGCTCGAGTCGCCTGCCGCCGCGCAGCTCGACCTGCACGCGCACTTCGTGCCGGTGATTCGCGCCTTTCGCGGTGATCGCCGGATCGGCGAGCACCATGACGCGCTCGGCGAGCGCCATGCGGCGCGCGTCGCGCTCGGCGCCCGGCTCGAACTGCTCGACGAAGCAATCGCCCTCCAGCAGTAAAGTCGCGGCGCAGAACGGCAGATTGAGCTGCGCGGCCGTCATGCCGGCGGGCTCGTATTTCCATCCGACGTGATCCATCGTCACCTGCGAGCCATGGACCGTGACGCGCTCGACGTCATCGGCGCTGAAGTGATGCTCGGCCTGGAGCGCGCGCAGCGCATCGAGCGTCGTGTGGTTGCTCGCGACGCACGCGTAGAACTTGAGCGCGACGCCCATGGTTTGCCACGTCGTGCCGAGTCCGGCCGTCAGTTCAGGCAGCCGGAAGCGATCCTGCGAGCGTGAGAACGTCGTGCAGAAGCCGCCATACTCGGCCTCGAAGACGTTTTCGATGCCGGTGAAGCCCTGCTCGGCGAGGAGCGCGGCGTAGAGGCCGCTTTGCGAGGCGCGCCCGGCGTGCATGCGCTTCACCATCGCGCCGTACTGCGCCGCCATGAGTCCGGAGGATTGCGTGCCCGCCATGCCGAGCGCATGGACGGTTTTGCCGGCATCGAGGCGCAGCGCGCGCGCCGCGGCAGCAGCGGCGGCAAAGACGCCGACGGTCGCGCCTGAGTGCCAACCCTGGCCGATGTGCTCGGGCCCCACGCAAAGGCCGACGCGCGGGCCGACCTCGTAGCCCGCGGCCGCCGCGGCGAGGAACTCGCGGCCGGTGAGCTTGTGCTGCTCGGCGATCGCGAGGAGCGCCGGCAGCACCACCGCGCCGACATGCAGCACGCCCGCGCGATGCACGTCGTCGAGCTCGAAGCTCTGCACCTGCGTGCCGTTGGCAAGCGCGGCGTGCGGCGCCGACAGCTTTTCATTCGTTCCCCACACCGTGCACTCGCCGGCCTTGTCCACGGCGCGCAGCGTGCGGCGCAGGATGCTGCACCACTCAAGATCGGCGCCATAGAGCGCGCAGCCGAGCGCATCGAGGATGAGAAGCTTGAGCCGCGCGCGCACGGCGTCCGGAATGTGCTCGTAGCGCAGGCCGGAGGCGAAATCGGCGAGGCCCCGCGTGTACGGGTTGTTCATTCGATGTGGATGCCCGCGGCGCGCACGACATTGCCGACACGTGCCACCTCCGCCTTGATGTGCGTGCCGAATTCTTCCGGCGTGCTGCCGATGACTACCGCGCCTTCGGCGGCGAGGCGCTTCGCGACCGCGGGCTGCCGCAGCGCCTTGACGATCGCGTCGTGCAGCCGCTCGATCACCGCGGGCGGCGTGCCGGCGGGCGCCATGATCCCGTACCACGAGCCCGCCTGGTAATCGGGCAGGCCCGACTCGGCCAGCGTCGGCACATCGGGGAGCAGCGCGGAGCGCTGGCGGCTCGTGACCGCGAGCGGGCGCAGCTTGCCCGCCTGGATGTGCGGCACCAGCGCGACGATGGTGCCGAACATGAGCTGCACTTCGCCGCTCATGAGATCGGTCATTGCGGGCGCGATGCCTTTGTACGGCACGTGGACCATCTTCACGCCGGCCATGTACTCGTACATCGCCGCCGCGAGCTGAGCGGCGCTGCCGTTGCCGTTCGATGCGTAATTCAGCTTGCCGGGATTCGCGCGCGCGTAAGCGGTGAACTGCGCGATGGTGCGCGCCGGCACGGCGGGATTGACGACCAGCACCGAAGGCGCGGACGCAAGCAGCGTGATCGGCGCGAAATCCTTCACCGGGTCGTAGCCGAGGCGGGCGTGCAGGTTCGGATTGACGGCGTGGCTGCCGACGCCGGCGAGAAAGAGCGTGTAGCCGTCGGGCGGCGCCTTGGCGGCGAGCTCCGCGCCGACCGAGCCGCCCGCGCCCGGGCGGTTGTCGATCACCATCGGCTGGCCGAGATCGGGGCCGAGCTCCTGCGCGATCGCGCGCGCCACCGTGTCGTTGCCGCCGCCGGGCGGAAAGGGAACGATGAGATGGATGGGCTTCGCGGGATACGCCTCGGCCTGAACGAGCGCCGACGAGCACAGTGCGAGCACCGCGATGAATTTCCTCATGCGCCGTAATGTACAGTCCCGCCAGCGATGGAGGCACGCAGATGAGCGCACCCGGCAGCGACAAGGTCTTTACCGGCTCGATCGCGCAGCTCTACGAACAGCATCTCGTGCCGCTCATCTTCGAGCCTTACGCGGCCGATGTCGCCAAGCGGCTGCGCGGGCGAGCGCTGTCCCGCGTGCTCGAGATCGCGGCCGGTACCGGCGTCGTCACGCGGGCGCTCGCCGGCACGTTGCCGGAAAGCGCCGCGATCGTCGCCACGGACCTGAACCAGGCGATGCTCGACCAGGCGGCCGCCATCGGTACTGCGCGGGCCGTGCAGTGGCAGCAGGCGGACGCCATGCAGCTCCCTTTCGGCGATGCCGCGTTCGACGCGGTCGTCTGCCAATTCGGCGTGATGTTTTTTCCGGACAAGGCGAAAGCATTCGCCCAGGCGCGCCGCGTGCTCAAGCCGGGCGGCGTGCTGCTCTTCAACGTCTGGGACCGGATCGAGGACAACGAATTCGCCGACGTGGTGACGCAGGCGGTGGGTAAGCTCTTTCCGGCCGATCCGCCGCGCTTCCTGGCACGCACGCCGCACGGCTACCACGACCGCGAAGTCATCGCGCGCGATCTGCGCGCCGGCGGATTTTCCGCCGCCCCGCGCATCGATACCGTGACTGCACGCAGCCGCGCGAGCTCGCCCCGCATCCCGGCGATCGCCTACTGCCAGGGAACGCCGCTACGCAGCGAAATCGAGGCGCGCGGCGCGAACCGCCTTGCCGAAGCAACGGACGTGGCCGCCGCCGCGATCGCCGAGCGCTTCGGCCGCGGCGCCACGGACGGGAAGATCCAGGCGCTCGTCGTCACGGTGCAGAGCTGACGGGCATGCGGCTGGGCTTCTTCACCATGCCGCTGCATCCGCGCACGCGCGATCCGGCGGCGACGCTGCAGGAGGATCGCGAGGCCGTGATCCTCGCCGATCGACTGGGCTACTACGACGCCTTCGTCGGCGAGCATCTCACCGACCCGGAAGAGAACGTCACGAACAGCTTCATCTTCCTTGCCTCGGTGCTCGCCGAGACGAAGACGATCAAGCTCGGCACCGGGACGTCCAACCTCTCGCACAGCCATCCGGTACTCGTCGCCGCTCACGCGGCGATGTTCGATCACCTCGCCAAGGGCCGCTTCATCTTCGGCATCAGCCCCGGCACGCTCGCCTCCGACGCCGAAGCGCTCGGCATGGACCTCGCCATGGAGGAGCGCAACAAGCGCTTCGCCGAGGCGATCGACGTGATCCTCGCCATCTGGGAGCGCGAGGCGCCCTACGACATCGAGCTGCCGGGCAATCGCTTCAAGGTTTCGACGCGGCGCACGCAGGTGCCCGAGGTCGGCCGCGGGCAGATGTACAAGCCTTACCAGCGTCCGCGTCCCGAGATCGTCGGCACCGTGGTCGCGCCGCATTCGAAGGGCGTGATCGCGATGGGCGAGCGCGACTTCCATCCGCTTTCAGCAAACTTTCTCCTGCCGCACTGGCTGCCGAGCCACTGGACGAACTACTGCGCCGGGAAAGCCAAAGCGGGCGCGCGAGCGGACCCGGATCATTGGCGCGTCGCGCGCACGATCTTCGTCGCCGATGACGACAAGACGGCCGAGCGCTACGGCCGCTCGGACCCGGCGAGCCCGTATCGCTATTACTGGGACAAGCTGCGCGGCAACATGATGCGCGCCAAGCGCCATGTCATCTTCAAGCGCCATCCCGAAGAGGACGACAGCGCGGTGACACTCGAGCGGCTGCTGCAGGAGCTCGTCATCTGCGGCACGCCGGCAAAGGTTGCAGACCAAATCCTCCAATTAAGAGAAACCGCAGGACCCTTCGGCGAGATCGTCTACGCGGGCATGGACTGGGTCGACCCGGCGCTCGCGCGCCGCTCGATGGAGCTGATGGCGACCGAGGTGATGCCGCGAATCAATAAATGGTGACTGTCACCATTTATTTGAGCGCGCGATAGAGGAACGGCAGGCTCACGTCCATCCGGTAGTCGATGTCGGAATGGTCGTCGTCGAACTCCTCGTATACATGCCGCACGCCCGCCTGCGCCAGGCGCTTGGAAAGGATGCGCGCGCCGTAGTGGATGTGGAACTGGTCCCGCCAGCCGCAATCGATGTAGATGCCGCGCAGGGTTTTCAGGTTTTGCCGGTAGCGCTGCACGAGGTTGATCGGATCGTTTCGCCGCCAGCGCGCCCAGCGCTCGGGAAGCGCCTCGCCGGACTCGAGGTTGAACGGGACGCGAAAGCCGTTCGGCGCGCGCGGATCGGGATCGTAGGTCGCCGCCATGCAGAGGTTCATGATGCACATCACCTCCTTGCCGGCGAGCTTCTCCTTTTTCCAGACATGCTCGAGGAAGCGCCGGATGCGCCCGTCGTCCATGCCGGCGGGGAGTCCTTTGTGCCCGGATTCGGCGCGCGCGTCGTAGCGCCCGGGCCGGCGCTTGGGCAGCCGGTATTTGCCGAGCTCGTTCAGCGTGTTCGGCCAGTCGTGCCAGTAGACGAAGTCGAAATACGCGTCCCCCGAATGATCGGCGATGGCGCCCCAGGATTTCGGGTAGCGCATGCCGTGCACCATGGCGCCGTAGCCGCCCGATGACTTGCCGAAGCAGCCGCGATGCTCGCGCGAGGCGAGAGTGCGGAACTCGCGATCGACGAATGGGATGAGCTCGCGCGTCAGGTAGTCGGCATAGTTGCCGATCGCCGAAGAGTTGACGTACTGGTTGCCGCCGAGCGCGGTGAAGCAGTCGGGGAAGACGAAGATCGCCGGTCCCATGCTGCCGTCGTGCATGAGGCGCGCGGCGCGCTCGGGGACGTTGTCGCCGAAGTTTTTCCAGTTGACGTGGCCGAGCCCGGAGCCGGTGAAGCCCACGAGATCGAAGAGCACCGGGAAGCGACGCAGCCGCGGGCGCGCGTCGTCGTACTGCGGCGGCAGCCAGACGGCGAGCTTGCGCACGTGCGGATCGCCGAGCGGGTTGTCCTTGAGGATGCGCGACTCGTGCTCGAGCACGACCAGCGTGCCGGGCGAACCTTTCATCCGCTTCAGCATGAGGGCGTCATTTTGCGCCAGGTGAATAACGCACAGCGTTGCGCCGCGGGATGACATTGGCTAACACAGCGTCCGGCGGACTCGCGCTAGAGTCAGCCGCTGGGGGAAAGAGCACATGCGCAAGCTAACGCTCGAAGAGATCCAGCGCGACGCAGAGCGGCACGGCGGCCGCTGCCTGACTCAATCCTACGTCGACAGCCTGACGCTCATGGAATGGGAATGCGCCAAGGGCCATCGCTGGCGCGCGGTCGCCCACGCCGTACGGCAGGGCCACTGGTGCAAGCGCTGCGCGGACGAGCGCCTGCGCCATCCCGCGAACGCGGTGCACGACCTCGCCGCCGCGCGCGGCGGCAAGTGCCTCGCCGAGCGCTACGTCAACAGCCAGAGCAAGATCGAGTGGATGTGCGAGCGCGGCCATCGCTGGCTCGCGAGCTTCAACTCGGTGAAGCAGGGAAGCTGGTGCCCTCAGTGCAAGGCCGAGAAGCGCGAGAGCCTGAAGGCGAGCGGCAATGCCGCGGCGGACAATCCCGCCATCACCCAGAAGCCGGCGGCGCCGAGCCGTCCGTACAGCGCCCCGGACACGAGCGTCACCAGCGCGCTCGCGCCGCCGATTCCGACCGTCCCGTAAATCGCCTGCGCCGTGCCCTCGAGCCCGTGGGGCACGGTCGCGGCGATCAGCCGCATACACGCGAGGTGCAGCAGCGCAAACGTGATGCCGTGTAGCGGCTGGACGAGGGCGAGCGCGACGACGTCGGCGCTCGAGGCCATCACGCTCCAGCGCACGACGCCGGCGAGCGCCGCGACGCCGAGCGCGCCGGCCGGCGTCAGCGTCCTCACCAGCGCCGGACCGACGGCGAAGAACACCACCACCTCCGCAAGCACCGCCTCGGACCAGAGGATGCTGCCGGTGGCCGCGCTGATACCGGCCGCACGCCAGCGGATCATCGCGAACGCGTCGTGCATGGCGTGGCTGCCCAGCACGAGCGCCGCGATCAGCACCACGTAGCGGAATACCGGCAGGCGAAAAAGCGTCCGGAGCCGCAAATCGGCGACCCGCAAATCGGTGTCAGGCACCGATTTCGACCTGCGCTCGGCGATGTCCGGAACGAAGCGCGCCGCGAGCGCCGCGGCGGCGAGGAGCGCCGCCTGGAGCACGACGATGATGCCCAGGCCGCGTCCGGCGATGAGCTGGCCCGAGGCGAGCGTGCCGGCGATGAAGGCTGCCGACCCCGTGCCGCGCACCCAGCCATACTCGAAGCCCTGCCGCTTCGCCGCCCCGAGCGCGAGCGCATCGGCGAGGATCGTCATCGGCGCGAGCGCCGCCGCCTGCGCGATGCTGATCGCGAGGAAGAACCAGAAGCCCTCCGCCGGCAGATAGCCGAGCGTGACGAACGCCGCAAGGACGATGCAGAGGACGAGCACGCCACGCAAGGCCTCCAGCAGGTCGCCGGCGCGACCTGCGAGCGGCGCGCTCACCAGCCGCACCGCCGTGCCGGCGGCGAGCACGAGGCCGAGCTCCTCCGGGGCGATGCCGCGAGAATTGACGAAGGCCGGCAGGAACGGCGATGCCACGCCGTACGCGGCATACATCGCCGCGTAGAGCACAACGAAGCGGGGAAGCGCGCTCCGCATGCGCGCGGGCCTACGCGCGCTAGCTCTTGCGCATGACCGAGCGCGCGCCGCCGACGCAGGAAGCGCTCGCCACGACGGTATCTTCCGATTCCGACAGGCGCTTGCGGCTATCGCTGATGCGGTTGCGCGCGCTCTGCGCGGTCGACCGGCTCGAGGCCAGGACCCGCTTCGCCTGTTTCAGGAGGGGACGAAATGCCGCGCCCATGAGTGGCGAGCTTAGCGTAATTTTTCCGTGAATCGTGGATCGCGACGCGGCGGGTTATCCTTCGGGCATGGTCGCTCGCCGCCTCGCCGGGCCCGCCGGAATCGTCCTCATCGCGCTCGCCCTCGTCGCCGCCTGGCTCGCCTACGGCGCGGCCCAGAAGCGCGCGCAGCAGCGCCATGTCGCCGAGCTCGTGCGCGACAGCACCGAGAAGCTCCGCCAGGCGCTCGGCCCGAACGCCTCGCCCGAGCTCGTCACGAGCATCGACACGAATCTGCGCTCGGTGAAGGCGCCGCGCGACCCGGCGCTCGCCGACGCGGCGGAGCAGTACATCACGGGCGCCCGTGAGATCGCCCGGCGGCGCGTCGCCGTCGCCGCCCTCGAGCGCAAGGCGGCCGCCAGCCGCGCGGCGCTCGCCGGACATATGGCGCGCGCGTCGCGCCGCAACGACGCCTGGCTGCGCGATGCGCTGGCGCTGAAAAAGCGCGTGGAGAACGACCACTTCGAGCTCGACGTGACGCTGAAAGCGCTGGACGAGCTCTTCTATTCGCTGCCCGAGAGCGAAAAGCCGCTCGCGCCGCGCGTGGGCGCGAGCGCTCTGCTCGATGAGACGCTCGCCGCCTCGGCCCGGAAAGAAACCCAGGACGAAGCGAGCCGCGCCGCCGCGGAACTGAGCCGCGTGCGCAACATCCTCCCTTAATCGGGGGTCAGACCCCTGCCGCTCTGGAAGAAGCTCTGGCTGCTCTTCACGGTCATCTGGGTGGTCGTGACGGGACTCCAGATCGGAACCATCCTCGCCTTCTCCGAGGAGCCGGAGAAAGCGCTGCGCCCTCTCGTGCTCGCGATCGCCGTCCCGGCGCTGCTTTACCTCGTGCTGCTGGGATGGCAGCGGCTGCGCAAAAAGCCGCCGGAGTAGTTCGGGCTGCGTCCCCGAATCAGGCGGCGGCGCGCGCCGCGCCGAGCGAGATGATGAGGTTCTCGAGCTTGCGCGCGTCGGCGTCGAAGCGCCGGATGCCTTCGGCGAGCTTGTCGGTCGCCATCGGGTCGTCGTTGTGCATCCAGCGGAAGGTTTTCTCGTCCATGTGGATCTTCTCGACCTGCTGCGCGCGCGCCTTCTCGGGCGAGAGCCGGCGCTCGATCGCTCCGGGCGCCTTCGCGAGCTTGTCGAGGAGATCGGGCGCGATGGTGAGGAGGTCGCAGCCGGCGAGCGCGAGGATCTGCTCGGTCTTGCGGAAGCTCGCGCCCATGACCTGCGTCTTGTAGCCGTGCTTCTTGTAGTACGTGTAGATCCTGGTCACCGATGCGACGCCGGGATCGTCGTCCACCGGGATGTCGTCGACCTTGCGCGAGGCGCGATACCAGTCGTAGATGCGCCCGACGAAAGGCGAGATCAGCGTCACGCCCGCATCGGCGCAGGCCACCGCCTGCGCGAACGAGAAGAGCAGCGTCATGTTGCAGTGGATGCCTTCGCGCTCGAGCTTCTCGGCGGCGCGGATGCCCTCCCAGGTGGCTGCGAGCTTGATCAGCACCCGCTCGCGCGACACGCCGTGGCGCTCATAGAGCGCGACCAGCCGCTCGGCCCGTGCGATCGAGCCCTCGAGGTCGAACGAGAGCCGCGCATCGACCTCGGTCGAGACCCGGCCGGCGACATGCTTGAGGATCTCACGGCCGAACTGCACGAAGAGCCCGTCCATCGCCGCCGCCGTGTCGCCGCGTGCTTCGCGAATGGCGGCATCGACCAGATGCCGGAAGCGCGGGTCCTGCGCCGAAGTGAGGAGAAGCGAGGGGTTGGTCGTCGCGTCCTGGGGTTTCCAGCGCGCCACCGCCTCGATGTCGCCCGTGTCCGCGACGACGAGCGAGTACTGCCGCAGCGATTCGAGTTGATTCATGGGCGGCGATTATAGGATGCGCCTCGCCGGCGTAGGCGACTGAAATTTAAGCTGTATCCCGCTCTCTACGGTAGTAAACTGTTGGGTACAACAACTAACTACCTTCCGTCACAGGAGTCGAGTTGCAGCCGACCGACATCAAGGACCCCGACTACTTCCACAAAGTCGTCGATTGCCAGTGGGCCTGCCCCGCCCACACACCCGTTCCAGAATACATCCGCCTGATCGCCGCCGGCCGCTACACGGACGCGTTCATGGTGAACTGGAAGTCCAACGTGTTTCCGGGGATTTTGGGACGCACATGCGACCGCCCGTGCGAGCCCGCGTGCCGCCGCGGCCGCGTCGAGG
>Ga0075426_10003239_pt1 | contig 11641 bp, 16 predicted proteins | sample SoiMethybrSBSTD5_FD_75304 | JGI IMG/M metagenome (GOLD analysis project Ga0075426, IMG submission 75304) | Bulk soil microbial communities from a Populus tree surrounding site in Tennessee, USA - Soil MetaG P. TD hybrid SBSTD5 | ecosystem: Environmental > Terrestrial > Soil > Tree plantation...
CGGCTGGCGCCCGTATTTCATCGCGCTCGGCGCCGCTGGCTTTCTCTGGATTCCGTTCTGGCTCGCGCGCATGCCGCGTTCTTCCCGCGATTCTCTTCAGGCAAGAGGGTCCGAAAACGAACCCGCTCCGGGCATCGCGGATATCCTTGCTCACCGCTCCGCGTGGGGCACCTTCCTCGGCCATTTCGGCGGAAATTATTTTTTATATTTTCTGCTGACCTGGCTGCCTTACTATCTCGTTCACGACCGCCAGTTTTCTCTGGCGCGCATGGGGAAAATCGGCGCGCTCGCTTACGCCTTCATGGCCATCGTGGCCCTCGCCAGCGGTTTCGCTTCTGATCGCCTCATCGACCGCGGCCGCAGCGTCACGCTCGTTCGCAAATCCATGATTGCCGGCGGCCAGGCCGTCGGCGGACTCGCCCTCGCCGCCTGCGCTCTTGTCGGCACCGGCTACGCCATTCCATTTCTTCTCTTCGCCGCGGCCGCGTACGGCTTCAACATTTCCAACACTTGGGTCATCCCGCAAATTCTCGCCGGCCCTCACGCGTCCGGCCGTTGGACCGGCCTGCAGAACTTCATCGGCAATCTCGCCGGCATCTCCGCTCCCGTCATCACCGGCTTCCTCGTCCAGCACACCGGCTCCTTCGTTTATGCATTTCTCCTTGCCGGTCTCATGTCTATCCTCGGCGCGGTTTCCTGGTTTTTCCTTCTCGGCCCCCTCCAGCAAGTCTCCTTTCACCCCGTAAACCGACCTTTTCCGCGAAGTTAGCCGTTCCCGTCCTGAGTCTTCTCCGGTCTTTCCCTTAGCCACAATTCATTAACACACCCGATTGGTCATCTGCCCCTTTGGCGGTCTACTAGGTTCCGGTGTCAGTTCCGTAACCCTAGAAGGTGGGCCCCATGAAGAAGGTCTATGTCGCACTCGTACTTACTCTCCTCGTCGGCGCGTCCTGCTCCGCCTCGTCGATCTCTGCTGGTCATCATTGCCCCGGTCCGAAGTGCGCTTTGCAGCCCACGCAAACTGTCGCCTGGTCGAGCCTCCTCAGCTCCACAACGTCTTCGCTCACTTCCACGTCGCTTTCTTCGACGAGCCTCACTCCCGTCTTAAGCTCCGCGTCCAATCTTCTCTCGCAAAACACCGCGCCGCTCGCCTGGTCGCCAACCCCTTCGTCCTCTTCCTTCAGCGCCAATACCGTCGTTTCCGATTTCACCGCGAAGACTAAAGGCGCTTCTCCCACGGCTGAGCCTTCCAGCCTCTTGATCTTGTCGGTCGGCCTGCTCTTTCTCGCCACGTTCCGCAAGCGCCGCCGCAAAGGAGCTCTCCATCTCCGTCCCGCCTAGCTGCTGACTCTCGCTCCGCAAGCGCCCACGACCGCTTTCGGGGCCCTCCCTGAGGAGACAGCAGCGCTCCCGCCCACGCGTTTGCGGGAAAACAGGCGGGACGGAGCCCCTCTCCGTTCCTCAAGAACGTCGGCCATTAGATGACTCAGTTGTTGTGAATCAGAAACGTCCCGTCAGTTGCCGCAATGGTTCAGTTTGAATTTCCTGGATCGTGACAAGAAGGGGCTCGGGGTTGTACTTACAAACCCTGAAATGGATAAGTCGAAAATTCAAACGGAACCACAGCGCAGTTGCCCACTCATGGTCCAGGCTAATTGCCCAAGCTAATTGCTGGTGTGTGTCGCGCGTTCAATTCCTTCCGCCGTTCGCACCATCACCAGAGCCAGCTCCAGCAACAGCCGTGTCAGCAGCACCCACACAAAAAACGCCGCAATCCCCGCCACCAGCGCCGTCAGTCCCTGCGATTGCGTTTGCTGGAAGCCGATCACCACTTCCGCCACCACCGCCACGAATCCGCCCAGCATCGCAATCACATAAAGTATCTTCACCAGCCGCCGCACCTGCTGTTGCCGGAATCCGAAGTCGACGAGCCCCGCAAAAAAGTTTTTTTCCTGGGACCCCATGAGTTCGGTCATGGTTCCTCCTGATTTTTTGGATTTTCGCGCTACCAGGCTGGGAGCCTTCTCCTCTAAAGATACTCCCACCGCCCCGTCCCCGCCTCTTTGTCAACTCCCTCGACGAAGTCTGCGAAAAATTCCACGCCTCTGGCCACTCCCCCTCCGACGCCCTCTTCATCATCAAAACCGAAACCGAAATCTACCTCGCATAAAATTCGAGTCTCTCGTAGCGCCGCCCCTTTAGGCGGCATCTTTCTTTCCTTCTCGCACCCGTGATCTAATCCCCGCGTGGAACTTCATCTTCCGAAGACGGGTCTCGACCAATACAAGAGTGCCTCGCAACGCGCTCGCGTGAGCACCGAATCGTGGGGCGCGGAGAATTTGTATTGTCCAGCCTGCGATTCACGCCGAATCAATGCGTTGCCGACCGGCACGCACGCTGCGGACTTCAGTTGCCCATCTTGTGATTCCAGATTTCAGCTAAAGAGCAAATCAGGTGTGTTTCGAGACCGAATCGTTGACGGCGCTTACGCCGCAATGCAACGCGCTATCAGCAAGAACCAAACGCCAAATCTCTTTCTGCTTCACTACAAACTTCCACAACTCATAGTCGAAAATGTTCTGCTCGTTCCGCACTTCGCATTCAGTCTCTCGTTCCTCGAAAAACGCAAGCCGCTTTCGTCAACGGCCCGCCGTGCCGGATGGGTCGGCTGTAATTTTCTGCTCGACCGCATCCCGCCCGACGCAAAAATCCCGGTCGTCGATTCCGGTAAGGCTGTTTCGCCTGCAATAGTCAGGGAGGCTTACGAGAAAGTCTGCCCGCTCGAAAAGCTCAACATCGAAAAGCGCGGCTGGACGCTCGACGTCCTAAACGTAGTTCGTTCTCTGAAGAAAAATGAATTTGTACTTTCCGAAGTATACGACCACGCAGACCAACTAGCCGAACTCCACCCGCAAAACCGCCACATCCACGACAAAATCCGCCAACAGCTCCAAGTCCTCCGCGACATGGACCTCCTCGAATTCCTCGGCGCGGGCTCCTACCGCTTGCACTGACCGCCGCGAAGTGTCTCAACTAAGCCATCGTCCCGACCAATAAAAAAAGAGGGGGCAAACTTCGCCCCCTTTCATGTGCCCAGGAAAACTACAAACTGAATCCCTTACCGCCAGGAATTCTGATGGTCCCGGTTCGTCACTTCAAAATCTGCCCGGCACCCATGGTCGACCCAGATCCCGTGTTTGCTGGTGCCCCAGCTGTAGCCTCTCGTACAAGCGGCTTCGCTATGCTGCGACACCATTCGCACCTCAGCGTGTCGCGTTTCTATGCGGCACGAGTGCCGCCTCATGTCGCCGGAGTTGCACGCAATCGTTTGCGAATTTCGGTTCCGGTCGTCGCGGCGATCCCGGTCGTCAACGCGGCCGTCATGATTCACGTCACGATTTCCCTGACTCTGATCCTGAAAGACCGCATTCGTTCCGGTTGTAAAATCCGCGCGGCATCCGTGATCCACCCAGATTCCCCGTTCATCGGAGCCCCAGCTGTAACCTTCCGTGCAAGCTGCGTCGCTGTGCTGCTTCAGAAGGAGCACTCCGCCTCGCGTATCAAATGAGCAGGAGTGCCTCTGTTCATCATCAGAGTTACAGAGAATCGTTTGCGTATTCCGGTCGTCCTGCCGGTTGCGGTTGTCGTTCCGGTTGTCGCGATTCGCATCGCGATAGGCTCCGTTCGCGTCTGGATAGTTTCTATTGTCGGCGACGGCAAAATCCGCGCGGCATCCGTGATCCACCCAAATGCCCCGTTCGTCAGTTCCCCAACTGTAGCCTTCGGTGCAAGCGGCGTCGCTGTGCTGCGTCGCCATGCGCACTCCGCCTCGAGTATCGATGGCGCAAGAGTGGCGCCCCATATCGTCGGAGTTGCAGGAAATCGTGGACTGGCCCAGCGATTTGTGCGGGATGAAAAGACAAATACTCAGCAAAGCTAAACTCAAGTAAAGACATCGGTTCTTCATGATCTGTAATTCTCCTTTTGCTTCTGTGCTTCTTCTGAAAGGTCATTCGCGCAATCGCCGTCAGGCGGCTCCGCCCCATGCGGTGCCGTCTATGCGTTGTCCCTTGCGTCTCGTTTGTGTGTGGAAGAGCAGGACATGCCCATCAGAATAGGTGCCCCGCAGACGCCCGTCTGCTCACTAAGGGACACTTTTGCGGTTTTCTTGTTGAATTCAGCCCCGAATGACCTCAAAGGCTGAGGCTTTTGAGGACGCTCGACGTCCTAAACGCAGGTCGCTCTTTGAACAAAAATGAATTTGTACTCTCCGAAGTGTACGACCACGCAGACCAACTGGCCGAACTCCACCCGCAGAACCATCACATCCACGACAAAATCCGCCAACAACTCCAAGTCCTTCGCGACCTGAACCTCCTCGAATTCCTCGGCGGCGGCTCCTACCGCATCCTCTAGCTCCTCAATTCGCCTTCCCCTTTTCCTCTGTGTCCTCCGTGCCTTTGTGGCAATCCCGTTCCTCCTCGAATTCCTCAAACCGTCTCAACCCGCAGCTTCGGAAACGCCGCCCGGTACAACCGCCCATCCAATGTCAGCAACCGGTATCCGCTCACCATCGCATGCGCCCCAATCAAAAAGTCCGCAAGAATGGGCCTCGGCCCATTCGTCCCTTGCTTCCTTCGTCGCTCTCCGTACTTCTGGTAAGCAACTCCAGCTTCGCGCCAAACTCGCTCTTTCAACTCCCACTCAACTCTAATTTGCGTCTCCTCGCAAAATCGATCCAGAAACTCTTCACTCCGCCCAGGTGCCGCCAGGAGTTCCGCGTATACCAAACCGCTAATCACCAGCGCTTCGGCCTCCGAAGTAGCTTCCAGTAGTTGCCGCGCGCTCCGGTGAAGAGCGTCTTCCACGTCCCACAACGCTACAAGAATGTTTGTATCGATTGCGGTCGTCATTCGCCGCGCAGCTTCCTCATCCACTTCAGAATCGCTTTGCGCCCTTTGCCAATGCCAGGATTTCCGATCCCCGCATATTTCTCAAAAGCGCGCTGTTCACGTACCGCGCGCACGCGAACTCCTTTTCCATCCTCTTCAAACTCCAGCCGGTCTCCCGCGCGCACCCCCAGCCTCCGCCGGATTTCCCGGGGAATCGTCACCTGTCCTTTGCTCGTTACCTTCGCCTGCTTTTTCATAGGCCGCTCCAATTCCTTACTTTAACACATAGCTCCTTACTTTTTACGTCGATGTTCCAGGCTAGCGCCGCGTGCGGCTCGATTCCACACGCACCGATCCCGCGACGTAAGCCAGAAACAATCCGGCAAATTTAGGGTCGTGGGGAATATTCAGGAAAACTTCAGTGCGCGACTTTTCTCGCTTTGCTGCGAACCACACAGAAAAGGCGGACGCTCTTAGCGGCGCCCGCCCATTTTCACGCTGTTGGTGAGGCGTTATGACGAACTGTCAGCCCTTCACCTTTACCGTCACCGGCTCCGCCAGCTTAAACGTCACCGGCGTCTCCGGGGCCAGCTTGATGTCCTTGTGTCCGGTCGCCCAGGCAACGGTTGTACCCGTCGCCGCGCCTATTGGTCCGCCAATCAACGCACCCGTGCCGCCGCCGGCCAAAGCGCCAATCGCAGCGCCGCCGCCGGCTCCTCCGCCGATCCACAGCCAGTTGCGTTTCTTGTGGTTGCCGCCAACGCGCGCGTGCGAAACGGTGCGGACGTCGTAGTCCTGTCCTTCGACCGCCACCGACTGCAGCGCTAGCTGCAATCGCGCCCGGCCCATCAGTCGTCCGGATTTATGCGCGTCAACAACCAATCCCTCAGCGTGGGTCCCCTGAGGAATTACCGTCTTGCCGTCGATCACGACGGGTTCGGAGACCGTTGCTTCAAAGCGGTCTCCCGGATTGCTCCGGTTGCTGGACACTGCCTGATCCAGAGTCACGTGAATCGCCGTGTTCTCCGGCAGCGTCACAGGTTCAGATCGGTCCGGCAAAGTCGTGGCAGCCACCGCCAGCGCCGCGGCCAACACCACTGAACCTCCGATCATAAGGTAGTGCCGTTTGGTAAGAATCATGTGCACCTCCCACTAAATAGGAGGCACTGACTCCGCCTTACGCTGCCCTTGTAAGCTATTCAAAACAAATTGGATAATGTCTTTCCGGGCTCAAACTGCCAGCAAAATTTGCAACCCCGCTGCAATTTCGCAGTACTGCAAGTACCAGGGCGTTTCCGCCCCCAAATCCTCCTGGCGCGGCATGGTATTTGTCCCGGGGCTTAGAAAAACAATTCCGGCGATACGTGAAACCTCGCGCTCAATCGCGCAATCTGTGCCTTGTTCAACTCCCGCTTCCCGTTCAACACTTCCGAAACAATGCTCGGCGTTCCAAATACATCAGCCAAATCCTTCTGCAGCAAATTATGTTGTTCAATCAAGAAACGCAGTACGTCCAGCGGCTTTCCTTTAGGCAACTTGTAATGCTTTTCCTCAAAATCTTCAATCAACAATGTCAACAGCTCCGCCAATTCCTTTTCCGCTGCCGTCAGCTTCGTGCCGCGTTGGTCCAGTGTGTACAGAATTTCCGTATAAGCCTCATTTTCCTTCTCCGTCCGAATAACTTTGGGGGGACTTTCCGCAGGAGTGCCTCATATTCCGGGGTCGTCGTCAGCGTGCTCACCTTTTCTACCCTCCCTTGCTATATTCCGCGTGTGTCAATAAATTCCGTAGGAAGATTCTTCCTGTCCGGTAGTTGATCTCTGTAATTAGTCGGTACGCATTGCCCTTGATATTGAAATACAGTGAACTCTTGTCAATAGCCCATCGACTTCGTACCCACGTTAGGCGCACGGTCCTGTTCCTCTGTCAGTTCCTTTCTCGCCAGTCCTATACCATCACCACAATTCTCCGCCCAGACTCCGCAGGCCGCATCCACCCATTTTTAATATCCGCAAGCGCCCACCGTTCCGTTTCGATCTTTAGTTCGCCCTTCGCACCGCGTGCCAACACTTGCTGCATCGCGTCCGCCAAAATTTCCCGCGATGGGATCCCCGCCGTTCCCGTGATGGTCAGCGCTGTACTCCGCAGCACAGCCGCAGGCAAGGAAATCGTCGCCCCGGCACTCTCGCCCACTTGCACCAGCCGTGTCTCCTTCTTCACCACCGCAAATTCCGATTTCGTCAACGCCACCAGCAGCGCCTCCGTCGGTTTTCCCCACAAATAATCCACCACGACGTCGAATCCCTCTTCGCCCGCCTCCCGCCGAAACGCCTCCACCAATGCCAGGGTTTCAGGGTTTGTACTTGCAAACCCTGAGCTAATACCAGTTTCCGCTTCCAGCTGAATCGTCGCATCTGCGCCCAATTCGCGCAGCCGCGCCAGCGCTCTCGCATTTCTTCCCGCGCCAATCACGCGCTTTGCGCCAAGCAATTTTGCAATTTGCACGGCGAGCTGACCCGTCACTCCCGTCGCGCCCAAAATCAACACCGTCTCGCCCGCAGCCACCTTCGCTCGCTGCGTCAACGTTAGCCAGGCGGACACGCCCGGATTCGGCAGCGCCGCCGCCAGTTCATCGCTCAGCTCTGCCGGCACCGGAAAACAAAACGCCTCCGGCACCACGGTCCGCTCCGCCATTGCGCCAAACGGTCGCCGCGCCCCGCCGAAGAAAACCCGCGTCCCATCTTCCAGCGTGCCCACTCCATCCGTTCCGCACACGACCGGGAATTCTTTCGGGCTCGCATAGTGCGCCCCGCTCGCCAGTTGCCGGTCAACACTTTTCAACGACGCCGCGCGCACCCGCACCAACGCCTCGTTTGCGCCCGCTGTCGGCTCGGCAAACTCTTCACACCGTGGCGCCCGTCCCAATCCCTGTAACACTGCCGCTTTCATTTTTCGATTTGGCTCCTTAACCGCCTTCCCTTTTCCCTCTGTGTCCCCTGTGCCCCTCTGGCGGTTCCGTTCCTCGAACCAGCGCTGGTTTTTCCCTCACAACCCCTATCTACTCATGTACAGTACTCTTAATGTAACTCTGGGCTCGCACCGATTCTGCCGACGCCTTGTCGGCATTTTGCTTCTCCAGAGAGCAAAAACGGGGGATGTTATGTTTACTTATAACCCCTTTTAGAATCTGCAGTTACAAGGCCGCCCACAACTGCTGATTCTAAGGCACTTACAGAAAACCTAAGTCCTTTAGATTCTGCAGTTACAAAAAACCAGGGGGGTAGGGGGCCAGCAACTCAGAGAGTCGCCGCGGACAGTTTTCTTACCTGCCGGATCACTTCATACACCGCCAGCGGCACCACAAAGCAGAGCCACGCCACACTCGTCGCTGCGTCGCCGCCATTCGACCCCAGCCGCGCCGTCACCCTCGGCAGCAGGTCGGTCATGATCCGAAACGTCACGAAACCGAAAGCCACCATATACGACCGGAGCATCCACTCTTTGTGCATCGCAACCCGGCCTTGCAAAATCGCCGCCCACGCAATCCCCGTCGTCAGAATCCACGCCGTCGCCAGCGCCATCAGCGCCACACCAAAACTCCGCGGAGTCGTGTATACCGCCATCAAAAACGCGCCAAGAATTCCCGCCGCCGCAGCAACCAGGTACACGCGTCCCGTCCAACGATGAAACGTCATCGCTTTCTGCCGCAACCCCGTCCAGAGCTGCAGCGTCCCGCACACCAGCGCAACCATGCCTCCGCCAATGTGCATGATTAGCCGGAACCGGTGCGGCCAGTAATAATCAAATTGTTTCGCATCAAACCGCAAAAAATACGGCACGGCGTAGTGCCAAATAAATCGCGCCGCCACTAGACTCGCCACGATCAACAATCCAATCGTAATCATTCGCGCCGAAGATTTGCCCGACCTGCCGCCCGAAAGCGTTGCGCTCGATGCCACGCCGCACCTCTCTAATCAAAATTTTCCCAGGAAAAAATCTGCAAACCGAATTCTTGTCGCGAGTCTCTGAAATTCCCGCGCCCCTGTCAATCCCTTTCCGGCTGGCCGAAATCCCCATTCATTCATCGTGTACTTCACGCGATTCGGCGCGCCGCTATGCGCTACAATATTCATGGTAATCCGCCATGATTCGCTCCTCGTCTCCATTTGCACTGTTGCTCAGCGCTGCCCTTCTTGCCGGCTGCCACAACACCCATGCCGATCCGAAGAAGACAACTGCTTCGGCGGCGAAGCAGGAAGAAGTCCACAACCTGATTCGTTTCGTCAAGAATCCCGATACGGCTCCCGCACTTGGCATCAACGATCTCGATGGCAAACCAATTTCGCTCGACGAGTTCAAAGGGAAAATAGTCTTGCTGAATTTCTGGGCGACCTGGTGCGGGCCATGCCGCGCGGAAATTCCCGACCTCATCGAGCTTCAGAACAAATATAAAGACCAGTTTGCGATCGTTGCGCTTGCCACCGACGAAGACGATCCCGTCCTTGTGAAAAAATTCTCGCAAGAGGCCGGCATCAACTATCGCGTCGGAATGTCTTCCGACGAGCTTCGCGCCAAGTACGGCGGAATTCCCGCGCTGCCCACCTCGTTCGTGATTGACGCGCAGGGCCGCGTCGTACAAAAACATATCGGCTTGAACGATCCGAGTATCTACGAACTGGAAGTGCGCGCACTGCTTGGCCTTCCGTTCGACGGCAAAGTCGATTATTTCGACGACACCGGACAGGTCTTTTTGAAAAACGCGGAGCGCGCCACCGAACTTCCCGGCGTCGATCTTTCCAAGCTGACGCCGGCGCAAAAGACAATTGCGCTTCGCCGCTTCAACGCGGAATCCTGCACCTGTGGCTGCAAGATGACGCTCGCGCAGTGCCGCGTGAACGACACCGGCTGCAGCGTCAGCAAAGAAATGACCGCCAAAATCGTCTCGGAACTTTCTCACGCACCCGCGAAAACCGCCGCGCCTGAGAAATGAATCCAAAAATAGTTTTCTTCATCCTGCTGATTCTTTCAGCGACCGGATTTATTTCTCCGCCCATCGCCCTTTGCGCCGGAATTATTTTCGGCCTCTCTCTACTCCATCCTTACAGCGCGGACAGTAAAGCCCTTTCTAAATTTCTTCTTCAGGCATCCATCGTCGCGCTCGGCTTCGGCATGAATCTCCACGAAGTTCTCAAGGCGGGCCGCAGCGGTTTTCTGTATACGTTCATCGGAATCACGTTCGCCATGCTTGCCGGGCTCGCGATCGGCAAAGTTCTCGCGGTCCGCGGCACGACTTCGTATTTAATCTCGACGGGCACGGCGATTTGCGGCGGCAGCGCGATCGCCGCTGTGGGCCCGGTTATTCACGCGTCCGAAGAGGAAATGGCTGTTTCGCTCGGGACGGTTTTCATTTTGAATTCGATTGCGCTGTTTATTTTTCCGGTGATCGGCCGCGCGCTGGGCCTTTCCCAATCGCAATTTGGTTTGTGGTCGGCGCTGGCGATTCACGATACGAGCTCGGTGGTCGGCGCGGCTTCGCGTTACGGAACCGAAGCGCTGATCATTGCGACGACAGTGAAACTTGCCCGCGCGCTTTGGATTGTGCCGCTGGTTTTTTTTACTGCGGTGGTGAAGCGCGGAAAATCAAAAATCACAATTCCCTGGTTCATTTTGTTTTTCTTTTTTGCGGCCGTGATCAATACGTACGGTCCGCAAGACGCGGCGCTTTCGCAAAAATTCTTTACGCTTGGCAAGCTTGGCCTTACCGCTACACTTTTTCTTATCGGAACCAGCATTTCGAAAAACACACTCAAGGAAGTCGGCTGGCGCCCGCTTGCGCAAGGCGTTCTGCTGTGGCTCGCGGTCGGTTCGCTTTCTCTTTATTTCATCCGCATCGGTTGGATCTCGCTCTCCGGAACGTTTTGATTGCGCCGCGCCTCGCAGAGGGACTAAACTCGCGCATCACTTTTTATGGAGGCGGTTTATGAACCGGCGAATGGCAATATTGGCAGTGGTCCTGATGGTGGGAGTTTTTACTGTACTTAAGGCAAATTCTCGGCCCTTGCCGCAGGCCTCGCGCAAAGCGATCAATCTGCCCGGCAAGACGATTAGCGCGCCATTCAGCGACGCCATTCTTTCCGGAAACACACTCTATCTAGCCGGGCGAATCGGGCTGGACAAGGATGGAAAAGCGCCGGACAAAATTGAGGACGAGATCAAGCTGCTGCTCGATGGGGAAAAGGATGTGCTGGCGCAAGCTGGAATGACCATGGACGATCTCGTGTACGTTCAGATTTCGTGCACGGATTTGAAGCTGTTTGACACGTTCAATCCGATCTACAAAACATATTTCACGAAGGAATTTCCGGCGCGCGAGTTTGTTGGGGCGGCGGCCATCTTGCGTGGGGGACATTTTGAGATGCAGGCAATCGCGGTCAAACACTAGGGCAGGCCGCCAGGACTTGACAATCGGTTGAGAAGGGTCTAAATTAACAGTGTTAAGTAAGTGAGGGCGGTCTGCGCATGGGCGTTCGGGAGCGGCGAGCTCGGGAAAAGCGGTATCTGCGACAAGAGATTATGGACGCGGCGAGCGAGCTCTTTGTCAAAGAGGGATTCGAAAACGTGTCCATGCGGCGGATTGCGGACCGAATCGAGTACTCGCCCACGACCATTTATTTGTATTTCAAGGATAAGGCCGAGCTGCTGGAAAGCATTTGCCAGGAGACGTTTGCCAAGCTGATTCAACGGCTGAC
>Ga0075426_10003243_pt1 | contig 11632 bp, 15 predicted proteins | sample SoiMethybrSBSTD5_FD_75304 | JGI IMG/M metagenome (GOLD analysis project Ga0075426, IMG submission 75304) | Bulk soil microbial communities from a Populus tree surrounding site in Tennessee, USA - Soil MetaG P. TD hybrid SBSTD5 | ecosystem: Environmental > Terrestrial > Soil > Tree plantation...
GCTGGCTCTTCGTCGGCCTCGCGATCGCCGCCGCGCTCATCGTTGGCGGGCTCGTCGGCTGGTGGTGGTCGACGCCGTTTTGGCTGATCGCGATTTTCATCCTGCAGTTCTTCCGCGATCCGGCGCGCGAGGTGCCCGAGGATCCGCGCGCCGTGGTCTCGCCCGCCGACGGGCGCATCGTCGAAGTGAGCCGCGCGCGCGATCCCTGGCTAGAGCGCGACGCGATCAAGGTCTCCGTGTTCATGAACGTGTTCAACGTCCATTCCAACCGCTCGCCCGTCGACGGCACGGTGAAGGAGCGCTGGTACTTCCCGGGCGCGTTCCTGAACGCGGCGCTCGACAAGGCGTCGCTTTCGAATGAGCGCAACGCGCTCTGGCTGCGCACGCCCGACGGGCGCGACGTCACCTGCGTGCAGGTGGCTGGTCTGATCGCGCGGCGCATCCTGTGCTATGTTGGGGCCGGCGCGGAGCTCCGGCGCGGCGAGCGCTTCGGCTTCATCCGCTTCGGCTCGCGCGTCGATGTGTACCTGCCCCTCGAGGCCGAGCCCAAGGCCGCGATCGGCGACAAGGTGTACGCCGCTAGTAGCGTGCTCGCATGGCTGACGCCCCCGACTACGAAACCGAAGTAGAGCCGCTGCCTCCTGCCGATAAGCCGCCACTGGGCGGCCTGCGCCGCCGCGGCATCTACCTGCTCCCCAACCTCTTCACGACGGGCGTCCTTTTTTCCGGCTTCTTCGCCATCGTCCAGGCGATGAATGACCGCTTCGAGATCGGCGCGATCGCGATCTTCGTCGCCATGGTGCTCGACGGCATGGACGGGCGGGTCGCGCGCTGGACCAATACGCAGAGCGAGTTCGGCGCCCAGTACGATTCGATCGCCGACATGGTGGCGTTTGGCGCGGCGCCGGCGCTGGTCGCCTATACCTGGGCGCTGAAGGACCTCGGCACGCTCGGCTGGATCGGTGCCTTCATTTACTGCGCCGGCGCCGGCATCCGCCTCGCGCGCTTCAACGCCAATATCACGGTAGTCGACAAGCGCTATTTCCAGGGCCTGCCGAGCCCCTCCGGCGCCGCCGTGATGACCGGGCTCGTCTGGGTGCTCGCCGACTTCGGCTTCGATCCCGACGACTCGGTGTGGCTTGGCGGAGTTACCTGGGCGATGGCGGTGTTCGCCGGCATCACCATGGTGTCGAACGTGCCGTTCTGGAGCTTCAAGGAAGTGAACTGGAAGAAGCGCGTGCCGCTCTGGGTGATCCTCGCCTGCGTGATCGGCCTCTCGGTGATCGCCTCCCGGCCGTCACTGGTGCTCTTTTTACTTTTCTTTTGCTATGCGCTCTCCGGCTATGCGATGTGGGGGATGGGCCATCGCGTGCGACCGGTGCTGCCCGAGGAATAGCGCCGCAGCATAATCGTCAAAGTTTTTTCAATCGTAACCGGCGCGCTCCGATACGCGCATGATCGGCGCATGCGCCACGATTCACGTACCGAGACCTTCGCCCGCGTCGGGCGCAGCTATCCGCGCATCGTGCTCGACCCGGCGCCGGAGCCGACACAGCCGCTCGCCTCGGGTCTCGCGGCGCGCTACCTCCTCGGCGCCGGCCTAGTCGGCCTGCTCGCCGCGCTCGGGCTGCTCGGCTGGTACCTCGCGCGCTAGCCCGGCGCGCACCCACTGCGCGAAGCGGTGGCAATCGAACTCCTGCGGCACGTAATACCCATGCTGGAACGCGCGCGAATGGATGCCTTGCTGCTGCCATTCGCAGTTCTGCGCGTCCTGCCGGTTCGTGATGTCCCAGAGTGCCACGTAGTGCTGCAGGTCCGCCTCGCTTAGCGGCAGCCGCTCCGGCTCGAACAGCCAGTCGTAGACGATGCGTACGCTCTCCGGGCCGGTGGGCGTCATCATGTGCGCGTTCACGTAATCCGGGTGCACGTTCAGGAAGAGTGCCGGCGGCAGCATCGCCGGTATGTACAGCGTGCGCCGCTCCTCGTCGTTTAGCGTGCCGATGGCCGGCAGCCGAGCACTGCCATCGAGCGTCAGCGTTTGCGCGCCGCTCGCATACTCGGGCGCCGCCTCCGGCCCGCGCAGGCCCCAGGCACCGGCGTCGCGGTAGGCCGTGACGACGCGGCAGAGCTCCGGGTGCACCGGCGGGCAGTGGAAGCACTCGGAGAAGTTCTCGGCGACGAGCTTCCAGTTCGCGCGCACCTCGGCGACGATGCGCTTGCCGATGCGCAGCTTCGGCAGCCGATAGCGCGCGAAGCGTTCCGGCAGCGCGCCGAGCGCCTCGGCAAGCGGCGGCGCGTCGCGCGCCAGGTTCACGAAGACGAAGCCGCCCCAGGTCTGCGCCGCGACTCGGTAGAGCGGGAAGGCGCGCATCTCGAAGTCCGGCGTCTCCATGCGCCGTGGCGTCGCCACCAGCTCGCCCGCGAGGTCGTAGGTCCACGAGTGGTACGGGCAGACGATGCGCCGGCGCGCGAAGTTGCCGCGCTCCTCTGTGCAGAGCACCGAGCCGCGATGCCGGCAGGTGTTGTGGAACGCGCGCAGCTCGCCCGCTTCGCCACGGGTGATCACGAGCGCTTGCGTGCCGATGCGCACCATGCGCCAGTCGCCGGGCGCGGGCAGCTCCTCCTCGCGTGCGACCGCGATCCAGTTGCGGTACCAGAACGCCTCGAGCTCGCGCGCGTAATGCGCCGGGTCGCGGTACCAGCTCGCGGGCAAACCGGCCTCCAGGCGGGTGAGCGGTTTTCGCTCCATGGCGAAATGTTGATCTGACCCCGTTTATTCCGCTATAGTGGCTCGCATGCAACAGGCGAACACCGTCCTTCTCTCGCTCGCGCTTCTCGCGCTGGGCGGCCTGCTGCTGCGCCCCGCGCGCTAAACACTCCTGCCTACAATCCGTGCTGTTAACCGGCCCTCGAGCCAGGGCCAGGGACTCATGCCATGAGCAAAGAGCAGTTGATCATATTCGACACCACCATGCGCGACGGGGAGCAAAGCCCCGGCGCCTCGATGACGCGCGAGGAGAAGCTGCGTATCGCGCGGGCGCTGGAGCGCATGCGCGTGGACGTGATCGAGGCGGGCTTCCCGGCGTCCTCCAACGGCGACTTCGAGGCGGTGCGCGCCATCGCCAACACGGTGAAGGAGTCCACCGTCTGCGGCCTGTGCCGCGCGAACGACCGCGACATCCAGCGCGGCATCGACGCCCTGCAGGGCGCCGCGCGCTGGCGCATCCATACCTTCATCGCCACGAGCGCGCTTCACATGGAGAAGAAGCTGCGCATGTCTGCGGAGCAGGTGCTCGAGCAGGCGCGTCTTTCGGTGCGTTTCGCGCGCAAGCATTGCCCGGACGTGGAATTCTCCCCTGAGGACGGCAGCCGCTCGGACGTCGACTTTCTCTGCCGCGTGCTCGAGACCGTGATCAAGGAGGGGGCGACCACCATCAACATACCGGACACGGTCGGCTACGCGGTGCCGCAGCAGTTCGGCGAATTCATCCGCCAGCTGCGCGAGCGCATTCCGAACTCCGACAAGGCGGTGTGGAGCGTGCATTGCCACAACGACCTCGGCATGGCAGTCGCCAACTCGCTCGCCGCGGTCCAGCTCGGCGGCGCGCGCCAGATCGAATGCACCATCAATGGCCTGGGCGAGCGCGCCGGCAACACCTCGCTCGAGGAAGTGGTCATGGCCGTCAAGACGCGCAGCGACTTCTTCCACCTGGAGGTCGGCCTCGACACGACGCACATCGTGCCGACCTCGCGCCTCGTGTCGCAGATCACCGGCTTCGTCGTACAGCCTAACAAGGCCGTCGTCGGTGCGAACGCTTTCGCGCACGCCTCCGGCATCCACCAGGACGGCGTGCTCAAGGCGCGCCAGACCTACGAGATCATGCGGGCCGAGGACGTGGGCTGGAGCACGAACAAGATCGTGCTCGGCAAGCTCTCCGGCAGGAACGCGTTCAAGCAGCGGCTGAAGGAGCTCGGCATCGAGCTCGAGAGCGAAGATGCGGTGAACAAGGCCTTCCAGCGCTTCAAGGACCTGGCGGATAAAAAAGCGGAAATCTACGATGAGGACCTGCAGGCTCTGGTGGCGCAGGAAGCCGGGCGCACGCACGAGGAGCATTGGCACCTTGTGACCATGAGCCAGGGGAGCGGCATGGGCGAGCGGCCGCACGCGAGCGTGGTGCTCAAGACCAACGGCAGCGAGAAGCGCGCGGATGCGCAGGGCGACGGCCCGGTGGATGCCACCTTCAAGGCGATCGAGTCGATCGCGAAGAGCGGGGCGGAGCTGCTGCTCTTCTCGGTGAACGCGGTGACCACCGGCACGGAATCGCAGGGCGAAGTGACGGTGCGCCTCGCCAAGGGCGGCCGCGTGGTCAATGGCGTGGGTGCCGATACCGACATCGTGGTCGCCTCGGCCAAGGCCTATGTGAGCGCGCTGAACAAGCTCGAGAGCAAGGTCGAGCGCCTGAACCCCCAGCATCAGCTGTGAGGCGCTACGCGCTCGCGCTGCTGGTGCTGGTGCTGGCGCTGCCGGCGCACGCGCAGATGTACAAGTGCGTGGACGAGCACGGCAAGACGCGCTACGCCGACCAGCCGGGCGCCGGCTGCAAGCCAGTCGACATCAAGCCGAGCCCGCCGCTCGGCGGCGAAGCCGCGTCGCGCAAGGACGACTTCGCGACACAGGACGCGGAGCTCAAGCGCCGGCTGCTCGAGCGTGACGAAGCCGCCGCCCGCGAGCGCGAGCAGCGCGAGGTCGCGGAGCACCGCTGCGCGGGCCTGCGCCGCGAAAACACGGTGCTCGCGAGCGGGATTCCGATCGTCGATGTAAATTCGAAGGGGGAGAAGGTTTACATGGACGATGTCACCCGCGAGCGCCGGCTTGCCGAGCTCGCCGCACAATTGAGGAGCTGCCCATGAGAGCGCTCGCGCTCGTCCTCCTTGCCGCGCTCGCGGCTCCGGCGCAAGCGCAGCTCTACAAATGCGTCGATGCACGCGGCAAGGTCGAGTACACCGACAACCCGGCGAACTGCAAAAGCGTCGCCAAGGCCGTCGAGCAACCGAAGCCGCGCCCGACCTCACCGGCCCCGGCCGCCAAGGCGCCAGTAAAGGCGAAGGAAGCGCCGACCAAGGTGGCGAAGGAGCCCGAGCTCTCGCGCACGCAGCTCGCCGCGCGTTGCAAGACCATGCGCGAGGAGCTCGACTGGCTGAACAGCCCCCGTGGCCGCAACGTCGAGTACCACACCGAGCGCGTCGCGCAGGTCGAGCAAGGCCTCCGCGCTTGCCGCTAGCGCGGCGTACCTGGCTTTTTGTGCCGGGCGCGGACCCGGCGGCGCACCAGCGTGCCGCGCGCTCCGGCGCCGACGTCATCGTCCTCGAGCTGGAAGACTTCACGCCGCCTGATTTGCGGCCGAAGGCGCGTGCGCTGTCGGCAGCGGCGTTCGCGCTCTGGCGCCGGCAGGGCGGGCTCGCCGGCGTGCGCATCAACCCGCTGGAAGATTGCGGGCTCGACGACCTTGCGGCCATTGAGCGGCCCGACGTGCTGATGATGTCGAAGGTCGCGACGCCCGAGCAGGTCGCGCGCCTGGAGGCGGCGGCGCCGGCCGGCGTCGAGCTCGTGCCGAACATCGAATCGGCCGCGGGCCTCGTGCGCACGCTCGAGATCGCGCGCGCATCGAAGCGCGTGAGCGCGCTGCTCATCGCGAGCGAGGATATGGTCGCTGACCTCGGCACGGAGCGCAGCCGCGACGGAGTGGAGCTCGCCTACGTGCGCTCGCGCTTTCTCCTCGAGTGCCGCGCGGCGGGTGTCGAGGCGATCGACTGCCCGTACACGTTCAGCGATCTGAAGGGCGCCGTCGCCGACGCGCGCTATGCGAAGCAGCTCGGCTATCGCATGAAGAGCGTCGTCGATCCGTCGCACGTAAAAGCGCTGAACGCGGTCTTCACGCCGAGCGCGCGCGAGCTCGCGCATGCGCGCAAGGTGGTCGCCGCATTCGAGCGCGCCCGCGCCGCAGGCAAGGAGCGCGCGAAGGTCGACGGGGCGCTCGTAGAAGTGCCGATCTACGCCGCGGCTAAGCGGCTCCTCGCGTCAGTCGCGCATAGCTGACCGCCGCGGCGAAGAAGAGGAGGCTGAGCGCGATCTCGACGGCTGCGAGCTGCCGCGCGAGGCCGGCTTCGGCCCACGCCCGCGTCGCCCCTTCGGCGAAGTAGGCGAGCACCAGCATGCTCGACCACTGGTAGGTGTAGCGCCGTCCCTGCAGGATGCCCGGCAGTGGCAAGGCGAGCGGCAGCGCCTTGAGTGCGAGCAGCGAGCCGCCCGCGCGCAGCGGCGCGAGCCACAGCTCCCATGCGAGGCACAGCGCGATGAGCGCGATCAGCGCGGCGCTTGCCGCCGCGCGCAGCCTAGGCACCCCAGAACTTCCACCACGGGCGGTGCGATTTCAGCTTCACCCGGACGTTCACCTTGGCGTTCGCGCCGAGCTTTGCCTGCAGCTCGTCGATCGCCTGCTGCACCGCCGCCGTGTTGGCGCCCTTGAAGCGGATGAGCTGGCCGCACCCCTCGCAGGCGACCGCGCTGCCTCCGGTCATCTCCGCCAACGCCAGCTCGCGCTTGCGCCCGCACTTCGGGCAGGCGATCTGCACGTTCATGCAAAGCGCACGGCGTAAATCGGCGGCAGGTGCGCCGAGAGGCATTGCCAGCGATCGCCGCCGTCCTCGGAGACCCAGAGGCCACCGGTGGTCGAACCGATAGCGAGGCGTTCGCCGCTCTCGTCGACCGCCAGGCCGTGGCGATAGATGAGATCGTAGGCATGCTCCTGCGGCAGCCCGGTGCGCAGCACCTCGAACGATCTGCCGCCGTCGCGCGTGCGTGCGACGACCAGCTTGCCATCCACCGGCAGGCGCCGTTCGTCCTTGTCCGCGGGCACGAACCACGCGGTGTCCGGGTCTCCAGGATGTACGGCGACCGCGAAGCCGAACTTGGAAGGGGCGATGGCGCTCACCTCCTGCCAGCTCGAACAGCCGTCGGTCGAGCGGAAAACGCCGTTGTGATGCTGCGCATAGAAGACGTCCGGCCGCGCCGGCGACTGCACCATGCGGTGCACGTCCTGGATGTTCTGGTCGTGCTGGCGCTCCGGCGGGAAGTAATCGGCGTGCATGCCGCGCGCCGCGAGCTGCCAGCTCTCGCCGCCGTCGGCGCTCTGCCAGACGCCGCCGCAGGAGATAGCGATGGTCAGTTTCCGCGCGTCGCGCGGATCGACGCAGATCGAGTGGATGCCGGGATGGTCGTAGCCGCCGCCGAACCATTCCGTGCGCTCTTTGCGATGCCAGAGGCTCGTCACGAGCGACCAGCTCGCGCCGCGGTCGACCGATTTGAACAAGCCGCCCGGAATCGTGCCGGCCCAGAGCGTGTCGCCGGCGGCTTCGAGCGTCCAGATCTGCACGAGCTTCCACGGCGTCTTGTCGTCCGTGCCCTCGGGCTTCGACGGGTAGGCAGGCGCCGCTACTTCGTTCCAGCTCGTGCCGCCGTCGTCGGAGCGGCGCAGCTTGACGCCGAAGTGACCGAGATTCAGCGCGGCGTAGATGGAGCCGTCATGCACGAGCACGGCGGTGACCGGGTCGCCCAGGAAATGCGGCTTGGCGGCGAGGCCGCGCGCCGGGTCGATGACGAAGAGTCCCTTTCGCGTGGCGACATAGAGCGCCATGGTCAGCCTCCCGTGAGAGCTTGCAGTACGTGGATCGCGGCCGCGCCCTCGACCGCGTCGGCCAGGGCGGCGCGCCGCCCATCTACGAATACGAAGACGTGCTTGCGCAACTCGCCTTGCTCATCGAGCACGTAGTCGCGCACCTGCGGCTGCGAACTGAAAACCGCTTCGAGCGCCGCGCGCACCGTCGCGCCGTGCACCTGCGTTTCGGCGCAGGCCACGTGGCGCTGCAGGTGCGAGGTAAATACCACGCGCGGCATGGCGAGCCGGTATCATAAAAGGATTGATGAGGAAGCACTTGCGCGCCGCGTGGGAGTTCATCGTGGCGCTCGTGATGCGCTTTCGCGAGGAGCGGGTGACGCAGACCGCCGGAAGCCTCACTTACACCACGCTCCTTTCCCTGGTGCCGCTCTTCACGGTGGCGCTCGCCATCAGCACCGCCTTTCCGGTGTTCAACCAATGGATCAGCTCGCTGCAGTTCTTCATCCAGGAGAACGTGCTGCCGAACACGCCGGCCGTGAACAGGCTGATCGAGCAGATCAACTCCTTTACCGAGAACGCCGCGCGGCTCACCGCCATCGGCATCGCCGGCTTCGTCGTCACTTCCGTGATGTTGATGCTGACCATCGACAACGCGCTGAACCGCATCTTCCGCGTGCAGCGCCGGCGCTCGATCGTGCAGAACATCTTCATCTATTGGGGCGTGATCACGCTCGGGCCACTCTTCATTGGCGGCAGCCTCTCGAGCACCTACTTCGCCCTGCGCCAGGCCGCCGGCATCCTGCCGCTCGGCTTTCTCGCCGACGCGCTCTTCGGCGTGGTGCCGTTCGTGCTCACCTGCGGCGCGCTCACGCTCCTCTACGGCATCGTGCCGGCACGGCGCGTCGACTGGCGCCATGCGCTCCTCGGCGGCCTGCTCGCCGGTATCGGCTTCGAGATCGCGAAGCGCGGCTTCGCCATTTATCTCTCTCGCGTGCCGACCTACACGCTCATCTACGGCGCATTCGCCACCATCCCCATCTTTCTCGTCTGGCTCTACCTTTCCTGGGTGGTGGTGCTGACCGGCGCCGTATTCACCGCGATACTGCCCGTGGTGCGCTCGAAGCCCGAGCGTCATCGCGTGCCGGGAGAAGAGCTCGCCGATGCGCTGCGCGTGCTTGGCGCGCTCGCGCGCGCGCACGAGCACGGGCGAGTTGTGGCGCTCAATCGCCTGGCACGCGAGCAGCGGCTGGTGCCCGAGCGTTGCGAGGAGATCCTCGAGCGCTCCGCGGCGCTCGGCTGGGTGGCGCGCACGGAGCGCGACGGCTGGGTGCTCGCGCGCGACGCGGCCCGCATCCATCTTACGGACATTTATCGTGCGTTCGTCTTCGATGCCGACGCGGTCGGCGTGCCGGAAGCGGAACTTGGTTTATCGTTGCGCGACTTCGTGATGCGCGACAGGACGGAGGAAAAAATTGATTCCACGGCGTGACAGGCTGATCGTCGCGCTCGACGTACCGAATGCGGCCGAGGCGCGGGCGCTGGTGGAACGCATCGGCTCGGCGGCCACGTACTACAAGATCGGGCTCGAGCTCGCCATGAGCCCCGGCTACTTCGATCTCGTCGCCTGGCTCACCGAGCGCGGCAAAAAGGTATTCGCCGACCTCAAGCTCTTCGACATCCCGGAGACGGTGGCGCGCGCTGTGGCGAATCTCCGCGGGCGCGGCATTGGCTTCGTCACGGTGCACGGCAACCAGGCGATGATGCACGCGGCGGCGAAGGAGAAGGGCGATTTGAAGGTGCTCGCCGTCACGGCGCTCACCAGCCTCGATCGGGGTGATCTCGATGACCTCGGGTTCTCGTGCGACGTGGAGCGCCTCGTGCTCTCGCGCGCGCGGCGCGCGATGGAGGCGGGCTGCGATGGTGTGATCTCCTCGGGACTGGAAGCCCAGCGCTTGAAGAGCGAGTTTCATGACCGCTTGCTGGTCGTGACGCCCGGCATCCGGCCGGTCGACAATCGCGCTGACGACCAGAAGCGCACGGTCGATGTAGCGCAGGCGTTCGCCAATGGCGCTGACTACATCGTCGTCGGGCGGCCGATCCGCCAGGCCGCCGATCCGCGCGCCGCCGCAGAGGCCATCCAGGGGACGATTGCGACTATTTTCGCGGCCTAGCGAGGAGCTCGGCGAGCAGGCGCTCGAGGTGCGCGTGGATCGGCAGCTGCACGCCGTGAAAGAGCACTTCGTCGTCCCGCGTCACGTGGATAGTTGGAAAGTTCTCGACGTCGGCGAGCTCACCGAGCTCATCGGCCTGGTCCTCGATGTCCATCCAGCGGAATTCGACGTCCGGGAATTTCTCGCGCAGCGCGAGAAACCCGGGCCGATATTGGACGCACGTATCGCACCACTCGGCGCAAAGGCAGCTCACGACGACAGCCATGGCTGATTTTATGCATGCGCTCGCCGGCATGGCCGGCCTCGTCGCGCTCGCCTGGCTGCTGAGCGAGGACCGGCGCGCCGTGCCGTGGCGCGCGGTCGGGGCGGGCATCGTGCTCGAGCTCGTACTCGCGACGCTGTGCCTGAAGCTCGCGGTGGTGGAAAACGCATTCATGGCGCTGAACGATGCGCTGCTCGTGCTCGAGCGCGCGACGGAGGCAGGAACCAGCCTCGTCTTTGGGTATCTCGGCGGCGGCGCGCCGCCATTCGCGGTGAGCGCGCCGCAAGCGACCTTCATTCTCGCGTTCCGCGCGCTGCCGATCGTGCTCGTGATCAGCGCGCTCTCGGCGCTCCTTTTCTATTGGCGCGTGCTGCCGGTGATCGTCAACGCGATGTCGTGGCTGCTGAAGCGCGTCATGGGCGTGGGCGGCGTGGTCGGGCTCTCGACGGCGGCGAACGTGTTCGTCGGCATGGTCGAAGCGCCGCTCTTCGTGCGGCCCTATCTTGCGCGGCTTTCGCGCGGCGAGCTCTTCGCGATCATGGTGCCGGGCATGGCGTCGATCGCCGGCACGGTGCTCTTTCTCTACGCGAGCATCCTGCGCCCGGTGCTGCCGAATGCGGTGGCGCATCTGCTGATCGCCTCGATCCTTTCGGCGCCGGCCGCGCTCGCGCTCTCGTTCGTCATGGTGCCGCCGCGCGGCGAGGCGGCGGGCGGGGAGCTCGAGCTACGCTCTGAGGCGAGCGGCGCCATGGACGCGATTACGCGCGGCACGCTCGAAGGCGCGCAGCTCCTGATCAACATCGTCGCCATGCTGGTGGTGTTCGTGGCGCTGGTGGCGCTCGTCAATCTCGTGATCGCGCCCTACAGCCTGCAAGGGCTCCTCGGCGTCGCGCTCGCGCCGCTCGCCTGGCTCTGCGGCGTGCCCTGGAGCGAAGCGCAGGCGGCGGGCGCGCTGCTCGGAACGAAAACCGTGCTGAACGAGCTCGTGGCGTATATCGACTTGTCCAAGGGCGAGCTTTCCGAGCGAAGCCGCGTGCTGATGACGTACGCGCTCTGCGGCTTCGCCAACTTCGGCAGTCTCGGAATAATGATCGGCGGCCTCGGCACCATGTGTCCGGAGCGCCGCGCCGAGGTGGTGGCGCTCGGCATGCGATCGATCGTTGCCGGAACGCTCGCGACCTGCTTCACCGCAGCGAGCGTCGCTTTGATTCTCTAGCGGTTCATTTTCGCGTAACGCAGATGTAGTTGCCGCACTACAGCAGGTTCATGCTTTTGAGGATATGAGCTTGCGGCGGCTGCGCCCTAGCATGGCCCCGACATGAAACCCGAGGTCATGGAGCAGTTGCGCGAAGTGCACGACATGCCGTCGCTCACCAAGGGCGTCCTCGAGCTATGCGAGCCCTACGGCGCGGTGCACAGCTTCAGGCTGGTGCACAACCGCGGCGCGGCGCGTGTAGTGTGCTTCATCGAGCTCGAATCGGCGAAGCAGCAGCCGCTGCTGGTGCGCGCGCTCGGCGCGAAAG
>Ga0075426_10003244_pt1 | contig 11629 bp, 31 predicted proteins | sample SoiMethybrSBSTD5_FD_75304 | JGI IMG/M metagenome (GOLD analysis project Ga0075426, IMG submission 75304) | Bulk soil microbial communities from a Populus tree surrounding site in Tennessee, USA - Soil MetaG P. TD hybrid SBSTD5 | ecosystem: Environmental > Terrestrial > Soil > Tree plantation...
GGGGGGGCGGGGGTACTTCGAGTTCATCGAGCACGCCGAGCAGAAGCGCAAGCGGAAGCGGTGCGAGCCCGGCTGTTTCTTCTGCGCGGTGGATCGCCACCCGGAGCGCTACGAATGCGTCGACGGCCGGTGGGTGGACAAGGCCCTGGTGAAGGCGCGCTGATGCCGTACCCGGAGCCGACGACGTGGCAACTGGTGAAGGAGTACGCAGGGGTCGTCTGGCGGCTGTGGCGAGCGCGGCGGGCGTTGCAGCGGGCGGAGGCGGCGGTGGGGGTCGGGGAGTTTCAGGTGGGGCACCCGCAGGTGATCGAGACGCGGGAGGAGTGGGAGCGGTACAAGGCGTGGGCGGCGGCGCAGGTGTGCTCGGGCTGCGACACGCCCGGGTGCGGCCCGGGGTGTGGGCGGAGGGCCAGCGAGCGGCAACCGGGGGAGGGGTGGTGGGTGACGGAGACGTGCTGCTGGGCGTGTCACTTCAAGCACGTCGCGCGCGGCGAGGAGCTGGATCGGCCATGAGCCCGGAGCCGGAGGACGCGACTGCGCCGTCCTGCGTCGGGTGCACGTGGGTCCGGTGGAAGAAGACGGCGTACGAGTCGTTGCCGGTGTGCGTGCATCCGCGCGCGGCGGTGACGGTGGGGGATCCGGTCTACGGGTTCACGACGCGGGGGTGGCAGTACTGCGCTCAGGCGCGGGAGGCGGAGGTCGGGGTCTGCGGGCCGGAGGGGCGGCTGTGGGGGGCGGGGCATCCGCGCGGGCTCGTCGCGGAGCTCCAGGAGTGGTGGACGGATCCGCAGCGGGTGCGGCGCGCGCCGCTCTACGACTGGCGGCCGGGGAGCTTCCGCAGCCGGTCCGGAACGACGCACCGCCCATGACCCGGCGGCGCGTGGTGGCCGAGCCGCCGAGGCGGGCGATGCTCCTGGGGCGGCGGGAGCGGCGGTGCATGGAGGTGCTCCGTCCGGGGCGGCCGGGGGCGCGCGCGTGTCTCAAGCTGGGGAGCTGGGAGGCGCGGTTGAACGGGCGGCCCTCGCCGCGCTGCACGGCGCACGCGGCGGCGTTCTGTCAGCGCTCGCGGATCTCGATGCCGGGGGCGCTGGAGGTGGCCTGGGCCGCGCTCCAGCGGCGGCAGGCCCCGCCCGCGCGGGTCGCCGAGCCGTTGCCGGACCGGACGCGGATCGGGCTGCTCGAGGAGCGGCTGGCGGCGCTGGAGGCGCGGGTGAACCGGCTGGAGGAGTGGGCGCAGCGGGCGACGCCGTTGGTCCGGAGCTGACGTGTCCGAGGCGGGCCAGGTGCTCATCGGCGTGATCCTGACGGCGTGCGCCGTGGTGGCGGTCGCGGGCCTGCTCTGGGCGTGCTGGGGCGCGGAGCGCCACCTGCGGCCGCCGCCGACGTACTGCGCGGAACTGGAGATCCTGCGCGGGTTCTACAAGGGGCAGCGGGTGCGCGTGCTCGAGCAGCGGTGCGCGGGCGACGGCCCGGTGCGCTACCGGGTGATCCTCCTGGGGCAGCCGGAGCGGCCGGAGGCGTGGGTGAGCGAGTGGGAGTTGCGGTGACCGAGACGCCGATCGTCGCCCGCGTGGGCCGCTACCGGATCCCGGTGGTCGGGCGGCACCCCTCCCTGGTCCAGTTCGCGGCCGGGGCGCGCGGGGCGCGTGAGGCCGGGGTCTACTGTTTCTGGACGGCGGTGCTGCGGCGGCCGCTCGTCAACCGGCAACGGTTCTGCACGGTGCGGGCGCGGGCGATGCAGCCGCCGGGGGAGCGGTTCGAGCGGATGAACCGCGAGCGGACGACCGCCCGCCACGCGCAGGCCCGGCGGGAGTACGGGATCTGGTGGACGCGGATCTTCCGGCGCGGGGCGGGGATCGCCTTCATCCGCCCCGCCACGGAGCTCGAGATCGCGGCCTGGCTCCACGGGCACCGCGCGGACGCGCAGTATATCCTGTCCGCGATGATCGGCCCGCCGAAGCCGCCGCAGCTCGCGCCGCCGCGCCCGCTCACCCCGTCAGAGCTGGCCTGGGAGACCTACGGATGACGCCGCCGATTCCCCCCGATGCGCACGAGGTCCGGCTCGTCGACGGCGCGGTGGACGAGGTCGTCGGCTGGGGCTTCCTCCACGTGGAGCAGATGAGCGGGGGCCACTGGTGGATCGGCTTCGATACGGCCGACGGGCGGCTCCTCCATCTCAACTTCCACGCGAAGGGCAGCATCCGCTGCCGCGTCGAGGACCAGGGGCCGTCGGAGCTGTGGGCGGCCCGCGTGGAGGAGCGACAGCGGGCGCTGATCGTGAACGCTCCCGACGGCTACGGGCAGTTCATGCGGAGCCTTCTCGAGGCGTGCCAGGCCGAGCTGAAGAAGGCACGGGAGGAGATCGCCCGGCTCCGACAGCGCCAGCCGATCGCGCTCACCCCGAGCCCGCATTTCCAGGACGGCCCGTGATCCGTGATGAACTCGCCGCGCTGCTTGCGCCCTACCTCGGGCCGCCCCGCGACAACGCCGCGCTCGATGCGGCCGACGCGGTGCTGGCGTATCTCTGCGATCGGGGGTGGCACACGCCGGACGCCTGTCGGAGCGACCGCGCGGTGCGGCCGGCGTGAGCGATGACGGATCTCCCACGGCAGGATCCCTCTTCTCCGGGATCGGGGGCATGGACCTCGGCCTCGAGCGCGCTGGCTGGCGCATCCGCTGGCAGGTCGAGAATGACCCATACTGTAACCGGGTCCTGGCCCGTCACTGGAGGACCGTGGCGCGGTATGGAGACGTACGATCTTTCCCGGTGGCCGACACAGAGCGCGTTGATCTCATCTGCGGAGGGTTTCCCTGTCAGCCCGTCTCAGGGGCCGGCAAGCAGTTGGCCCAGGCCGACGCCCGATGGCTCTGGCCCGAGTTCGGACGGGTCGTTCGCATTCTACGACCCCGCCTCGTCTTCGTGGAGAACGTGCCAAACCTCCTTTCTGTTGCCAACGGATCAGCCATGGGAGAAGTTCTCGGGGACCTGGCCGCTCTTGGGTATGACTGTGAATGGACGCGCTTATCAGCGGCCGACGTGGGCGCGCCGCACCTCCGGGAGCGGATCTGGATCGTGGGCTACACCCGAGAGCCGTGGGCACCGCGCGGAGTTTCCGACGCCGAGCGCGGCGCGGTACGGCTCGAGCGGCAACGGAGAGGGCAACAACGTCGAGAGTCGGGGGCGGCCGAGTTTGGAGTCGATGGCGCGCAAGGGGCTGTGGCCGACGCCGGTCGCGGGGATGGCGGATCGGGGCGATCGCGGCGATCTCAACACGGCGGTGAAGGGGTACCCGAGCGCGGGACACACGAAGGTCTGGCCGACGCCGAAGAGCTCGCCGAGCGCCCCGGACTTCGCGCGAGCAGGCCGGGAGGGCAGCGGGGGCGACGATCTGGCGACGGCGGTGGCGCGGACCATGTGGCCGACGCCGACGGCGGGGGACGCGGAGAGTTCGGGCTCAAGGAATCTCCCGGGTTCGAAGGCCCACGCGGGCGTGAGCCTGACGGACGCGGTGAAGACGGGGGACTCGACGACGCCGCGCTGGCCGACGCCGACGACGGCGATGACCGCCGGGTATACCCAGGACGAGGAGAAGCGGAAGAAGCACGCGCTGAAAGGACGGCATCAGGGCAACGAGCTGCTGCGGCAGGTGCACGAGGAGCGATGGCCGACACCACAGGCCCGCGACTGGAAATCTGGCAAGACCCTGACGGACTACGGCAATTCGCGGCCACTGTCGGAGCAGGTCAATGGGCAGTTGAGCCCGATGTGGGTCGAGTGGTTGATGGGCTTGCCCATCGGGTGGACCGATTGCGAGGACTCGGCAACGCCGTCGTCCCCCAGTGCGCCGAGTGGATCGGACACCGCCTGATGGACTACTGGCGGCGGAGGACGCGATGATGGCCGCAGAGTTCCGGGCCGGGTTGTGGACGCTGGCGGCGTTCGTGATCGCCTTCGTGGCGATGCTCGGGTTGGACTGGCTGCTGTCGCCGTGGGATCACTGATGAGCGTGCCGAAGTGCATCATGGATTTCCCCACCGCGTGGGCGTTCACGGAAGCCTCGAAGGACCGCGACCACGATCCGAGGTGTTCATGGATTCAGGCCCGGATGCTCTGCGATTGCCGCGTGATCTGGGACGAGTACGAGCGACGGCGACAGGCGATGGAGAGCGCGTGACCGAGCGCGGGATCTGCTACTGCGGGCACGCGCGCGACGACCATGCGTGGGGCCACGCGGTCGTCGAGGATAGCCCGTGTCAGCGCTGTCGCTGCGATCACTACGTGGACCGCGATCTCGAGGGCGAGCGATGAAGATCGCGTGGCTCGCCTACCCGCCGCAGTGGGTCCGGATCATCTGGTACCGGCGGCACTTCTACGTGCAGATCGGCAAGCTGGTGGTGCGGACCTCGGCGCTCCGATGATGCAGCTCGACTTCTGGAACGAGACCTGTCCGGAGTGCGAGGCGGGGATTCCGTTCGTGCATCCGGTCTATTCGATCGGGCTCCAATCGCACTGGATGAACTGGCGGGACGGGTTCAGCGGAACGTACCGGCTCCGGCTCTGCATCCGAGGGGTTCCCCGGCGATGATCGACCCCGTGGCGTTCTGGATGCCCTGGGTGATGCTCGGCATGGGTCTCGGGCTCTGCGGGATCCTGGTGATCTCGATGTACCGGCCATGATGGAAACGTGGCCGCGCGCGATCCAGTTGGTCTACCCGATCAGCGAGACGACGAACACGACGCTCCAGGTGTTCGTGGAGGAAGGCGGCGTCCGCTTCGACAACTCCGGCCCGCTGCCGCCGCGGGCCGTGCGGCAGCTCCGGCGGTGGCTCGACGAGTACCTGGAGGCGGTGGAGCTCAACCGGAAGCCGAAGCGACGGAAGGCCGGATGAGGTGACCGATGCAAGCCTGTACTGATTGCGGCTGGCGGTGCGAGCATGAGCCGGACGAAGAGTGCGAGTGCTTCCATGCCTGTGAGGGCAGACCAGGCGAGCGCGACGACATCCTTCCGCTCTATGGGGCGGCGGGATCCGCCTACCGGCGGTTCGCGCTGGAGGGGGCGGGCGGGGTCCAGACCGGCGAGGTGGCGATGCTCACCGTGGCGGATCGGACGCGGATCCTGATCGCGTTCAAGCCCCAGCTCGGCCGGATGCTGTGGCTGACACCGCCGGCGGCGCGCCGATGGGCCGAGCAGGTGCTCGAGACCTGCCGGGCGGCCGAAGCGGGCGAGGGGCCGACGCCGGAGATCGAGGAGCAGATCAAGGCGTTCCTCGATGCGATCCCGGCGCAGGCGATCACGCCCGGCCAGGTGATCCAGATCCTCGAGGAGTTCCAGAAGTCGTTCCGGGACAAGGGGGTCTGCAAGATGCTCACGTGGGGCGAGCAGTGTAGCTGCCCGCTCTGCCACATCGACGCCGTGATCGCGCTGCTGAAGCACGTGGGGGAGTCCGATGCCTCGAGCCCGCCAGAATCCGTTCACGAGTAACATCAAGGACTTCATCGCGATCCGGCTGCTCGCGGCCGGGTCCCGGCGCTCGGCGCGGCTGGCGCAGCGGGAGTGGCCGCGGATGACGACCTCCGCGCGGACGTTCTACCGGCGGCTGGCGGCGGAGGTCCTCAAGATGCTCGGGCCGCGATGAGCCAGGCCGAGCGGTACCCCGACGTCCCGGGGTTTCAGCGGTTCTCGGACACCTCGCGCGCGGCGGCGGCGCAGGTCAGCGACGTCGAGACGATCCGGCAGCAGGTCTACGATCTGATCGCTGGGCGCGCGGAGGGGATGACGGCCGATGCAGTGGCGGAGCACTTCGGGTGCTACCACAACCGGACGTCGCCTCGGATCCGCGAACTCGTGCTCAAGGGGCTGCTGATGGACAGTGGCGAGCGGCGGGATACCCGGAGCGGGCGGCGCGCGGTGGTATGGATCCGCGCGGTCCTGCCGCTGCCGGTGATCGAGGATCCCCTCGTGGCCGGACAGCTCCGGCTCCTCCCACACCGAGATGGAGGAGGGCGACGAGCGGTGAACGCCTGGTGGTTCGGTGTCGTCGCGGTCGTGTTCGCCGTGGGGATCGTCCTCGTCCTGGTCCTGAAACGTCGATGAGCCAGCGGCTCCGCGACCGGCTCCGGCGCTGGCTCTGGCGTAAGCTCCATCACTGGCAGTATCACCACTCCTGTTGGCGGCGGGTGAACACCGGCCGCCCGCACGTGCCGTGGGAGAACTTCTGCTGGCCGTGCCGCGTGATCAACCGGCAGCTCTTGCCGTGGTTGGGGAAGGAGGGAGGATGACCCGCGCGGAACGAGAGGCCTTCCAGCATTTCATCGCGTGGATCAAGGATGCCATGGCGGGGCTCGACGGATGTGTGCCCGTCGCCTTCATCTGCATGCCGGTGGAGCGGGTCCACGCGGACGGCGGCATCGACGTGCGGCGCGATGGCGACGGGCGGATCATCTGGCCGGCGAGCTTTCCGGTGGCGGATCGCGGGCCGCTGCTCGCCGGTCTCGCGCGCGGGTATGCCGCTGGCGCGGCGGATATTGGACGTGGGGTGCCGGATGCCAGGCCTGAATGACTGCTCGCGGTGCGGCCGGCCGCGCTACCGCGACGGCAAGCTGATCCACACGACGCTCGAGCCCACGCTCGGCGGTCGCCCCGGCTCCTACATGCTCATGGCGGGCCTCGACGGACTCCGCTCCCGGATCCGGGCGCGCGCGCACGAGGACGGATGGTGCGCGGAGGTGATGGACGACGAGCTGGGCACGGCGGGCGGGGTCGAGGAGAGCTGACGCGATGGTAACGTTCTGGCGACTCCACGAGATCGTCCGCTATCAGCCTTCCGCCGGGCTCGTGCGCGAGATTCAGCCGGGGATCTGGGAGGAAGCTGCCCTCAAGGGCTGGTTGGGGCCGGAACGCTTCGAGGAACTCTCGAAATTTCCCCTCATCTTGCAGGTCGTCACATACTAGTTTTTCCTCTGTTTTCCTCGGTTTTTGGTCCCGTTTCCACCAGTTGTCCACAAATTATCCCCATCTCATCCCCAACGAAGTCTCGGCTGCTCAGGGCGTCCGTTTGACTCGGTCAAACGTTCTGAGCCTCGCGGCAAGTGGCGGATGAATCGACCGCGCGGTCCTGGCATGTGCGATGCTCTCCCCCGGTGGCCGCCCGGTGGTTACTCTCTGCGGCCAGGAGGAGTCTATGAAGCACTGGGGCAAGGCGCTGTTCGTGCTGTTCCTGACCCTCGGTGGGCTGATCGGCGGTCCGCCGGCCGAGGCCATCTCGACGTGCATCAACATCCCCAACGTCACGGCGGGGACGGCGGACTGCACGCTCGATGGCCTCACGTTCTCTCACTTCGCGGTATCGGCGAGCGCGGGATTCTCGTCTGCGATCGTGGGAATCGGCCCGAACTCGGTCGTTTCCCCCGGCGGCGTAAACCTGTTGTTTCAGGTTGCGTCGACGCCGACACTGGGACCCGGTGACATCCTGTTGAGTTACCAGGTTGCCGCGTCACCGGGCGTGCAACTCACCGGCATCAACCTCACGAACGACGCGATCACCGGCCCCGTGACCATCGGGGAAATCGCGTGTCGCGTGCCGTTCGTGATGGGGACCACGTGCCTGCCCGCTGATCGGTTGGCGAGCATCACGGCGTCGGGTCCCGGTCAAGTCGCGGGGACGTTCGCGAGCCCCGTGACCACGGCGTTCCTGTTCAAGGACATCATGGTCGGACAGGGCGGCTTTATCAGTGATTTCAGCAACAGTCACGAGACGGCTCCAGCCCCAACTCCCGAGCCCGCCACGCTCCTCCTCCTGGGGACTTCGATGGCAGGCCTCGGCGCGCTCCTCCGTAAGCGCCGCACGAGTTAGTCAGGGAGGGCCGGTGGGGTTTCACGCCCCACCGGCATCCTGCCCGCCGAATTTGCTCGCCGCCGCATAAGTGCGGATGCTAGAGTCCCGACGATGTACTCGATCAAGAAGTCCTTCCGCTTTGAGGCCGCGCATCGGCTTCCCCACCACGAGGGTAAGTGTCAGCGTCTCCATGGGCACAGCTTTGTCGGGACGGTCTACCTGCGCGGGGAGGATCTCCAGCGGACGGGGCCGGATTGCAACATGCTGGTGGATTTCGGGGACGTGGGGGCGGCGGTGGCGGTCATGTCCGCGTCCTTCCTCGATCATCACTATCTCAACGAGAGCCTCGCTGAAGAATCACCCACCGCCGAGTTCATCGCGCGCTGGTGCTTCGAGCGCCTGACCAGAGATACCCGATTCGGCCAACTCGTCCACGCGGTCGAGATCGCCGAGACCTGCACTGCGAGCGCCATCTACGCGCGGAGCCTCGCCTCCTGAGCTGCTGGTACTTGTCCGGGCATGTGCGGCCAGCGATGTTCGGGCAGTTTCGATGGCTGGGGTGGATGCTCCAGCCAGGGATCGGCAACCGGCTCCCTCCAGGCGAGCAATGGGCAGCGGACAACGGGTGCTTCGCCAAGCCCGAGCAGTTCGAGATGGACGAGTTCCTCCGGTGGCTCGACTTCGACCACCGCGATCGCGCGCGCTGCCTCTTCGTGACCGCGCCCGACCGCCTGGGCCAGTGGGAGGAGACGCTGCGGGTGGCCGAGCCCGCGCTGAAAGTGCTCCGGAAGGCGGGCTGGCCGACGGCGTTCGTGGCGCAGGACGGCCTAGTGTCCGAGCGGACGCCCTGGGGCGCGTTCGACACGCTGTTCATCGGTGGGACGACCGCATGGAAGCGCGGAGCTGGTGCGGCCGCGTTGATCGGCGAGAGCGTCCGGCGTGGGGTGCCCGTCCACGTGGGCCGGGTCAACTCCTATCGCCGCTTCAAGACCTTCCAGGTCATGGGGGTCTCGAGCGTGGACGGCACGATCCTGCGCTTCGGGCCGGATATCAACGCGCTCGACCTCGCCTGGTGGCTACGCGCCCTGGAGGCGCAGCCGTCGCTCCTCTAGCCGACCCATCCCGGCAAGCCAAAACCCATTGAGCCACTTACGCTCAAGTCTGGCCAGCCCTGGCTGGGAACCCGAGCTCCATGGTGTTGTAAATAGCGGAAAGATCATGGCCTGGCACCAGGCGAGCTGCCACTGGGCGAGCTGGTGAAGGTCCCTCGCGGCTATCGAGTCTGGATCTTCGATGGGGGAGGGTATCTGTGGTTCTGCCTAGTGCGACGGGCGCACTACATCCTCGAATGGCGGATCCGGCGGTACGTGCTCGCCTTCGCGGTCTTTGCCCTCGGCCTGCTCTACATGCTGGTGAGCTTCTGGCTGGCCTACGGCGAGTTTCGGAGCTTCATCGAGGATGTGATCTGATCATGGCCGGTAGCGGGCCTGCGGGAACGCGCGCAGGATCGTGCCCGCGTGGTCGTAGCACTGCTCGACGGTCAGGCGCGCCCACGTTCGGCGTTCCCACTTCTCGGCGGGGTGCGGCGGGTTCTTCGAGCAGATCCGGTAGGCCGCCTCGCGGATCATGGCGGCCCCGAGCTCGGTGAAATCCACCGCCGGATGATGGCACAAGATTGTGCAAGGAAGAGATAGATATTGACCGGGTGCGGGCCGTCATGGTATTTCCCCCTCAGATATCACTCATTTCACAGGAGGAAACTCGCATGAAGCGCGCACGACTTGGGCGGAAGGGGTTGGCGAAAGCGGTGGGGCGGCCGAAGGCAGATCGGTTCGAGCAGGATCTCACGGCGCTGCGCCGGGCGAAGCGGCTTGTCGACGGCATGTCGCCCGCTGCCCGGAAGTGGCTCCGATCCAAGATCGCGTGAACAAGCGGCACCCTGTGACGAAAGGCGTTCAGCGCCCGCCGAAGGGACGGCGGGCGCAACGCTATCGTCCGTGTCGCGCCCGGGGTTCGCGGCTCGAGCGCGAGCTGGCGGCGACCGCGCCGGCGTGGCTGCGGATCCGATGATCGACTACGGCCTGATCGGGCGACTCGCGGTCGTGGTGGTCGTCGCCGTGGGCGTGGGGGCCTGGCTCTTCCGGCGCTTCTGCCCCGTCTGCGGGATCTGCGGTCGTCGGCACCTGCCGACGTGACGGAGCCTGCGGCGTCCCCGCCGCCACCGTCCCCACCGTATCCCGCCGTCGCGCTCACCGAGTCGCTCTTCCTCAAGGTCCTGAAGGAGTTCGAGGGGGGGCGGCTGTCCGTCGCGGGCGCGCTCCAGGCCGCGATCATGACCGCGTGGGCGCTGGGACACGCGGAGGGCGAAGACTCCTGCCTCGGCTGTACTCACCGCGTGCTCCAGGTACCGAAGACCAAGGTGCTGCACCTCCACTGCATCCAGAAGAGCGCGCAACTGATCTCGACGTCGATGGACGAGTACATTCGCACCTGGCGGTCGGCCCTGTCGCTGGGGTTGAAGCCGAATACCCCGCAGGCGCTCGAGGAATTTCTTGTGAGCATGAAGCCGGTGATTGATAGGATGCCGAGCATCGTGGCGGAGAAATATCGAGAAAGGGGCCTGATTCCATGAAAGAGGCGGCGGTGGACGTGGTGCACAAGTTCGAGACGGACTTGTACTGTGACCTCACCCGCGACGAGGTCCGGGAGCGCGGCGAATCCCTCGCGCAGACGCTCGAGAACATCCGGATCGAGGAAGAGGATCTCCGGGATCTGAGCAAGCAGCGGAAGCAGAAGATCGTGCTGCTCAAGGAGCGGGTGAAGGTGCTCGGTGACGCGACCCGGTTCCATCGGGAGAAGCGCGTGGTCGAGGTCGAGGTCGTCAACCTCGGCAACGGGATGTGCAACGAGATCCGGAAGGACACGGGCGAGGTCATCCGGACGCGCAAGCTCAGTGACTCCGAGATGCAGATGACCGTGCCCAAGATCGGGGAGAAGTCGGTCAACACCGCCGCCAAGTCGTGAGCGACGGCCCCGCCACCCCGACGGCGGCGGAGCGCGAGGCGCTCGAGCACTTCGGGTACGCGTCGTTCAGCTCTATGCCGTTCGATCCAGTGGCGCTCGCTCGCCGCTGGCGGACGCGGTACCAGGATCCCTTCGCCCAGATCGCCCAGGGTGTGATCCACGAGCGCGCGAGCAGCAGCATCCCGAGTGGACCGGAGTACCGAGGGCCGAGGTACTGGCCGTGTACGTTCTGCTCGGTCCGGTCTAAGGAGGCGACGAAATCGATATAGGTTGACATTGATTGCGTAGCCTTTCATACTCCGCCCGCATGGCATCCACACCGCTCACCCAACAGCAATTCTGGGACGATTTCGGTGCCCGGGTGCTCCAGCCGCTTTCGGAAATCCTGGTCAAGAGCTTCATGGATCAGCTCTTCAATGCCCCCCTCCCGAGCCTGCCGCCGGAACTCCGCGCGGTCGCGGGGCCGCTGCGGGCGACGCGTCGGAAAGAGTTGGAGAGTCTCATCCCCCCCGATATCCGTGGCCAGGCCAAGCGCGGGGTGTTCATGAAGGGAGTGGAGGCGGGCGTGCGGGATGCCCCGGTGCGCAACCCCTATCTCGGCAGCTCGTGGGGCACGCGCGGGTTCTCCGACATCTGGGAGGCCGGGCGGGTGAAGGGGACCACATGGCGGCGGGCGCGCCGGACGAACTTCCGGGAGCGCACGTGACGGCGTCGGCCCGGATGGTCAATCCGTTGATGCGGTCGCTCCGATGTGAGCCCTGCTGGATCG
>Ga0075426_10003245_pt1 | contig 11625 bp, 8 predicted proteins | sample SoiMethybrSBSTD5_FD_75304 | JGI IMG/M metagenome (GOLD analysis project Ga0075426, IMG submission 75304) | Bulk soil microbial communities from a Populus tree surrounding site in Tennessee, USA - Soil MetaG P. TD hybrid SBSTD5 | ecosystem: Environmental > Terrestrial > Soil > Tree plantation...
CAGTACGACAAATACGATCGGAAAGGGCCGAAGATCTTCGTCGGCGAGTGGGGCGCCTATGAAACGCCGTTCGAGCCGTGGAATCCGCGGTCGCGCGGCGAGGCGCCCACGCCCAACATGCGCGCCGCGATCGGCGATGCGGCGTGGATGACCGAGATGGAGAGGAACTCCGATCTGGTGATCATGAACTGCTACGCGCCGCTGCTGGTCAACGTCAATCCAGGCGCGCGCCAGTGGCGCCCCAATCTGATCGGGTACGACGCGCTTCGCGTCTACGGTTCGCCGAGCTTTCACGCCATCAAGCTGTTCGCCACAAACGTCGGCGACGAGATCCTCGAGGCGAACGCGACCGACGCCGACGTGCTGGTGTCGGTGACCCGCGACAGGCGGTCGCGGACGATCTACGTGAAGCTCGTGAATCCCGCCAACACCGCGGTACCGGTACAGTTGGATGTCACCGGCGCCGCGCTTCGCCCCACGGCGACCGCACTGACCCTCGCCGCCGATCCGCAGGCGACGAATTCGATCGACGCTCCCGACCGCATCGTGCCGGTCACCTCACAGGTGACGGGCGTGGCGCCCGGCTTCACCTATACCGTCCCGGCGAACGGCGTCGTGGTGCTCGAGCTTGGACTGCGCTGATCTACCTCTGGCGATCCTGCTGCAGGTGGTCGCCGAGGAGCGCGAGCGTGCCGCCGCGCGGGAGGCGGTCGAAGGTGCGGAGCGTGTTGCCGCGGCGCAGCCGCAGCGGCTGTCCGAGCAGCGAACGCACGGTCGTGCGCTCGAGCCGGCCGTTCTTCCACGTCAAGTCGATTTCGAATCCGCCGCGCGCCCTCAGGCCGGTGACGCGCCCGTCCGGCCACGCGGCGGGAAGCGCCGGCAGCAGACGAATCTCTCCCGCGTCGCACTGCAGCAGCATCTCCGCGATGGCTGACGTGCCGCCGAAGTTGCCGTCGATCTGAAACGGCGGGTGCGCGTCGAACATGTTCGGGTACGTGCGCTCGGGACCGAGCAGAAATTTCAAAATGTCGTAGGCGTGGTTGCCATCGCCCAGCCTCGCCCAGAGATTGATGCGCCAGGCGGTCGCCCAGCCGGTTGCCTGATCGCCGCGAATCTGGAGCGACCGTTTCACCGCCGCAGCGAGTTCAGGCGTGCGCCGCACGTCGATGTCGTGCCCGGGGAAGAGGGCGAACAGGTGCGAGACGTGCCGGTGGTGGATCTCCGGCGCCTGCATGTCCCAGTCCTCGAGCCATTCCTGCAGCTGGCCGGCGCTGCCGATCTGCAGAGGCGCCAGTCTCGCGCGGGTCGCGCTCCACTCTCGCTGCAGATCGGAGTCGATGCCGAGGGTACGCGCCGCCGCGATCGCATTGCCGAACAGCTCGCGCAGGAGTTCTTCGTCCATCGCCGGTCCGGCCGTCAGCGATGTGCCGAACGGATGCCGGTTCTCGGGCGACAGCGACGGCGACGTGACGAGCCAGTGGTGCGTTGGCTCCTCGACCAGCGTGTCGAGGAAGAACTGCGCGGCGCCTTTCAGCAAGGGGTAAATGCGCCGCAGATAGTCGCGATCGCCGTTGTATTCGTAGCGGTCCCACAGCGGCAGCGTCAGCCAGGCGCCGCCGGTCGGCCACAGTCCATATTGCACGCCGTCGATCGGTCCAGTGGCGCGCCAGAGATCCGTATTGTGGTGCGCCACCCACCCACCTGCGCCGTACATCTCGCGCGCGGTTCGCGCGCCGGTGACCGACAGATCCGACACCATCGCGGTCAATGGATCCAATGTCTCGACCAGGTTCGTTGAGAGCGCCGGCCAGTAGTTCATCTCGGTGTTGATATTGATGGTGTACTTGCTGCCCCAGGGAGGCGCCAGGCTCTCGTTCCACAGACCTTGCAGGTTCGCCGGCTGCGAACCAGTCCGCGAGCTGGCAATGAGCAGGTATCGGCCGTACTGAAAATACAACGCGGCCAGACCGGGATCGCCCCCGTCGCCGAACGCACGCACGCGCTCGTCCGTCGGGACGCGCTTCGAAGTTCCGACATCGAGCGTGACGCGATTGAACAGCTGCTGATAGTCGCGGACGTGCGCTGCGCGCAGTCCATCGACGCTCTCGCGCGATGCCGGATCGAGGGCCGCCGCGACACGGGCGGCGGGATCGGCGGTCACGTCCTCGTAGGTGCGGTAACTGGTCGCCGCCGCGATGAGCAGCGTGACGGCGTCGGCATCGTGGACGATGACGGCGTCGCCGCTCGCACTGCGCGACCCTCCCGTCGGCAGCACGCGGACGCGAGCTTCGAAGCGCAGCGCGCCGGTCATGGGGCGGCCGTCGGCCGTGGTGCCGGCGCCGTCCCCATTGACGCCGCGCATCACGAGGTCGCCGTCCGCGGTGGCCTCGACCGTCGCGCGCAGCGGCGTCTGCATCCGGGCGGCGAAGGAGATCTGTCCGGGGACGCTGGCGGTCAGCCGCACGACGATGACCTGGGCGGGCGCGCTCGCGAACACCTCGCGCGAGAACGTCACGCCTCCGGTGGTGTAGGACACGTGCGCCGTGGCCGTCGTCAGATCGAGATCGCGTCGGTAGTTTTCGACGGTATCGACGTCCGCGAACGTCAGCGCGAGATCGCCGACCGTCTGATACGGCATCTGCGCGAGCGGCTTCGACATCACTTTTGCGCCGGCGAGCTTCGCGGCCTCGGCGTACTTGCGCTCGGCGAGCAGCCGCCGGACTTCGGGAAGCGCATCCTTCGCTTCGGGGTTCACCGGATCGTACGGCCGCCCCGCCCACAGCGTGTCTTCGTTCAGCTGCAACCGCTCGTGCACGATGCCGCCGAAGATCATCGCGCCGAGACGGCCGTCGCCCACCGGAAGTGCGCGGACCCACTCCGCGCTCGCCGCCTGGCGGCTCTCGCGCGAGGAGTCGATTGGCGCCAATGGGTGATCGGATGCCGGCGCTCGATACCAGAGGCTGAGCGCCGACGCAGGCGCCGGTGCTTCGCCGGCCAGCCGCGGTGACGTCGGTGACTGCGTTGCCGCGACGACGAACAGCGCCGTCATCCAGCAGCGCAACGCTGTCATGTCGCGTCGCATTATAGCCAGCTGGCGCGCAAGCGTTCGATTCGCGGGCTCGTCTCGCGTCGCCCGCGAACCGCCGGTCGCAACCGAACGCCGGCATCTTCATGTCGCGGTGCCTTATAGCGTTAGGCCGTCTTGGTGCGAACCACGAGATCGACCTCGCAGTTCAAGACTTGGAGCAACGCGAGCACCTGATCGACTGACTTCCGGTAGTTGGTCTGATCAAGGAGTCGGTACAACTGTGCCGCTGATGTTCCAAGTCGTCGCATGATCTCGCGCTTCGAGAGTGGGCTCTCGGCGATCCGCTTCTGCGCTTCGAGCGTCAATCGGTAGAGCAACAGGTCTCGGAGATAGGCCGGATCCTGGTTGTATTCGAGCACTTGTTCCGCATGGACAGTGCCGGTTCGGCCGGTGTGGAGTACGTAGGTGAACGCCTCGCGGCCTGCTTCGGCGTCAACGAAGAGCTCGGTGATTGGGTCTTGAATCGTCGGTGTTGGGTCCGCCTTGGAGAACGGGAAGACCAGCTTCTTCGTCGCAGTGCGGACCTCGAAGATCTTCTTGCGATTATTATGTGTGACGGAACGAATCTTCACAGCAATCCCTCCGCTTCGAGTTCTGCAATCAGCGTCAGAATCCGGCTCGTGGCCGCGCCTTTCATCGGCTTCTGGTTGTCCAAGTCCCACTTCACGATCAGCTTCCCGTCACGGTAAACGTGGACGTGGCGCGGTGGATGGTCGCCCTTCCATGTGATGAACACGTATCCGCCGCGCCGGTACTTGCCCATCGTGAAAATGTTACCATAGGAGGTAACGGTTTCAGCGGGCTGGTTTTCCGATGCCGAGTAGACGGGCAATCCGACCGCGATTCGTCGGGCCAGACTCAACGCCTGCCCTTTTGCTCAAGGATTTCAGCGCGATCCGCAAGTCGGGAATCCGACGGGAGCTATACTGGTCGGGTTCGTCGCGGGGCCGTAAGTGATCGGAGGGGTTCAGAGACGTATCACAATTCCTATCACAATCCGGGTTTAGGGCTGGGCCGCTCGCCCGTAAACCGCTGATTCTAAAGACACGGAGAGATGTCCGAGTGGTTGAAGGAGCACGCTTGGAAAGCGTGTGTAGGGGAAACTCTACCGTGGGTTCGAATCCCACTCTCTCCGATTCCCTCTTTCGCCCGAGCAGCACTGCCACCTGTCATTCCGCGTCGGCTAAGACGATTCGGAGACCTTCCGCTTCTTCAGCACCGCCCTTCGCGCGGCCCAGTACTTCTTCATGCGTTCCGAAACGGCTCGTCGCTTCGCCGGCGTCAGTCGCCGCTTTCCCGCGGTGCGCTTCGGCGGCGGCTTTTTCTCGGCCTTCGTCGTGACCATGCTCGTTGCGGTCTTCCTGGACGGCGTCGCTGGAGCGATCTCGATGCCGAACATCGACGAGAGATCGTCGTGCTCGAGCACCTTCGCGCCGGTGGGCCCCTTACGCGTCGTCGAAATGTTGGACCCGGCCTTCGCAATCAAGTCCTGCTGATCGACCTTGCGAAGCGTAAAGAGCAACTCAGGCTGATGGTCCAGCCGCGCGCCGATGCCGTACAGCACGGCGGCGACATGCTTGCACATCGACGCCCAGTCCGGACAACTGCACGTGAAGAGGATGTCCTGCGGTGACGGGAACAGCCCGGTCTCCTCCTCACAGAGACGCGTCATGACGCCCGTCGAGAAGCGCCCCTGAAGCAACTCGACGAGGGAGTCGATCGCACCCGAGCAGTCTGCGCAGATCGCGCGCCAGCGTGTTCGCGGCACCGGCGCAACCGTCACCTTCACGTCGTACATCGTCGACCCGCTGACGAGCGCCGTGACACTGCCCGGGGCGACCTGCAGATCGACCACCGATCCGTTGCGCACGTATCTCCGTCCGCGCGGCAGTCGATTGGCGAAGTCGCTGTAGCGCTCGAGATTGTCGCACCAGGCTTCGCCCCAGAACGTCTCGGCGATCGTGCGCCCCTCAATCACGACCGGCGATATCTGACGGCCCTTCTTCCTGAGCTTCGCCAGTTCACGCGCCGCCTGCGCCCGGCGGGCGCCGACGGAGACGTAGGGTCTGAAGCCGTAATAGTCGAAGTACGCCATCCTCACTCCGTGGACGCGGTGTGGAGATCGAGCGCCACGAGCGTCAGCAGTTCGTCATCTCTCATCTCGGTCAACAACATCTCGCCACCACCTTCGAGCAAATCCTGGGATAGCTGGCGTTTGGAGTCAATGAGTTGATCGATCCGTTCTTCAACCGTCCCGCGGCAGACAAATTTGTGCACGAGCACGTTCTTCGTCTGGCCGATGCGAAATGCGCGGTCCGTGGCCTGATTCTCGACCGCCGGATTCCACCAGCGATCGAAGTGCACGACGTGTGAGGCGGCGGTGAGGTTGAGCCCCGCGCCCCCGGCCTTGAGCGAGACGACGAAGAACGGCACACGTTCGTCCTCTTGAAACCGTGTCACCAATGATTGTCGCTTGCCGACGGCGGTCTCGCCGTGGAGCACGAGGCCGGGGCGCCCGAAGACGGATCCGAGAAACGAGGCGAGGGGCGCGGTCATCTCGCGGAACTGCGTGAAGACGAGCACTTTCTCCTGCCTGGCCGCGATGATCTCGGCGATTTCGCGCAGCCTGGCGAGCTTGCCGCTGTCGGCCTCGGTCCACGATCCGTCGCCCAGCCATTGCGACGGGTGATTGCAGATCTGCTTCAGGCGCATCAGCGACGCGAGGACGACGCCGCGACGCTTCATCCCGTCGGCTCGCTCGAGCTCGGCCGCGAGGTCGGCCACCGCCTGCTGATAGAGCGCCGCTTGCTTGCGCGTCAGTTGGCAGAACGCTAGGACTTCGGTCTTGTCCGGCAGATCCGCGATGACGGACTTGTCGGTCTTGAGGCGCCGCAGGATGTACGGACGCACCAGCGCGCGAAGCGGTGCATATGGGTTGTGCGGTTGCGCCGCGAGGCGTTTCGTGTACGTCGAGAATGCCTTTCCGGATCCCAGAAGCCCGGGGTTGATGAAATCGAAGATCGACCAGAGATCCCCAAGTCGATTCTCGACAGGTGTGCCGCTCAGCGCGATCCGCGCCTGCGCCTGAATCTGCTTGGCGCCCCGCGTCTGCTTGGCGCCCGGCGTCTTGATCGCCTGGGCTTCGTCGAGGATGGCGAGACGCCACGGCGTGGCAAGCAATGCCGGCACGCGCAGCAGCGATCCGTAGCTCGTGATCACCAGGTCAACGCCGGCGATCGCGTCAGCATCGAGCGTTTTCAGCTCGGCGGCGGTCATCGCCGAGGGATGCGCGATGATCGCCCTCAGCGTCGGTGCGAACCGTTCGATCTCGGCGGCCCAGTTCGCCAGCAGTGACGCAGGCGCCACCAGGAGGCTCGCACGCCGCGTTTCATCGCGGACCGCGCGCGTCCGCAGCACCAGCAGCAGTGCCAGCACCTGCATCGTCTTGCCCAACCCCATGTCATCGGCGAGACACGCGCCCAGGCCAAGGCTGGACAGCAGATGCAGCCAGCGCACGCCAGCCTGCTGATAGGGTCGTAAAGTCGCGTTCAGCGCAGCGCCGGGATCCAGTTGCGCAATCTGATTTGGATCGCGAAGGCCGGCGAGCGTCTTGGCCAGCCACGGCCCGGCCACGACAGTTGACCATTCGGGAGCGCTGTCCGCGATGATGTCACCTGGCACGTGCGCGCCCGCCACGAGGCGCATCGCTTCGCCGAAAGATAGGCCGCCACTTGCCGCCGCCGCTTCCACGGCTCGGAACTCGTCGAGCATCCGGCGGAGTTTCTCTCCGTCGACTTCGACCCACCGTCCGCGGACCAGATGCAGGCCGTTTGAGGCTGCGAGCAGTCTTGCAGTCTCCGCCTCGGTCAGCGGTTCGCCATCGAGGACGAGGCCCATCTTGAAGTCGAGCAACGCGTCCTTGCCGAGTCCCGTAGGCGCCTTGCCGCCGACCGTGCCGGTGACTTGCGGACGCGGCGGATGATTCGCGCGCCACGCGGTCGGTACGCGCACGATGACCCCCGCGGACTCGAGGCGGGGAACATCGGTCAGGAGTTGAAACGCCTCGGCAGGTGTCCACCGGAGCGGGTGATAGATCTCGCCCGAGTCAACCATCGCCTTCAGCCACGCGCACTGCGCCGCGGCGCGCTGGACCGGCAGGAGCAACGAGAGCAGCCGCGACTTGTTGGCGGCGCCTGCGTATTCGCTCAGTGCGCGCCCGAGCGGCAGATGCTGCGCCTTGGCTTGCGCGGACAATTGCGTCGTGTAGGTCGCCAGAAACGCGAACGGCGCAGCGTCGTCTCTTCGATTCTCGGCGAGATTGAAGTGCACGCGGCCGACGAGGTGCCACGCGGTGTTCCGGCGGTGCAGAAACTCCTGGATGGACGTCTTTGATTCGGCCACCTCGGATCGAAGCGCGTCCTCGATTTGAGTCCAGAGCGTGCCGAGGACCGAGGCCGTCAAGTACTCGGCGCCGTCCATCGGCGGCGCGGCAGCGGCGAGGGCATCGAGCTCGCTGAGAGCGGGCGCCGGCATCGGCGCCTGGTGCGTTCCGAAGTCAGGATGCGTGCAGACGGTCGCGATCAACCGAGCGGCGAAGTCGCGCCAGTAGCTCAAATCTGCCGGAAGCACGGTTCCGACTTCGCGGGCGCCGAGCTCCAGCAATCCGTGACCCGATCCGCGAGCGAACGCACCTTCGAGCGTGCGGTTGAGCGTGGCCGATAGTTGAGAGCCTTCGTCCGCGACCGTGAACAACAGGCGGCCGCGCGGGGTCAGTGCCAGCGACATTCGGTTTCGATTCTAGTGTGCCAGACAGGCGCGTCGTCGATCTTCGATTCGCGCGAGCTCGTAGGCAATCGTGTAGGATACCGCCGGATTTTCGCATCACATCGGGATGTCGGAATCAATGCCGGACCGCTACGTCGGTCGCTATCAGATCGTCCGCATGCTGGGGCGCGGCGGCATGGGCGACGCGTACCTCGCGCGCGATCTCCACATCGACCGCCAAGTCGTCATCAATACGAAAGTGTTTCGTCCGCGAGGCGCAGGCGGCAGGAGGCCTCAACATCCGAACGTCGTCACCGTCTTGACGTGGGCCAGCACGGCGGACGCCCGTTCATCGCGGAAATGATCCGAACCGGGAGAATCAGATGCGGGATTTCACCTCTCGAACACCGGCAGCGGCGGCCGCGATGCTCCTCGCCTCGTGCCTTTCGGCGGCGGGACAGGAATACGCCGGGCGCGAAAAGCTGCGGGCGCAGTCGAACGAGTTCCGCACGGACGTGATCAAGGTGACCGACGGCGTGTACGTGGCCGTTGGCTACTCGGCGAGCAACGTGATCCTGATCCAGGGCGATGACGGGTCGATCGTCGTGGATACGTCCACCGACCCGGCGGCCGCGCAAGCAATACGGACCGCGTTCGGCAATCTCCTTCGCACGCCGGTGCGCGCGATCATCTACACCCACTTCCATCCGGACCACACGGGCGGTGCGCGTGTGTTTGCCGGAAACGATCATCCCGAGATCTACAGTCATCAACGGCTGCTCGAGGCCGTGCCGGACATCGGCCGCGCCGCGCGCGACGGCGGCGATCAGTTCGGGACGGCGCTGCCGGATTCGCTGTACGTCAACGCGGGCGTTCAAATGGAATACGGGCGGGTGACCGCGCCCACTCGCGAAGGGTACCTGCCTCCGACTCGCACGTTCAGCGGAGACGAATTGTCGCTGACGATTGCCGGCGTGCGACTGCAGCTCCTGTCCACGCCCGGCGAGACGATGGACGCGATATCGGTCTGGCTTCCCGGGAAGCGCGTCCTGATGTCCGGAGACGACTTCCTCCGCGCCTTCCCGAACATCGCCCCGATCCGCGGCGCGCGGCTGCGTCCCCCCGAGGTGTGGATCGCCAGCCTGGAAAAGATGATCGCGCTTGGGCCGGAGGACGTCGTGCCCAGCCACACACGGCCCGTCCTGGGCAGCGCCGCCGCGCGCGCGGCGCTCACGGCGTACGCCGACGGCATCAGATCGATCCTCGACCAGACGATTCAGGGGATGAAGCGCGGCGAGCGCCCGGACGAGCTCGTGCGGCACGTCAAGCTTCCCGCCGCTCTGGCGGAGAATCCGTACCTTCAGGAGTTCTACGGCGGCGTCGAATGGACCGTTCGCGACCTCTACGCGGATCGCGTGGGCTGGTTCGACGGAAACGCCACCAACCTGTTTCCGCTTCCGCAGAACGATCGCGCGGCGAAGCTGGTTGCCCTGATCGGCGGACCCGACCAGGTGCTGGCGCGCGCGCGCGATGCGCTGGCCGCGCACGAATTCGAATGGGCGGCCGAACTCGCCGACTACGTGCTCGCCAGCGCCGGCTCGAACGCCGGTGCGAAGCGGATCAAGGCCCGTGCGCTGACGGAGCTGGGCGAGCGGCAGATCAACGCGATCGCCCGGAACTATTACTTGTCTTCGGCGATGTACCTGTTGCGAGACCTTCCGCCGCAGTGAGCCTCGGCGCGCGCGGCGCTACAATCGGCGCGGTGACGCTCTCCGGAAGGACGATCTCGTGGATCGCCGTCGTCCTCGCCGCCGCAGTGGGGATATCGACCGCGAAGTTCGGGCGCGCGTTCCTGGGGCAGTTCTTCGTGAACCCGTTCCAGATGTTCATCGTGATTCCGTGGGCGCTCGCCTACTCGTACGTGAGACGCGGATTCATGCCGACCAGAAGCGGCGGCCGGATCGAGCGCGCGGTCGACCCGGCCAACTTCTGGATTGGCGTGGTCTTCCTCACGTCGGTCGGAACGGTCGTCTTCGTCCTCAATCTGCTGCTGTCGTGGGTCGTCCTGTCGCGGCCGCGATAGGATCCGCTGCGATTACTCTCCCCGGAGCGCCGTCATCGGATCGACCGCGGTCGCACGCCGCGCGGGAATCCACGCCGCGACGAGCGCGACGGCGACGAGCAGCACGGCGGACAGCCCAATCGTGGCCGGATCGGCGGGCTCGATGCCGAACAGCAGCCCGTTGAGCAGTCGCGACAGCGGCACCGCCGCGACGCCGCCGATCGCCAGGCCGGCGAGCGCCATGGCGGCGCCCTCGCCGAGGATCATCCGGAGAATCGCGCCCGGCTCGGCGCCGAGCGCGAGCCGGATCCCGAGCTCGTTCGTGCGCTGACTCACCGAGAACGCGAGCACCCCCGCGACGCCGACCGTCGCGATGGCCAGCGCGAGCAGCGCGAAGAGACCGATCAGCGTCGCGTTCAGCCGCTGCGGCGCGATCGACTCGTCGCGGATCTCCTCCAGCGTCTGCACGTGATCGATGGGACGGTTCGGATCGAGCGCGCGAATCGTCTCGACGACGTGCGGCGCGAGACGGTCCGGCGCGCCGGCCGTCCGCACGAGCAGGGTCGACTGCGGCCCGCTCTGCGTGTCCGGCTGATACAGCGTGTGCACCGGCAGCTTGTCGACGCCGGCCGCCCGCGTGTCCGCCGCCACGCCGACGATCTCCGCCGGCTGTGTCCACGACGCGGCGCCCGTGATGCCGTTGACGCTCTTCCAGCTGATCTGGCGGCCGATGGGGTTCTGATCCTTGAAGAAATAGCGCGCCATCGACTCGCTGAGAATCACGACGCGCTGCGACGTCGGGACGTCGGTCGGTCGGAACGGCCGCCCGGCGCGCAGCGGCGTACCGACGGCGTCGAAGTACGAGCTGCTGACCACGCGCGTGTCGGTCTTCGGCGCGGCGGTGATCGCGTCGCCGTCGGCGCCGTCGATGCGGTACTCGCGCTGGATCGTGAACGATCCGGTCAGCGGCGCGGCCGACGCGACCGCCGCGGCCTTCACCGATGGTTCGGCCGCCACGCGCTCCAGGACATCCCTCGAGAACTGGATCCGGCGTTCGCGATCCAGCTTCGGGTCCGCCGACGCGGTGAAGTCCGGCGACTGCAGACTGAGCACGTTCGCGAGATCGAACCCCGGGTTGACGGCATACAACCGCATCAGGCTGCGCGTCAGCAGCCCCGCGCCGACGAGCAGCATGAACGACGCGGCGAGCTGGCTGACGACGAGCGCCTGCTGCGCACGGCGGCGCCCGGTGCCGCCGGTCGAGCGTCCGCCGCCGCCCGCGGCCATCGACCGCACCGGGTCGGTCAGGAACGTGAGCCGCGGCGCCCAGGCGAAGAGCAGCGCCATCGCCACCGCCACGACGAGCGTGAACGCGAGGACGCGCCCGTCGAGCGCGATCTCACCCGTGCGGCTCGTGAACCGCGCCGTGTACTTGATCAGCAGGTTCAGCCCCGCCACGGCGATGCCGAGTCCGAGCAGGCCGCCGAACACCGACAGCACGAGGTTCTCCGCGAGCAGCTGCCGGCGGACGAGCGCGGACGGCGCGCCGAGCGCCGCGCGGATCGCCATCTCGCGCTCGCGCTGTACGAGGCGCGTCAGCGTGAGGTTCGCGACGTTCGAGCACGCGATCACGAGGACGAAGATCGTCGTCGTCAGCAGGATCATGAGCGTCGGCTTCGCCTTCGCGGTCAGCTCGTCCTTCCACGGCGTC
>Ga0075426_10003246_pt1 | contig 11620 bp, 10 predicted proteins | sample SoiMethybrSBSTD5_FD_75304 | JGI IMG/M metagenome (GOLD analysis project Ga0075426, IMG submission 75304) | Bulk soil microbial communities from a Populus tree surrounding site in Tennessee, USA - Soil MetaG P. TD hybrid SBSTD5 | ecosystem: Environmental > Terrestrial > Soil > Tree plantation...
AGGTGGCGAACCGCGTCGACCTGCTGGAAGCAAAGGATCAGTCGCGATCCGCGGAAACCACGGAGGCATTGCTGCGCAGCATCCGCGACCACGCCGCGGCCGCGAACAATCCGCTGCGCGTCTCGGCGACGATCACGGCCACGGCGGGAGGCGGTTCGGCACGCCTTTTCGACCGGATCAAGACGCTCCATGAGCTCGGGGTCGATCGCATCCACGTCATCCCTGGCGGACCGGAGCCCAGGCGCACCCTGGCGGCGGTGGGCGAGATGCTGCCTGACATCCACCGGCTGTAACAAAATTGACAGCGTGACGCACGTTTCGCTACCGTTGGCAGGGGTTTACCGCTAGATGCCAATTGTTCGGATCGACCTGTTCGAAGGCCGCTCGCGAGAGCAGAAGCGTGAGCTTGTCCGTGGCATCACCGAGGTCGTGGCGCGGACCTGCGGGGTGTCACCGGACGGTGTTCACGTGCTGATCAACGAGCGCACGCGGGAGAACTGGGGGCGGGGCGCCGTGCTGCATGTCGACCGCCCTCGCTCGGCGGACGCCGGCACGCGCATGCTCGCCGGCGATTTCGTTGTCGTGTCCCAGGGAGCGGCGCCTCAGGCGGCCCCCCCAAGGTCGAGCGAGAACCTTGGATACCTCGTCGCTCGCGGGCTTGACGGCATGGGGGACCTTGCGATCTCGACCTGGGCGAGCGAGGAGGCGTGGCGGACACACGACGGCGCGTCCGAAGCCGCGACGTGCTGCGATCGCGTCGACCTGCCCGACGGTGGCGGCCTGCGGGCGTTCCCGATGCTCGCACGACACCTCACGATGTCCACGCACGAGGTCCGGCCGGAGAAGGTCGACGAGTACACCGAGCTGCGGCGGATCGCGGTCAATCCCGGCATGGCGCGCCTCCAGGGCTTCGTGTCGAGCGACGTCCTGCGCAAGCGCGAGCTGCCGAATGCCTTCTTCATCGTCAACCAGTGGCTCACCAAAGAGGACTCCGATCGCTACTCCGCGGATCAGCTGCACACCTACCTGAAGAGCCACGTCCGGCCCCTTCTGATCTCGCATTCGGGAACCCGCGAATTCGAGGTTCTGACCCGGACGACCGACTGAGAATTCCCGCGCCGGCAGCGAGGGTGGCGATGTAAGGGGTGTGCTAATGTAGCAAGCGTTGCTTCCCGACGATTCGTTTGGTGCCATTAGCGGCTCGGAGGCGATCCTTCAGTGAGCGTCGTAACCGAGACCAAGAAGCAAGCGATCCGCTTGAAGGTCAACGGCGAGGAGCGAGAAGTCTTCGTCGATCCCCGCCGCTCGCTCATGGACGTCATCCGCGAGGACCTTGACCTGACCGGCGCAAAGAAGGCATGCGACGGCGGGGAATGCGGCAGCTGCACCGTCCTCCTTGGCGATAGGGGCGTGATGTCATGCCTTCTGCCGGTGGGCCGGGTCGGCGCCAAAGAGGTGACCACGATCGAAGGCCTTGGTCGCTTCGCGCGGGCGTGCGACGAACGGCCCGGCGAGGAACCGATGCATCCCCTTCAGCGCGCGTTCTCGGACGGCGGCGCCGCCCAGTGCGGCTTCTGCATCCCGGGGATGATCATGGAGGCCCAGGCGCTCCTGAACGCGAACCCGAACCCGACGCGAGACGACGTCGAGTCGCGGCTGTCGCGCAACACATGTCGCTGCACCGGCTACTCAAAGATCACCAATGCGGTGATGGTCGCGGCGGAAGCGCTGCGCGAGGGCACGGACCTGCCCGATCCCGAATATGGCGATGAGCACATCGGCGTCCGCGCCCCGAAGTGGGACAGCGACCTTCACGTCACCGGCCGGTCCAAGTACGCGGCCGACCTGAAGAAGGAAGGCATGCTGCACGCCCGGATCCTTCGCAGCCCGCACCACCACGCAAACATCGTGCGGATCGACACGTCGGCCGCCGAAGCCCTGCCGGGCGTGAAGGCGGTGATCACGCACGAGAGCATTCCCGGACGTAAGACCCTGATGAACTGCAAGCCGCAGATGCACATGCTCGCGGTCGATCGAGTCCGGTTCATCGGCGAGGCGGTGGCCGCGGTCGCGGCCGAAACCGAAGAGATCGCCGCGGAGGCCGTGAGCCTGATCAAGGTCGAGTACGACATCCTCGACCCGGTCATCAACCCGCTCGATGCGCTGCACGACGCCGGCCCGCAGATCCATCCGCCGTTCCCGAACTGGGTCGAGATCAAGCCGGTGGTGAAGGGCGATCCCGACGCCGCCTTCGCGAACGCGGCTCACGTGGTCGAGAGCACCTACCACACCGCTCCGCGGGAGCACGCTCCCATGGAGCCGGAAGCGTGCCTCGCCTACCTCGACGACAACGGTTTGTTCACGTTCCATTCGCCGCATCACCATCCCTTCGCCGGCCGGATGTGGCTCGCGGAGATGCTTGGGATCGACAAGAGCCAGGTGCGCATCGTCTGCCCCGCCATGGGCGGCAACTTCGGGCACCGCGGCGAGTTCGTCCACACCGGCGTCGCCGGCCTCCTGTCCTCGCTCACCGGACGGCCCGTCCGGATCATCTACTCGCGCGAGGAGTCGATGCTCGGCTCCAGCAAATCGCATTCGTACGATCTCAAGTACCGCACCGGCGTCGACAGCGAGGGCCGCATCGTTGCGTTCGAAGCCGAGGTGGTGGGCGACGGCGGGTGCTGGATCTGGCATCCGGAAGGCGGCCTCAAGGGCAGCCCCCTGGGCTACATGATGGGCCTGATCTCTGGGCCATACCGCGTCCCCAACGCCAAGGTGCGCATGTTCGAGGTCTGCACCAACCGACCCCGCAGCGGCCCACTTCGCGGCACCGACGTTCCGGACCTCGCGTTCGCGTGGGAGTCGCAGATGGACCAGCTTGCGGAGGTCACCGGCATGGATCCCCTCGAGCTCCGCATCCTCAACGCCATCGAGAAGGACGACACCAACCTCAGCGGCGTGACGCTCGACGAAAGCGTTTCGGCCAGGCTTGTGATGGAAGCGGTCCGCCAGCCATATGAGGCCGCGCTCGCGCGCGCCAGGTCGGAGCCGCCCGTCGGGCCGTGGCGACGAGGCGTCGGCATCGGCTGCTGCTGGAAGACGTGCGGAGCCGCGCGGGGCGACAACGCCGGCGGCGCCTGGACTGGCATGGACATCGGGCTCACGATGGCCGCCGTCGAGCTGTCGGACGCCGGCCGGGTGCGGGCGCTGGCGGGCGCGGTCGAGAAGGGACAGGGCATCTCCATCGCGCTCGGCCAGATCGCGGCCGAAGAGCTCGACGTGCCGCTCGCGATGTTCGACGCCACCGTCGTGGGCGACACCTACCTCGCGCCCTACCCGATGGCCACGAGCGGCCAGCGCACGACCTTCCTCGCCGGCGCCGCGGTCGTGAAGGCGGCGAAGTCGCTGAAGCAGGTGCTCATATCCGTTGCCGCCGAGGTGCTGGACGCTCCGGCCGAGGAGATCCAATTCCACGGCGGCGTGGCTTCCGTCTCAGGCCGGCAGGGGCGTTCGCTCACGCTCCGCGACCTTGCCGCCGAGCTGCGGCGGCGCGATCTGCCGCTGAAGTACGAGGCCACGCACGTGTTCGAGAAGACCGAGGACGGGCAGGGCCCGGTCTACACCTACACGGCACAGCTGGTCGAGCTGGATGTGAACGTGGAGACGGGTGCGGTCAAGGTGCGGGACGTGACCTATGTCGGCGACCCGGGCCGGGTGATCAATCCGATGATCTTCGAAGGCCAGGTCGAGGGAGGCGTCGTCATGGGTCTGGGATTCGCGCTCACCGAGGAGTTCGTGGCCGGCGAGGTCACGACGCTGAAGCAGTACGGCCTGCCGCTCATCAAGGACTCACCTCGCACGATCAAGACGATGTTCGTCGAGAACCCGGTTCACGGCGGGCCTTTCGGCGCCAAGGGCGCGGCCGAATCGACCGCGGCCGCCGGCATGGCCGCGGTTGCAAGCGCGATAGCGAACGCGACGGGTAAGCGCCTCTTCGAGCTGCCGGCCAAGCCGGCGAAGATCTTGCAGGCCCTCCACTCCTGATCGGCGCCGGCGCCCACGGCGTGGCAAGCGTGATACTGTAGCGACTGTTACAAGCGACGGCGCGTACAACCGACGGGCTTGGTTTCAAGGGGGATGACCATGGCGGTCAAGTCACATCCAGCGCAGATCGGCACAATCGCGGCGGACGGAGTCAGGCGCATCACCGAAATCTATGTGAACGGCGCGTGGGCGGCCTCCAGCGGCAAGGAAGTGGTCGAGGTCGTGAACCCGTCGAACGGAAAGGTGATCGCGACCGTCCCCGCTGGAACCCAGGCAGACGTCGATCGCGCGGCCGGCGCGGCCAGGTCCGCCTTCGCGTCCTGGTCACAGAGCGATGTCAAGAAGCGCGCCGAGATCCTTCGCGCGATCTCGGAAGGCATCAATGCGCGCGGTGAAGAGATCGCGGCGGCGGCGGCCTCGGACATCGGCACGCCGGTCAAGACGGGCCGTTACATGCACGTGAAGCTGCCCGCGAGCACGTTCGCGAACATGGCGGACAACATCGAGAAGTTCCAGTTCGAGACGCGCGACGGCGCGCTGGCGATCGTGCGTGAGCCAGTGGGCGTCGTCGGGTGCATCACGCCCTGGAACTATCCGCTCCACCAGATCTCGGCCAAGATCGCGCCCGCCATCGCGGCCGGGTGCACCGTGGTCGTCAAGCCGAGCGAGGTGGCTCCGCTGTCCGCCTACATCCTCGCCGAGATCATCGACGCGGCGGGACTGCCGGCGGGAGTGTTCAACATGATCAGCGGCCTCGGGCCCGTCGTGGGCGAGGCGATCGCCTCCCACAAGGACGTCGACATGGTGAGCTTCACCGGCTCGGTGCGGGCGGGAACTCGCGTGGCTGCGCTTGCCGCGCCGGACGTGAAGCGGGTCACGCTGGAGCTCGGTGGCAAGTCGCCCAACGTCGTGCTGGACGACGTCGACGACCTGCCGAAGGTCGTCACCGCGGCGATCAGCAACGCGTTCCTGAACTCCGGCCAGACCTGCTCCGCCCTGACGCGTCTCATCGTCCCGCGGGAGAAGCTGCTCGAGGTCGAGGAGCTCGCGCGCTCGGCGGCGGAGGCGCAGGCCCTCGGCGATCCGGCCCTTGACGAGACGGCGTTGGGCCCGGTCGTCTCCGAGGTGCAGTACAAGCGAGTGATGGGCTACATCAAGCGCGGTGTCGACGAGGGCGCGAAGCTCGTCACCGGCGGCCTGGACCGCCCGGCCGGCTTCAAGGATGGCTACTTCGTCGCGCCGACCGTTTTCTCGTCGGTCGCACCGGACAGCACCATCGCCCAGGAGGAGATATTCGGCCCCGTCCTCGTGGTCATCCCATACGACACCGAGGAGGAGGCGATCGAGATCGCGAACGGCACCCAGTACGGCCTCTCCGGCGGAGTCTGGTCGAAGGACCCCGCACGCGCCGAGCGGGTCGCCAGGCGGCTGCGCACCGGCCAGGTGAAGATCAACGGCGGCGCCTTCAACCCGATCGCCCCGTTTGGCGGGTACAAGCACTCCGGCATCGGCCGCGAGCTCGGGCCGCTCGGCCTGGACGAGTACCTCGAGACCAAGGCGCTCACGTACTGATCAACGCTCGCGACCGCATACGGGAGAGGAGACGAACATGCCGATAGTCCACATCGAGATGTACCCCGGACGCTCGAAGGTGATGAAGGAGCACCTGGCGCGCCGCATCGCCGACGCGGTGGCGGAGGTGGCGGGCACGTCACGCGATGCGGTCGAGGTGATCTTCAACGAGGTCAGCAAGGAGGACTGGGCGATGGGCCCGCGCCTCGTTGTCGACCGGCCCGCGGGCATGGGAGCCAAGCGGGACGGCGACGCATACCTGGTCGTCAACGAGCTTCATGTCGAGGAGCCCAAGCGCGAGGCCTACCTGGCATGGCGTCGCGACGCCGTGTATCCGTACATGGCCGTGAGCGAGGGCTTCCTCTCCTCGACCGTCGTCGCGCTCGAGAAGAGCAAGACGGACTACCTGATCATCAACAAATGGACCAACCCGGCGGCCCAGGACGCATACACGGCTGACGCTCGCGAGGAGCAGCTGCGCGTCGAGGCCAAGGCCTACATGGACGAGCTCGTCAGACCCGTGCAGAGCGGCAACGTCGTGGACGTCTTCCACGGCGGATGGAAAGGCAAGTAAGGAGGACGCGGTCGTGACAGAACAGGAGATCAGGAAACGGATCGACGCCTGGGTCAAGGCGCAGAACGCCGACGACCTGGACGGCGTGATCAACTCGTATGCGCCGGACGGATGCCGCGTGCACAACGGCGTGCCGGTGTGCGGCCGCGAAGAGCTGCGCAAGACCTATTCGACCGTGTGGAAGGCGCTCAGCCACCGCACGATGACGGTCCAGCACATCACGATCTGCGGCGACACCGCGGTGATGGAGTACACAGAGCACGTAACGCATTCGGCGCCTGTCGGATCGACCTACGGGCAGATCGACGGGAGCAACAAGCAGTTCACGATCCACGGCTGCGGCGTGATGATCTTCGGCAACGACGGCATCAAGGAGCTGCGCGTGTACTCGAACGCCCTGTTCCACATGCTCGCGCTTGCGCAGGGCATGCAGGCGGTCGCGCACTAGCGGCTAAGTCGCGAGCTTCGTCACTCCCGCGGTGGCGAGGCTCGCGATCTCCTCGTCTGAGCACCCGAGATCGGCCAGGATCTCGGCGGAATCGGCGCCGAGAAGCGGCCCGGCGGAGTCGCGGCGTGTGGCCGCCCCGCTGAAATTGATGGCCGAGCCGATCTGCCGCACGGTCCCCAGCGTCGGGTGGGGTGCGTCCCAGAAGAAGCCGCGCTCGATCAGATGCTCGTCGCCGAAGACCGTGTCGTAGGTCTGGATCTCGGCGCAGGGCACGCCCGCGCGCTGCAGGCGGCTGACCCAGTGGCTGATCGTCTGGCCGGCAGTTATCTCCTCCACCGCCTCGATGAGCTCGGCGCGGTGGGCGTGGCGGGCGGAAGCTCCAATGAAACGCGTGTCGTCCTTCCAGTCCGGCCGGCCCATGACTTCGCAGAACCCGTTCCAGTTGGGCTCCGAGGTCGCGCCGACGGTGAAGTAGCCGTCCGAGGCACGAATCGCCTGGTAGGGCGCGGCGCTCTGGTGCGCCGAGCCGAGGGCATGCGGCACCTCACCCGTGGCGAAGTAGCGCCCGGCCTCCCACACCGCCAGGGAAACACCTGACTCGTAGAGCGAGATGTCGATGAAGTCGCCCATGCCGTGCTCGTCGCGGGCGCGAAGCGCCGTCACCGTGGCAAGGGCCCCGTACAGCCCACAGACCAGGTCGCACACCGGGACGCCCGCCTTGACCGGCGGACCATCAGGCTCACCGGTGATGGACATGAGTCCGCTCATGGCCTGGGCCATGATGTCCAGCCCCGCCAGCTGCGCAAGCGGTCCGTCCTGTCCCCAGCCGGAGATGGCCACATAGATCAGGCGGGGGTGGAGAGCCCTGAGCTCTGACTGGCCCAGGCCCAGCTCGGCCATGGTCCCCGGGCGCAGGTTCTCGACCAGGACGTCGACCTTTTTGATCAGCTCGCGGAACAGCTCCTTGCCACGCGCATCCTTGAGGTTCAGCGCGAGCGAGCGCTTGTTGCGGTTGAGACGCACGAAGGTCGAGGACTCGCCCTCGATGAACGGTGCTGAGCTGCGCACCAGGTCACCGGTTGTCGGGACCTCGACCTTGATGACCTCGGCGCCGAGGTCGGCGAGCTGCATGCAGCAGAACGGCGCGGCCATGTAGTTGCCGACCTCGACCACGCGGATCCCGCTCAACGGCGCTGGATTCGTCATGGATCCAGCGATTATCGGCCTACTTCGCTGCCGCCTTCGAAGCGAGCGCGGACTCGACCGCCGGCCAGACATCCTGGATGAACCTGGTGATCGTCACGTCGATTGCCTGGCCCGTGAAGGTGAGAGGCCGAATGGTGACCTTGTCGATGTCCGGCGTGATGATGCTCGCCAGGTGGTCGGCGACCTGCGTCACAGAACCGGCGAGCGTTGACGAGCGAACGTCGGAGTCAGAGAGAAGGTTGCCCATCGATTTGGCATTCTTCGTCGCGGCGGCGTCCTTCATCTCCTGGGTGGCCTCGATGCCGAGCTCTTCGAGGTGGTCCCACTTCGGGTACGTGTTGACAAGCCGGGTCGCCAGGCGCCCACGCATCGCGTCCAGCGCGCTGTTCTCGTCGTCTGAGATGCATGCCTCGAGGCGCAGGTGAATCGCGACCGAGCCGGCTGCGCGGCCGGCCTCCCGCTCACCCTCCTGCAGCCGCGCGATCGCGCTTTCGATCGCCTCGCGCCGCCCCATGTTCGCGAGCAGGACACCGTCGGCGATCTTGCCGGACAGCTTCAGGGTCTGGGTGCTGTGACTCGCGATGAATATCGGGATCGACGGCTGCACTGGCTTGAAGTTGAGCTTGCCGCCGGACGCTTTGAAGATCTCGCCCTCGTAGCTCACGGTCTCGCCCGCGAACAGGGAGCGAAGGATCTCGATCGCCTCGCGAAGCGCGCGGACGGGGCGGTCCTGGACCATGCCGAGCCGGTTCAGCTGGGAGCCGGTGCCGAGACCCACAACGGCGCGGCCGCCGCTGACCTGGTCGAGCGTCGCCATCGCGGCGGCGAGCATCACGGGATGGCGGGTGTAGGGGTCGCTTACGCCGGGGCCCAGGAGCACATGCTTCGTGCGCTCGGCCGCGAGAGCGAGGTTGACGTAAGCGTCGGTCTCGAACCGGATGTCCGTGTACCAGAGCTCGGAGTAGCCCAGCTCTTCCGCCAGCGTGGCCAGGCGGAGGAATTCCTGCGAGGACGGCTCGGACCAGAGAAGGATCCCGGGTGCTTGCATGAGGCCGTCCGTCAGCCCTTGCCCGCGGCCAGCGCCTGCCGGCCGTCGGCCGGAGATCCGTCGAGGACCTTGCCTCCGTTGGGCCCGAACTGCTGGTGGACCAGCGCCGCGCCCTGGGCCTCGACGCGCTCGTAGCCCTTCACCTGCTTGGCCAGCTTCTCGATCTCGGCGTGCTCGCTGCTGTCCAACCAGGCCCGCGCGTCGCTTTCGGACTGCCACTTGTTCAGAAGCAGGTACTCGCCTCCGCCGAGACGCAGCAGCATCGTAGAGACGAACCCGGCCTGCCGTGCGAGCGCGGGGTTGGTGTGGTCGCGGCGGAACGCGACGTAGGCGGCCTCGTCTTCCATTCTCAGGCGGGCGACCGTCACGTGCTCCGCCCGCTTCGGCGTCTCCGTGCTCCGTGGTCGCCTGGCGGCGTGCACGAGACCACGCACGTAGTCGGGTCGGGGCACGTCATGAAAGATCATCTGAATGCCGTCGAGCGAGTTGTTCGTGCCTTCCGCCATCGCGTCGGCGATCTCGCGCCCGATGCGGTGCTTGGTTTCGCCGTCGCGCGGTTCCATGATGATGTGGACGAAGGGCATGTCTTTGTTCTCCCCCCTCAGATGACGCTCGTGCCGACAGTGAAATGTAGCAAGCGTCGCACTGTCACATACTATACATTTCGCTGATGCTGGCCGGCCGCGTCGTCGTGGTTACCGGCGGTAATCGTGGAATCGGGCTCGGTCTCGCGCGTGGAGTGGCGCGCGCGGGTGCGGCGGTTGCGATCTGGGCTCGCGACGTTGAGAAGAGCGCCGCCGCGGTTGCCGAGCTGCAGAGCCTCGGGGCCAATGCGCACGCCTACTCGTGCGACGTCACACGAGAGGCCGACGTGGCCGCCGCTGCACGCAACACCATGCAGGACCTTGGACCCATAGATGCACTGATCGCCAACTCAGGCGTGGGCGGCGAACGGACCCGCTTCGTCGACCTGACGCTCGATGAATGGCGAAGCGTGATGGGCGTCAACCTCGAGGGCGCGCTGCTGTGCATGCGCGAGGCCGCCCGGCAGATGATCAGCCTCGATCGGCCGGGCGCGCTGGTGGCGGTCTCGTCCACGTCCGCGATCCACGGCACGCCGGGGCGTCTCGCCTATTCGGCATCCAAGGCGGCCCTCCTCGCGCTCTGCCGGGGGCTGGCCGTGGAGCTCGCAAGGAATCACATTCGGTGCAATGCGCTGCTGCCGGGATGGACTGAAACCGAGATGCTTGCAAGAGACCACGCCGGCTCCGAAAAGTTCGTCCAGGCCACGACCGCTCGAACCCCTTTGCGGAGGTGGGGAACGCCGAAGGATTTCGAGGCCGTTGCGGCATTCCTGGCCGACCCCGACCAGGGTTTTCACACCGGCGATTCGATGGTCGTTGACGGCGGCTACACGATCTACTGAGGGCCATCTCGCGCCTCGTCCGAGGGCCTGCCGCGGTCGAGATAAACGGGTGTTTGTTGTATCATGTGTTCCATTCGAATGCCCATTCATACGGATGTGGGGGTTGCGGCCTAGATGAGCGTTGCCCTGATCGTTGCCGCCACCTTTCTCGCCGCGGGAGTCGAGTGGGTCGAGGCGCTGACCATCGTTCTCGCTGTCGGCATGTTCAAGGGCTGGCGCAGCGCGTTCGCCGGAACCGCTGCCGGCCTGGTCGCCCTGACCATCCTCACGGTGGGCTTCGGTTTTGCGATCAGCTCACACATCGACCTCGCGATCGTGCGCACCCTGGTCGGTGTCTTTCTGCTGCTCTTCGGCCTGAAGTGGCTGCACAAGGCGATCCTGCGGTCGAGCGGCCTCAAGGCGCTCCACGACGAGGCGAAAGCATTCGCTGAGACTCGCGAGATGCTCGTATCGAGCAATGGCGGACGGGGCGCGGCTGCGCTCGACGGTGTCGGCGTCTCGACGGCTCTCAGCGGTGTTTTTTTGGAAGGGCTGGAGGTCGTGTTCATCGTGATTGCGCTCGGTGGTCTGCGGAACGTGTCCGCGGCGGCCATCGGCGCGGCGGCATCGCTGATCGTGGTGGTTGCCGCGGGCGTCATCTTCCGCGCTCCGCTGACGGCTGTGCCTGAGAACACGATGAAGTACGTGGTGGGCATCCTGCTGACGTCATTCGGCACGTTCTTCGCCGGCGAGGGTCTCGGCGTCACGTGGTGGAACGAGGACGTCAGCCTGATACCGCTGATCGCGGCCTACGGGCTGCTCTCACTCATTGCGGTGTGGGTCCTACGGCACCCGACCTCGTTCACCATCGAGGTCCGGGTCCTCCGCGCTGTGCGCGCGGCCGCCAACGAGGTCTGGGGACTGTTCATCGATGATGGCGCGCTGGCCACCGCCGCCGTCGCCGCCCTGCTGGCGATCGCGGTGTTCGTCGACCACGAGGCGACCGGCAAGGGCATCGCCGCTTGGCTGCTGGTCCTGGGGGTCGTGGCCGCGATGGCGATCAGCCTTTCCGGCAGCCTTCGCCAGGGCTCGAAGCGCACCCCGGCGGCAAGTGCGGCGGGGGCGGTCGACGTGATCCTCGAGGACCACCAGAACCACGAGCCTGCGGTGACCGACGAGACGAGGGCTCCGATCGCCGACTGACGACCCGGCCTACGCGCCTCCCGCGGTGCGCTGGCGTGAATACCGGCCGTTGGTCTTTGAACCTGTGATCACGCGCGGCCGGCGTCGACGCCTGGTGCTGACGGTGGCGGCGGTGCCGTC
>Ga0075426_10003247_pt1 | contig 11613 bp, 8 predicted proteins | sample SoiMethybrSBSTD5_FD_75304 | JGI IMG/M metagenome (GOLD analysis project Ga0075426, IMG submission 75304) | Bulk soil microbial communities from a Populus tree surrounding site in Tennessee, USA - Soil MetaG P. TD hybrid SBSTD5 | ecosystem: Environmental > Terrestrial > Soil > Tree plantation...
CTCCTGTATGTGCTCGTCGCGCATCGGCATCCCACAGCCGAGGGATGCACGTCGCCCGTGGATGAGATGCGCGCGCTGTTCGAGGTCGAGCCGGCGCGCCTCGGCCTGGGCGACCTCGACAACGTTCTCGCCAAAGCGCTGCGCAAAGATCCTCGCGAGCGCTACCAGACGGTTGCCGCACTCGGCCAGGATCTCGAGCGCGTGCTGCGCCACGAGCCGGTGAGCGCGCGCCGCGATTCGATCGCATACCGCGCGCGAATGTTCGTGCGACGCCATCGCGGTTCGGTGGCGGCCGCCGCAACGGTGGTGGCCATACTCGTGGCATCGACCGTGTTTTCAGTGTCGAAAATGCGCGACGCGCAGCGGGAGCGGGACGCAGCGCTCGATGCCACGCGGCGCGCGAATGCACAGGCTGAGTTTCAGTCGGTGCTCATGAGCCAGGTGGGCGACAAGCCCATCACGATGAAGGAGATTCTGGACCATGGCCGCACGGCGGTCGAACGCGAGTACGCGGCGCAGCCGCGATTGCTGACTCCGATTCTGCTGCAGTTGGCCGACCAGTACGCCGACCTGAGCGACACCAGGGTCCGCGGCGAGCTGATCGCCCGCGCGGAGTCGCTCGCCTCAGCCATCCACGACAGCGCGACGATGCTCGAGGCGCGCTGCGATGAGTTCGACAACCTGCGCGCGAATGGCAAGTACGACGCGGCGCACACACTCTTGCACCAGCTCGAGCCGTCGTTCGTGCACGCCGATCCGCGCGTGGCTTCCACGTGTCTGTTCCGTGCCGCACAACTGAACATCGAGGCCGGTCCGCACGAGCGGGCCGATCCCGAGATCCGGCGCGCGCTCGCGATCCGCGACAGCCTCGGCCTAACGAACGACCTCGTGTATGTGGGAATGCTGTCCACCACCGCCGACGCATTGTACGCGGACGCCAAGCGGCTCGAATCGCTCGCCGCGCTGCGCCGCGCCATCGCGATCATGGATAGCAGCGGCCGCAGCGAGACGCTGACGCGTGCGACTCTCGTGCACAACGAGGGCGACATGCTGCTTGGAATCGGCCAGACGGCGCGGGCCGAGAGCCTGTTGCACGAGGCGCTCTTGCAGGTGGCGCGGAGCGATCCGTCGGGACACATCCCCGAGCAGCCGCTCATCCACTACGGCCACGCCGCCTTGTTTCAGGGTGATGCCGACTCCGCCGCCAAGTACTTCGGCATGCTCGCCACCCAAGCGGTCGGCGACCGCAATAGCTATTGGCAAGGACGCGGGCTGTTCGGCCTCGCCCTGGCGCAGCTGCAGCTAGGCAAGCTCGACGATGCGCGGCGCAGCGCCGCGGCTCTCGAGGCGATCGAGAAGCGTCTCTCGATCCGCAGTGTGGATGACCAGATCACGGATTCGCGCATCATCGATGCCCGATTGGCCATGGAACGTCACGATCCGGCAGCAGCGCGCACCGCCGTAGAGGATGCGCTGCGCGATCAGGGCTACTTCGACGGGAAACGCCGCCGGGTCTATCACGCAGCCCTGGTGCTCGCGGCCGAAGCGGCGCTCGGCACGCACCAGCCGGCCGCCGCGCTGCGGTACGCGCGCGATGCGCGCGATGTGTCGGCGCTCGATTCGGCGACCGTGCCGAGCGACGCCTTCGTCGGCGAAGCGCAACTGGTCGAGGCGCGAGCGCTGCTGGCCACCGGCGACACCGCGTCGGCGCGTCTGGCGCTGGACAGCGCTGTCGCCGAGCTCCATGCCGGCGCGGGAGACGCGCAGGCCCGATCGGTCGAAGCCGCGCGGCTCCGGGCAGCATTGCGCTAGGCCAGCGCCTAACTCGCAGACCGTTCGGCGTCGCCGAGGATCGAGCGGTGGAGCAGGACGCGCGCCTTCCGCCACTCGCGCTGTATCGTGCGGTCGGATACCCCACGCAGCGCCGCGATCTCGGTGAACGAGAATCCGCAAAAGAAGTGAAGATCCACCAGCTCGGACAGCCGCGGCTCGATCGAAGCCAACTCTTCCAGCGCGTCGCCCAACTGCGCCAGCTCTGCGCCATCGATGCTGCCCATCCCCGCCGGCACTTCGGTACCGTCGAGCGTGACCTCGAAACCACTGCCCCGCCTCCGCGCCCGACGGCGGCGCGCGTAGTCGATGATGAGGCCACGCATCGCGCGCGACGCGTACGCGAGGAACCGCAGGCGATCCGGGAATGCGAGCTGCGGCCGTCCCGAGATGTTGAGATACGCCTCGTGGAGCAGCGTCGTCGTGCCGAGCGTCACCGACGCGTTCGCACGGCGCAGCTGTAGCTCGGCGAGGCGGTGCAGCTCGTGGTACAGCATCCGGAACAGCTTGTCCGCCGCGACGGGGTCGGCCTGGTCAGCGCGCTGGATCAGGGCATCGAACTCGGTTTCCACATGTCCTCGACGACGACAAAAGGGCGACGGTCATACGCGCTCAACGTACAGCGCATATGACCGTCGCGAAACGTCCGTTTTGGCCCGGACGTCACGCGCCCAACGAGCTCAGCCCGAGGCGCGCATTGCGGCTTCACGCTGGAGAAGAGCCCGCTTCCGCTCGACGCCCCACCGGTAACCGGTGAGCGAGCGGTCGCGCGCGACGACGCGGTGGCAGGGGACCACGATCGCGAGCGGGTTCGCGCCGCACGCCGCACCCACGGCGCGAGCGGATGCCGGGCGGCCGAGGGCCGCCGCGAGCTCGCCATATGTCGTCGTGGCTCCAGCCGGAATGGCGCGTAAGGCCTGCCACACCTCGCGCTGGAACCGGGTGCCGCGCAAATCGAGCGGCACGTCGAGTGTGGTCGCGGGTGCATCGACGAGCCCGGCGACCTTCGCCGCGAGCGCGTCCAGCGCCGCGTCGGATCCGGCCCATTCGCCTAACGGAAATCGGCGTGCGAGCTCGCGCCGCAAGGTGTCGCGGTCGTCGCCGAGGAGCACAGCCACGAGGCCGGCTGCGCTCTGCGCGACGAGGACGAGTCCTATCGGCGATCGTGCAAACGCGACCTGTATGGCGTCGGCGCTCACGCGGCGCGCGGCGGGCCGTTTGATGGAATGGAATCGAGCACTGTGTGTGGCAGCCATGGTATCCTCTCGAGCCAATGTCGGTCGTGGTGATCGATGGATGCAATATGGATCTTCAATGCGGACCCAGGCTGGCCATATTCGGACACGGATATCCGTGGGCACTCGCGCGACGGACTCCGTCGCGTGCGTCGCCGACGCGGGCCGGCGCGCAGGTGTCCGAAAATGGCTAGTACGGCCGCTCGCCAACGGCTAGTTTCCAGCCATGACCTCGGACAACACAGCACGGTACCAGGCGCTCGCGTCGCACGACCCGCGCTTCGACGGCGTCTTCTACGTGGGCGTGACGTCCACCGGCATCTATTGTCGGCCGGTGTGCACGGCCCGCACCCCCAAAGCGGCGAACTGTCGCTTCTTCGAGAGCGCCGAGGCCGCCGAGAAGGCGAACTTCCGTCCGTGTCTCCGGTGCCGCCCGGAGCTCGCACCCGGCAACGCGCCGGTCGATGACGCGCACCGCATTGCAAGCCTCATCGCGCACCGCATCGACGAGGGCATCCTCGATGACGGCGGGGGCCTCGAGTCGTTTGCCAAGCGATTCGGGTGGAGTTCGCGCCAGATTCGCCGCATGATGCAGCGCGAGCTCGGCGTGTCGCCTATGGAGCTCGTCCTCACGCGGCGGTTGCTGCTGGCCAAGCAGCTCCTAACGGAAACCACGCTTCCGATCTCGGAGGTCGCGTTCGCCAGCGGCTTCGCCAGCGTGCGGCGCTTCAACGATGCGTTCAACGGACGCTACGGCATTCCACCGACACAGTTCCGAAAGGCGACGCCGGACGCCAGGAGCGCAACGACATCGTCGGACACGTTCCGGCTGCAACTCGTGTATCGCCCGCCGTTCGACTGGGACGAGATGCTGGCGTTCCTCGGGGCCCGTGCCATGCGCGGAGTCGAATGGGTGGACGGCGACGCGTACACGCGCACCGTGCGTCTCGGGACCCACACCGGTTGGGTTCGCGTGGCACACGCTCCGGAGCGGCGCGCGCTGCTCGTGGAGCTGCCGCACGCGCTCACACCGGTGCTGCCGGCGTTGTTAGGCCGGCTCCGCCACCTGTTCGATCTGAGCGCGCGGCCCGACGTCATCGCCGCGCACCTGTCGCGGGACCCGGTGCTCGCGGAGTCGCTCGCGCGCCGACCGGGTTTGCGCGTGCCGGGCGCGTTCGACGGATTCGAGCTCGCGGTCCGCGCCATTCTCGGCCAGCAGATCACGGTCAAGGCGGCGACGACGATCGCCGGCCGCTATGTGGACGCGTTAGGCGAATCGGTCCGGACGCCGCACGCCACGCTCGACCAGCTTGCCCCGACGCCCGAGCGCGTGGCCCGCGCCCGCGTGGACGACCTCGCTGGCCTCGGCATCGTTCGGGCACGTGCCGAGAGCATACGTGCCCTCGCGCGCGAAATGGCGTCCGGCCGTCTCTCGCTCGAACCGGGCGCTCAGCCCGGCGAAGCGATCGCTCGGCTCGCGGCGCTGCCAGGTGTCGGACCCTGGACGGCGCACTACATCGCGATGCGCGCCCTTCGATGGCCGGATGCGTTTCCGAAGGAAGATGTCGCGGCGCGCCGAGCGTTAGGCGGCGTGAGCGCCGGCGTCGCCGAGGCGGCGTCGCAGGCGTGGCGGCCCTGGCGCAGCTACGCCCTGCTGCACCTCTGGCAGACCGCATCGCGAGCGCGCTCGTGATGCGGTGTGCCGGAGGGCGTCCCGGTTCAGCAGCCGGAGCCGGCGGCGGCGCGCTCGGGCGCCGACACTTCGGTGAGCGAATGGCGGCCGAGCGCCGCGTCGAGCACCGGGAGCTCGGTCTTCGTTAGGCGCTGGGCGGCGGCCGAGACCGTCGCCAGGTCCTTGCAGGCCGCGGCGACCGCGGCCAAGGAGGACGGCGTGGGCGCCATGTCGCCGTAGTCCTGTGCTTCGAGCAGCTGCACGAAGATGCCATTCACTCGCACGTAGTCGGGCGGCGGCGCCGGGCCGCGTCCGAATCGGAAGCCGCGTTCGCCCGACGAATCGCCGGCCACGCTGTCCAACTTCGTGTCGAAGGTCTTCACCGCCGCGCTGACATCGCTCGCCGGCAATGCACCGGCGCTTTTCTCGACGTTCGCCCGTAAAGCGGCGAGCGCGTGATACCCGGCCCAGGCGCTCGACAGCCCGCGATAAATGCGCATGATGAGATCGTGCTGTGCACGGAGCGCGACCGCGCTCGCGGGCGAGCGCGGGTCGTTGGTGACCGTCGCCGTCTGCGTGTACGTCGTGCCGTTCACGGTCAGCTTGAACGTGTACACGCCCGGCAAGGCGATCGGCCCTTCCGGAGACGGCGGCGTTAGGCCTGGGTTGGCGTTGATCTCGAACGAGTGCGAGAACGCCGGCGGCGGATCGTACCGCAAGTCCCAGTTGACCCGATTGAGCCCGACGGCGGTCGGCATCGGCGCCGGCTTGGCGAGCCAGAAGTTGGGCTCCGGCGGCTCGGCCGCTTCGCGCACGGGCGTCACCGGCGCGCTCGAGAGATGGCGCACCACCGCGCCGGACGCGTCGAGGACATCGAGCGTGATGTCGCCGTGCGGCGCCGCCGCGAGCGTGTAGTAGATCACGACGCCGTCGGGTGGATTGAGCGCGTGCGGCACCTCGGGCGGGAACGGCGTGTCGGCGCCGTCGTTGCGGCGCACACGGACGGCGTTGTCCGGCTTGAACAGATGCGCCGGCGCGCTGGCGATGGTGGGCGTCAGGTCGCGCAACACGGTGTAGTCATCGAGCACCCAGATGCCGCGTCCGTACGTGCCGACGATGAGGTCGTTCCCGTGGAAGGCGATGTCGCGATAGGATGTGTTAGGCAGGTTGAGCAGCAGCGATTGCCAGTGGTCGCCGTCATCGAACGACACGTACATCGCGCTCTCCGTGCCGGCGAACAACAGGCCGGCGCGCTTGGGATCGTTCCGGATCGTGTGCGCGAAGCTGCCGCTCGGCTCGTCGGTCGGAAGGCCGGTGACGATCTTCGTCCAGGTCTTGCCGTAATCACGCGTGCGATAGAAGTAGGGCGTGTAGTCGCCCACGTTGTGCTCGTCGACCGCCACATAGGCGGCGCCGGCGCTGGCGTGCGAGGCGTCGATCGTTTGGATGTCGGCGCGTGCTGCGTTAGGCAAATCGGGAATCGAGACGTCGGCCCAGGTTTTCCCGTTGTCGCGCGTCACGCGAATCAGGCCGTTGTTCGTGCCGACCCAGATGGTGCCGGGCGCGACGCTCGACGGCGCGATGGTCTCGATGATGCCGCCCGTGCGTGCGCCGCCGCGTCCGGGCGGTTGCGGCGCCACCGGCTCCCTGCCGTGCGGCACGCCGAGATCCGGACTCAGCTTCGTCCAGTGTACGCCGCCGTCGGTGGTCGCCATGAGGAACTGGAAGCCCGCGAACAGCTCGTGCTGATTCCAGGGTGCCCACACGAGTGGCTGCGTCGATCCCGTGCGAAGGTCGAGCTTCGGGTCTTGCAGCGGGCTCACGTTGATCCACTGCTCGCTCGGATAGGTCACCTTCACGATGCCGTTGCCGCTCGCATACACGGTGTCGGGGTGCAGCGGATCGGGTACGATCGTGCCCCATTCCCATGTCGGCACCGGACTCCAATCGAGCGGCGTGATCTCACCCAAGTTGCCGCGGTTGCGCGTGCGCACGGCGCCGGCGTCCTGCTGCGTGGCGTAGATCCAATAGGGGAACGAGGCGTCCGTCGAGATGTGATAGACCTGCTCGGTGGACTGGTTGTACCAGGGGCTCCACGTCTCGCCGCCGTCCAGGGTCACCGTCGCGCCCTGATCGAGGCCGAGGAGGATGCGCTTTCCGTTAGTCGGATCGATCCACATCTGCTGCGGGTCGTCGCCGCCGGGTGCGCCCTTGAAGCCCGTGAACGTGTTGCCGCCGTCGGTGGAGATGTAGCTCGACGTGTTGATGGTGTAGACGATGTCCGGGTTCTGTGGATCGACGTACACGCCGCAGTTGTATCCGCCCTGGCCGTTGCCGACGCGGTGATCGGTCGAATCCATCTGGCGCCACGTGGTGCCGCCGTCGTCGGAGCGATAGAGGCCGAAGTTGCCGATCAGGAAGACACGTTGGGCATTGGTGTGCGCGGCCACGGCGACGGACGTGCGTCCGAAGAGACGCGGCAGGCCGCGGCCGTCGACGACGTGCCACGTTAGGCCCTCGTCGGTCGACTTGTAGAGCGCGGTTCCCGTGGGTCCGGAGTCGGGCGCGGCGCCGCGGCGTTGGATGGCGCCCGGCGCGATGTAATGGCGATCCGTGGTCGCGAAGATCACCTGCGGCTCGTCGAACGCGCTCGCGAGCTTCTCGACGCCGGTTTCCTGATCGACGAACAGCGTGCGTGTCCACGTCGCGCCGCCATCGGTGGTGCGGAACACGCCGCGCGCGTCGCTCTTGTGATGCAGGTCGCCTTGGGCCGCCGCGATCACGAGGTTGGGGTCGCGCGGGTCGATGATGAGCGACGGAATCTGCCGCGAGTCGTCGAGGCCGACGCGGCGCCACGTTAGGCCGGCGTCGCTCGACCGATACATGCCGTCGCCCTGGTTGATCGAGCCGCCCGTGGGCATGTCGCCGGTGCCGGCGTAGACGATGTTGGGATCGGACCGTGCAACGCCGATCGCGCCGACCGCGGCCACGCTCTTGATCGAGTCGAACACGGGGAACCACGTCGCGCCGGCGCTCGTGGTTTTCCAGACGCCACCCTCGGGCAGGCCAGCATAGAAGACGCCGGGCTGGCCGATGGCGCCTGTGACGGACGCGATGCGCCCGGCTCGGAACGGCCCGACGTTGCGCCAGACGAGACCGCGGTACAACGCGGGATCGACCGGCCCAGCGGGTTTCGGAGTCGAGTGCGGAAGGATGAGGCCGAGCACGGCGAGCGACGCGGCCGGCAACCACTGATGTGGGCGAAGCGAGGGCATTGTTCGAGAGTGCGGGGGGAACGCGGCGAGATCGTGCGCCGAGTATGTATGGGCGACACGGCCGCTAGCAAGCCGATCGGTGGGGTGCGCTGCGATCCCGATGGCCGGGCACGCGGATGTTTGCTATGTAACACAAGTGTGGTACATTGTAGCACATGCGGGACATGCACCTGACCGTTCGCCTCTCGCGCGATCTCGCGCGCGCCGTGTCGCGCTGGGCGAAAGCGCACGGCGTCGGCAAGTCGCAGGTCGTCCGCGACGCAGTCGCCGCCTACGTCGGCGTTGCCGCGCCGGTCCCGGCCCCCTCGGACCAGACCACGCTCACGGCGCGCCAGGCTGCGGCTCGTTGGGCATCACTGCCGCATCTGTCGCCGGACGAAGCCGGCGGCCTGGCCGGCAGCATCGCGGCGAGCCGCACGAGCCTGCCTCGAGCGGGGTCGACATGGGAGTAGTACTCGACACGTCGGTCATCGTCGCAGGCGAGCGCGGCACGATTCGCCTCGAAGCGTTGCTCACATCGCTCGGCGACGAGCCGGTGGCGATCGCGGCCATTACCGCATCGGAACTGCTGCACGGCGCGCATCGCGCCGCGGACGCGGGCGTTCGCGCGCGGCGCGCCGCGTTCGCCGAAGCCGTGATGGACCTGGTGCCGGTGCTGCCGTTCGGCGTGCGGGAAGCCAGGCGGCACGCGCAGCTCTGGGCCGAACTGCTGGCGGTGGACGCGGCGATCGGACCGCAGGCACTGTTGATCAGCGCAACCGCGCTGGCCCGGGGCTACGGTGTCGCGACGATGAGCGAACGCGAGTTCTCTCGCGTGGCGGGGCTGCGTGTGGTGCCCGTGGGTCCCTTCCTCATCTGACTGCTGCGCTCAAGAGGTCAGTCGATAGACCGAGATGTGCTTCGTGCTGTCGGCCCCGAACGTCGAGCGCTTCCAGTCTGCCCAACGGTGCTCGAGGCGCAGGCCGGCGATGCGCGCCATGAGGTCCATCTCCGATGGCCACGCATAGCGGAGCGCCACCGGATAGAGGCGTGTGCCGTGCTCCGTTAGGACGATGTGCTGGCTCGTGATCTGCTGCTGCGCCAGATCGAGCAGCGACGCGTCGATCCGCACTTCGCTCGATTCCATGCCCACCACGCGAACGGTCTGGTTGGAGACGAAGCGCGCAAGGTCGGGAACGAACGCCTCGATCACGAACCGGCCGCCCGGCGCCAGGTGCCGCGCCACGGTCTCCATGCAGCAGATCTGCTCCGCTTGCGTGAGCAGCGCGAAGAAGGTGTTGAACGCGATGAAGGCGAGCGCGAAGCGCGCATCGACCGAGAAGTCGGCGAAGCCGCCCACCGTGACGGGAATCGCATCGCCGCCGGGCTTTGCGCGAAGTTTCGCAATCATCGCCGGCGACGCATCCACGCCCTGCACGGCCACGCCGCGCCGGCGCAACGGAAGCGCAATGCGTCCCGTGCCGATGCCCAACTCGAGCACCGGACCCTCGCCCGCGAACGCGGCGAGGAGCTCAACGCAGTGCTCGTCGTACGCGGCGTACCACGAATCGTACAGATCGGCGATGCGCTCGCCGTACGTGTCCGCTCTGTAGTCGTCCATGGCCATCGTCCGGGGAAGGCTCTACGGCGCCGGTCGCTCGATTTCGCAATGTCACGCGCACGGGGCTGGAGAGCAAGAAACGCCCTGTCGCCATCCGGTACCTGCTGGCGATTTGAAACAGGGGACCGGATATTCGACCGCACATCGGTCGTCATCGTGTGGCGAACTTTGGCGCGGGGGAGCAATGCGCGCAGCGTGGAAGCACGCCGCTCGAGCGGCGTCGATCGTGGCGTGTTTCGCCGCTTCGGCAGCGGGGGCGCAGTCGTCGCGCCCGATCACTGTCGGCGGCTACGGCACGGTCGACTTTCCGACGTCGACGCGGTCGACGGTTGCCCAACGCGCATTCTCGCGCGGCGTGCTGCTGCTCCACCTCTTCCACTACGACGAGGCGGCGGATGCCTTTCGCCAGGCCGAGCATGCCGACTCGAGTTTCGCCATGGCGTATTGGGGCGAAGCAATGACGGATACGCACCCCGTGTGGGATGAGCAGGACACGGCCGCCGGGCGCAAAGCGTTAGGCAAATTCGCGGCGACGGCGGACGCGCGCGAGCGCGCGGCGCCCACCGAGCGCGAGCGCGGATACATGCGCGCGGTCGACGCACTCTACGGCGACGGCCCGAAGGCGGCGCGCGACACGCTCTTCTCACAGCGCATGGCCGAGGTGCTCCGTGCGAACCCACGCGACGACGAAGCGCGATTGTTCTACGCGCTCTCGCTCATGGGCCTGAGCCAGGGCGTGCGCAACGTGCCTACCTATCTCCAGGCGGCACAGCTGGCCGAGAGCGTGTTCGCGCGCCACCCGGATGAACCGGGTGCGACGCACTACTGGATCCACGCGATGGACGATCCCGACCACGCGGCGCAGGCGCTGCCGGCGGCGCGGGCGCTGGCGCGCGTCGCGCCGAACGCGGGACACGCCCAACACATGACGTCGCACATCTTCATGGCGTTAGGCATGTGGGACGACGTCGTTCGCGCCAACGAGAACACGATACGGATGTTCGATGGCATGGCGGTCGCGCACGGCATGACGCACTTCTACTGCGGCCACGGCCAGTCGTGGCTGGCGTACGGCTACGTCGAGCAGGGGCGGCTCGCCAATGCGCGCGAATGGGTCGTCGGCTGCGAGCAGCAGGCCGCGAAAGCGAAGTACCGGCCGGGCATGCACGACCTCGATCCGGATGCGTCCGCGATGGGCAGCGCGGTTGACATGTGGGCGCATTACATCATCGACACCGAAGAGTGGACGGGGGAGATGATGAACTGGACGCCCGATCTCGACAGCGCCGCCGCGCCGCGCGCAGGGTTTCAGTTCGCCCGCGGCTTCGCCGCCGCCCGGCGCGGCGATGGTGCCACGGCGAACGACGCCCGCACCGCCTTCGAGCGCGAACGCGCACGGCTGGTGGCGCTGGTGCAGGCAGAACCGAACGCCGACCCGTCCGACGTGCAGTACATCAAGGGCCTCGCGGTGCTCGGCATCGAGCTCGAGGCAGTGACGAAGCTCGCGATGCACGACGGGTCGCTCGATTCCGCGGGGGCGGTCACACTGCTCGCCACCGCGACGGCGGCCGAGGATTCGCTCGCCTATGCGTTCGGTCCGCCGCCGGTGTACAAGCCGTCGCACGAGTTGTTAGGCGAGTTGCTCCTCGGCCTCGCCCGCTACGCCGATGCGCAGCGCGAGTTCCAGGCGGCGCTGGCGCATCAACCGCGCCGCGTGCTGTCGCTGCGCGGACTCGAGGCTGCGGCGCGTGCAGCGGGCGACACGGCCACCGCGTCGCGCGCCCGAGACGAGCTGCACGCAATCCAGCATTTCGGCGGCTGACCGCCGGAACCTGGTGGATTGCGTCAGAGTATTTGATCGCACCGACTGCCGGACGTGGCTGGCTTCTACGCTTATGGAGAAACGGACACAGCGCGGACACAGCCGACAAAGCACGGACCGCTCGGCTGCAGGGCGGGGCAACGCGCTGGCAGGAGGTCGCTTCCGCCGCGTGTGTTTTG
>Ga0075426_10003249_pt1 | contig 11609 bp, 30 predicted proteins | sample SoiMethybrSBSTD5_FD_75304 | JGI IMG/M metagenome (GOLD analysis project Ga0075426, IMG submission 75304) | Bulk soil microbial communities from a Populus tree surrounding site in Tennessee, USA - Soil MetaG P. TD hybrid SBSTD5 | ecosystem: Environmental > Terrestrial > Soil > Tree plantation...
CTCGTGAAGGTGGAGGACTAGGTGGCGAAGAAGAAGGACGCGCCGCTCGTTCCTCCGGAGCCAGGCACGCGCTGGCGCACGAAGCACCCGCTCGCGTACGTCGATCGTCGTCGCTACTGCGTCGTGCGCAGCGTGAGCGGCGGACTCGTCTACGTCGTCGGCTGGCGTCGATCGCATCTGAAGCTGCGCGTCTTCCTGAAGACGTACGAACCGACGCCGCCCGGCGATCGCGACGACGACGCCATGTCCACCGAGCAGGTCATGGGGCACTTCTGATGCTCGAACCCACGACGAGCAACACGATCGAGGCCATGCTCGCGACGCAGCAGGACATCGTCGTCAAGCACGCGACCAAGGGCGACCTCGACCCGGAAGACGTGAAGACGTTGATCCGTCTGGCGCGTCTCGCCGAGCGGTTCGAGCTGGCGACGAAGCAGCCGCCACTCACAATCGATCCACTCATCGACGAGATCCTGCGCACCGACGAGGCGCACCACAGCACAGCCTTCCTCGAGATGATGGCCACGCGCGCGAAGGTCACGCTGCTCGACGAACGCATCGCGCAGCTCCTTCTCGCTCTGCGCAACGTACGGCAGCTCGCGCTGCGCCTGAAGAAAACAGATCCGACGTACGCGGACCACCTGCTCCGGTTCTGCGCCGAGGTCGGCGTGACCGGCAACATCCTGCGCGACAAGGAGACGTGATGGACTACCAGAAGGCACGGCACGAGATGGGTGAGCTTCCGATCGGCACGATGCTCGGGCTCGTGCGCGACACGAAGAAGTTCGGGACGATCGAGCGGAACATGATCGTGGACTTCCTGGAGCGCCTGCTCGAAGCCGCGCGCGGGCTCTCCGCACCCATCCCGATGCTGCTGCACTGCCCCGAGTGCGGCACGCGGCACATCGACGAGGGCGAGTTCGCCACGAAAAACCACCACACGCACGCGTGCCAGGAGTGCGGGTTCGTGTGGCGTCCCGCCATCGTCTCGACGGTCGGCGTCCGGTTCCTGCCCGGGTTCAAGAACGGGGACGGTCGTTGACCGTTCCGACGCAGCAGGGTGCGATCGTCTTCCGGCTCAGCGACGCGCGGCGCGCCGAGCTGCACAAGGCCGCCACTGGTCCCTACGCACAGGACTGGTGGGCGCCCGCGCTGCGTGACGCGCTCGCCGCGCTGGAGTCGACCGAACGGATGCTCGAGCACGTCGGCATGAAGCTCAGCACGTCGAACCGCGAGATGACCGACGCGTGCGTCGCGCGCGTCAAGCAGACGGTCACGCTCGTCATCGACTTCCTGCGCGCCCGCTCGAAGATGACGACGCCGCAAGGACACGCCGCGCTCGCGCTCTGGACTGCCGCCGACTACATCGAGCACCAGTGGCTCGGCGTGCCGTGGGAGCAGATCAAGTCGAACACCACGCTCGGTATCGCCGTCAAGAAGGAGAGGGACGACCTCCGCGCCGACGAACGCAAGGCCGTCGCCGCCACACTTCGCGCGCTCGTCGCGGGCCGAACGACCGAACACGATGCCGGCGTGCGCTACGCCGCCAGCCTCATCGACCGCATGACGTCGCACGGAACGCTGCCCGATGCCTGACAACCGCAACTTCGAGTGCCACGTATGCGGCCACGTGTTCCGTCGTCCGCACGTCGGTCCCTACGTTCGACGCTGTCCGAAGTGCGGCGGCGGCGCGACCGTGCAGATGAAGCTCAGCAAGCACCACCCCGACGCGCCCAGGCGCACACCGAGGCCCTAATGACCGAAACCCTGAACGAAGCTCTCGAACGCGCCGCCCGCGCCGAGACGGCGCTCCTGCTCCTGCAGGATCAGTACAAAGCGCTGCGCGAAGCAGCTCAAGGGGTGCTCGCCTGGCGCGACGACGAGCGGCTCACGCCGCATGACGAGGGCTGCCCCTACGTCCAAGACCCGAAGATGTACGACTGCGAGTGCGAGCACGGACCCCTTCTCATCCTGCGCGACGCGCTCGATGCGAAGGTTCCGGAGTACACCGTCAAGGAGCTGCCGAGCGGCTACATCCTCGCGCGGCTCCAGGAGCTGGTCGAGACGCCGCTCAACACGCCGAACGCCGCGGACAACCTGTGCATCGAGGTGGACACGGCGATCGTGCGGTCGCACCTCTACAAGGAGGTCCGGCGCGTCGTCCGGAACGTCCTTCACCTCATCAAGGCAGAAAACAAGCTCACGACCGCTACGGTGCTGCTCGAGCAGATCGACGAGGGCAACGTCAGCTCGCCCTTGTCCCTTCCGCTCGACTTCGACGAGCTGCAGCGCATCAGCGTCCTGCGGTGCGAGTCCGAGGGGCCGAACGGCTTCAACCACAAGCTCGCGGACTGGTCGATCCTCGAGTGGGCCGGCGCGATGGCCGGCGAGGCCGGCGAGGCGACGAACGTCGCGAAGAAGATGCGCCGTCAGCGCAAGCAACGCGACGACGACAAGGTCACCGCCGAGCAGCTCGGTGACGAGCTGGCCGACAACGTCTGCTACGCCGTGCTCACGGCGGCGAAGGCAGGTCTCGACCTCGGCGAGGCCATCGTCAAGAAGTTCAACCAAATCTCGGACGAGAACGGCTTCCCCTACAAGCTCCGTGGAAAGGCGGCGCCGTGAGCGGCGAAGGCGGACCGTTCCGGGGAGACGATCCGGTTCTCTCCCGGCTCGACAAGCTCATCGATACGCAGGGACGGCACGACAACGCGCTCGGCGAGGTACTGAAGAACACCCGCGAGCCGCGCGTCAGCGCTGCCGCCACCATCGCACCGTGGTTCGGATCGCCGCTGCTCATTGTCGCGATCGCCTACGCCGGGACGCTACTCTTCGGCACGTGCGACCGCGGCTGCGCCGAAGACGAGCGCGAGAAGCGTCGCACCGCTCAAGAGGCCGCCACGGCGGAGCTGCACGACCACGAACGCTACTGCGCCGCGGTCGGCATGCGCTTCGCCGGCACCACACCCGTGCATCAGGACCCGCCGAGCCAGTCGGGTCAGTTCACCGTCCAGGGCGACATCTACTACTCCGTCGTGTGCGGCGACGGACACGGCAACGGGATGTTCGTCGGCGCCGACGGACATCTCCACGCGCTGAAGGAGCCCTGATGGGCACCGTCATCTACCCGCAGCAGTTTGCGCAGGTCCTCCACGTCGCGCGGAAGGGCGACGAGTGGGTCGGCCTGTGCGGCGCGAAAGACGGCGTGACGTCCGTCGTGCTCATCGCCGAGCGCGACAGCGTCAACGACAAGCTCAAGCCGGGCTTCCGCTGGTGCGACACCTGCGTCGCGAAGCTGCGGAAGCCGAAGCGGAGCACGACGTGATGCCGCCACTCAACATGACCGAGTTCGAGCGCGATGCGTGGTCCCGATTCTTCGAGGCCGCCGTTCGCGGTGCCGCAGCAGACGCCTTTCCCGCGAAGGTCATCATGAACGCGACCACGATCGCCGATGCCGGTATCAACGAGCTGCGCAGTCGCGCCAAGGGCCCGGCCAGCACGAAGGGCCCCGTCCGATGAAGAAGCCCAAGAAGCGCAAGCTCACCGTCGAGCGCCAGGCACGCGTGCATCGTGTCGGCGTGATGACCGGCCAGCCCGCAAACGCCCCGTCGGGCGGTGGCATGGAGGTCCTCCTGCCGTTCACGAACGCCGACGCGCATTTCTTCCTGTCGCGCGACGGCGTCTGGAAGGCACGCGTCGTCTGGAGCGGCAAGGACGGCTCGCAGAAGCAGCGCTACATCGACGCGGGCGGTCTCGTGCACAAGATCTTCTCGCTCGCGGTGATGTCGCGCGCTACGAGGCCCGCATGAAGCTCCTTCCCTCGTCTCCTGACGATCAGGACCAGCTCTACACGGTCGCCGACGTCGCCGCGCGCTTCAAGGTCAGCGTCCGCACCGTCCGTCGCTGGATCACGGAGAAGAAGCTCAAGGCGCACAAGCTCGGTCGTCCGGGCGCGCCGAAGGCCGGCATCAGGATTTCGGAGAGCGAGATCCAACGCTTCCTGAAGGAGGGCCCCCGGTGAAGACCGCAGGACAGCGCGCCTACGAAGCGCACGCGATGTACAGGGCTGCGCATCCGCCGAGCCTCCAGTACGGATGGACGGCGCCGCCGTGGAACGAGCTGACAGACGACACGAAGACCGCGTGGGAACGCGCTGCGGAAGCAGCACGTGACGACGGCGCTCCTTCCGAGAACCCGCCGCACCCCATGCAGCCCGTCGTGATGGGACACAACGGCCGCGAGCGGTTCAAGATGAACCACATCATCTGTTGGCTGTTCGAGTCCGGGCGCATGAGCCTGAACGACACTGCCGCCCTTCCGGTCCCGGTCGAGGACCACATGCAGCTCGCCCAGCTTCTCGGCTACTCCATCCAGGGCTACGGCGAGCTGTCCTACGTGACGGACGAGTCGTACGACGCAGCGGTCGTCGCGGCCGAGAAGCTCAAGAGGAAGACGTGAAGCCCCTGCTCGGTCTCGCGGCGATCTGCGGCGTCTGCGCGCTCGGTCTGATCGTCATCGGCGACTACGAGGGCGCGCTCCTCGGCGCTATCGGCGGCGCCGTCCTCTACGTCGCGCACGAGGTCATCCGCATCCGCACCACGCCGGACGAGGAGGTCTGATGGGCAAGATCGTCATCAAGCACAAGATGGGTCTCGAGGCGCGGTACCTCGTCTGGAACACCGTCGTCGACGCACCGATCACCGTCGGCATGACGAAGGCCGAGCTGGCCGACTGGTGGCGCGAGGAGTACGGCCGGAGCGGCGAGCAGACGTTCAACTTCGCGCTCGACCGTGCGAAGACCCTGGACGACGTCGTTGCCTGCAACCGCGCCGGCAAGGACGAGACCCATCTGACGATCGAGCAGATGGTCGAGTTCTACTTCGTGAAGTGCGACACGGAGGCCGACCCTCCGGTCGGCACGGACCCGTTTCTGGACGACGAATGACGCTCGACCATTCCAAGCTCGTGAAGGAACGCGTCTACAAGACCGTCTCCCGCAACCTGCAGCTCGCCGTCTACGACGGAGCCATGGGCTTCATCGGCATCCGGCAGAAGTTCGCGAACCGCTACCTCTTCACCGAGTACTGCGGCGAAGGGCCGTACGGCACGGTGCGCGCGGCGGAGGACACCGGCGTCGACGTGCCCGCTGGCGTGCAGCTCGTGACCGACCTCGGCACGGTGGACCAGGTGTCCAGGCGCCCGATGGAGTTCGATCGGCCGGTCAAGAACGGCGGACGCGGGTGGTTCTTCACGGACGACGGATCGAGCGCGAACGATGCGCGGCCCGTGAACGTCCACAACGACCAGCTCTTCGACTTCCTCGACCAGCTCACGATCTCGTGATGAAGCCGCTGAACGGAGAGAAGACGCACCCGCTCTCCGCACACGCGGTCACGGTGCTCCGCAGCCTCGAGCGCACGTCGCGTCCCAAGTACGAGATCAACCCCGGAGTGGTCAACAGGCTGTTGCGCGAGCAGCTCGTTGAGCTTGTCGACCGTCCGACGCCCGACCTGCGTGGGCGCCGCGTTCACGTGCGGCTGACCGTCGAAGGACGGCGTCGACTGGCAGGGCTATGACCGAGTTCGACTACACCGAAGAGTGGGTGCTCAGCGCGATCAAGGCCGATCCGACGAGCGATCGCATTCGCTGGCCCGAAGACTTCTTCAGCGACGAAGTCGTGCGTTCGATCGTCGCAGCGCGGACGCGTCTACACAACAAAGGTGCCATCGCTCAGGCTCCGAGCGGCTACTGGTACGAGACATGACACGGAAGCGTGTCTGCGACGTCGCCGCCGCGTACCTGCGCGAGACGGACAACCCGGCCGTGATGTGGGGCGACTCGGGGCTGCTCGACGAGATCTTCACGCGTGCGGGACTGCGTGCCGCGAAGGGTCCGTACACCATCGAAGGTCATCCGCTCGCTCGCTGGAAGCGCGTGCTCGACGCCCTCACGGCATGCCCGGGTGAGCTGGTTCCCTGTCTCGTGCAGCTCGGTCGCGTAGGCGCGAGCCGCGGCGGCCGCACTGCGCGATGCTTCTATCTACCGGAGCACGTACCCGACTGGCTGCGCAAGGAGCGTGAACAATGATCCGCAACCGAACCAAGAAGCGTGGCGGCCGCGCGAACTACATCGCGGCGCCTGCGTTCTTCAACCTCAACCACGCGTGCGCCGTGCTGCTCGAGGCGTTCCCGCGCGCCAACGTCGGGTGCTACCTCGTCGGCTCGGCTCTCGTGCGTCGCGACCATCGCGACGTCGACGTGCGGCTGATGCTGAGCGACGAGGAGTACGACCGGATGTTCCGCGTCAGCGGCGGCTACATGGACGCGCTCTGGTCGCTCATGTGCACGACGATCTCGCTCTGGCTCTCGCAGCAGACGGGTCTGCCGATCGACTTCCAGATCCAGCGCACGAGCAATGCGAACGCGGAGTACCCGCAGGGCCCGAGCCGCGCCGGCGAGCGACAGCCGCTCGGGCTCTTCCGTGGCTACCCGGGCGACTTCCCGTCTCTCGGGAAGACAACGCCGTGAGCCGCGTCACCCAGGAGAAGAAGCGGAAGAAGATCGAGCAGAAGCTCCGCAAGGTGGCACTCGCGAAAGTGCTGGCGCCCGAACGCACCGTCACCCTCGGCGACAAGGAACGTGCTGCCCTGGGCCTCATGGAGAGCGCGCGGCTGAAGAAGCAGCGCCACGCGCGTTCGGTGCCGAAGGACCCGATCCCGGCCGACCTGAAGCAGCGACTGCGCGACATCGCGCGCGAAGATCCACTCAGGAGGCTGCACGCCATGCTCTACACGGACGCCTTCAAGGCCGCGCTGCCGCACGTGCAGGAAGCCGTCCTCATCGCTGCGATGCGCACGAGCGACAGGATCGCAGAGCACCTTCAGGCCGTCACCCGCGACCGCTTCCCGCGCACCTTCTCACTGCCGTACTGCAACGACCACTGCGGTCCGTTTCGTGCGGTTGTCATCCACGCCGTTCGTGTTTTCTTTCGCGAGAGGTGACGATTTTCGTCGCGAAGTACTTGTCAGACAGGTTGTGGTTGGCTATGGTCCGCTCGGGCGCCGAACAGGAGGTCCTGGATGACGGACGAAGCGAATCCGGATATCGCGACGAGCGATTCGGAGGAGAAGAAGCAGCGCAAGAAGCCGGAGCGGAAGCGCATGTACGTGCTCGTTCCGATCAGCAACGACGACGACGCGCCGTACAGGCTGAGCATCGTGAAGTCGCGCGACGAGGTCCGGAAGGTCCTCGAAGCCGCTCACGTCGACGGCAGGACGCCGACCGCGATGGCACGGGTCATCGTGCTCCGCGCGCAACAGGTTTCGCTGAAGATGAACACGCAGGTCGTGTTCCGGTTCTGACCAAGGAGATCTCCGAACATGGGCAAGCAGCTCCTCGACGGACAGCGCGGAACGCTGTTCTACATGGATCCCGACAAGCTGACGGTCGTCACCGACCAGAGCAGCCCCTACTACGACCCGCGCGTTCGCCTCCCCGTCGACGACGCGCTCGTCAACAGCGCGATCACCGTCGGCATCTACGAGCCGGTCATCGTCACCGTGCTCGAGCAGGGCAAGGAACGCATCGCCATCGTCGTCGACGGCAAGCAGCGCGTCCGTGCCGCGCAGGCCGCGAAGGAGCTTCTGCGCAAGCAGGGCAACACCAAGCGCGCCAACACGATCGTCGTGCCGGTCATCGGCGAGAAGAAGATGGACGACGCGCTCGTCGACACGCTCCGCGTGACGCTCAACGAGCTGCGTCAGGAGACGCCGCCGCTCATGCGCGCCGAGGAAGCGTCGCGGATGGTCGCCCGCGGCTCGCCGCTCGCGGCGGTCGCCGAGCTGTTCCAGGTGAAGCCCCAGACCATCCAGGCCTGGATCAAGGTGCACAAGGCCTCCGCCTCCGTGCGCAAGGCCGTGCAGCAGGGTGCGATCACGATGACGCAGGCCGAGAACGTCGTCGCCGGCCAGACCGACGAAGAGCAGGAGAAGCTGCTCGAAGCCGTCCTCGCCGAGGCCACGAACGGCGGCCGCACCATGCCGGTCTCGAAGATCAAGGCCGTGAAGAAGGCGCGGAAGAAGAACCAGGACATCCAGCTCGCTCCGAGCCGGCGCGTCCTCCGCAAGCTCGTCGAAGACGAGCAGGCGCAGGAAGACCTCCCGGGCGAGTTCATTCGCGGCGCGCGGTGGGCCGCGGGAATGCTCGCTGCGACGCACGTGAAGGGGCTCACCGATCACCTGAAGCGGCTGTCGGTGCGCAAGAGCGAGTCGTGACCGACGGGCGCGACAGCAAGGGACCGTACCGCGACGAGGACCCGATCCGGAAGCTCGAGGGAAAGGTCGACGACCTCATCGGCAAGACGGACGTCTTCATCGGCGAGGCGAGGAACGCCGACCACGAGCTGAGGACGCAGATCGACAGCGTGCGCTCCGACGTGCGCAGCAGCCGTCTGCGCACGATCGTTCCCTGGATCTCAAGCCCGTTCTTCCTCGTCGGCATCGGCTACATCCTCAGCATCCTCGTGCCCGCCGGCGCCTCGTGCTCCGGCGACAACGACCGCCAGAGGAAGGCTCTATGTCACGAACAGTGCGCCGCCGTCGGCTTGCAGTACGGCGGCTTCTCCGACATCCAGGACGAGCACAGCGGCTGCACGTCGTCTCGATGCCTCTGCGGCAACGGGCACGGCGACGGCATGTACGTCGGCAGCGACGGCCACTTCCATGGAATGAAGGTCACCGCCGACCCCAAGGCCGACCAGACAGCTCTCCGGTGCGAGCGCGCCTGCTCGCACAGCCACGTCAAGCGGCTCTCTGTCGACGCGCAGGGATACCCCGTCTGCGAGTGTGAATGATGACGAACGACGGCATGGGTGACGCACAGCGCGGCGAGCGCGGTCCGTGGATCGTGACGGCGCACGGGCGCGCCTTCTACGTCCGCGACCCGCGGCCCGAGGACGTCTTCATCGACGACATCGCGCACTCGCTGTCGCAGCTCTGCCGGTTCACCGGCCACACGCGCATCTTCATGTCGGTCGCGCACCACTCGCTCGTCGTCGCTCGCGCGCTCATCGACCTCGGCCGGCCCGACCTCGAGCTGTACGGACTGCTGCACGACGCGCACGAGGCCTACTACGGCGACATGTCGAGCCCGCTGAAGAGCCTCCTGCCGGAGTACAAGGCGATCGAGGAGCGCGGCTGGCACGCCGTCGCCGACCGCTTCGGCCTGCCGCGCGAAGCGCCGCCGGAGATCAAGGAGGCCGACCTCATCGCTCGTGCGATGGAGAAGCGCGACGTGATGCCCGACATGGCGATCTGGAGCGCGCTCCCGCCGCCGCACAAGCATCGCATCAAGGACTTCCCGATCGACAGCATCCGGCGCCGCTTCCTGAACGCGTTCATCGAAGCGTCGACCGACGAGACGCAGATCGCCGTCGCCGAAGCCGCGCTCGACGAGGAGCTGCGTCAGCACGCCGCTTCACACATGGACGAGTAGCACATGCCCGACAAACAGAAGCTCGCGGTCTACACCACGGTCGACATGAAGATCGTCCGCTCGTGCGGCTCGTGCGCGCACGGGAAGTTCCCGCGGCCGGACGCGCACTGGGGCGAGTGCCAGGTGTCGACGTACGACCACACCAAGCACGGGACGCGGCCGCTCCCAGCACACGTCATCTTCGTCTGCCGTAAGTGGACCATCCATCCCGACCTGGCGATCAAGCGCGGGCTCGGCGAGTACGCAACCCTTCTCCCGAGGACCTGATGGGCGACCCGACCGCATACAAGATCACGGTGACCGGCCCGGACGCCGAAAGGTTCTGGGACACGTTCGAGGCGCATCGCGTCGGCCACGACGATCCTCTCCTCTTCGACTTGCACGCCAAGTGGGCATCGAAGTGGCGCTCGGACGAACGCCTCGCTGGGATCATGTTCTGGAACGTGACGTACACGCGCGGCGGGCCGATCTACGCGACCATCCGCGGGATCCCCGACGGGCTCTTCTACCGCGACGACGACTTCCACGGGCTCGTCCCCACGATGGGCTTCGAGACGCTTGCGCTCACGGTAGAGATCGTCGGCGGCAGTCCGTGCGACGAACGCGGCAATCCGTGGAGCTACCGGGCCGTCGTCGAGAACGGCGTGCGCACCACGCTCGAGCGCACGCACGATCTCTCGCTGCTCGAGAAGCACAGCCCGCAGTCCATCGAGCTGCTCCGCGATCTCTACCCCTACCGCTTCGCGCCTGACGGCTCGCTCCGCACGCACGACGAAGACAACGACGTGCTCGACTGATGGACCGCGACGAACGCATCGCATGGGTCTTCGCCGCCGTGGTCATCTGCTTCCTGGCAGGCGTGCTGGTCGGCACCTGGATCGAACGGTCGCGGCCGCCCGCCGTCGTCCATCTGACGTATCGCCAGTACCGGCACCTCTGTGCTCGCGAGCAGCACCACGTCGTCAGTACGTGGCGCAGGTGGACCGAGAAGGCCGCGGCCGCCGGCGAGTGCCGGGCGTACGTGCTCGCGGGAGACGAGCCGTGAAGATGCGCGTGCTCTTCGTGACGCTCGCCGCGCTCGCGTGCCTCGGCCAGGCGGCGCACACGGCGTCGAGCGAGCCGGAGCCGATCATCAAGCCGTACTCGGTCGGCGGCTGCCTCATGCACCTCGACGGTGACGAGCCCGTGATGGACGAGTGCGACAGCTTCGACCGGATGTTTCGGACGTACGACGAGGCTCGCGCGTACGCGCGCACGATCTCGCGCGACCATCCGAACCACCACGACAACTCGTGGCACGGACACGGACCCGAGCCGTGGGGCTGGAGGTCGACCTTCAGCATCATGAGGATCGTGAGCTACGACATCGAACCGGGCGCGATCGCCGTCGGCGTGCCGCTCACCGAGAACGACCTCGTCGAGGACTGGGAGAACGGGCACATCGACATGCGCATCGCGCCGCCGAGCCGCCGGTGCGGGAGCCCGCAGGTCGTTCGCTGGCACGTCATGAACCGAATCTGCAGGGACTGACGATGGCCAAGCCCAAGATCCGCCTCGTCGTCGACACCGAGCAGCTCCGCCCCGCCTGCGTGCTGCTCCAGGCGGTGTACGGAGGCGACACCGGCATCGTCTCGCGTCTCTTCGACCCCGACACATGGCTGGTCGCGCCGACCAAGGGCATGCGCATGGTCACGGGCACCGAAGAGGAGTGGCAGAGGTTCGCGGCGGCGATCAACACGAACCGGAGGACAGCTCGATGACGTATCGCCTTCCGCCGATCGACGACGAGACCTTCACGACTGCCACCGCGGCGTACCGCGCCGCGGCCGAGCACTACCAGCGCGTGCAACTGAAGTGGCGGCCGCGCGAGAAGGAGCTGCGCGCCGCCGACGAGTTCTCGCGCTTGCGCTGCGCGTGGGAGAACGAGACGCACGTCGCCGAGAAGATGCTCGAATGGGCCGGCGACGTACTGAAGGCAGCCGCTCGCGGCATGGCGCAGCCGTACTCCGAGACTGTCTACATGGAGAAGTTCGACGTGTACGCGCTCAAGGACGCGAAGAAGGTACTGGCTCTCATCCGCAACGCCGTGCTGATGACCGAGGCCGCATGAAGCTCGTC
>Ga0075426_10003252_pt1 | contig 11602 bp, 10 predicted proteins | sample SoiMethybrSBSTD5_FD_75304 | JGI IMG/M metagenome (GOLD analysis project Ga0075426, IMG submission 75304) | Bulk soil microbial communities from a Populus tree surrounding site in Tennessee, USA - Soil MetaG P. TD hybrid SBSTD5 | ecosystem: Environmental > Terrestrial > Soil > Tree plantation...
CGCAGCGCTTCGACGCTCGACTCGACGCTGGGGTTGCCGGTCATCACGATGACCATCGTGTCGTGATTGGTTCCCAGGGCGGTGCGCAACAAGGTGAGGCCATCGACCTGCGACATATACAGGTCCACCAGCACGAGGTCGAAGGCGCGGCGCTTCAGCAGGTCGAGGGCTTCTTGGCCCCGGCTGCAAACGGTCACGTCGTAGCCTTCGTGGCGCAGCACTGCCGCGCAGCTCTCTCGCAGCGTGTGCTCGTCATCGACCACCAGAATGCGCACGCGGGCCTTGGCCTCCGGCCCGATGGCGAGCATGGCCGACGGCTCACGTCCCTCGACCGAAGGGGTCACGCCGTCCTGAGCAAGCGGGATGGACATCGGATCGTCCTCGATTTCCGGTTGCCCCCCCGCCTACGCAGGGTTCGGGCCAACCTGTCGCAAGACCGCAGCGGCGGCGATTCTCCGCACAACGACAACGAATTCCGGTGTCACACAGTCGTTACGAGGCGTCGGCCCCGCACCAAGGTGCATCCGGCCAGGGGATTGGGTGCACCGATTTGCGGCATAGGCAGGGTGTGGGCTCCGTGCCGCGCGGTATCGGACTTGCCATAGGGAAGGCGCGACGCCGCGCCACCAGGCGCAGCCCAGCCAAACCATGTGGAGGTACGGTTTCCGATGAGCACTAACCCGCTACCACTTCACGCCGGCTCCTCGTTGCCCGCCGTGGCCCCCCCCGCCGCGCCGCCCGTGGCCGCTGACATGGGATTCGGCCAGGGATTCGGCCAGCCGGACACCGGGGTCGACTGGCGCCGCGTGTTGAGCGCGGTCTTGCGCTTCAAGTGGCTGATAGCGGTGGTGACGATCCTGGGCACGATCGGCGGCCTCGCGGCGACCCGGTTCATCAAGCCGCAGTACATGGTGCAGGCGACCCTGTGGATCGACCAGCCCGACCGGCAGGGGGGGCAGGAGCGGGGCCCGATTCGTGCCGGGCAGCCGCTCGAGCCCGAGGCATGGCTCGATCTCCTCAAGTCGTACCGCGTGCTCGATCAGGTGGTGCGAGACCAGCGCCTGTTCCTGACGCCGACGGCGCGCGAGGATGCCCCGCTGTTCGAGACGTTCCGCGTCGCGGAACAGTATCGACCGGGGACGTATCGTCTCGCGGTCGATGGCAGCGGAAAGACGTATACGTTGTCGACGGACAAGGGCGTCGAGGTCGAGCATGGTGCCGTGGGGGATTCCATCGGCGTCCGTTTGGGGTTCACCTGGGCGCCGCGCGCCGGCACGATCCCGGCCGGCCGCACGATCGATTTCACGGTAGCGACGGTGCGCGATTCCGCGCGGGCGCTCAGTGAGGACCTCGAGGTCGCGACCGATCCCGCGGGCAACTTCCTGCGGATGCACCTGAAGGGTGCGGATCCCGCGCGCCTCACCGCCACGATCAACGCGATCGCGGATCGGTTCGTGCTGGTCGCCGCCGAGCTGCGACGCCAGAAGCTGACCGAGCTGACGAAGATCCTGGACCAGCAGCTGCAGGGCGCGCACCAGAACCTACTCGACGCTGAAAAGGCGCTGGAGCGGTTCCAGGTGAACACGATCGCGCGGCCCTCGGCGATTCCCAAGGCCAGCGGAACCGACGATCCGGCGTTCGCGAGCTTCTTCAAGATGCAGGTCGACCGCGACCAGGTGAAGAGTGACCGGGAGGCGCTCGAGCGGGTGATCGCCCAGATCGGAGACTCAGGGCTGTCGGCGGAGGCGCTGGCGGTCGTCGGGTCGGTGCAGCAGAACGTGCAGCTGACCCAGGCGCTGGCCGAGCTGACCTCGAAACAGGCGGAGCTCCGGGCGCTGCGGTACAAGTACTCGGACGCGTACCCGCTTGTGCAGAAACGGCTGGGCGAGATCGCCACGCTGCAGCGGCAGACGATCCCGAACCTGGCGCGCCAGCTGCTGGCGGAGCTCTCGGGTCGGGAAGCCGAGCTGGGGCGCCGGGTGACCGCGGACTCGCGGACGCTGCAGGCGGTCCCGCCGCGGGCCATCGACGAGGCGCGGCTGCAGCGCCAGGTGACGCTGGCGGAGAACCTGTACACCAACTTGCAAAAGAACTACGACGAAGCGCGGCTGGCCGAGGAGAGCGCCGTCCCGGACGCGCGCATCCTCGATCACGCGGTGGTGCCGCAGGATCCGGTGCGGAACACGGCGCCCCGGGTCATTTTCCTCGGATTCGCCGCGAGCCTGGCGCTGGGCCTGTGTGGCGCCGTGGTGCTCGATCGGATCGACCCCAAGGTCCGCTATCCCGATCAGGTGTCGCGCGGGCTGGGCATCCCGATCCTGGGCGCGGTCCCGCATCTCCGCAACCTGCCGCGCGGTGGCCGGGGAAACGGCCGCGTGCCAGACGACGTCAACGAGGTCGTGGAAGCCCTGCGCGGCGTGTGCCTGAACCTCGTGTACGCCCACGGCGGTCGCGCCCCGCTGCTGGTGACGATCACGAGTCCCGGGGCCGGGGACGGCAAGTCGTTCATCTCGGCGAACCTGGCGCACACGTTCGCGGACGGCGGGCACCGCACCCTGCTGATCGACGCGGACATCCGGCGTGGCGTGCTGCACCGCCGGCTCAGCGTGCGCCGCCGGCCCGGCTTGAGCGACTTCCTGCGCGGCGAAGCGCAGCTGGACGCCATCGTCCAGGCCACGCAATTCCCGGCGCTGTCGCTGATCGGGTGCGGGACGCGCGCGTACAACGCGCCCGAGCTGCTCGGCTCGCCTGCGATGACCTCGCTCGTGAACGGGCTGCGCGGGGGCTACGACGTGGTCTTGATCGACAGCCCGCCGCTGGCCGCGGGAGTCGATCCCCTCATCCTCAGCACCCTGACCGGCACCCTGGCCCTGGTCCTGCGGACCGGCTACAGCCACCGCGACGTGGCGGCGGCCAAACTGGAGGTCCTGCAGCGGCTGCCGGTGCGGATGCTCGGCGCGGTTCTCAACGACGTGCCCGCGGGCGGAGCCTACCGGTACTATTCCTATTATCTGCCGGGGTACGAAGCGATGGACGAGAACAGCGGCTCACCGCGAGTTCCCGTCTAAGAAGCGGCGGTACCGACCCCTTCGTCGAAGCGTCGCAGCCAGCTGCCGGAATCGGTCTTGCCGGTGCGGACGGCCGCGGCGGCCCGAACCAACAGGTCGACCGGCTCGATCGGCGCGTAGCCCACGTTGGCCACCGCCTCGTAGCCGCAGCGGACCCGGGGCGACGGCGTGGCGGCCGACCCGGCGGTCGTGGCGGAGCTGGGCGCGGACAGGGAGCTGGCGAGCCGCTCGGCGAGCCGGCGCGCCCCTGTGGCGTCCGTTCCCGGCGCTAGGACCGCGAACTCCGTCGGGCTCAGCCGCCCGATCACGTCCGACAGCCGGGCCGCGGTCTTCAGCGCCTGCACGCACCGTCCCACGATCCCGCTCCCCTGTGCACTGGCGGTCAGCTCTTTTGGCTCCAGGTCGACGGCGAGCACCACGCAGGCGAGCGGCCCGTGCTCGCGGAACGCCTGCGACCCGAGCTCCCGCGCGCGGCGGGCGAGTCCCTGGCGGTTGTAGAGTCCGGTGACGGAGTCGAGCAGCCCCTCGGCGCGAGCACGATCCGCGTCGAGCTTGGCGCGCACATAGGAGCCGAGCTTGAGCAGGATCTCGTCGGCGTCGTGCGGCGGGGTGATGCATTCCCATGCCCCAGCGCGCAGCGCGGCGAGCCGCTGGGCCCGGCTCGCGGGTTCACGCACGGCGAGGAGGATCGGTGTGCTGCTCGAGACTCTTGGGTCGGTGCGGAGGGTGCGACACAGGTCGGCACCCGGCATGTCGGGGAGCTCGGCATCGACGATGATGAGGTCCGGCTCCGTGCCGCGCGCGCGTTCGAGCACATGCTGCGCCGAGCGCTCTTGCAGCACGGCGTAGCCGCCCCCTTCCAGCAGGCTTTTCAGCCATCGCGTGGCGTCCTGGCCGTCACCGCCCAGCAGGACCAGCGGTAACCCGCCTTGTGGCATTCGCTCGCTCATGCGTCGCTCCCCGCGTACTGCGTGTCGGGATGACCCGTTCGGGCACCCGTGCTATCTGCAAACACGGGGCCGTGGTCCGTGGGCCGGGCTGCGCCTCAGCCGAGCGGCCAGGCGCGGCCGGAGCGCGGCGGGCCTGCCGCGCCAGCGCAACGAACGCGACGTCACACCGCGGCGCGCGCGAACCAGGGGCAGCATCGCTAACCTCTTGTGCGGGTGTTCGGTAGCAGCGTCGGCGGCGCGCCGGCACGCGGCCGGGCCTCAAAATTGAAGGAGCGGATGAGACGTGAATCAAACCAGTGTGCAGTTGAGGATCGCGCGCGTGCGCCGTCACGGGCAACCGTGCCGTCGGCGCGACCGCTCCGGCTCCATCCGCCGGACCCTCGACAGGAGTGCCGCCGAGAGCAGGCTCGCGCAGCTCGCCCGGTTCGGCCTCGCGATCACCGGGAAGCCACTGCTCGAACTCAAGCGAGAGGATGCGTGAGCGATGTGTGGAATCGTGGGATACGTCGGGCCGCGTGACGCGGCGCCGGTTCTCGTAGAAGGCCTGAGCCGGCTCGAATATCGTGGCTATGACTCCGCGGGCGTCGCGGTCCTGAACGGGGGCGGTGTCGAGACCCGCAAGCTGGCGGGACGGATCGCGCGCCTGCGGGACCTCCTGGCGGAGGCGCCGGTGCACGGCAGCTGCGGCATCGGCCACACGCGCTGGGCGACGCACGGCGCACCGACCGAGCGTAACGCGCATCCGCACACCGACTGCGGCGGCTCGCTGGCCCTGGTCCATAACGGGATCATCGAGAACGCGGACGTGCTGCGCACCCGGCTCGAGCGGGCGGGCCACCGCTTCACGACCGAGACGGACACCGAAACGCTGGTCCACCTGATCGAAGACTCCCAGGGCGAGACGCTCGAGGCGCGGGTCATCGCGGCCCTCGCCCACGTCGAGGGGACCTACGGGATCGCGGTGTTGTCCGAAGCGGATCCCGGGAAGATCGTCGTCGCCCGGCGCGGCTCGCCGGTGCTGCTGGGGGTGGGGGACGGCGAATTTCTCGTGGCCTCCGATGCGAGCGCCGTGCTCGCCCATACGCGATCGGTGGTCTATCTCAATGACGGCGACGTCGCGGTGGTGACTCGAGCCGGCTATCGGGTGCTCGACAGTCAGGCCCAGGAGCAGGACCGCGCGGTGGACGACATCGAGTGGGATCTCGACGCCATCGCCCTGGGCGGCTATCCGCACTTCATGCTGAAGGAGATCTGTGAGCAGGCGGAGACGGTGCGCAGCACCCTGCGGGGGCGCTTGCTCGCCGCCGAGGGAACCGCTCGCCTCAACGGTCTGAACCTGACGCCGGCGCAGTGCAGCCGCATCCGACGCATCGTGATCGTGGCGTGCGGCACGTCATGGCACGCCGGACTGGTGGGCCGTCACATTCTGGAGGACTTGAGCGAGATCCCGGTGTCGGTCGAGTACGCGTCGGAGTACCGCTACCGGCGGGAGCTCCGGATTCCGGGAACGCTGACCATTGCGATTTCGCAGTCGGGCGAGACGGCCGACACGCTGGAGGCGCTGCGCGCCGCCAAGGCGGCGGGCTCGGCCGTGATCGGTCTCGTCAACGTGGTGGGCTCCACGATCGCGCGTGAGGCGGACGGGGGCATTTACCTGCATGCCGGTCCGGAGATCGGCGTCGCGTCCACCAAGGCGTTCACCGCCCAGGTCGTGGCGCTGCTGCTCCTGGGTCTGTGGTTGGGACGGCAGCGCGGCGTGTCCGTGGACGAGGGCCGCGCGATGGTCACGGAGCTGATGGGCCTGCCGGATCTCGTGGCGCGAACCCTCGAGGTCGAATCGCAGGTCCGGGCGCTCGCCGAGCGCTACGCCGACGCTCGCAACGCGCTGTATCTGGGGCGCGGTGTCAACTTCCCGGTGGCGCTCGAGGGCGCCCTCAAGCTGAAGGAGATTTCCTACATCCACGCCGAGGGCTACCCCGCGGCCGAGATGAAGCACGGGCCCATCGCCCTGATCGACGAGAACATGCCTGTCGTCTGTCTCGCGCCGAAGGACTCCGTATATGCCAAGGTGGTGTCCAACATGCAGGAAGTGAAGGCGCGGGGCGGCCGGATCATCGCGATCACGAGCGAGGGGAACGGTGACCTCAGCCGGCTCGTGGATCACCAGATCGCGGTGCCGGCGAGCTCACCCCTGCTGGCGCCGGTGCTGACGGTCATTCCGCTACAACTGCTGGCCTATCATATCGCTGTCCTGCGTGGCTGCGACGTGGACCGGCCGCGCAACCTGGCGAAAAGCGTAACAGTCGAGTGATACCATGACAGCCAAGACGATCGTGCGCCTCGCGGCGCTCATGCTGCTGGCAGGTCCCGCCGTCGCGCAGACGGCGACGGGGGCCGCGACCAGCGACTTCCAGATCAACGACCAGATCCAGCTCGTGGTGGAGGGAGACAGCCAGTTCACGAAGAACTTCACGGTCGGCCCCGGACCGGCCCTGATGCTGCCGGTGATCGGTCCGATCCCGCTCGCCGGGGTGCGGCGCGCGCAGGTCGAGACCTATCTCACCCAGCAGCTGAAACGCTACATGAAAGACCCGGTGGTCCACGCCAAGGTGCTCGTGCGGCTGTCGGTGCTGGGCGAGGTGGAGCACCCGGGCTTTTACGGGGTCGCGGCCGACGCTCCGGTGTCGGATGCGCTCATGGCGGCGGGCGGGCCCACCAAGGACGCGAAATTCACCGGCACGCGGATCGACCGTATCGGCCGCGATGGCGTGAGTGGCAGCGATCTGCAGGAAGCGATCGCGCGCGGTGCGACCGTCGACGGGATGGGATTGCGCTCCGGCGACCAGATCGTCGTGCCGCGGCGGCACGACAGCGAGTCCACGTTCCGGATCATCGGGATCCTCGCGGGGATTCCGGCCGCGATCCTGATCGCCACCCACATTCACTGAGGACCTGATGCGCGTCCTCTCGGTGGTCGGCGCGCGCCCCAACTTCATGAAGTTGGCACCCGTCGATCGCGAGCTGGCGAAGCGGGGCGTGGAGCACGTGATCGTGCACACGGGACAGCACTACGATCACGGGATGTCCACGGCGTTTTTCGAGCAGCTGTGGCTGCCCGCACCCGACTTCCACCTGGGGGTCGGGTCCGGCTCGCACGCGCAGCAGACCGCCGCCGTGATGCAGCGGTTGGAGCCGATCGTCGTCGAGCTGTCGCCCGACCTGGTGCTGGTGTACGGCAGCACCAACTCGACGCTCGCGGCGGCGCTCGTCGCCGCGAAGCTGCGGGTGCGCGTCGGGCACGTCGAGGCCGGGCTGCGCAGCGGCGACTGGACGAGGACGGAGGAGATCAACCACGTCCTCACCGATCGCGTTTCCGAGCTGCTGTTCCTGCCGTCGCGCGACGCCGCCGAGCACCTCGCCGCGGACGGGATTCCGGCCGACCGCATGCATTTCGTCGGCAACGTGATGATCGACACACTCACCTGGGCCCTGCCGCAGGCACTCGCCCTCGACGCGGCGGCGCGCTACGGCGTGAACGGCGCCCCGTACGCGGTCGTGACGCTGCACCGACCGGGCAACGTCGACGACCGGTCGGTGCTGCGCGAGCTGCTCGTCACCTTCGAGCGCCTGGCCCGGACAGTCGCCGTGGTGTTCCCCGTGCACCCCCGCACACGACAGTGCATCCGAACCCACGGTCTGCGGCTGCCGGACGACGGCCGCATGCGGGTGCTCGAGCCGCTCGGCTACCTCGAGATGCTCAGCCTGTTGGCGGGCGCGGCGCTCGTCGTGACCGATTCAGGCGGGGTCCAGGAGGAGACGTCGTTTCTCGGCGTGCCGTGCCTCACCGTGGCGTCCAGCACCGAACGACCCATCACCTGTACCCACGGGACGAACCGTCTGGTGCTGCCGCAGCGCGACGCCATCCTGGCGGCGGCCGAGCGGGCCCTGGGGCGCCGCTCGCCCGCGCGACCGGTCATCGAACGGTGGGACGGCCGGGCGGCCGAACGCATCGCGCGGGTCGTGTGCGACGATGAACGGTTCGAGGTCGACGCCCCGCAGGCCGCGACGCCGGCCCGCACGCCGCGTCGCGCCGTCGCGATTCCGCAACCGCTCGGCGCTGGCTGAGTCGCCAGCGGATGTGCCCTCGCAACAGTGTGCCCAACCCGGAGGTCAGTACATGACCGATGCAGAGCCCGGCGGGGAGCGGACCGCACGCTGCTCCCCGCGGCGCTCTCCCGGGTGGCGTGACGGCGGTGCGACCGCGCCGTACAGTCGCTGCTGCAGGATGATGCATCCCGACCACATCTGATTCACCGCTTTCGCCCCCAGACACTGCAGATCGACGACTGACTCGCGGCATCCCTCTTGCGTTGGGATAGCGAGCAGCGTGGGTGCCGCGACGCGGCGCGCCACGACGTCGTACCGGACATGTACGCGGGGAAGCGGGCCAACTGAGCTGACCATTCGCGGATTGCGTCCACCGGCTGCGCAGGCGGTCGGTGGGCCCCGATGGTGGCTCGCTCCCCTGCGCCTTTTTTTTGTGCATTAAGCCTCACGCGCACGCCTCGAAGTGTTGCACCGACGCTAATCACGCACCGCGAGTAGTTTTGTAACGCTTTTCAGCGCCGTCAGTTACAGTAGTCACGCCAATCCAACAAGTTGGCACTAGCCTTGCTGTTGCGCCGCGGCAACATTCGAGACCGGGCGAGGAGCGCCAGCCATGGCCACCAAAGGGAAAGACCCGCAGTCGCCGCTGCCTGACCCCCAAGCACAGTCGGAATCCACCGCGGCGCTGCTGCGCGAGCTGGTGGCGCACCTCCGGCAGAATCGAACGCAGTTGCGCGAGGAGTGGGCGCGGCGCATCACCCGTGCCCAGCTGCTCACGGCGATGACGGAGGAGGAAATCTTCGCCGAAGCGACCTCCGTGTACGACAACTACGTCGAAGCGCTGGAGACGGGCACGTTCGAGGCCCTGCAGGCCTACGCGCGCAACCTGTCCGAGCGCATCATCCCGCGAGGGGTCGAGACGCACGAAGTGGTCGGTATCGTGCTGCTATTGCGCGACGTGCTCGCCCGCTCGCTGTTCGGCAAATACCACGAAGACTTCGACAAGCTCAACCGCATCCTCGACGCCTACGAGCCGGCCGCCAACCGCATCGCGAACACGGTGGCGGTGGGCTTCGTGCAGGAGCGCGAGCGCATCATCCGGCAGCAACAGGAGGCGATCCGGGAGCTGTCGACGCCGGTGTTGCAGGTGCGCGAGCGGCTCTTGATCTTGCCGATCATCGGCGTGATCGATCCGCAGCGCGCGCGCCAGCTGACCGAGCAGCTGCTGCGGGCGATTCGGACCAACCGGGCCAAGGTGGTCGTGATCGACATCACCGGCGTCGCGGCCATGGACTCGAACGTCGCCAACCACCTCGTCCAGACGGTCGAAGCGTCGCGCCTGCTGGGTGCGACGGTGATCGTGACGGGCCTGTCGCCGGAAATCGCCCAGACGCTCGTGACCATCGGGGTCGACTTGAGCGAGATGGCGACGGTGGGCGATCTCCAGGGAGGCATCGAAGAGGCAGAGCGGCTGCTGGGGTACAAGGTCGTGCCGCTGGAAGAGCTGACCCCGAAGGCGTGACCCGGCACCCCACCCCGTCGACGGAGGGCGCGTGGAAGTTCCCATTCTGAAGCAGGGTCACTACCTGATCGCGTCCATCCAGTCGGCGCTGACCGATGCCGATCTGTCGCAGCTGCGGGAGGCGTTGATCGAGCGGGTGGGGCGGTTCCGGGCGCGCGGCGTGATCGTGGACGTCACGGCGCTCGACGTGATGGATTCGTTCGCCGTCCGCACGCTGCGCGACATCGCGCACATGGCGCGGCTGCGCGGTGCGGAAACGGTGATCGTGGGGATCCAGCCCGAGGTGGCGTTCGCGATGGTGCAGCTCGGGCTGACGCTCAAGGGCGTCTCCACCGCCCTCGACCTGGAAGAAGGCCTGGCGTTCCTCAACGTCCAAACCCAGCTCCGAATCGAGCGCGGCGGACCGGGACGCATCGACCGTGGCTGACGACTTGCTGATCCCCATCGCGGCGGATGTAGACGTCGTGACCGCGCGGCAGCGGGGGCGCGACCTGGCCGCGGAGGCGGGGTTCTCGAGCGGTGATCAGACGGTGATCGCGGCCGCCATCTCCGAGATCGCGCGCAACATCCTGATGTACGCCAAGCGCGGCGAGATCGCCCTGAGCGTCGTCGCCAACGGCGACCGCCAGGGCGTCGTCGTGGTGGCGCGCGACCAGGGTCCGGGGATCCGCGACATCCCCCGCGCCCTGCAGGACGGGTACTCCACGTCCGGAGGCCTGGGTCTCGGGCTGCCCGGGGCCCGCCGCCTGATGGACGACTTCGAGGTGGTATCCGACGCGGGCAAGGGCACCACCGTGACGATGAAGAAATGGCGACGCGTGAATGCGTGAGTCGTCGGTGGACGTGTCTCCCCTGTTTGCCTGGGGCGTCGCGGCGTCGGCGCTGCCGGGCCAGACCGAGTCGGGCGACCTGCACCTGGTGAAGCCCGTGCCCGCCGGGGTGCTGCTGGCGGTCGTGGATGGGCTGGGCCACGGTGAGGAGGCGGCCACCGCGGCGCGCACGGCCGTGGCGACACTCGGCCAGCATGCGTCCGAATCGGTGGTGGCGCTGTTCGAGCGTTGCCACTGGGCGCTGAAGGGCTCACGCGGCGTGGTCATGAGTCTCGCGTTCGCCGACAAGCGGCAGCATGCGCTGACCTGGGCCGGCGTCGGCAACGTGGAGTGCATGCTGTTCCACGCCGAGGGGCCCGCGTCGCCCGGTGCGGCGCGCGCCAGCCTGGTCACGCGCGGCGGCATCGTCGGCTCCGAGCTGCCAGCGGTGCGCGCCCAGGTGATGCCCCTCGCCGCGGGAGACGTGCTCATCTTCTCTACCGACGGGATCCGGGAAGGATTCAGCGACGGGCTGGCCCTCGACGCACCCCCGCAACAGCTCGCCGACCACATCTTGAGCCAGTACCGCAAGGGCACGGATGATGCCCTCGTGCTGGTCGCTCGCTACAGGGGCGGCACGCGGACGAGCTAATGATGCCTCCGATCGGGATGGAACCCTCGCCTCTGCCCGCGGTGCCGCGGAAGGGGGAACCGGCGCGCTTGCGGATTCTCGTGGTGGCCGGCGAAGGCGCCGGCAGCGGCGCCCTACTCCAGAGCGTGCGCCAGTGGGCCGACGACGGCCGGCTCGAGCTGGACTCGGCGCCGGATCTGCCGCGCGCGGTGCGGCTGCTCGCGGGTCAGCGGTGGGACGTCGTCCTGGCCGTCCTGGGCGAACGGCCGGACGAGGAGCTGGCGTGGTGGGTGGACGCGCTGCGAGCCGCGACAGGCGGCCCACGGCTGATCGCGGCGGCGCAGGCGCCGTCGATGGGGATGGCGCTGCGCGCCGAGAAGCTCGGTGTGCTCGACGTGCTGGCGCTGCCGCTCCGCCGCGACGACCTCACCCGCGCGCTGGAACGGCTGCGCTCCGCGGCGGGCGAGGCGGCCATCGCACTGCCGGCGGTCGAGCCTCACGCCGTCGGCCAGTAT
>Ga0075426_10003253_pt1 | contig 11602 bp, 10 predicted proteins | sample SoiMethybrSBSTD5_FD_75304 | JGI IMG/M metagenome (GOLD analysis project Ga0075426, IMG submission 75304) | Bulk soil microbial communities from a Populus tree surrounding site in Tennessee, USA - Soil MetaG P. TD hybrid SBSTD5 | ecosystem: Environmental > Terrestrial > Soil > Tree plantation...
AACTTAATTGTTCCCTGAGCGTCCGAATGCGGGCCTGCCGTTCGGCGTATTCACACCAACGCACGCGTGTCATAGCGCAAGGCTAAAGGTTGCTACACTGGAGTGCGCGCCCGATGAATCACGAAGATATTCGCAACGAGCTTCTCCGACTGTTCCAGCTGCAGCTGGACGCCTTGGATTTGAGCATTAGCATAAGATGGCGTGCATCTTGCTTACGATTGGCCTCTTTCTCCCCTATAAATTCGTGTTGCAATCAAAGGTGCTTACGAGCGGATAGTTACCCAATTTCTCGCGACGTTGGCGTTAGGGGCGTTGAAGATAGCTGGCATGCTTACGCGGTCACAGAGAACTAGAATCGGCTCGAGAGCGCCTTTCGGGCAACTAGATAGCCGCAATCTGCAATCTGAGTAGAAGATTCGCAGTCGCTGTTCTGCTCTGGCGCGACATGGGGCGGCGTGGGTTCCTCCATGGAGGTTCTCCTTTCCGCGCCGCTTCTATTTTGTTTAACCGTGTTCCCCTGTCCAGCCTGCTTAGGCGCAACCGTTGCCAGTCTTCTTCGATGAACTTGTAGAGCCCTTCCGTTCGAGGTGCTCAAGAGCGATAGATTCGTTTTCAGTTTGGGCAAATTTTCTTAGCCTGCGTATTATCCCCATCAGCAATTGAAAATCTGGCGGCCAGACGTTTTGAACCAACGGCTTGGGGCGAGCAATTTTAGGATCGTCACGGCAGGCCCGGACGCGTTCAGACGAGACGCGCCCTACAATTCACCGCAGCTCGCGTCAAATGAAGAATTCATTGCCCTCAAGGGAAAGAGACGCCCCGTAGTGCTGATAAAACCCGCCGACCCGAAGTTGCACAGCATAAAACGTGGCCCGCCCGTTCATTGACGACGTTCGGCTCCTCAAGTATCCGCAATTTTTATTCTTGCAAAGGGCGGTCCGATCCAGAGGGACGGCCTGCTCCGCCTCGATGAGGTGCAGTCAATCGCAATGAATAATCTGGAACCATCCGAGTGGACACTCGCGCAGGATGTAGTTACGGTTCTCTCCTCGCAGTTGAGCTTTTTTCTGACAGAACTCTCGGCTCATCTCGGACTACAGTGAAGCCCCTATTGGAGGCCGCCTGGGAGATGGGCATAGTTATTCGATGAGTACGCCTATTTAGAACGCAACCGATTCCGAGGCCACCTTCTTCGGACAGAGTTAGACACGGGTCTCACATTGCCGGCCTCGCGTTGAAAGCCGCCGATCCTGCCAAGATCAGCCGCAATCAGGCCAACGCCCGCAAGGCTTATCATACGGCTCTGCGCTTTATGCGAAAGATGTCGTTTGCCACTCTGGATTCGGTAGGCCTCCAGGACAAAATCGAACAACTTAGGCCTGAGTTACAGCAGCTCGGAGAGCCTGTTTAGCGGGTGATGTTCTAACGTAGCGGGATCAGAACGCCGAGGACTTGCTCTGGTACAATCCACAACCGAGGAGAAACTATGCCGAACATCTTGGTGCAGTTGAAGGTTGAAAGAGAGCGCGCAGCACGGCAGTTAAGAGGGTTGGATGCAGCTATCACCGCACTATCCGGATCGCGCCTAAGCGACAATCACACACGACGTCCTGGTCGCAAGACTAAGTTGAGCGCCAAAGCTCTGGCCAATATCCGCAAAGCTCAACGTGAGCGCTGGGCGAGATGGAGAGCCACGCAGAAGAAGGCAGCCTAGAGACGTCGGGCGGTGCGGCTAAGTCTCAGTCCCTAAGCGGAACAATCGGATTCTCCCCCTGGCAGAAGGTAGCTACCCGCAGGAATCCGCCCTCGGGCTGTGGTAATAGTCTCACTGGTCCGTAGCAGTAGACCGCGTGTCCGTTATCAGCAAAATACCAGCGTCCGCCTTTGCGAGCCGACGAAACCACCGTGCGTTGCACCGGCTTACGTAGCAGTGGGAGCGACTGCGAGTGCGGCAAAGACAACGACAATAACAAAACTGCCAGAGCTTTCATGGACCCTGGCTCCTGGGATTTATATGGAGTTCAGCGTTCGCCTGATATCCGCCTCGTCCGACGTGGACCGGGGCGGCTTTCGGGGTGCTGGCCTCCGAATTTTTCCTGCACCGCGAGCCCCGGCGTCAGCATTTGGTCTGACCTGGGCGGAGGGAGTTTGCGCCTGGAACTCTCGCGGTTTTACCTGGGGCGACGGAGTTTGTGTCTGAGCTTTATTTTTCGGCTGAACCTGTGCGGCTGCGTGTTCTTTCTGTATTGCTTTCCCGCGCAGCGCGCTCAGTTGGAAGCTGTCGCCGAGCAACTGGTGAATCAGGGTACGCTGCGAATCGATGGTTCGGCCTTGTTCCACGATCAACAGGGTCATAAGTCCATACGAGACCAGGAAAAGCAGGACGAGAACAGGAAGCATAGAGTGCTTTGGCTTCTCTGCCACTCCATCAATCGTGAGATTCAGCAACTAACACCCCGATCTTGTGCTGCAAGCGCAGCCATGAGATGCAGCTTGTACGCCAACGGGGCTAACCTCTGCAAAACTTTCCAAAAAAGGAACTTAGGCCGGGTAAGCAGGATTTGGCCTCGGGTGGATAGCGCAACTCCCTGCACTTTATATGTAACCGTAATGGGTTACCTTCGTGTCCGCAGCGCAACTCAGCCGTGGACAGGGGTTTCCGCGCGCATGAAGATGCAGGGACCGGGCGCCGGGCGCCGGGGGAACCATTTCCATCCCTGGCCCGACGAGGTAGTTAACCAGACACTTTTCTGGGGCAGCTGGCCTGTGGCAGCATCAGACCAAAACAGAATAGAAGTTATAGTGCCGCCGTCCGAAATTTACCAATAAGGGATCCTGAGATATGAAAATTTCCGCAACTGCTCTTTGTGCGCTGCTGCTCGGCAGCGTGGCTTTGGCTCAGCAAGATACCACTGCCGTCGAGCCTATGGACCAGACGCCGGTATTCCGCGTAAACGTAGTAGCTCGCACGACCAAGGCAGTGAATTATCGTCACCGCGGCGGCTCGACGATCGTTGATCTCAAGGGCACAAGCCTGATGCCGCAAGCCGCGGGCAAAGCCAAGGTCGATAGCAAAGCGGGACGGCTGGAGATTGGCATTGACGTGTCGCGGTTGGGACCGGCCGGAAAATTTGGCGCGCAATACCTGACTTATGTTCTTTGGGCAGTGACGCCGGAAGGGCGCTCAGTCAATCTGGGCGAGGTGGTGCCCAACAGCGAGGGCAAGAACAGCCTGGATGTAACCACCGATCTGCAGGCCTTCGGTTTGGTGATCACAGCCGAGCCGTATTTCGCCGTGACTCGACCCAGCAATCTTGTGGTCGTCGAAAACATCGTCCGGCAGGAGACGAAAGGATTTGAAGAGTCGATTGACGCCAAGTTCGAGATGCTCGAAGGCGGACAATACACAATCGATGTCCCTGCGCAACAGCTCCCCGCAACCGGTTCTGCGCCGACCACACCTCTGGATTTGCTGGAGGCGCGCAACGCTGTAGCGATCGCCAAGGCCGCCGGTGCAGCGGATTACGCCGCCGATAGCTTGAAAAAATCTCAGGAATTCCTGGACCGGGCAGAAGATTACTGGAAACGTAAGCAAGGCCGGACTCCGATCGGAACGGCGGCTCGCGGCGCCACACAAATGGCGGAGGACGCCCGCGTGCTGACCTTGCAAAAGAAGGAACAGGAGAGAATCGCTGCCGAAAAGCGCGCGACCGAAGAACGACGTGCCAAGGCCGAAGCGGAAGCTAAAGCCGCTGCGGAAGCTGAAGCCTCAGCCAAAGCTCAGGCCGAAGAAGATGCACGCAAGCGGGAGCAGGCGGAAAAGGCCCGCCTGGAGGCGGAGGTCGCTCAAGCACGGGCGGACGCAGCTCGTGCAGCCGCGCAGGAGGAACAGCAGAAGGCCCAGGCCGAGGCGGAGAAACAGCGCTTGGCGGCAGAGGAAGCAATTCGCCAGAAGGAAGAAATGCGAGCCCGCCTGCTCAAGCAGCTCAACCAGGTGCTGGAAACCAAGGACACAGACCGCGGCTTGGTAGTCAGCATGCCTGATGTGCTCTTCGATAGCGGGCAGTATACTCTGAAACCCGCGGCTCGGGAGCGGCTGGCCAGAATCTCGGGAATTATCCTGGCGTATCCCGACCTGAAACTGCAGATCGAGGGTTACACGGACAGCATTGGCGCTGACGACTTCAACCAGAAGCTGTCAGAGAAACGTGCGGCCAGCGTGCGCGATTACCTGATTGATGCCAACGTGCCGCTGGATAACATCAGTGCGCGTGGACTGGGCAAGGCCAATCCCATCGCCGACAACAAGACTGCCGCCGGCCGCAAGCTGAACCGGCGCGTGGAAATGATCGTCTCCGGAGATGTTATCGGGACGGTGGTTGGAAGCGGCACAGGGGCTACGAATACGCCTGAGGTCAAGCCAGCGTCGCAGACGAATCAATAGAGCTGGACAGCGACCCGGCCGAGAACTGCCCGGCATCTCCATGCCGGGTAGTTCGCATCCCGCGCCTGCGGCGCCTAAAGTAAAGTGAGGCGCTTATTTTCCTTCTTCTTCCACTCTCAGGTTGTTCGTAACCGAAAACACGTTGGGGACGCTCTTGGCCTGCATCTCCGCAACCTGCTTATCCATTTGCCGGGCGACGACTCCTTCGAGTGTCACATGTCCATTCTTCACGATAATATGGATCGGCGGCACGGCTCGCAGGGCGTACTGGCTCAGGACATCGTTCCCATAAATTGCGCGATACACGGCGCGACGAATCTGGTCATCCATGGGTGAGGTGGGCAGGACCTCAATCTGATTGTCCACGCGCTCTACGCCTTCAATCCCCTTTACCACACGCTCGGCATCCGATTTCAGTGTAGGCCGAGATACCTGCCCGAGCAGGGTGACGGTGCCATCGGGAGAGACTTTGAAGGCCAAGTTATCGAACACTCCGTAATACGGAAGTAGAACCAGTCGATGACGTACCTCTTCTGTGATTCGCTCAAGTGCCCGCTGGCTTAGGGGAGCGTTCTGGGTTGAATTACTGGCATTGGAAAGAGATCCAGGCTGCACGGGAGTTTGCTGCGCAGCTAGGGAAATTGACAACAATACGACGAGGGCCACGATCTTCATTGGCGTACCTCCTCTCTTTCTTCAAATTTTCAGTACAGATGGAGAAAGCCCGACAAGCAATACAGAAATCTAAGTAAAGCCCTGGGAAAGTGCCTTTAGCTCGAAAGATAGCGGAATCAATGCGGTGACGATGCATAAACATTGTATCTAAATGGCTGAACTACGGCGAGGTGTGTATGATTCGCAAGCTGCAGTCCGGAAAATACCGGCTCTACTCACGTAAGAAAAATGCGAAAACCGGCAAGCGACGCAACCTGGGGATGTTCAGCACTCGGAAAGCAGCGCAAGCGCACGAGCGCGCAGTGCAATATTTTAAGGGCAGGTAAAAGCCGGCTTAGCGGACGCGCGCCAGCATGCCCACGAACAGCAGGAATGACAGAACGATGGCGGCAATGCTGTTAGCACGAACCGTGCGGAAGCTTGCCGGCCAGGGGAACATCAGCACGTCAAAAACCGCAACGAACTTCTCCGGCCAGAACAGGCCGGCAACCCCAAACACCAGGCACAACTGCGCCATTAAAGGAACGCCAAGGCTCTGCATGTAAACGGCTCCAACGCGTGGTCCGGGCGGGGTACCCGTTCCTGAAAGTGTGCCGCGAGAGCGGCTGAGGGTCAAGCAGAAAACGCCGGGCTGTGGGGTTACCGAAGGATACTGCCAATATCCGCCTATCTTTCCGCGTCGACTTTCTTCCCAACCGCCTGTAAATCAGAAATTGTTTGTGGAGGCTGCGGAATTTTTCGGCTTACCGCGCACTAGTATCACGTATACGACGGGTCCCATTGCAAGCGCTACCGGTCCCCAAATGCGTCCGTAACGGTCGCTGCCGACCATGGCGACAACGCTCATGATCGCCGGTGCAGCGACCACATACATCAAACCAAGCCGTCCGCCGGGAATAATAAAAGGCCGGTCCATGTGCGGGTTTTTGTGACGCAGTTTCCAGGCCGCTAAGACGGTCATCACCGAAGTTGCAATTCGCAGCCAGTTGTAGATGCTGATGATCTGCACGAGCGTCTGCACAGCGAGCAACCCATACACGACAGCCGAAGCAATGATGGCAATCCAAGGAGTGTTGTAGCGAGGATGTACTCGCGTGAGCGCGACGGGAAGATATCCATCTTCCGCCATGGCAAAGGGCATGCGGGTTGAAGAAAGAATAGTGGCGTTCAACAGGGCGACGTTTGTAATCATGGCTGCGAGTGTCATCCAGGCGCCGAGCCAGGGGCCGCCGATGAGCTGCCCTGCGTCAGAGAAATAGCGTGTATGCCAACTCTGCCAATTCCCTAGCGCCGCGAGCGAAGCAAGCGTCGGCAGGAAATAGGTTGCGATGGATAGCGGAACGACAATTGCCAGCGCCAAAGGATAACTGCGCCGCGGGTTGTCGACTTCTCCTGCGACTGTAGAAAGCTGTTCGTAACCGGAGTAGAGCCACAAACCAAGAGCCAGGCCCACGCCGAAGATGTTGAACAACGGTTGATGAGGAGGCACTAACGGCACGAACGGGTTGTGCCGCCATCTTGCTAGTCCGATGGCAGACAGCACGAGTACGGGCAGCAGAATAAACAGCTCTAGCGTAGTGGCAAACTTGCCCACCGCTTGAATGCCTCGGATGTTGATATATGTGATCACAGCAACGACCGTGATCGAGAGCAGGTAGTGCTTCCATCCGACAATCTCTGGAAAATAAAACCCGAGGTAGTCGGTGAACAAAACGGCGTACGCGCCGCCGAGTAGAAACGAAGCTGACCAGTTCCACCACCCCGCCAAAAAGCCCCAGAAGTCACCGAAAGCGGCGCGGGTCCAACGATAGAAGCCGCCCTGAACCGGCATAGCGGTGGTGAGTTCCGCCGAGACCAGCGATATCGGAACACACCAGAAAAGTGGCAGCACCAGGAGGTAAATCAGGGTCATGCCAGGACCCGACGTGGTAACCATGTCTTCCAGTCCGAATGGTCCGCCAGTGCAGTAGGAGAACATCACCCAGACGAAGTAGAAGAGTCCGGCCTTGCGGAGTGCGGAATTCGTGCCTGATGGGGCGGGAGTGGCGGCCATGAAGATTGGCAATTATACGGGCTAAGTCGTTGCTTCTCTGTCACACACAGCTCAAGGTCCACAACGCCGAAACGGCTAAACCATCGGTCACATCTCGCACGTCACATTTTTGGTTACGGACGTGACGGCGGGATTTCCTAATCTAGTAGCTTCGCGGTCGGGAGTCCGACAGAATACTCCCCGTTACCAAGACTCCTTACTAAACAAATTCCCCCAAGTAGGTGGTACCCCCCCAGTAACCAATTTTCGTCGGAGGAAGAGTGTGAACAGGATATTTCTATCTGTGATCGTATCTGGACTGATCTTATTGGTTGGTTGCGGAGGCGGTAGTGCAGCTAACTCAGGATCATCGAATCCACCTTCTAATCCGTCATCGCCCGCGGCGTCGCTAACGTCTCTCCAGGTCACTCCATCGTCGAAGTCACTCGCGCCCGGCGCAGCACAACAGTTCACGGCCACGGGCCACTACTCTGATGGAACGAGCAAGGATTTGACCAGTTCGGTGCAGTGGAGCTCTTCGAACGCGAGCGTTGCATCGGTTGCCGCGGGTGTGGCAACCGGCAAAAGTGTGGGCTCGGCGACAATCAAGGCTCAGTCCGGAACTGTGCAGGCTACCGCCACTCTGACGGTCACCAATACTCCGCCATCGTTAGTTTCTGTGCAGGTGACGCCGGCTACTGCCGCGGTCGCTCCAGCAGCGACCCAGCAATTCGCGGCAACTGGGCATTTCTCTGACGGAAGCACACAAGACTTGACCAATTCCGCAACGTGGAGTTCGTCTGATTCGAGTGTCGCCACAGTAAGCGGAACTGGCCTGGCGACTGGGGTTGTTTTTGGAGTAGCGAGTATTACCGCAACATCAGGATCCCTACAAGGAACTGCCACACTCGACGTTACCAGTGCGGCCGCCAACTTGACGGCAATTGCCCTTTCGCCACTGGCCGCTTCCGTTCCAGTGAACACGACACAGCAGTTTTCCGCCACCGGCAGCTACAGTGATGGAAGCAGCCGGGATCTGACGGCGCTGGTCAGTTGGAGTTCATCGGCTCCCGCAAAGGCGAGCATTGATGCAAGCGGCCTCGTGATGGCGGTGGCTGCGGGTTCCGCAACTATCTCAGCTACTCTCGGAAGCGTGACGCAATCAACCAGCATCACCGTCACTGCTCCGACCATTAGCTCCATTTCAGTTACACCGGTCGGCTTGACTCTGGGAATCGGCATCAACCAGCAGTACACGGCATCAGCTACCTACAGTGACGGATCAACGCAGGACCTCGTCAGTGGGGTGACGTGGAGTTCCTCATCAACGTCCGTGGCCACCATCGATAATTCTGGGCTGGCGACCACGGTGGCCGATGGAACCACGACGATTACAGCGACCGTGGGTTCACTCAGTGATACCAGCACTCTGACAGTTGTCGCTGCGCACCTGACCTCAATCGCCGTGAGCCCCGCAACCCCCTCGGTTGCGCTGGGAACAACGCAGCAATTCAGCGCGGTCGGAAGTTTTGACGACGGAAGCACGCAGCTATTGACTTCGGTGACTTGGGGATCATCGGCGAATGCCGTTTCCACAGTAGATTCCGCCGGCCTGGCAACGGGGGTTGGGACGGGAACCGCCACCATCACTGCGACGTCTGGTTCGGTAACTGGTACGGCAACTCTAACCGTCAGTGCGGCGATATTGCTGTCGCTGACCGTCACGCCTGCGAACTCCATCATGGCGATAGGAACCAGCAAGCAGTTCACCGCTGCCGGAACTTTCAGCGATTCCAGCACGCAGGATCTTACCGCCTCAGTTCTCTGGGGTTCATCCAAGGCAACTGTGGCCACCATCAATAATCAGGGGCTTGCTACTAGCGTTGCTCTTGGTTCGGCGACGATTACTGCGACGTTGGGAACCGTTAGTGGATCCACAGGTGTGACGGTCTCGAATGTGCACTTGGTCTCGATCACGATCAGCCCAGCTAATCCACGCATTGCCAAGGGCACATCGATAAAGTTCACGGCTACGGGCAACTTTAGTGATGGCAGCACGTCGACCAAGCTAAGCGGCTTGAGCTGGAAGACCTCTAAACCGAGTATTGTTCAAATCAAAGGCGCTGGAGTGGCACACGGGAAGAAGGCCGGAAGTGTAACCATTACAGCCACCGCCTCAGGAGTGAAGGGCACAACCACTTTAACGGTCGGCAGCGGCAAGCTTGTGTCGCTCACGATCGCACCGGCAAGTCCGTCCGTGGCACTGGGCAGCACGCAGCAGTTCGCCGCCACAGGCTCATTCAATGACGGAACCACGCAGGACATTACGTTGACGACTCACTGGAGCTCGTCTTCATCCAGCGTGGCGACGATTGCGAATGCTCCGAGCGTAGCCGGTGTTGCGACAACTCACGGAGTTGGAAGCACTGTTATAGGAGCCAACTCGGGAGGCATTACTCATTCAACCACCATGACGGTGCACTGAAACCGCAGGCATCTGCTGACAGGTTCAGCAGATGCCTTTTTTCACCCCTCTCCCCTTCATCAAAAAGTCCAGACAAAAAAGCGGGACAGCCCGGAGCCCCCCGAAGCTGTCAACCCTCCCGGTTAGAAGGGCATATACTGCCTGCACCGTACCCGCCATGTGTTTCAGCCTTATGACAATCAGGTGAATAGACGATGAATCCAAGTTACTCAACTGAACACGCAGGGCGGAAAGAACTAGCCACCACCACGAGTGAAACAGGATCGGAAAGAAGACCGAGAGAGCAATGAGCAACCACAAACGCCACCCCGTTGGCATAACTATTTACGCTGCTCTTTTCCGCCTCCGCTCGCACTCTTGCCAAAGAGCTACAAGATCATTTAGGTCCCTGAGCGATCTGTGACACCAGCAGCTATTGCTGGCAAAGTGTACGATGAATTTTGATGAAGTTGTAGGCGAAATAAGTCAGGGCCACGGCAGCCGCCTGATTCCGCAGCTTGCGAGAAAAGCCGTTGCTCAGGCGCGTGTAGCGACGCATTGAAGTGCGAACTGTCCAGTTCTGGCGTTCGGTGAAGCTCGTGCTAAGTAGTCCACTATCCGCAGGGCCAGAGGCTTAGCTTCAGCGGCGCTGTTATATTAGCGAGCGTAGGTCCAGACTGCCTCGTGCATCGCAAGCTTGAACAATCCCGCAAATTGCAGAAACGCGCCGAGAGACTTATCCCGGGCGGCGTCAACTCGCCGGTGAGGGCGTTCCAGGCGGTTGGCGGCGATCCGCCATTCTTAGTCCGCGGATCAGGGTCACGTGTCTGGGATGCCGATGGCAACGAGTACATCGACTATATCGGCTCCTGGGGACCGCTGATTCTCGGCCATGCCGTGCCCAAAGTAGTGGAAGCGATTACGGCGGCGGCGAAAAACGGGATGAGCTTCGGCACGTCAACTTCTACGGAAGCGGATCTGGCCGAAATGGTAATTGCTGCTTTTCCTTCAATAGAGAAGCTCCGGTTTGTCAGCTCAGGAACGGAAGCCACCATGTCGGCCATCCGCCTGGCGCGCGCTTATACCAAGCGCAAGTACGTGGTGAAGTTCGAAGGTTGCTACCACGGACACGCCGACGCCTTGCTGGTAAAGGCGGGCTCGGGCATTGCGACACTGGGTATCCCAGGTTCTGCCGGAGTGCCGGAAGAGTTCGCTCAATTCACGCTGGCGCTGCCGTTTAACAACATGGATGCTGTGGAGCACGCTTTCAGCAAATTCAAACACCAGATCGCCTGCGTGATCGTGGAACCCGTCGTGGGAAATATGGGTTGCGTGCCCGGTTCCGGCGAGTACCTCGCCGCTCTGCGCTTGACTACGCAACGGGAGAAGGCCGTGCTCATCTTCGATGAAGTCATGACCGGCTTTCGTGTGGCATTTGGCGGCGCCCAGGAACTCTACGGAATTCGTCCCGACCTGACCACTCTAGGCAAGATCATCGGGGGAGGATTGCCCGTTGGGGCGTATTGCGGTTCATCGGAGATCATGAACCTGGTTGCTCCCCTGGGGCCGATGTATCAAGCGGGAACGCTTTCCGGCAATCCCCTTGCCATGGCCGCAGGGCTCGCGACGCTTACGCATTTGAAGGAACAGAAAGACAAACTTTATCCGCAGTTGGAGAAACTCAGCGCTGAACTCGTTGCGGGAGTAGCTGCAGCTGCCAAAGACGCCGGCGTGGCGATCTGCCACAACCGAACAGGCTCAATGTTCACTTGGTTCTTCACTCCGGGTCCGGTTACGGATTGGACTTCTGCCGCGAAGTCCGACACCAAAGCCTTCGGACGTTTCTTCCATGCCATGCTGGATCGCGGCGTATACCTGCCACCTTCTCAGTTCGAAGCCGCCTTTATGAGTTCAGCGCACACCCAAAAAGATGTCCGCGAAACGATTGCCGCGGCAAAGCAGGCGTTTGGACGGGCGGCGGCGGTTT
>Ga0075426_10003257_pt1 | contig 11595 bp, 10 predicted proteins | sample SoiMethybrSBSTD5_FD_75304 | JGI IMG/M metagenome (GOLD analysis project Ga0075426, IMG submission 75304) | Bulk soil microbial communities from a Populus tree surrounding site in Tennessee, USA - Soil MetaG P. TD hybrid SBSTD5 | ecosystem: Environmental > Terrestrial > Soil > Tree plantation...
GCGATCCGGAGTTGTTTGAGCTGTTTGACGGCATTCGTGATTCCGCGCGCAATATGCGTGAGGCGTTGTTAGCCGACGATTGGGATCGCGTGGCCACGATCATGAAGCAGGCTTATCCAAACCGTAAGCGGCTCGCGCCGACGATCACGACGCCGCAGATGGATATGTTGGTGGAGAAGGCGCTGGCGAATGGCGCGGAGGCGGCGAAGGTCTGTGGCGCGGGCGGCGGTGGATGTATTGCATTCCTGTGTAAAGCCGGGCGCAGAGCGGATGTTGAAGCTGCGTTAGCGGCGGAGCAAGGTGCGGAGATTTTGGATTGGAAACTCGCGCAGGACGGCCTTACGGTTACAGAGAAGTTCGATTAGATCCGGCTTTTGAAATCGGATTCAGATCCTATCCGCCCTCAGCACGTTGCTTAGCGGCAGCCGAGACAGCAGCGAGCCTCGCAACCTTCTGTTCAAAACTCTCGCCGGGTACGGGACCAGTGTCGGTTACGCCGCAATAGGTAGAGCGCTTCATTAAGCTGCGATCGGCGTTGCCGGTTGGCTTATGTGCCGGAAATGAAGCCGGCGCGGGCGACGGCGCAGAAATTTCCGCGGATTGAGCGACTTGTTCTGTGACCGGCGCGCTAGCTGGAGTAGGCGTAGCCGAGGTTGGAGCGGCGGACGTTTCTACTTCGTGGGCTTCTCCACCACCTTCTTCCTGACGTTGCTTTGCTGCGGCTGAAAGCGCTTTCAGACGCGCGACTTTTTGTTCAAACGTTTCGCCCGCAACGGGACCGGTATCGGTCAAACCAACGTAAGTCGATCGCTTGAAGAGTTGACGATTCGGATTTAAGCCGAGTGTCTTGTGTTCGCCTGCTTTCGGCGCAGGCGCGGCCGGTTTCGGCGCCGCGGGCGCGGCCGCCTGCGCTTTCGGAGCAGCAGCGGCTGCCGGTTTTGCCGGCGCTGGCTTGGTGGCGTGACCGTGATCGCCGACTTCGGTTTCGACCATCACAAACACGCCACGCTCATCTTTCTTAATCACTGGCAGCGTGCCGCCTGCCGCCTGCAACAACGCAGTCAATTCAGCTTCAACAAACCGCACCTGCTTATTTGGATCGCGCACGTGGCCCAACGGCGGCCCCATGTAAAGCGTTCCGCACGTCTGACACTTGAACAGCACATCGTCACCGCGCAAATGAACCTGCGCCGCCTCACCCGCGGTCTTCAACTGCTTCAGGTGCCCGTTGCAGAGTTTTCCTTTTTCGTTTTTCTCGTTGCAGACGGTCTGCGCGTTGGTGATTCGCTTGGGAACGGCAATCGTGTCGGTGGTTGCGGTGGCCATGACGTTTGGCTTCGCATTGTACACGACTTGAGAATGTTATGCTCAGCCCGTGCTGCAAAAGCTCATCGCGAAGGTCTGGCACCTGTTGCCGTCACGCTTGCGACGCTGGACGATGCGCGCCACGCAGTCTCAGTTCACCGTTACAGCGGGCGCGTTGGTCTTCAATGAGGCCGGCGAAGTGTTGCTGCTCAAGCATCGCTTTCGCGCGGGCAGCGGCTGGGGCATACCGGGCGGTTTTCTCGAAACGGGTGAACACGCCGAACAAGCGTTGCGACGAGAACTGCATGAAGAGATTGGTCTGACATTGCATGAGGTGGAGATCTTCACGTCACGCACTTTCAAGCGTCCGCAACAAGTCGAGATTCTATTTCGTTGCCGCGCGAGTGGCGCAGTGAAGCCGCAAACGATGGAAGTCGAACGCGCGGAGTGGTTTTCTATTCAGTCGCTGCCGGTCGGTTTACCGGAAGATCAGCGACTTCTCATCGAGCGCGCCACGTCGTATGGAGCAAATGGCCGCGATTGATGTATGCTCTCGCCCGCAAATTACCTAACACCAAACCGGAGAACGTCATGGTTCAGCTGATTCCGTCTCAAGACGCCGTAATGCAGATCCTGCAAAAGACTGGGGCGTTTCGCGAAGGTCACTTCGTTTATCCCAACGGCAAGCACTCGCCCCACTACTTTCAAATGCCGCTTGCGTTTCGTTATTACGACACGGCGCGGGTGTTGGCAGTTGCGCTGAGCCGCAAGTTTCGCCTCGAAAAAGATATCTCGAGCCAGTTGCCGAAAGTCTCGGTGATCAGTCCGAGCTCGGGTGGAATTCCGGTCGCGTTTGGTGTTCGTGACGCGCTCAGCGCGGAGCAGATCTACTGGGCGGAACAAGAGCACGGGGAGCGGCAGTTTCGCCAGTACGTGAATCAGGGCGAGGTCAATCCGTGCATCATCGTCGACGACATCATTCGTAGCGGCAACGCGATCGAAGAGACAGTGAAGCTCGTGAAATCATTAGGCGCGCGGATTATCGGCTGCGGCACGATTGTGCGGTTTTCGTCCGCGCCTGATGAACTTGAAGGAGTGCCGATCAAATCGCTGGTGGACTTTGACGCGCGCATGTACGACCAGGCCGATCACTGCGTTGACTGTAAGGAGGGAGCGAAGCCGGAACAGGTTCGCTACTAACGATTAGATCTCGTGCCGGTTGGCAAGCGCCTTATCCATTGTTACCTCATCCACGTATTCGAGGTCGCTGCCGACCGGCATACCCATCGCGATTCTCGTCACTCTCAATCCCAACGGCCGCAATAAACGACTGATGTAATTCGCGGTCGCTTCGCCTTCCGTCGTCGGATTCGTCGCCAGAATCACTTCCGTAATGCGCACGCCGTCGTTGTTTTCCGGTTTCAGTCGCGGCAGCAGGTTCGCGAGATGCAGTTCGCTTGGTCCAATGTGGCGGATCGGCGAGAGACTCCCGTGCAGCACGTGATAGACGCCTTTGAAGCTGCGCGTCTTTTCCACGGCCACGAGACTATGCGGCTCTTCCACCACACAGATCACCGAATGGTCGCGACTCGGCGAAGTACAAAAGCGGCAAGGATCGGCTTCCGTGAGGTTGTTGCAGACGGAACAAAGAACGATCCGCTGTTTCACGTCGCGCATCGCGGCTATTAACCTTTCCAGATCAGCATCGGGAATGCGCATGATGTGAAACGCCAAACGCTGCGCCGATTTGTGGCCGATGCTCGGCAGGCGTTTCAGTTCGTCGATAAGTTTGGTGACTGGTTCCGCGTACTCCAACATTGGTGATTATTATCCGAAAAGGCCGCCGAGTCCGGGCGGAAGCATGCCGCCAATCTTTCCTTTGATCGCTTCGTCTACTTTGCGGTTGGCTTCGTTTGCCGCCGCGACGATCATGTCCTGAAGCATCTCGACGTCGCCTTCTTTCACCGCTTCAGGATCGATCTTGAGCGAAAGAATTTCGTGATTGCCTTTCATCTGGACGGTCACGACGCCACCGCCCGCTGAAGCGTCAACGCGAAGTTCCTCCATCTCCTTCTGCATCTTTTCCTGCATTTGCTGCGCCTGCTTCATCATCTGCTGCATGTTGAATCCGCCTGGAAATTTCATTGCGTCACCTCTTCGAAAAATTGGCCAAACTGCAAGCGATCGTGGAATCATCCTAGCCGCCCACAGTTTTGAGTTCAAGCGCGACTTCTCTGTGCCTCGGTGTCTCTGTGGTTTCTAGTGCTTGACACCCCGCGAAGAATGCACAGAATGAGAGCCCAATGACCAGCGTTGACACGACCACTGACCGCACCCTCGCGGCGAGCATCAAGCTTTACTACGATCTGCACGTCACCTCGCCTGGACCAGCACCACTGCTGATCGCTCTGCACGGTTACGGCGCGAACAAACGACAGATGATGCGCGAGGCACAGCAGATGGCGCCGGAAGGTTTCGCAATCGCTTCGCTCCAGGGGTTTCATCAACACATCAGAGAGCCGCGCGAACCCGATGGCCCATTGCGGTTTGGTTTTGGGTGGTTGACTAACTTCCATCCGGAAGAATCCGTGGCAATCCATCACCAGGCTTTAAAAGATCTCCTTTCGCAGTTGATAGATGACGGCGTCGCAGACCCAACTCGGATCTTTCTCCTCGGGTTTTCACAGTCGTGCGCACTGAATTATCGCTTCGCGTTTTCGAATCCGGAGCGCCTGCGCGGGGTCATAGGCATATGCGGAGGCATTCCGGGGGACTGGGAAACCAACCACGGATACCACGGATCCGAGCTTGACGTTTTTCACCTGGCTGGCAGCCGAGACGAGTTTTATTCGCCTGAACGTGTGCACGATTACAAACAGCAACTAGCGACGCGCGCACGAGACGTAACTTTCAAAAGCTACGACGCAGCGCATGAGATCGTTCCCGAGATGCGCGAGGACATACGCCGATGGCTGAAGAGCTAGAGCTCGACGTTAAGCAACGTAGCGCAGTTCTCAAGAAAGAACTCGGACTGTTTGATCTCGTGCTGGCCCAGGTCGTCTTCGTCGTTGGCACGATCTGGGTCGGCTGGGCCGCGAAGCTTGGTTACGATCAAAATGTCTTTTGGCTCATCGCGATCGTTGCGTACTACTTGCCGCTCGCCGCGGTTGTTATTTTTCTCAACCGTCTGGCGCCACTCGAAGGCGGTCTATACCAGTGGGCGAAGATTGGTTTCAACGACTTCGTCGCATTTATGGTGGCCTGGAACCTGTGGGTGTTTGCGATCACAATCCTTGCGGGCATCGGTCTCGTTGTGACGACAAACTTTTCCTACGCCATTGGCCCGCGAGCCGCGTGGATGCGCGAACACACGCTCGTGATCACCAGCGTCAGCACATTGCTCGTGATCGGAATGGTCTTCGCCGCGATGCGTGGCTTGAAAGTCGGCAAGTGGGTGCAGAACGCAGGCGGCTTGATGTTGCTGATCACCTTCGCCGCATTGATTTTGCTGCCGCTACTCGGTTTGGTCCAGGGTAACGCCGGCGCCTACCGGCCGTTTGCTTTTCAAATCCCGAGTCTCACCGGTTACAACGTCAACGTCGCCAGCAAGCTCGCACTTGGCGGCCTTTCGGGATTCGAGTACATCGCGATTCTTGCGGGCGAGACGAAAGCGCCGGCGCGAAACATCGCGCGTTCGGTGCTCATCGCCGCACCGATCATCGCCGTGATGTTCATTCTCGGAACGAGCTCCGTGCTGGCGTTTGTTTCGCCGGATCATGTCGATCTGATCGGACCCATTCCGCAGGTTTTGTCGATTGGCTTCGGTTCGTTTGGCTGGGTCGGCAAGGTTGTTTCAATCGCGATCCTCGGTGTTGTCATGCGGCAGATCGCGTTGATGAGTATGTACTTCGCGGGCAACACGCGTTTGCCGATGGTCGCCGGTTGGGACCGTTTGCTCCCGGCCTGGTTTACGCGTCTTCATCCAACTTACAAGACACCAATCAACTCGATCCTGTTCGTCGGCGCGGTAACGCTCGTACTGGGCCTGCTGAGTTTGACGGGCGTCGGTGTGCAGGAAGCATTTCAACTGCTCGACAATGCCGGTGGCGTTTTCTACGCGGTCACGTATCTGGTCCTGTTTGCGATTCCGCTCATCGGCATGAAAGCTTTCGGCGTGCGCGCACCCTGGTGGTTGAAGATCGCGTGCGTCGCCGGCTTTCTGACCACACTCATTTATATCTACTTCACTCCGTTTCCGATCATCCGGGTCGAAAACCAGGGCATGTTTGCACTCAAGATCATCGCCACGGTCGTTCTCGCGAACGCTGTCGGCGTGGCGATTTACATGTTGGCTAAAAGAAAAGTCTAAATTGAAACTCAAAACTGGAAAGGAGATCCCCCATGAGTAAAATCAATTACGGACGTGTGATCCTGGGCGGTTTGGTTGCGGGACTGGTGCTCAATATCGGCGAGTATTTGTTGAACGAGGTCGTGTTCAAGCGGCAGATGGAGGAGATGTTTACGCGGCTGCACTTGACGCCGCCGGGTGGCAACTTTATCGCGGTCGCTGTAGTGATTACGTTTCTGCTCGGGATCGTGATCGTTTGCCTGTACGCGATGATCCGGCCACGTTACGGTGCCGGACCAAAAACGGCGGTCTGTGCGGCGTCCGTTATCTGGTTCTGTGTTTACTTCTATTGCGGTGTGCTGAACGCGGCGCTGTTCGGGTTACCGACGACGTTCGTCGTGCTCGGGATGGTTTGGGGAATTGTTGAGTACTCGCTCGCGGCGATTGCGGGCGCTTGGTTATACAAGGAATGACGCTCGCGATTCTTAACTGCGCTCAGGTCCTGACGCTGGCCGGGCCCGCGCGACCACGAGTTGGACCAGAAATGGCGCAGTTGGGAGTCGTCGCGCCCGGTGCGTTGCTCATTCGTGGAGGGAAGATCGAACAGGTTGGGACCACGGATGAGATCGAGCAGTTGATTGATGGCCAGTGCGAGATTGTTGATGCGGGCGGCCGCATCATTCTGCCTGGGTTCGTCGACGCGCATACACACCCGGTATTTGCCGGCACGCGCGTCGACGAACTTGAGCAACGGATCAAAGGTGCGACGTACCAGGAAATTGCGGCTCGTGGCGGTGGCATTCAATCGACGGTAAATCGCACGCGGGCGGCGAGTCTCGACGAACTGGTCAACACGGGTAAGCGTTACGCCGCCTGGTTTATGCGCGGCGGCACAACGACAATCGAGGCGAAGTCGGGTTACGGACTCTCGCTTGAAGACGAGATCAAGTTACTGCGAGCGATCCGGCGTCTCGATGAAGAAACCGATTTGCGTTACGTGCCGACTTTCCTCGGTGCGCACAGCATTCCACCGGAGTATCGCGCACGGCGAGACGAATACGTTGCACTATTGATTGACGAGATGTTGCCGCAGATCGCGCGGCTGAAACTTGCGGAATTTTGCGACGTCTTTTGCGAAGAGAACGTGTTCACCGCGGATGAAGCTTGGCGAATACTCTCCGCCGCGCGTTGTCACGGCCTCGGACTCAGGATTCACGCAGATCAGTTGTCGCTCGGCGGCGGAGCAAAGCTCGCGGCAGAACTCGGCACGATTACCGCCGATCATCTCGAACACACCGACGCCGCCGGAATCGCTGCGTTGAAATCCGCGGGTGTGCAGCCCGTGTTGTTGCCCGGTTCGGTTTACGCGCTCGGCTCGTCACGCTATCCCGCGGCGCGGCAAATGATCGACGCCGGTCTCGCGGTTGTGCTGGCCACAGACTTCAATCCCGGCTCCTCGCCCACGCCTTCGATGCTGACTATCCTGTCGCTGGCGGCGACGCACATGAAACTGACGCCGGCAGAAGCGATCACCGCGGCGACCGTGAACGCTGCTTACAGTTTGAATCGTGGCTCGCAATTGGGTTCGCTGGAGCCCGGCAAGATCGCCGATTTCGTCGTCCACGACACCAACGACTATCGCGAGCTCGCGTACTTTTTCGGCGTCAATCACGCATGGCAGGTCTACGCTTCGGGCGCGAAAGTTTTGTAAGTCCACGGGACAAATAGGACCTATTAAAAAGCGGTTGACGGTCGCGCTTCTCTATCTTATGATTCGAGCAACACTGGAAAGGAGGTGATTCAAAAATTTATGAGTTCTTATATCAGTGAGGTGGCTGCGGCCTGACCTCTGAGCCAGCTAACTCGTTAGGATTCTGGTTCGGTAGTCTCACTGCAACGGTGCTCCTCCTTTCTGGAAGCTGCACACAGTCAGCCTAAGGCCAATCCCAACAGTTCACCGAAAGCCGTCCGCGTCTTGATCGTGGACGGCTTTTTTATTATTACGTAGTCGCAAATTCTCAGTTAGTCATCCTAATCGACGTGAGTTCCTCGGAATCCCCCGTTTTTCATGATCCTGGCGGCCGCCGCTGGCGCCGAGTTCGTCGCGCATGGCTGGCCGTTTCGATACTAGTCACCGCTTTGGCAATCGTTTTTATCGCCAGTGTGTTGGCGAATCCGGTGCTGCCAAGCTTTAACCTCAGACCGATTGCGGTGCTGCCGCATTCAGCCGATGTCAAAGACATAAAACCCAAAGGGCCAAACCTCCCGGCCAATCCGATCGAGGGCAAAGCAAGAAAAGCCCAGGCCGAACTGCAACACGCGCTCGCAAAAACAAGCTACGTCGCTCCCGGCAGGCGCCGCGCGCACATTCCCGTCGTGCCGCCGCCGCCGACCGTGCCCGCGCCGATCGTTCCCGCGACGCGTCCGCTCTCAGTTGGGTTTTTCATCAACTGGGATGAGTCGAGTTACGAGTCGCTGAAACGAAATCTCGATCACATGGACTGGGTCATCGCTGAGTGGTCGCATCTGCAAGACGCACCTAACGGCGGCGACCCGCTCGTCACCGATGTTCACATTCCCGCGCTGAACTGGATTCGTCTGACACGCCCGCAGACGCGCATCATTCCGATGGTGCAAAACCTCGTCGACGAGCAATGGCAACACGATCTGCTCGCGCGTGCGATCGCCGATGAACCACATCGACAGACGCTTATCAACTCGCTGCTCAGCTTTGTGCAGGACAACAAGTTTGCGGGAATCTGCGTCGACTTCGAAGAGCCACCCACCTCGTCGCAGGGTAATCTGCTGACGTTCATGCAGGAATTGCACTCGGCGTTCGCGGCGCAGAACTTATTGGTCGTGCAAGCGGTGCCGTTTGCCGATGCCGAATGGAACTACAAAGCTTACGCCGCCGCGAACGATTACCTGATGTTGATGGCTTACGATCAGCACTGGAGCGGCAGCGACGCGGGCCCGGTCGCCGCACAGGATTGGTTCGAACAGCAGCTGATCACGCAGATGCGCACTCTCGACGCGTCGAAGACGATCATCGCGCTCGGTAACTACGGCTACAACTGGAGCGACGCTACCAACACCGCCGACGAAGTCACGTTTCAAGAGGCTTTGATCACCGCGCGTGAGTCGAGCGCGACGCCGACTTTCGATGCCGCGACCCGCAACCCGTATTTCGAGTACGACGAAGAAGATCAGTCGCATCACAAAGTTTGGTTTCTCGATGCGGTTACGGCTTATAACGAGATGCGCGCGGCCAGCGGCTTCAAGCCTGCCGGCTTCGCGATTTGGCGACTCGGTTCTGAAGACCCGTCGATCTGGTCCATCCTCGGCACGAACGGAAACACCTCGCCCGACACGTTGCGTTCGATCAATTACGGTTACCAGGTCGATTTCGAAGGTAACGGAGAAGTGCTGAAGGTTATGTCGCGGCCGCAGAAAGGCGCTCGTGATCTGCAGCTCGACGACGCGAACGGCTTCGTCAAGTCGGAACGGTTTACGCAGTTTCCGACGTCTTATGTCGTGCAACGCACAGGCGACCGTCCCGGTTTGCTCGCGCTGACTTTTGACGATGGTCCCGATCCGCGTTGGACACCGGCTATTCTCGACGTCCTCAAACAGGAACAGGTCCCGGCCACGTTTTTCATTATTGGCAAGAACGGACAGGCGTATCCCGATCTGGTGAAACGCATCGTCAACGAAGGTCACGAGCTCGGGAACCACACGTTTACGCATCCGAACCTCGGCGAAATTCCCTTGTCGCTGACCGAGCTCGAACTGAATGCCACGCAGCGATTAATCGAATCCGAAACCGGCCGCTCGACAGTGCTATTCCGTCCGCCTTACTTCGGCGACGCCGAAGCCGATAAACCGCAGGAAGTCGAACCCGCACTCGTCGCCCAGAACCTTGGTTATTTGATGGTCGGCGTGCGCATCGACCCCGACGATTGGAAGCTTCCCGTCACGCCCGATGAGATTGTCAACCGAACGATCGAACGCGCAACTGATACGAACCCGGAAACTCGTGGTGAAGTAATTCTACTTCATGATTCGGGCGGCGATCGCTCAGCGACGATTGCCGCGTTGCCGCGTTTGATTCATGAGTTACGCGCCCGCGGGTATAAATTCGTTCCGGTTTCCGATCTGGCGGGACTCTCACGCGACCAGGTGATGCCGCAGATTCCGGCGAACCAAAGAGTGTTCACGCGCGCCGACGCGATCGCGTTCTTTTTCCTCTCTACTGGTGGCTGGACCATGCAATGGTTGTTTGTCATCGGCATCGTGCTGGGATTGGGACGGCTGTTTTTTGTTGGCTCGCTTGCGTTCGCCCAGTGGCTGCGGTCGCGGTGGCGCGAACGGACTCACGCAGGCAGCGGGTATAGTCCGTTCGTTTCGATCATTGTTCCGGCATACAACGAAGAGATCGTTATCGGAAACACGATTCGCAGCCTGCTGGCTTCCGAGTACACAAAATACGAAATCATCGTCGTTGACGACGGTTCGCAAGACAACACTAGCAAGGTGGTGCGCGACGAGTTCGGCGCTGATGAGCGCATCAAACTGCTCACGGAGCCAAACACCGGTAAGGCCACGGCGTTGAACACCGGACTGCGCTACGCTCGCGGCGAAGTGGTCATCGCGCTCGATGCCGATACCGTCTTCACGCCACAAACAGTCGGCGCGCTCGCTCATCGTTTTTACGACAAGCAGTTTGGCGCGATTGCGGGCAATGCAAAAGTTGGAAACCGCGTCAATCTCGTGACGCGCTGGCAGGCGTTGGAGTACATCACGTCGCAGAACATGGACCGTCGCGCATTTGCGAGTCTCAACTGCATCACCGTCGTGCCCGGCGCGGTCGGAGCGTGGCGCAAAGACTTGCTGGTCGAGGCTGGTGGTTTTCCGGCAGACACGCTCGCTGAGGATCAGGATCTGACGCTGCAAATTCGGCGTCTCGGTTACAAGATCGGGTACGAAGAAGGAGCGATCGCGTGGACGGAGGCGCCACACAATCTGAAATCGTTGGCGAAGCAACGCTTTCGCTGGTCCTACGGCACGTTGCAGTGCATGTGGAAGCATCAGGACGCGCTGTTTCGTCCCCGCTTCGGTGCGTTGGGTTTCATCGCGATGCCAAACGTCTGGATCTTCCAGATCTTGTTTCCGTTGATCTCGCCGATAATGGACCTAATCCTGCTCTACACACTGATCTCCACGGCGATCGATCGTTGGCAGCAAGGAGCCGGTTACACGTCCACCAACCTGCAACAAGTGCTTTTTTATTACGCGCTGTTTCTGGCGATTGATTGGGTAACGGCGGGCTTCGCGTTTCTACTCGAGCGGCGCGAGCGCTGGAGCTTGCTGTGGTGGTTGTTCCTCCAACGGTTCTGCTACCGGCAGGTGATGTACTACGTGATGATCAAGTCGGTGACGATGGCGATTCGTGGGCCAGTGGTTGGCTGGGGCAAACTCGAACGCAAAGCCACCGCCGAGGCAGGGCCGTAACTCGGTTATTCAATGGTTCACAACAAGCGGCTTTGGTCGGTTTATGCGTTGCTGCTGCTCGTTGCGCTCGGCTTTCGGCTGTTCATTGCCCTGCGCTTGCCAAATGACGAGCCGGATGACGGGCGCGTTTATGCGCAGATCGCGATCAATGTTCTCGAACAACACGTCTACTCTCACGACAACCAACCACCTTACGCTTCTTCGTTAATTCGCCTGCCCGGTTATCCGCTATTTCTCGCCGGCGTCTACAAGGTTTTCGGTCACGGCAACAACAAAGCGGTACGCGTGGTCCAGGCCGTGATCGATACGTTAACGTGCGTGTTGATTGCGTTGGTCGCGTTTCAGTGGGCCGTCGATCCGGAGCGAAAACACAGGGCCGCGCTGATCGCGTTTGCGTTGGCGGCGGTGTGTCCGTTCACGGCGATCTACGT
>Ga0075426_10003262_pt1 | contig 11582 bp, 12 predicted proteins | sample SoiMethybrSBSTD5_FD_75304 | JGI IMG/M metagenome (GOLD analysis project Ga0075426, IMG submission 75304) | Bulk soil microbial communities from a Populus tree surrounding site in Tennessee, USA - Soil MetaG P. TD hybrid SBSTD5 | ecosystem: Environmental > Terrestrial > Soil > Tree plantation...
TACGACTTCCCGCGAAGCCAACAAGCCTGTGGTACCGGGCTGTAGTTGTGGGTGAGTATCGGCTCTACGGGTTGGAGCCAGGCTGCTACTTGCTAGCCGCCCTATTCTTCGCTGCTGTTGACGCGCGGAGCAGCTCTCCGTCAACAGTTGCGAAATGTTGCGGTGGTCCTGCCTTTTGCAAACATCGAACCTTAGTAAATCCGTGTTACGCCGACCGCGAAACCAGCGTATTTGAATGCCGAGTTGGCGCGGAGAGGATGGGTGACGCGCGCCCGCATCACCCAGATCATGAATCTGCTGCACCTGGCAGCTCCGATCCAAGAGGAGATCCTGCACTGGCCCGCGGCAAAACGGGACCCGGTCAGTGAGCGTGCCTTGCGGCGGCTGACGCAAATCCCGTCATGGTCGAAACAACTGGAGCTGTGGCGCCAACTCCTCCCTGCAGCTAACGGGGCAACCGGTAAGCCGCTTGTCCCTGATCGCGCTTGAAGCGGGTGACCTTCAGGCGCAGGTCGTGGACCAAGGCGCGGCTGATGAAGCCCCGGACGGTATGCGGCTGCCACTGGGTCACGCGCATGATCTCGGCGACGGAGGCGCCGTTGGCCCGCTGCAGCATGCGGATGACCTGCGCCTTCTTGGTGCCCGTGCGTACACCGGTTGCCTTCGCACGCGCGCTGCTCTTGCGGGGAGTTTTGGATCGCGTCTTGGCATGCGCTGATCCGAGTTCGAGCGTTTTCCAGATGCGGTTGAGCGCGGTCTTGCGATCGGTGAAGCGTTTGACCGGCGTGACACCAGGAAGGCCATTCCACAGGCGAACCAGGCGTGAAGCGGGCCACTGTGCGACAACTTGGCGCAACTCATCCAGGCTGCTGAAATGATCGGCCTCCTTGGGTTGGAGGTCGCCGGCGGCCGGTTGCTATGTGATCGTCAGAATCGAGGGTGAAGGTTGTCATAATACTTATCTCCTTTGCCCCCGCAGTCGTGCGGGTGATCATATGGATCACTCCAGAGCAGGAGAACCGCAAGTGGATTCTGTGCATGCACTCGGAAATAAATGGCGGCCTTCGACTTGACTTATGCGCTGTTCTGAGGCATCACGCAGGTGCCCAAAAGAGACATTCTAGAGCTGATACTCCAGAATCCTGCAGGGCTGTTAACCGTTTCGCATCGATTTCGAGTCGTGCATAGGGACCCGAACAAAACGGGCCACCCGCCCTATAGTTGCTGCAACAGCAATGTTGCAGGTTTTCAGATTTCCACAGCCGCCGGGCCTGAATACCCATCGGCGACCGTTACGGCACCAAATAGCTGTGGTAAGCTACCTGCAACCTCGGCTAACTCAAGCAAAGGAGTTGGGGTTATGTTGACCGGCCCATCGCCACATGAAGTGACGCAACTGCTCCAGGCTTGGACTGACGGGGATCAGATGGCCTTGGAAAAGTTAATGCCCCTGGTTTACGGGGAGCTACACCGGCTGGCGAAACATTACATGGCTCGCGAACGCTCCGGCCAGACGCTTCAAACCACGGCTCTCGTCAACGAGGCTTATCTGAAACTAGTCGATACCCACCAGATGAACTGGCGCAGCCGAGCTCATTTCTTCGCCGTCTCCGCGCAACTGATGCGCCGCATCCTAATCGACTTTGCCCGCTCACGCCGCTCCCTCAAACGCGAAGCCGGACAACACGCGGTATCGCTCGATGAAGCCCCGGCCGTATCTCTAGAATGGCGCGCGGACCTGGTGGCGCTGGATGACGCACTGAATGCTCTTGCCGCTATCGACGCGAGAAAAAGCGAGGTCGTGCAGCTGCGCTTTTTTGGCGGATTGAGCGTGGAGGAAACAGCCGAAGTGCTGAGGGTTTCAGCAGAAACAGTGAAGCGCGACTGGAAGCTGGCAAAGGTTTGGCTTCTGCGCGAACTGAATAGAGACGACAAAGATGGAGCCTGAACGTTGGCGGAAAGTCGAGCAAATCTACCACTCGGTCCTGGAACGTGACGAGAGCGAGCGGAAGCGCTACGTTGAAGCTGCCTGCGCAGGGGACGAGACTCTGCGCCGCGAAGTGGAATCCCTGCTTGCCTATGAAGACAAAGCCGAAAAGTTCATGGAGGCCCCTGCGCTGGAGGTAGCGGGAGAGGGACTGGCCGCAGAAGAGGCTCGGTCCCAACCGTTACCCGAAGCCATAATTGGGAAGACCATTTCCCACTACCGCGTATTGGAAAAACTCGGGGGTGGCGGCATGGGGGTTGTGTATAAGGCCGAAGACACCAGGCTGGGACGCTTCGTAGCGCTGAAGTTTCTGCCTGAAGAGTTGGCGGGCGACCGTCAGGCGCTGGAGCGCTTCAAACGCGAGGCCCGAGCAGCCTCAGCCTTGAACCACCCCAACATCTGCACGATTTACGACATTGGTGAGGTTGACGGGCGCCCCTTTATCGGAATGGAGTCGCTGGAGGGGCAAACGCTCAAGCAACGAATCCAAGACAAGCCATTGCCGGTCGAACAGGCTCTGGAACTCGGCATTCAAGTTGCCGATGCGCTGGAAGCGGCACACTCGAAAGGCATCGTACATCGCGACATGAAACCGGCAAACATTTTTGTGACCACGCGTGGGTCGGCGAAAATCCTGGACTTCGGCTTGGCCAAACTCAGTGGAGTTGGGGCGCATGGCATGCGGCCTGCTGGGGACGGGGCAGGCGAAGAGGAAGAAGGCCATCCGCACCTAACGGCCGGCACCGCCTTTCTTACCGACGAGCATCTCACCAGCCCAGGCGTGGCGATGGGTACAGTGGCCTACATGTCGCCTGAGCAAGCTCGAGGCGAAGAACTGGACGCGCGCACGGACCTGTTCTCTTTTGGCGCCGTGCTCTATGAGATGACGACCGGCCGACGGGCCTTCTCAGGTAACACGACGGCACTGATGTTTGATGCCCTTCTTCACCACGAGCCTGCTCCACCTTCGGAGTTGAATACGAACGTTCCGGCTGATTTGGACCGGCTGATATTACGGACGTTGGAGAAAGATCGCGAGATGCGCTACCAGACTGCCTCGGATCTCAAAGCGGATCTGAAGCGGTTGCGGCGCGAGCACGAATCCGGGCGGACCATGAGTCGGCAATCAGCGATTGATGTGAAGAGCGAGCCCGCAAGCCTCCTCGAAAGTGATCGTGAGACGCAGTTGGTAGACTCCTCGACCGCCCGGCACACGCGCCTAAGCGCCCGTGCCCGGTATGTTGCGCTATCCGTGAGCGGCGTGCTCCTCCTCGCCGTTGTCGCGACGGGGCTTAAACTGGGATGGTTCTCGCCGACATTAAGAGAAAGCCTACCGGAATTCACCCAACGGCAGCTGACCGCCAATCCGTCCGATGACCCGGTAATCCGGACGGCTATTTCTCCCGATGGTAAGTATCTAGCGTATACCGATCTCACGGGAATCCACTTGCTACTGGTCAACACCGGCGAGAACCGTCTGCTATCCGCGCCGGAGGAGTTCTGTTTTCGGTGAGCGGATATTTCATGGTTCCTGGATGGAACCAAGTTGCTGGCGAGCGGACCAGTAGGCCCCGCTGGCGAGAAGGCCATTTGGAGAATTTCCACCCTGACTGGCGTCTTTCGCAAGCTTCGGGACGATGTCTTTGGCGCTTCGGTTTCGCCGGGCAACTCGCATATAGCTTTTCTGAATGGCGCGCGAAGCGACATCTGGTTAATGGGACCCGACGCGGAAGACCCACGCAGAGTTCTGTCCGGCGACAAGGAGACTTGGTTCTCGCGGGTAGAGTGGTCTCCGGACGGGCGGCGCCTCGCGTATATGAAGCACCGACGCAAGAACGGTGATATCGCCATAGAGATTCTGGATCTGCCGGCAAAACAGCCAACCGTAGTTTTATCCGACCGTGGACTGGAAAGTTTTTGCTGGGCGCCGGACGGACGCATCATTTATGCTCTCGCTGAGCCTCCTCCGAATGAAACGAGCTCAAACCTTTGGGACATTCGACCCGCGCCGCAAACCGGTGGCGTTTCGGGCAAGCCACGGCGGATTACGAACTGGGCCGGCTTCAACCTCTTCTATCTCACTTTGAGCACTGACGGCCGCCGTCTGGCGTTTGTCCGAGGGCGCGAGCAAAGCGATGTCTATATTGGTGAACTGGAAGCCAACGGTGCTCGGTTGAAATCGCCCTGGCGCCTCACTATAGATGATCGAATCGACTGGCCTGGCGATTGGACTCGCGACAGTAAGAGCGTTCTATTTTTCTCCGACCGTAACGGTAACCTGGACATCTTCCGGCAAGGACTGGTGGATCGTTTAGCAGAAGCGGTTATTGCAACTCAGGAAGAGGAGAGGGGGCCGCAACTGAGTCCGGATGGTTCCTGGATTCTGTATCTCGCTTGGCCCCTTAGCGCGCGTCGCATGAGACCCAAATCGGGGCGACTGATGCGAGTTCCCGTTTCCGGAGGACCGCCCCAGTTGGTTCTGAATGTGGAGGGCTACCCGGGCTCGGCGCAGGTGGCTGCCCAAGGATCGAGGCTGAGTGCTAGAGGTTATCCCGATTTCCGCTGCCCGTCTGCTCCGGGCGCCTCCTGTATCCTGGCGCAAGGCACTCAAAATCAAATTGCGTTCTTCGCATTCGATCCGTTGCAAGGCAAACCACTTGAGGTAGCCAGGGTTGACGTTGATCCCTCTAGCGTCTGGAGCTTCTGGAATCTTTCTCCTGACGGATCCCGGATTGCCTTCGGCAAGGATGAGCGGAACAGCGGCCAAATCCGAATCCTCCCTGTCACGGGCGGGAGCAATCAGCAGGTGGACGTGAAGGGATGGGTACGCCTCGATGCGGTTGCTTGGGCGGCGAACGGACAAAGCCTCTTCGTCGACAGTTGGTCACCGAAGGGAAGTTCGCTCCTGCACGTCACGCCGCACGGTGAAGCGCAACTCCTACGAAAGTCGCGCATGTGGATCGACAGGCCGATGCCGTCCCCGGACGGCCGACATCTCGCTTTTGGAGAGGTTACTTCTAACAGTAATGCGTGGATGGTAGAGAACTTTCGATAACGCTTCCAAACCATATAAGGAGCCGCCCAATGACGATCCAGTCACACTGCTTTGCAGTCGTAGTTAGTATGGCCGTTATTGCCCTTGCTCGTGCCCCCGGTCAGCAGAGCGAGGTCAGAGCAGAGGGAGTTGACCTGAAGCAAATCCGTGAGGTCATCGAACAGGCAGCCGACGAACTGAATAGCTTCCGGGTTTCGGGAGGAAAGGCGGGCGCTGCAACTGACCCGGCCCGGAAGTCGGCAGATTACCTTTGGCGCTACCGAGAGCAGCATGTCGGCACTCCCGCAGCCGCGCTAGCTACCCGCGCTGCCATCCATTTCCTTCAAGTCGCCAACGAGGATGGGCAGGTCATGTCACTCGCGGAGCGGCTTCCATCGGACGATCCTGCCTGGGACGGCGTTATATCGGATATGCGCGCGTCAGCGCGGAAAATGGGCGACTCCGAACGCCTAGTCCGCAAGGCCAAATTCCTTCTTCGGGAAGTGAAGGACAGCCGCGTCCGGGCAAGCATTCAGCTTCATATGGCCCGCAGCTATCTGGATCTCAACCAACCCGCAGAAGCTGAACGGGCGTTTCGGGCGGCCCAACGGGAGGCGCCCAACAGTAATGCCGCCAAAGAGGCCGAAGGCTTTCTTTACGAACTCACCAACCTAGCCGTGGGCCAGTCGGCCCCTCAATTCGAATCGAGGACAATTGACGGCGCGCTGATCCGGTCCGCAGATCTTAAAGGAAAGGTGGTTCTGCTCAATTTCTGGGCGACCTGGTGACCCTTCTGCATAGAGGAGGTTCCTCTACTCAAGCAGATGCTGAATGAATATTCCTCGGCGGGTCTTGTTCTGATCTCCATTTCACTAGACGAGGATCTCGGCGCACTCCGGCACATGGTTGCTGTGAAAGGCATCACTTGGCCGCAGATCTGCGACGGCAAAGGCTCGATCGAACTCGTGCGCCTATTCAACGCGCAGACCCCGACGCAGTACGTGTTGGATCGCGATGGCAGGATCAGATCAAAACACGTCGGATCCCTTGGACTGGACAAAATCAAGGGCACGATTTCCGGACTCTTATCGGAATCCAATCAAGATCGGGTGAGGGAGTAATCTCAGACTTTCGTCGCCCCGATTAGAGCCCTTCTCATCAATGCTGCTGCCGTTTCTCTGAGGAATCCCACAGAAGGCTGGAATTCTGGCCATCTTTCTCTCAAACTTGGGCATTTCCGAAGCGCGTAAGCGACCCCCAATCCAGTAAGGTTGGGAGACGGTGAATCTGGACGGTGCCTATGGATCCCGAACGCTGGCGTAGCATCGAAGACCAGAACTTCCGATAGACCGGCGATCCCGCCCACCGCGGCGGCGGAGCCGTTCCCGAGTCTGGATCGGGAGCAGCGTCTCGTGCGGGTCCGTTTAACGAAGCTCACAGCTATTGAACAGCGATCGAGACGGCTGAACCTATAATCCAAGCCGCTCTGACCTGCACAGATGCCGTTCCTAGGCTTGCATCAGCAGAAACAGTAATCGTACTCCCACCCCATACAATCACTGGTCGTGGCCCTGCATGGGTACGGCCAGAAGGCCGTGAGTGTGGCTGTTGGTATCAGTGTACTGACCAACTATCGCTCCGCCGGGATTAATGCCCATCGCGATGGTAGCGACAGCACCGGGATATTCAACGGTAATTGGTGTGGAGCCATGTGGGAGTTGCAGAAACCCATTCTGCTTGCCCGAAGTGTCCTTGTAAGTGCCGACGAATTCTTGACCAGGATTAATGTCCCAAATGGTAGTAAAGGTGCTGTTCGGCACATCATAGGACTGAAGCATCCCGTTCTGTAGGACGTATCCGTGCTGGTGGCCAGTGGTCATGTCGACATAAAACCCAACCATGACGCTGCCGTCGGGAGTCGCACCGCCGTGCATAGAGTTTGAAAAGGACATGCTAGGATCGGCCAACTCATCGCCGCCTGCTGCCAAGCTGGTATCGCCGAAGCGGGTCCACGCGGCGGAGAACATGGAAGCCATCACGTCGAAATCATGATAGCAACCGTAGATGCTGCCATCGGGCGTGATTCGCCCAGGTATCGCCCCAGGGTGGCCGGGGAACAACACGGTTGAGAACGTACCATGGCGGTACAGAAACCCCTTAATGCATGCTGTTGAGCCAGCCGCCGGGCAGTAGGCCGGCGAGCCCCAAGGAGCCGTGCTGACCGGAGCGGTGTACTGCCCAACAATCTCTCCGGAAGGACTAATTCCTCTGGCGACGGTCGGTAGAGTCCCAGCAACGCCAGCCAGCGCGCCCGGAACGTCAATCGTAGTGAACTGTCCACCGCTCAACAGGAATCCGTGCTGCATGCCGACAGCATCCGTGAAAACCCCGACGATGTCACCGGCGGGATTGATCCCGCCAACGGCGGTTCGCCGGGCGATCCCGCCGGAGCAGGCACTGCAAGGCACGTCAATCGAGTAGTACTTGAATGCTGTGGGTGGTCCTTCGGCTGCTATCCCCAATGACAGCATGGCGCCGAAGAGGGCTACAAAAAGTAAACCTGTGTTTCTCGACATGGTCTTGTTCCTCCTGAAAAATTGAATTTTGATGCACGAGGGCGACACCGTAGCGGGGATCACGCGGCGGATGTGCCCTCGCGTTCTGGGTTGTATGCTGTGCATGACCCTAATCCCGATTCCATTTGGGTTCTCGGTTGCTGGCTGTGTGCACCGACTCACCTTCCAAAAGAACTGGGTCCGGCCTGGCTTCCGGTCCAGACCGTTCCCGGGCCCCCAAGAACAGCCGGCGAATCACCTTGGCGTACTCATTCCGGCTTTGGATCTGCCTAAGCCCGACTTTCCCCGTGCCAGCAACTTCCGGGCGCTTTCTGAAAGCATCCCGTTCTGTCTTCTGCCATCGCTGGCTTGGGTCGGAGGCCCAGCATTTCCGTTTGTGGGGTTGAGCAAGACCGCATGAACGTTCCCCGTGCTGGTTTCTATCCCGCAAGCCACGATCTGTCCGTCAGCATTGATGTCGAATGCCACAATCAATTGAAAGCCCGAGTCAGCGGGAATCAGGGTATTGAGGTCGGTCATCACACCGTTGTCGAGGAGCCAGGCTGCAAGAGAACTAAAGGATTCAATAGGGCCCACACCCGAATCGCCAACTATCTGGCCTTTGTCGTTTATGCTCAGGGCTTCGCTATCCTGCAGTCCCAATATGGTGCCGAGGTCCCGCGTCACGCCCTTCTCCCAAAGGAAGGCATGAGAGATAGGGACTCCATTCTCATCCACCGCGATGCGGCCGACTACCTGGGCTTGGTTGTTGATGGTGAAGGCGTTGCTTCCGATGTCCGGCGTGTTTAGATTAATCATCACACCGCTGGTCCAGAGGAATCCAATGTAGGGCGGGAAGCCCAGGAGCGGGTTTATGATCGTGTTCACCTGCGAGCCACCGACTGCTTCGCCCCGTTCGTTAATGTCGTTAGCAAAACTGTTGGAGCCAACCCCGAGTGTTCCCAAGTCGCTCATTACGCTTTTTTCCCAAAGAAAGGCGTGGGCCTCGAGGAAAGGCGGAAAGGTCGGATCTACAGTTGGAATTTCCGTGACGCCGACCACTTGGTGTTTGTCGTTGATTCCGCCGGCAATGGAGTTGTTACCACCCAGCGTGCCAAGATCTGTCATTGCGCCGTCTTGCCAAGCGAAGGCGCGGATCTCCGGCGAGGCTGTGATTGGGTCGAAGGCACCCGTGTTCGACCACCCCACTACTTGGCCGTGGTTGTTGACATCGTTGGCCACGCTGTTCCACAGCGTGCTGTTTACTGTAAGCGTGGCGAGGTCGTGCATCACTCCTTCGTCCCAGAAGAAGGCATGGAAGATCAAGGAGCCAGGGGAATTTGGGTCCGCTTGAGAGGTTTCCGCCAAGCCAACTACTTGACCTCGGTTGTTGATGCGAAAGGGAATACTGTTGTTGCCGCCCAGCGTCCCAAGATCGGTGACTTTGTATCTCGTTTGGGCAACGGCCGTTCCAACGCAAAGCAGAACAAGCGCCGCCAGCCCGAAGCTCAGCTTCCGACACTTCCGTAATCTTGCCTCATTTCTGGCTTTCATGAATCCTCCTCATCCCTTCAAGTGCAGTAGCCGCCCGGCACCGAATGATGGTGACCATACGCCGCCGTTACAGCACCCTATCTAAATAAGGCGAAAATAGGGAGTCAAAAGGTTAACGCGAGCAAGATTTTGCAAACTGGGAGTGCTACGGCTCCGCGATGTGCATCTGGGGCCACTTCCGTGAGCTAGTTGGTGAAGTCTGTCGGAAAGCCGGATGCTCGAAACGGGCACGTCCGGTTTGATGAGCGGGGAAGGGAAACGGGTCGGCTTACCTGTCGGTTCCGATCACGCGCCCTTCCTCGACTCTACGGCCCCAGCTGCATGATAACTGGCCTTATCGTATCATGTCTCGATTAAACTCAACTCTCCATAAAGAATCAATTGTCATTCAGAAGTCAAAGATCACAGGGCGTTAAACAACGACGCACAATCCGCCACGGTGCGTTCGCTTCGCTACCTTAGGAATCTGACCCGCAAGCAAAACGTGAGCAAAGAAAGATCCTATCTCGGCGTCGGTTTTTCCTTCACTCTGTTGTTTCTGAAGTATGTCACGTAGTGGTGGCATGCGAAGGACGGCCGCAACCATGTTCAGGGTTAGATCGGCAAGTTGCGATAGCTGTGAAGTGGGAATATTCGATCGCTTGGCGTAAACGAACAGGCTCGCCTGCGTGAGGGTACCCCTTTTTGGTGCGGCTCGGCCATGAACGATTTTGCTCCGAACGCCGTAGAGCTCCTTAATGAGGCAGTACGTGGCGACGCGCCCTGCCGCATCTTTTCGCAGGACGACGGCACAACGCTCCGCGAGAATGTGTGTGATTTCGTTCTGGCTCGTGGATACGAGAGCTTCCAGCGCCATAGTGAAGCCGATAAAGGCGAGTTCCGCATGGATTGTTGTGAGGCTGCTCCATAAATATCCAAGCGCAACACTTAGTCGATCAACCCACCAAATCCCGCTACGATAATACCGATCCAGCAGGAGAACCAATGTGCGAAGCCGTTCCCGCCTGATACGTCGTTTGCGAGGTGAGCTGAGTGCTGCGCGCATCGCCCAAGGCATAGCGACGGTAGGCCTATCGGCGTAAGCAGAAGAGATGTGCCTAGCGGCCCCGTCGACCTTTTTCTTAAAGTAGTGAATTCCTCCGAACGTCCAACCGATTCGACCGATCAGTGTGAAGCCGACCAGCACTTGGCGGACGATTCCGTCGATGTCAGGAGACATGGGATCAGCCGGATCTCGACGCTTTCCTTCCGCACTAAGCCGCACATCCAGCTCGCTGAGATATCTTTCATTGTCGATCACGATCATGTGAGTCGGTGTGAAGCCCGGCGATACAGGGAGCCTCGCAACCGTTCGACCGATCGCCTCGGCCAGCTGACCCGCGTATGATCTCACGGTGACTCCAGGTAGGATGGTTACACTCTTGATAACGAGGGATCGTTCGGGAAAAAGGCATAGTGGGACGACGGAGGTCATTCTTGGATAAAGATAGCATGCTCCCTTAAACCGCGTTCATTCCGCAGGACAAAGCGACCGCCAAGCTGGCCGGAAGAAGATTGAAAAGTGTGCACATCCGGGTTGCAATTGTCCGGTAGCGCCAGGCAGCAAGTATTGTGGAGCGTACTGCGAGGGTTCTGCAAACCGGCCGTCGATCGCGTGCAACTGTAATCACCCGCAATGCGCCTGCGAGACGGTGGGTGCGACGGGGTAAGAATCAAATGGCACATGTTGTCGCTGGTCCGGTGGCCGGCCTGTGGCGCTATCCGGTCAAGTCCATGCAGGGTGAGGGACTTGATCAGGTCTCTGTCAGCGAGCGCGGGTTCCTTGGAGATCGAGCGTACGCGCTCATCGACAAGGAAAGCGACCGGGAATGTCAAACCATCGCTCACGATGAGTGAAGTTCCCCAGGCGTTGGCGCCCAGGATATTCGCCAGCCACCGATGCGCATAATCCGAGTACGTAGTTGTGTTCGTCAGATAGGTGTACGCGCTGGCCATCACGGAAAGTCCGGCTCCGTGCGTAGTCGTGTCGAAAGCCGGGGAGCTGGTGCAACGTTCTATTGATTTCGGGCACAGGATCGAGAGCTTCTCGGTGGACTATATCGAGCGGCGACTGGCGCGGACGCTGATCCGGTTTGCAGAGCGCTTGGGCCAGAACGCGGAAGACGGTTCCGTAGGTGCGGCTATTCCTTTGTCCTCCGGGTGGTCCGGCATCCTTGCCTGTCTTCCGTTCTGGCTAAATATGAATGTATCCGAACAGCATCAATAGAAGAAGGATTAGTAGGACCGTGCCCAATGTTCCACTTGGGTAGTAGCCCCAGAAACGGCTATAAGGTGTACTGGTCTCAACTTGATCTGACATTTGATAGACTGCGTGGAAGCGCGGTCAGGAGAATGTCAGCATGAACACCGAACAGAAGATCATCAAGAACAAAGTGGGGTTGTTGAAGCTCAG
>Ga0075426_10003266_pt1 | contig 11579 bp, 9 predicted proteins | sample SoiMethybrSBSTD5_FD_75304 | JGI IMG/M metagenome (GOLD analysis project Ga0075426, IMG submission 75304) | Bulk soil microbial communities from a Populus tree surrounding site in Tennessee, USA - Soil MetaG P. TD hybrid SBSTD5 | ecosystem: Environmental > Terrestrial > Soil > Tree plantation...
TCGCAGGCCACGGCGACATCGAGCTTGCCATCCCCGTTCAAGTCGCCCACGGCAAGGGCCGTGGAGCGGTAGCCCGTGACGTAGTGAGCCGGCGCGAGGAAGGTTCCCGCCGTGGAGCCCTGCATCAGCACGCTCAGTCCCTGGGTGCCGGGATTGATCGCCGCGCCGAAGTTGGCCGTGAGCAGGTCCAGCTTTCCATCACCGTCAAGGTCCGCCGACTTGACGGCGACGGGCTGGACGCCGGTGGCGTAGTCCACGGCCGAGGCGATCACGCCGGCCGCAGTCTGGAGCAGTACGGAGACCGTGTTGGCGGTGGTGGCCACGGCGATGTCGGCGAAGCCGTTGCCGTCGAGATCCGCCACGGTCACGGCCTGGGGGTCACCGCCGACGCTGTAGAAGACAGGGGGTGCGAACTGCACCGCATTGGGACCGGGAGGAAGGCTCTGGTGGAAGACCATCACCGCAGGCAGTAGGGTGGGAGTGATACCGGGGTCAGAGCTGGCGGCCACCACGATATCGGTCAGGCCATCGCCATTCAGGTCGCCCACGGCCACATCCATGGGGATCCGGCCGGGCGTGGAGAGGACGAGCGCGGGAAGGAAGAAGCCCGGCCTGGCGGGATCGGCCAGACGCACGCTGACGGTATGGTCACCGGCATTCGCCACCACCAGATCAGGGCGTCCGTCGCTGTTGACGTCCGCCACCACGAAATTGGCGGGACCGATGCCCACGCCGAATCGGGTCGGCGGCAAGACAAAGCTTCCATCCGGGTTTTGGAAACGCGTCGAAACGTAACCTTGCGTGGGTGTACCTCCGATGTCGGTGGACACCATGCCGAGGATGTCGAGTTTTCCATTGGCGTCGACATCCGCCACGCCGATGCCGTTGACCAGGTAGCCCGAGGCAGACCCGTAATTGTTGTCATACCCCGAGCAGCCGACCAGCGCGAGAATTCCAATAGAGCCGAGGAGCGAGCGGATATGGGTTTGCATGCGAACTCCGTGAGGCTGTAATAAGGAGCGTTCGGGCTTCCTTTTAGAATCGTCCGCATATTATGAACCGTAATTCGGTCTACGACCGCGCCGCACGCCCACCGGCAGTAAACGGGCATCATGTCGAGCAACAAGTCGGGAGGAGAGGGAAATGAAGATCGCGCTGGCGGTGATCGCGACGGTTTTGCAGGCGCTCGCTTTCTGCAACGCCCACGCTCACGGCGACCACAAGCCCAAGCACGGCGGAATCATGGGCCGGGGCGACGACGAGATCTCCGTCGAGCTGGTCATGGAGAAGGGCGCCGCCGTCCTGTACGTCGAAGACGAGAGCGAGACTCCGCTCCCGACGGAAAAAGTGAAGGGAACATTGAGCCTCGTCAGCCCCGGGCGTCCCGTGCAGGAGGCGAAGCTGGTACCGGCGGGAGACAACAAGCTCACGGCGAAGGGTCTCACTCCGCTTCCGGGGGACAGGCTGAGAGCCCGCATCGTTCTCCCCAATGGCGACGATCTTTCGGCGATTTTTTCCTTCAGATAGAAAAGAAGGCGGCCGCCCAGGGCCGCCTCCCGCCACGAACCTCGGGGCTAGCTCAGCGGCACTGTGACGCTACGCGGCGCTCCGCCTCGTGCGACTTCGACCAGCGCTCGTCGCGGGGGTTGAAGACCTGCGGCACGAGGAAATCGTTCGGGTCGATGAGCAGGCGGAATTCCGGCCACTCGCTTTGCGGGAATCCCATGTTCTGCGCCGTTTCGCGCCAGTTGATCTTGTGATAGAGCGCGGAGCCGGCCTGGGCGACATCGGTCAGATGGCCCGGATAGTAGACCTTGGGCCTGAGATGCTGGGTGTACTGAATGATGTCGCGCTGCTGGTTGTTCGCCGCCCCGAGGCTGACGATCGAGCCCATGAGCACGTCGGTTTGCGGCAGCTTGTCCATGATCGAGAACAACCCCTTGCCGATCTCCGCGGCGAGCGCGATCGCGGGGCCGTTATTCACCGGGTCGTTGAATTGAGCCAGGCTGATCAGACCGGGGGAGCCGGCGCCGATTCCTTCCTTCACCGGACCCGCCGAATTCACGAAGGCGAAAGCGAAGTTGTTGTCCCCTTTGCGCACCACGAACTGATAGAAGATCTCGATGGGTCCGGCGGTTCCGCCGAAGTCGGTGGTGCGCAGGTCCATCTGCCCGGGGAGCGGCGGGTTGGAAGGAATCAAGGACGTGCCGGTCGGGAACATCGCCGGAAAGGTGGTGACGGTGGGGGGTGGCGTCGTACTGGTGGCGACGGCTCCCGCATAGCGCGGATCGCCGAGATTATTGAGCAGCGTGTGCGGGAAGGACGCATCGACGGGCGCCGTTCCGGAGTGGATATGCTTGAACGTGAGGATGCAGATTTCCGGATCGAACTGGGTGATCCTCCTGACCGTCGTCGTGCCGCCCGTGGGATTGGCCAGCGTGCCCGTGTACTCTCCGGGCGGCGAGTTTCGCGGCACGGCTCCGACGCAGTCGACCGGAGCGCCGTTCGGAATGATCCTGGCCCCGCCGTTGTTGAGGTTGGGATCGCTGAACATCCTCGCCACGTCCTTCTGCATCACGTCGCAGGTTTCCGGCGACGCGTAGATCGTTGCTCCCGTCCACTTGGCGACGTAGGCGGCGTTGTCCGCATGGTCCCCGTGGCCGTGGCCGAGAAAAATCGCTTCCGGGCGCACGTCCACGAAATCCTGGGGCAGGATCGGGGTACGGCGCTTGTCCAAGGGCGCAGTCGGCAGCTCCGGACGGTTGATGTAGCTGTCGAGCAGGATGACGCGTCCCAGAACCGATACGACGTACGTGGTATTCGTTGCCCAGGAGAAGATGACTTTGTCGTTGTCCACCCTCCCTCTGTCATCGACGTTCTCGATCCCGAAAAATTTCTGCCGCGCCTGGATCAACGCGGGGCTCACTTCTCCGCGTTGCCCCGCTTCTCTATCGTTTCGATCTTCTCTATCGTCCTTGGCGACGGCGGCCAAACACAAAATAGACAGGACACCCGGCAAAACTGCGCACATCACTCGCCTGCGGTTCATGACATGAACTCCTCATTGGGTAATCGGCCAGCTGGGGTAGGAAAACAGGGCAGGCGTGCCCTGTCTGCCTCAGCTTCGCTCAGTCGTCGTCATCGTCGTGGCGACCGTCGCGGCGCTCGTTATCGGTCCCGAGGCCGATTCTCTTCGCGCTGCCGCGCAGCTCCAGGATATCCAGCCCGGAACCGTTGCGGTCGGTTGCGTAGATGAACCCGCGATTGTCGACTTCGACGTTGTTCGTCATGTAGCCGTCCGGCTGCGTGGTGTTGGCGTTGGATACCGGAACGTAGAACCCCACCTCGACAGGCGCTTGCGGCTCGCGGATGTCCCACGCGCGAATACCGCCGGTAAAGGCAGCGATGAACGTCAGCCTGCCGTAAAAAGGATTACGGAAGTTCTCCTCGCTCGAGTGCGTCCCGAAGCGCGCTCCCCGGTCGCAGTAGTTGCCGCGCGGAAATTTCTCGCCCGAGCGCGGATCCACCGACATCGTCGACAGAATCATCGGACCCTGCCATGCGTTCTGCTGGACTCTCGTTCCCGGCGGCGCGGTCTTCGAATTCTCGACGGTCACATCGACGATGAAGCTCCAGTGCGGCGCTTCCTGGCACTTGTCGGCAGTCGCTTCCGAGGCGAGCAGCACGATGTCGCGCGTCTTGAATTCGGTGAATTTCCCGTAGCTCGCCGGGGTCATCCCGAATACCGGCATGCTGGTGTGGCCGCCCTGATCCGGAGACAGGTAGAAGATCCCGGTTTGCGGGGCGAGCAAATCGGCTTCAGTCGGCCTGTCGGGATCGCCGCTCCAGGTTCCTCCAAGCGAAGGCGGCAGCAGCTTCTTGCGGTCCAGGATCTGGAGAATGCCGTCGTCGCCGACACCCCACGCGAGGTAGACGCGGTTGCCGATCGCGTCATCGGCCGTAGCGCCGCGCGCCAGCCGTTGGCCGGCTTGAGGATGCTCGAAAGTGGAGATCGGCCCGTGAAGCGAGTTGGGTATCGGTCCCGTTCCATCCGGCTGGGCTCCCAAAACGCCGAAAGTGCGGACGTATTGCGGAGATGCGGGATTGCTCCAATCCGCGACGACCATCGACTGGCCCGTGCGCCACCTGTTCGGGGCCGGCACGTCCTTGCTGCCCGGCATGTAAGCGATGCCCGTGGTGCACTCCCACCACAGCTTGTGCGTGTTGCGGATGCTGCGCATCGCTCCGACCAGCTTGGGGTTGGTCACATCGCTCACGTCCCAGGCCTCGTACCCCGAGGCGCTGCTCCCCTGAATGTTGCGCAGGAGATAGACGGCGCCCGGCGTGCCGCGCGGCAGGTCTGAACCCAAGCACATGCGCGCCATTTGCGCCTGCCCTCCCGCGACCGGAACCGGAATATGGAATTTCTCGACCGGCCGCTCAGGATTGCTGACGTCGATGATCATCGTGCCGTTCTGCTCGACGGCGCCTCCTTTCAGCGGATTGGGCTTGCTGCCCCCATGCGTGCCGGCGAACGCGATCGTCCTTCCATCCGGGTACACGATGACGTTCGGCTGGTACGACGGGCGCCCCTGCAGGTCGACGTGACCGACCCGGCGCATGTTCTTCTGCTCGCCGCTCTGGCTGATTCCGCGGTGATCGTTGTCCGCAAACGCGGAACCTGCCGCGATGGCGAATGCGCTCAGGATAGCTGCATTCAGGGCGCACTTCGCGCGTCTTCCTCCACTTTTTGGTGCCAACATAGCTCCTCCTCCAGTGATGTGGAACGGCAGGTGCCGTCCCCAGCAAACTCGGTTGGTGTGGGGCGGATCTTCAGTGCGATAGGAAATGCGGGGCTTCGCGACCAGCGTTGCGGAAAATTGTAGTCTCCAGGCGCACCAAGTCAAGCGCGGCATGGCTCGACTCCGCTCGACTAACCCTCCGAGAGCTCCCGCACGGCGGCGACCAGGTCTTCGAACTTGAACGGCTTCATGAACGTCCTCACTGCGCCGGCCTGTCGGGCGACCTCGAACACGTCGTAGTTTCTCAGCGGCTCGTAGCCGGTCACCGCGATGATCTTCACCTCGGGAAACTCTCTGCGCAGATCGTGGATCGTCTCGATGCCCTCCTTTTCCGGCATGAAGATGTCGGTGACGATCACGTCGGCCGGCCGCGCGCGCTGCAGCACCAGTCCCTGAACGCCGTCGGCGACTCCCTCGGCTTCGATGCCGCAGCTCTGAAACCACCGCAGCGCAAGCTTCCTGAAGTCGTCGTTGTCGTCGATGACGAGAACGCGCGTCATGTCCCGGGGAAAGGAAGGCGTAATGCGGATTTTATGCAAAGCGCCCGGGACAATCCACCGGGGCTGAAAACCGGAGGCGCGGCAGCGCGAGGGCCGGGGCAGGAACCCGGAACTTATCGCCTCAGTCGAGCGTGAACGCGTCCCAGGCAATGCTGTCCCAGGCGACGCTGTCCCAGGCGACGCTGTCCCAGGCGACGCTGTCCCAGGCAATGCTGTCCCAGGCGACGCTGTCCCAGGCGACGCTGTCCCAGGCGAAGTTATCCCAGGCGACGCTGTTCCAGACCAGAGTGTCCCAGGTGAACTGTGGCCAGAAAATGCCGCCGGCCAGCGGATCTTTCCAATTCAGGGGCGAACCAAAAAGGACCGGGTAGAGCGAGCGCGAGAAGCCGTTCGCGGGGCGCAGCCCGTGATTGACGCAGGCGACGGTGGCTAGCGATCGAAGCGCGCCCAACAGGAGGCCGCCCTGCTGCTGCGCGCCGCTGGGCGCCGTGTTCACGGCGGCGTACGCGTCGAGCAGCCCGCTGCCGTCCGCGATTGGGTCGGGGAGAGTTTGCCCGCTCGCCCACCCGTACGGTTGCGTCGTTCCGACGAGGAGCGCCTTCACCTGATCCGGGGTGAGAGTCGGCCGGCGCTGCAGGAGGAGCGCGGCGGCGCCCGACACGACAGCGGTCGCCATCGACGTTCCGGTCAGGCGGAAGTACGTAGCTCCGTTTTGCGCCACGACGACGCGGTCGGGGAACAGCATGTCCAGGGCGCTTCCCGGCACGCGGATGGAGACGAGGCGCCGCCCGGGCGCGACCAGATCGGGCTTTGCATTCGAGTCGGCGCTGCCCCAGGCGGAGAACCAGGCGAGCGTGTCGTCGCCTCGGCTGAGAGTTCCATGATCGTCGGTGGCGCCGACGGTGATCGCGTACGGATCGATGCCTGGCGTCACGACGGTGTCGCGGGCCGGTCCGCCGTTCCCCGACGCGGCGACGACGACCACACCGCGGCGCCACGCGATTTCCACGGCCGCCGACATCGGGTCGGCGCGGTAGGGAAGCGTGGCGGGCGCGCCGAAGGAGAGATTGATGACGCGGATGTTGTAGGCGGTGCGATGCGCGAGGACCCACTCGATCCCGCGCACCACCGAGGAAATCCGACCGCTCCCCGTGCTGCCGAGCACCCGGACGTCGACGACGTTGGCTTGCGGAGCGATGCCGGTGAACTGGCCGCCGGAGTTGCTGCCGTTCCCGGCGACGATCCCTGCGATATGAGTCCCATGTCCGCCCGGATCGCTCGTGAGTCGCTCATCGGCGAAGTTGACCGATGCGAGTATGCGGTTTTGGGGCTGGATGAGATCCGCATCCGCAGCGATGCCCGAGTCGAGGACTGCGACCGTCACGCCGTTCCCCGCGATCCCCTGCTGCCAGACTCTATCGGCCTTCACCACCTGCGGATAGATCCCCGAGACCTGGTCCGCAGAGGCGAGCACCGGCGGCGGGGCGCTGGGCTGCGGGCCCACCGTCGCGTCGTGATGGATGCGCGCCACGTTGGGCGCGAGGTTCAAGGCCTCGATGCCGGCGGCGTTTGCGAACCCCGCGGCTGCGTCGATGAGGGAGAGCGCAACGCCCGGAACGCCGTTGAAGCGCAGGAGATCGAGGGCCTCCAGGGCGCGATCGACGTTCGGCGCGCCGATGAAGGGCGCGACCGGCTGCTGCATCTCGACGATGACGGGCAGCAGCGCCAGCGGATCGGCCTGCATCCGGGTGCGCAGCGCGGGGTCGACCTTGTCCTCGATGAGCGATTGCGTGCCTGCGGGAGGCGGTGCCGGCGCAAGCACCGGAGGCAGCAAGGGCGCCAGCACCGGAGGAGGCGGCGGCAGGGGCACAAACAGCCCCTGCGCGCGCGCCGGGGACGATCCCAAGGCAAGCGCGAACGCGACGAGCGCGCAGCCGCTGCCGAGTAAGCGCCTCATGCGCGATCCTCCACAGCAGGGCGGCCGTGGTCCTCGCGCAACGGCAGGCTGAAGCAGAACGTGCTGCCTTGGCCGTGGCCGGGTGATTCCGCCCACATGCGGCCGCCGTGCGCCGTGACGATGCCGTTGCTGAAGTAGAGGCCGAGCCCGCCTCCGTCCACCTTTCGCGCCCGTTCCGACCGATACCCGCGGTGGAACAGCTGGGCGAGCTCGCCGTCGTCGAGGCCGATTCCCTCGTCCCTCACGCGTACCGTCACGCGGCGCTCGTCCGCTTCCAGGGACACCGTCACGGTCGAGCTCTCGGGCGAGTACTTCAGGGCGTTGGAGAGAAGATTCGTGAGCACCTGCCGGACCCGCTGTTCGTCCCACCTGCCGACGACGCTCCCGTCGGCGAGCATCTTGATGTGGCGGCGGGCGCTCAAGCGCATGCCCTGCGTCACATCGCGGGCAAGGGCGCAGAGATCCGTAGGCCGCGGCGAGATCGAGAGGAGGCCCGCCTCGAGAGAGGAGACGTCGAAGAGCCTCGTGAGGAGCTTCGAGAGATTGTCCGTGTGCTCGACGATGAGCGCGGCATCTCCCTCGAGGATCTTGTGATCGCGCTCGCCGCAAGAGAGTCGCCGCAGGAGAAGCTCCGCATGGCCCCTGATCACCGTAATGGGCGTCTTCATGTCGTGCCAGGCCATCGCGAAGATGTCTTCCCGCAGTCGCTCGAGCTCGCGCTGCCCCGTGATGTCGCGGAACACGATGACGCCGCCTTCCAAGACGCCTTTCGGCGAACGCAGCACCGATGCACCCAAGCTCAGGACGCGCAGCTGGCCCGAGCGCAGCTCGATCTCCACTCCGGCGTGGCTCGCGCCCGAACGCAGGGCATCGATGACCGGAACGAGGGCCCCGGCGATTTCTCGCGCCGTCACCGGCCAGCGCTCGAGCCGCTGCTGCTCGAGCGGCTGGCCGAACACGAGGCTCGCGCTGTCCAGGCAGAGGAGGTCCCGGGCCGCGCGGTTCAATCGCACGATGGCGCCGCGTGCGTCGACGATGAGCAGAGCGTCGTTCATGGTCGCGAGGACGGCCTCCAGCTCCAGAGCGTGCCGTTCGTGCTCCAGGGCCATCTGCTCGGTCGCGCGCAGGCGTTGGATGGTGATACCCGCCTGCGCGGCGATGGCGCTCAGGCTGAGGAGATCCGCATCGTCGTAGGCTTCGGGTCGATAGCTCTGCACCGAGAGCACGCCGAGGACCCGATCGCCGGAGAGGATGGGGACCACGACGCCTGACTGGGGCGTGACCAAGTCCCCCGACTCGGTGCCGTAGAGGAGGCGGACGGGCGGCCCCTCGGCGGACCATCGGCGCACGAGCCGAGGCGCACCCGATCGAATCACCTCGCTCGTGAAACCCTTGCCCAGGGGAAACGAACCGCCGGAGTGTTCGACGCCGCGGTCCATCTGCCGGACGACCTGCACCGTCTCGCTCGCCGCGTCGTAGAGAGCGAAGAGAAAGACCGTCGCATCCATCACGCGCTCGGTCTCTTCATGGAGAGCGCGGAACAGCTCCCCGAGGTCGCGAGCGCCGGCGGCGAGCGCGCCGAGCCGACTCGCGAGCTCGAGTCGCACGCGAAGCTGCGCGTGACTTGCACTCAGCGGGTCAAAGACGGCAGCGTGTGTCTCGACGCCCAAGAAACCTCCCGAGATGACCGAACACAGGGAGAAAGGGCACACTCCCCCCTCCGCTTATTTACCTAGATTATGTTTACTGACGTCATCGATCCGATGTGCCTTTCGGACTAGAAGAGGGATAGGACGCAGGTGCTCCGTGCTGATTCACAAGGCCTATCCACCGGTCTGGATGATCCGGGGCGCCTCACGCGCTACTTCCGCCGACTGCGGCGAGGACGCCGGCGCGGCAGGAGCGCAAGCGCTCCGCGGACGAGCCACTCGGCGAGGCGCGCGGCGGCGCGGCCGATGCGATGGCGCGGGTCCTCTCCCGCCCCGAGCGAGATCAGGCGATCGGCCGAGCGCAGCACGCGCCGGCTCTTCTCCAGGTCGAGCGCCTCGATCGCTTCGTCGAAGCTGAGCCAGCGGATCCTGCGCTTCTCGAGCGGCGTGGTGCGGCCGGCGTGGGCCATGAGGAAGTACGCGATCGAGATCCATTCCCCTTCCTGCTTCTGCTCGATGCGCCGCAGGCGCCGGATCGGCCGCGCGCGCACGCCTGCCTCCTCGCCGACCTCGCGCAGCGCGGTGTCGGCGGCGGTCTCTCCGTCCTCGACGTGCCCTTTCGGAAAGACCCATCGGTCGCGCGTTCCGGCGGCCTCGACGAGGAGGTAGCGGGGTCCTTCGCCCGTCAGCTTGAAGACGACCCCTCCTCCGTGCGTCGCGCGGCTCAAAGCGGCGGCCTCTCGACCGCGCGCTGCGCCTCGTCCCAGAGAGGCTCGAGCCCGTCGGCGAGCGAGAGCGCCTTGCGCAACGCGATGCGGCGACTGCGGGTCGTCTTCACGGCGAGGCGCTCCCACGCGCGACGCTCGGCCCTGGGCGCGCCGGCCATGGAGGTCTCGAGCAGCACCGCCATCGAATCGGCGTCGTGCACATCGCCGAGCACGTCGTGGAATCGCGACGCGCTGCGGTAGAGCCGGCGGACCTCCTTGCCGAGCATGCGCGAGAAGGGCTCGATCGCGTAGCGCAGGCGCTTGTTCCCGATGCGCGCGCGGTGCAAGGACTCGGGTGTCGCCTCCCGCCGCGCGGCCGTCCAGCGCGCGCGCACGTCGAGCAGACGCTCGCGCAAGCGCTCGCGCGCGAAATCGTACGTCTGCTGGCCGGATGCCGCCTCCTGCTCGAGGGACTCGATGCGCGCGGCGAGCTGCGCGGGAACGCCCTCCAGCTGGAGGCGATCGAGCATCGCCGCGAGCGCGTCGGCCGAGGCTAGCCGCTGCGATTCGAGGCGCGCCACGAGCTCGGCCACGCTGCGCGGCGGCTCCGCGGGCCCGGCGTGGAGCTTGCGCAGCTCGAGCAGGGCCACGTCGCGATCGCGCACTTCCCCGAGGGCGTCGTTCAGCTCCTCGATCCACGCACGATGCCTGCGGAATGTCTTCTTCGCCAGCACCGGCCGGAAAAGCCGCAAAGCCTCGCGGAAGCGCTTCACCGCGACGCGCAGGTCGTGGATTCCCTTCTTCGAATCTGCGCTGCGCGCCTCAGGGATCTTTTCCAGGAGATCCAGGAGGGTCGCTCTCAGGACTTTCGATGCCGCGCGTGCGATCGGCGTGCGGCGCAGCAGCCCGGCGATCCGGATCGGCTTGGCCATCCGTGGAAGGATACTTCATGGACGGCGTTTCCCGATTTACGACCGCTCTCTTACGGCCGCTCTCGCGCCAGCTCCGAGAACTGCGCCAGCGAATTGCCATACCGCGGGTCGGCCGTAATGTATTTATCCGCTGCGCGGAAGATCTCCAGGAGCACCTTGAGGTCGGACGGCTTGGTGATGAAGTAGTTGGCCCCATCCGAGGAGGCTTTCGCAATATCCTCCGGTATGAGCGAGGCGGTGTACAGGGCCACCGGAGTCATGCCTATTGCGGGATGGCTGCGGATCCAGCGCAACACTTGAAACCCATCCATTTCAGGCATCTTGAGGTCGACAAAGATCAGGTCTGGAAGCGGATGCTCGACGCGATCGGCAAACGGGCCCTCGCCGCCCAGATAGCGAATCGCCTCGACGCCGCTTTCCACGGTCTTCAACAGGAAGGAAACCCGCGCCCGCTCGCAGGCGGTCTCGACCAGGAGCCGATCCGTCGGGTCGTCTTCCACGTAGAGCAGGGTCTTCACGTTTTTTCGCCGGTTTCTGACCGGGCTCAGGCTGCCCGCAATTCCAGCCAGAAGCAACTGCCTTTCCCGGGCGTGGAATCGGCGCCCACCGCGCCGTTCAGGCGTTCGGCCGCCTTCTTCACGATGGCGAGGCCCATGCCCGTGCCCGGGGCATTGATCGGATTCGGAAGGCGGATGAACGGTTCGAATACCCGGTCGATGTGCTCTGGTGGAATCCCGATGCCGTTGTCCTGCACGCGCAAAACCGCTTTGCCGCCTTCCGATTCAGCGGAGATGAGCATCTCAGGCTCCCGGTCGGGCGGCACGTAGGTGAGGGCGTTGGTCACTAAATTGGTCAGGATTTGCTCAAGCAAGCGCGCATTCGCCAGCACACGCGGCCACTCCTCGCCGAAGCGAACACGCGCATGGCGGTGCTGGATTTCCCCCGCCACCGCGTGCAGCACCTCCTCGACGGTCTGTCGGGGATCCAGGGGCTCCAGCGGAACCGCCTCGTGCGACAGCCGTCCGTACTCCA
>Ga0075426_10003268_pt1 | contig 11576 bp, 9 predicted proteins | sample SoiMethybrSBSTD5_FD_75304 | JGI IMG/M metagenome (GOLD analysis project Ga0075426, IMG submission 75304) | Bulk soil microbial communities from a Populus tree surrounding site in Tennessee, USA - Soil MetaG P. TD hybrid SBSTD5 | ecosystem: Environmental > Terrestrial > Soil > Tree plantation...
TCCTGCTTGTACTCGACCAGCGGGTCCTTCTGCCCCCACGCGCGATAGTAGATGCCCTCGCGGAGCTGATCGAGGTCGTACAGGTGGTCTTTCCACTTTTCGTCGATCACGCCGAGCGTCACATGGGACAGCGCCTGCTCGTCGAGCTTCGTCGCACCGATGCGCGACTCGACATCGCGCAAATAGCGGAGCTTTTCCTGGAACGCCTCGCGTCCCGTTTGGTGCGCCACACGCACCAGTTCATCGCGCGTCCGGACCTTGGTGGGGTCGGTGACCCCGGGGATCGAGATCAGGAATTTCTGGAGGAACTCGGTTTCGATCAGCTCGCGGTCCCACTGGCCGGGATCGTCGTATTCGGCGATCAAGCCATCGGCCAGACGCTCGATCGCCCCGTCGATCATCCGCTGGGCCTCGGCTTTGAGCTCCTCACCGCCCTCGAGCGCGTAGAGCCGCTGTGAGTAGATAACCGCACGCTGCTCGTTCATGACTTCGTCGAACTGCAGCAGCCGCTTGCGAGCCTGGAAGTTCTGCAGCTCGACGCGCTTTTGCGCCTGACCAATCGCGGCCGTCACCCACGGATGGGTGATGACCTCGCCTTCTTCGGCTCCGGTGCGGTCCATGATCCGCGCAATCCGATCCGAGCCGAACAGCCGCATGAGGTCGTCTTCGAGCGACAGGTAGAAGATGCTCTGGCCCGGGTCGCCCTGGCGCCCGGATCGGCCGCGCAGCTGGCGATCGATACGTCGAGCCTCGTGTCGCTCCGTCCCGATGATGACCAGGCCGCACGGGGGGTCTTCGTTGCACTTGTGCTCTTTCAGCTGTGCGTCGGTAAAGTCGGGCTTTTCCAGCATCTGGCCGAACGGCGCCTCGCGCGACTTGATGCCGCACACCTGACACTTCTTTACGCCGGGACCGAGTTTGATGTCGGTGCCGCGGCCGGCCATGTTGGTCGCGATCGTGATCGAACCCGGCTGTCCCGCCTGCGCCACGATCTCGGCTTCGCGCTCATGATATTTGGCGTTCAGCACTTCGTGCTTGAGCCCGCGCCGTTTCATCAGGCGCGCCAGCGTCTCCGACACCTCGACGTTGGTGGTGCCCACGAGAATCGGCAGGCCGCGCTTGTGCTGGCGCTCGACCTCTTCCATGATCGCGTCGTATTTCTCTTTGCGTGTCTTGTAGACGAGGTCATGCTTGTCGACGCGCCGCACCGGCCGGTTTGTCGGGATGACGGAGACGTCGAGCTTGTAGATCTGGTGGAACTCGGTCTCTTCCGTCTCAGCAGTGCCCGTCATGCCGGCGAGCTTCTCATACATGCGGAAGTAGTTCTGAATCGTGATCGTCGCGAGCGTCTGGGTTTCCTCGCGCACTGACACGCCTTCCTTCGCCTCGACGGCCTGGTGGAGCCCGTCGGACCAGCGGCGGCCCGGCATCAGCCGGCCGGTGAACTCGTCCACGATGAAGACCTGCCCGTCCTGCACGACATACTCCACGTCCTTCTCGTACAGCGCGTGCGCCTGCAGCAGCTTGTGGATGATGTGCAGCGTCTCGCTCTTCGCGGCGTACTCCGATTCCACGACGCGGCGGCGCTCGATTCGCTCGGCCGCCGTCAGATCGTGATCGTGCTCGAGCTCATGGACGGCGTGCGAGATGTCCGGCACCACGAACAGGGTCGGGTCCTGCGGGGACATCGTTTCGACACCCTGGTCGGTGAGGTGCACCGAACGGCCGCGCTCATCCATGACGAAGAACAGGTCATCCTCGAGATCCCGCATCTTCTGGTCACGCGCAGGGAGCTTCCGGTCCGCGAGGCGGTCGAGCTCGACCCGCTGCACGAGCTGCTTGACACCCTGCTCGTTCAGCAGCTTCAGCAGCTTCTTGTTCTTGGGCATGCCCAGCTGCGCCTTGTAGAGCAGCTTCGCGCCTTCATAGTTGGTGTCGGGACTCTGCAGCAGCGACTCGCCGCGGGCGATGAGGTCATTCACGACCCCGGTTTGCTTGCGGACGAGCTGCACGACCTGCGCGTTGTACAGCGCGTATTTCTCATCCGACTCGGCGCCAACCGGACCCGAGATGATCAAGGGGGTCCGCGCTTCGTCGATGAGGATCGAATCGACCTCGTCGATGATGGCGTACACATGGCCGCGCTGCACGCGGTGCTCCAGGCTGAACACCATGTTGTCGCGGAGATAGTCGAAGCCGAATTCGTTGTTGGTGCCGTACGTGATGTCGCATTGGTAGGCCGCACGCCGTTCGGGGGTGGACGGCTGCGTATCGTCGATACAGCCCACCGTCAGGCCGAGCCACTTGAAGAGGTGACCCATCCACTGCGAGTCGCGCCGCGCCAGGTAATTGTTGACCGTGACGAGGTGCGTGCCCCGCCCCGCGAGGGCGTTGAGGTACAGCGGCAGCGTGGCCACCAGCGTCTTTCCCTCACCGGTCGCCATTTCCGCGATCTTGCCCTGATGCAGCACGATGCCGCCGATCAGCTGCACGTCATACGGCACCATGTCCCACTTCAACGCGTGCCCGGTGACCATGACCTCGGTCCCGACCAGCCGGCGCGACGCTTCGCGGACGGTCGCGAATGCCTCAGGCAGCAGATCATCGAGGGTGCGCTGCAGCTCTTTGACGAACGTCTCTTCCGCCTTTGCCAGCTGGCTGCTGAGATCGGCGCGCTTCTCGGGGTCGGGACAGTCGTGCTTTTCCTGCTTGACGCGCTCGACCTCCGCCTGCAGCACTCCGGTGCGCTGCGCGATCAGCTCGCGGAACCGGGTCGTCTGTGCCTGAAGCTCGCTCTCGCTGAGATCCTTCAGACGCGCTTCGTGCGTGTGAATCGCATCCACGCTCGGCTGGATGCGCTTCAGCTCGCGGTCGAATTGCGTCCCGAAGATCTTGGTGAACAGACGGTTTGCCATATCCCTCTAGCGATAAAGCCCCCGGGCCGCGATGTACTCGCGGACCGGCTCAGGCACTAAATATCGAATGGAACGCCCCTGCTTGACACGCTCGCGGACCTGGGTGGCGGAAAGGTCGATGGTGGGTACCGGGATCACCCGGCTGATGAGGGGGTGTCGCGGGACCGTCGCCCCGGGCCGTGCGAATACGACAATGTCGGCGAGCCCCGGCAGGGCTTCCACTTCCCACCAGGCGGCCAGGTCCCGGGCCGCGTCCGCCCCTAGCAATAACGTGAACCGGTTCCCCTTCTCCCGCTCCGCCAGCGCGCGCAGCGTGCGGACGGTATACGAGGGCGTCGGCAAGCCCAACTCCACCCGCTCGACCCCCAGCCGCGGATTGCCCTGCACCGCCAGATCGAGCATCTCGGCGCGCTGCTCGGCCGTTGCCTGATGCGCCGCGCGCTTGAACGGCTGCTCCCGGGCCGGCAGAAAGCGAATCGCGGAGCCGTTGCCCAGCGCGTCGGCCGCTGCTTCCGCCACGATCAAATGCGCCACATGGACGGGGTCGAACGATCCCCCGAACAGCGCGTTCACACCGCTCAGGAGGGAGTCGCGCTGGAGTCCGCGACCGCGGGACAGCTGCGGTCGAGCCGCGCCGCGTTCGGGTAATAGCGCCGCAGATGCGCGCAGGTTTCCTGCATCTCCTCTTTGTAGCCAATGGCCTGATAGCTGTCCACCAGCCGCAGCAGCGCGTCGGGCGCGCGCGCGGCATTCGGGTAGTTGGCGATGACATCCTTGAAATAGATGATCGCCGAATCGAATGCCTTGCGGCGGAAGTAAAACAGGCCGGTCTTGTAGGCCTTCTCCGCAAATTGATTCTCGAGCCGCTGCACGTGGGGGCGCGCGCGTCCCGCCGCCTCGCTCTCCGGATAGCGGGCCGCCAGCTCCTGGTAGATCGCCAACGCGGTCTCGCCGTAGCTCGGGTCGAGCTCGGGGCGATGCCACAGCTTCAGATTGGCGTCGCCGGCGCGCATCAACGCGACCGGGGCGTACTCGGACGTCGCAAAATCGTCCGCGACCTTACGGAAGTCGGACGCCGCCTCCACGTATTGACCCATCTGGAAGGAACACTCGGCGAGGTAATAGCGCGTCTGTGCCAGCTCGGGTTGACTCGGCCCGAACTCGTACGTCAGGCGTTGCAAGCCCAACTGGGCGTGCCGGAAATCGCCCTGCCGGAACTGCTGCAGCGCGCGATCGAGGCCGACGGCCGGATCCGGCGCCGGCGGCGGCTGTTTCGCCGCGCGCCGGCCGGGATGGCAGGCGACGCCCGCGACGAGCAACCCACACGCCAATACCTCCAAGATTCGCTGCTTCCTCATTCCGGCTCAGCCTTTCCCAACTTGTTGAGCTTGTCCTGGGCTCGCTGGGAGATCGTGTCTCCCGGCGTGCCGCCCGCAAGCGCCTGCTGATAACTGTCCATCGCGCCGGCGATATCGCCCTGCGCGAGGCGCACATCGCCAAGGCCAAGGAATGCGGCGCGCACGACGTCCGGCGACGCTCCCGGGGCCGTCGCGCGACGGAACCAGTCCTCCGCGTCGCCCGGTCGCCCGTTCTCGAGCGCCATCTGTCCCGCGACGAGCGCGCAGAGCCCCAGCCCTTCCCGTGCGGACTCGACGACCGACGCCGCGCGTTGCCGGCGGATGACCCCTTCAAAGACGCGCACGGCGGTGCTGCAGTCTCTGACCCGGACAAGGGTCATCCCGTATACGTACAGTAGCGAGTCGGCGCGGGACGCGTCGACCGCCGACGCCGCTGCAACCGGCAACAGGGCCGCCGCTTCGGCAGTATCGCCGCGATCGACCGCATCGAGAGCCGCCAGCACGACATAGCGGCCCAGCGGGCGGCGCGGGGCCACTTCGCGCAGGCCCGTCAACGCGCTCGCCAGGGCCGTCCGGTCGTTGGCCGTGAGGGCGGCGCGCGCCACGCGGTCCAGACCGTCCGCCGCTTCGTCCGCCCGCGAGCGATCGCGCTTGGCCAGGGTGCGGTACGCATCCGCCGCGAGCTCGTAGTCTTCGGCGTGCATGGCGGCCGCCCCGACCTTCGCGAGCACGCTTGCGCTGCTCGCGTTCGCCTTGCGGGCGAGGTCATACTCCGCGAGCGCGTCCACATACGCGCCGGCCGCATAGGCGCGGTCGCCGAGCTCCTCGTGGTTCGCCGCGGAGCGCGTGCATGACACGACGAGCAGCAGCAGCGTGATCCCGGCGCGTCTCATTTCCTTTTCTTCTTTTTCGGCGCCGGCTCGTCCAGCATGGCGTCCTGACCGGCGGCGGCGCCTACCGGAGTGACGTCGGAGCGGGACAGCAGCGCGAGGTAGGCCTCCACGCGAGGATCTTCCGGCCGTCTGGTGTGCAGCTCTTCCCACACGGCCCGCGCGCCCAGACCATCGCCGGCAAGATAACAGGCGAGTCCCAGCATCGCGGCAGCGTCGAGGAACGAGGGACGCTCGCGCACGATGCGCTGGAAGTGCTCGTGCGCGTCGAGCGCCCGCCCCGCTTCGAGCAACAGCCGTCCGAGCTTGTAGCGCAGGTCATGAAATCCGGGACCCAGCGCGAGCGCCGCTTCATACTGCGCGATCGCCTCGTTGAGTCCGCCCGCCTCGAGGTAGGCTTGCCCCATCGCGGCGTGCTGATTGGCGAGCTTGGCCGCGACGTGGCCGTGAAAGCCGCCCCGGCGCTCCGTCGTGATCTGCCGGGCACGCCGCAACGCGGCGTTGGCCTCTTCTTCGCGCCCCAGCTCGTTGAGAACGAGCGCGCGGTGAATCAAGGCTTCGATGTAATTGGGATTCAGCGCGAGCGCGCGATCGAGCTGCTCCAGCGCCGTGTCCGGCTGTCCCACGAGCGAGTACGAGAGCCCGAGCAGATGATGCGCGTCTGCAAAGGCGCGACCGGTCGCGACGACCTCTTCGAGCAGGTGAATCGCACCGTAATAGTCCTGCAGCTGAAAGCGTTCGTTAGCCTGCTCGACTAGATGCTCGGGACTGACGTCCATGAACCTCCTCGTACCAGTCGACGAACTTCCGGATGCCTTCTTCGATCCCGACCTTGGGCCGGAACCCGAGCACGCGTCCGGCGTGGTCCAGATCCGCGTCCGTCAGCCGCACGTCGCCCGGTTGATCGGGATGCCGCTCGATATTGGGCTCGCGGCCGAGCGCGGCGCCGATCAGCGCGATGAGCCGGTCGAGTCGTACCCGCGCGCCGCCGCCGAGGTTCACGATCTCGACGCTGCCGGGACGGGCGGTCGCCGTCCACTCCAGCCCGGCGAGGACGCCATCGAGGCAGTCGGTAATATAGGTATAGTCGCGCTCGCTCGACCCATCCCCATGCATTCGGATCGGCCGCCCCCGGGCGATCAGATCGGTGAACTTGTGGATCGCGAGGTCCGGCCGCTGTCGCGGCCCGTAGACCGTAAAGAAGCGCAGGCACATGATGCGCAGGGGATACAGATGGGCGAAGGCGTACGCGAGCAGCTCGCCGGCCCGCTTGCTCGCCGCGTACGGTGAAATCGGCGAGACCGCGGGCTCATCCTCGTCGAACGGCGGCGGGGTCGCGTTCCCGTACACCGATGACGACGAGCCAAAGACGACGCGCGTCACACCCGTGCGCCGCGCCGCGTCGAGCAGGCGCGCCGTCGCAGTGACGTTCGCTTCCATGTAGGAGCCGGGATCCTCGAGCGACGGACGCACCCCGGGCTTCGCGGCGAGGTGAATGATCGCCTCGACGCCCTCGAGTGGCAGCGGATCACGGGCCACGTCGGCCTCGATGAACGTGAAGCCGGGGAGCGTGCTCATCCCCTGCAGATTCCGCTCTTTCACCTCGCGCGCGTAGAACGCGTCGAAATTGTCGACGCCGGTGACCTGTACTCCCCGCGCCAGCAACGCTTCGCCGAGATGCGACCCGATGAATCCGGCTGCGCCGGTCAGGAGCACTCTCTGCGGGCTCATCGCGCCGACGCTCCCTCGCGCGCCACCACGCCCCGGAAATAGTCGATCGTGCGGCCCAGGCCGTCCTCCAGCGTCACCTTTGGCTCCCATCCCAGCGTCTCACGCGCGCGGGCGATATCGGGCTGCCGCACCTGGGGATCGTCGATGGGCAGAGGCCGCTCGACCACGCTGCTCTTGCTGCCGGTCAGCTGCAGCACGCGGTCGGCGAGCTGGCGGACCGTGAACTCGTGCGGATTGCCGATGTTGGTCGGCTCCGGTGTGCCGCGCTCGAACAGCCCCACGATGCCCTCGATCAGGTCATCGACGTAACAGAACGAACGCGTCTGCGACCCGTCGCCATACACGGTGAGCGGCTCTCCGCGCAACGCCTGCACGATAAAATTCGAGACCACGCGTCCGTCGTTGGGCCGCATCCGCGGGCCGTAGGTATTGAAGATCCGCACGATGCGCGTGTCGAGTCCGTGGAAGCGGTGATAGGCCATCGTCAGGGCCTCGGCGAAGCGCTTCGCTTCATCGTACACGCCGCGGGGCCCCACCGGGTTCACGTTGCCCCAGTACGACTCCGGTTGCGGATGGACCAGCGGGTCGCCGTAGACTTCCGACGTCGAGGCAAGCAGGAAGCGGGCTTGCTTCGCCATCGCGAGTCCGAGGGCCTTGTGCGTGCCGAGCGAGCCCACTTTGAGCGTCTGGATCGGCAGCTCGAGGTAGTCCACGGGGCTCGCGGGGCTCGCGAAATGCAGCACACCGTCCAGCCGTCCTTCGACTTCGATGAAGCGCGTGACGTCCTGGTTGGCGAAGCGGAATCGCGGATGCGAGCCGAGGTGCGCGAGATTCGCCGGATTACCCGTGATGTGATTGTCCATTCCCAGCACGTCGTACCCGAGTGCCAGGAACTTGTCGACGAGATGGGATCCGAGGAATCCGGCGGCGCCCGTTACGAGGACGCGCATCCGAGCCGGCGGCCGATGCTATCGTAGGTAAACCCGAGCCGACCTAGCTTGACGGGGTCGTACAGGTTGCGCCCATCCACGATCAGGGGCCGGTTCAACAGCTGCTTGATCCGCGCAAAATCAGGGTTGCGATACTCCAGCCATTCGGTGACGATCGCCAGCGCATCAGCGCCACTCAGCGCGTCGTACGCATGCGTGGCGTACGTGACGCGCGAGCCGAGGTGCCGCGCCGCGGTTTGCATGGCCGCCGGATCGTGCACGTGCACCTGCACGCCCTCGCATAACAGGGCCTCGACGAGCACCAGCGCGGGACTCTCCCGGACGTCGTCGGTCTCGGCCTTGAACGCGAGGCCCCAGACCGCGACGGTTTTCTGCTTCAGGGGACCGAGATGCCGCTTCAGCTTCTCGAACAGCACGTGCTTTTGCGCATCGTTCGCGGACTCGACGGCCTGCAGGACATCGAGCGGCACGGCGTTCTCGGTCGCGGTGCGGACCAGCGCTTTGACGTCCTTGGGAAAGCAGGAGCCGCCGTAACCCGGCCCGGGGAACAGGAACCCCTGGCCGATGCGCCGGTCGCTGCCGATGCCCCGGCGCACGTGCGTGACGTCGGCGCCGACCGCTTCGCACAGCCGCGCGATCTGGTTCATGAATGAGATGCGCGTCGCCAGCATGGCATTGGCCGCGTACTTGGTCATTTCCGCCGACGGGATATCCATCACGATCAACGGATTGCCGGTGCGGACGAACGGCGCATACAGCTCTTCGATGACCTTCGCGGCGTGGTCGGAATCCACGCCGACGACGACACGGTCCGGCTTCATGAAATCCTCGACCGCCGCGCCTTCTTTCAGGAACTCCGGATTGGAGCAGACATGGAACGGCGTCGTGGTGTGCCGCGCGATCTCCGCGCGCACCTTCTCCGCCGTCCCCACCGGAACGGTGCTCTTCGTGACGACCAGCTTCGTGGCGTTCATGTGCTGCCCGATGGTCCGGGCCACGTCGAGCACGTGCTGCAGATCGGCCGAGCCGTCCTCGTCGGGCGGTGTGCCTACGGCGATGAAGATGACCTCGGAACGCTCGACCGCCTGCCCGACGTCGGTGGTGAACCCGAGGCGGCCCTCGCGCTGGTTGCGCACGACCATGGGCTCGAGCCCCGGCTCATAGATCGGAATCTTGCTCTGTTTGAGTGAGGCGATTTTGGCCGCGTCCACGTCGGCGCACATCACGTCATTGCCGGTTTCCGCGAGACACGCCCCCACCACGAGGCCTACGTACCCCGTGCCAGCAATGGCAACCTTCACGCGCGCGCTCCTCCGTTGGGTTCACGGGGCAGCACGTGCCGCGTATCCACTGTCGCGCGCGCGTGCCGCTTCACGAGCGGGTAGTCCACCGAGGTGTGGTCGGTAATGATCATCACACAGTCGACGCTACGCAGCGTTTCAGCCGTCAACGATTGGGAGGACAATGTAATCCCATCCTCCCGGATCGTCGGCACGTGGGGGTCGTGATAGGACACCTGCGCGCCACGCTGGTGCAGCAAGCGGATGACATCGAGCGCCGGACTCTCGCGGATGTCGTCGATATTCTTCTTGTAGGCCACGCCCAGCAGGAGCACCCGGCTGCCGCGCACCGCTTTGCTCTGCTCGTTGAGTGCGTCGACCACCTTGCCCACCCAGAACTCCGGCATCTCGGCGTTCAGCTCGCCGGCGAGCTCGATGAAGCGGGTCTTGTAATTCAACGTCCGCATCTTCCACGCGAGATAGTGGGGATCGAGCGGGATGCAGTGCCCGCCGACGCCCGGCCCCGGGGTGAACTTCATGAACCCGAACGGCTTCGTCGCCGCCGCGTCGATCACCTCCCACACGTCGACGCCGAGCTTGTCGCACACGATCGCCATTTCATTGACGAGCCCGATGTTCACGCTGCGGAACGTATTCTCTAGGATCTTCACCAGCTCGGCCGCTTCGGGGGATGACACGGGCACGAGTGCATCGATCGCCGGCTGATACAGCGCCAGGGCCACCTTCAGGCACGCCGGCGTGATGCCGCCGACCACCTTCGGGGTATTTCGGGTGTTGAACCGCTCGTTCCCCGGATCGACGCGCTCGGGCGAGAACGCCAGGAAGAAATCCTCGCCGACTTTGAGTCCCGTCGACTCGAGCGCCGGCAGCAACAGCTCGCGGGTCGTGCCGGGGTACGTCGTCGACTCGAGCACGACGAGCTGGCCCTTGCGCAAGGCACGCTTCACCGACTCGGTCGCCGCGAGCACGTAGCTCACGTCCGGGTCCTTCGTTTTGGAGAGCGGCGTCGGCACGCTGATCGAGATCACGTCGGGCTCTTTGAGACGCCCGAGGTCGGCGGTCGCCGAGAATTGCTTCGCCTGCACCGCATCTTCCACCGACGCGTCCGGCACATCCTGGATGTGGGAGTGGCCGCCGTTCAGCAAATCGACAACTCGGGGGTTGACATCGAAGCCCAGCACACGATAGCCCGCGCGAACCAGCTCCATCGCGAGGGGCAAGCCGACATAGCCGAGTCCAACGACGCCAAATACGGCGGTGCGGTCCTTCGCCTTGGCGAGGAGCGTATCAACCAATCTGGGTGCGGGCACAGTCGCAGTCATGGAGTCTCCGGGGCGCCGCCACGAGCCAACGAGCGGGAGGCGGCTTCCAGCACACGGACGACGCGCACGCCGTCCTCGGCACTGGCGCGAGGCGGCTCCGCCAATCGCGCGGCACGCACAAAATGCGTCAGCTCGGCCGCGAGCGGTTCCACGGCCGGGATCCGAGGAATGAAGATGTCGCCTTCACGGATCGCCAGACTCTCGCCGAAGGAGCCGTATTCGGGCGGACGGTCCACACCTTTGTCGTAGATCCGCAGCTTTTCCCGAGTCTCCATGTCGTCGAACACGACCATTTTCCTGGCGCCTACCACCGTGAGCTTCCGTTCCTTGTGAGGATCGAGCCAGGACATCTGAACGTGCGCAAGCACCCCACTCGCGAATTCCATCGTCAAAAACACGACGTCCTCGATGGCAGGCTGCAGATAGCTCCTGCCGTGTGCAGCGACCCGTACAGGCTGCTCCCCAAGCAAGTACAGTGCCACTGACACGTCATGCGGTCCAAAGCTCCACAGCGCGTTTTCGTCCTTTCGCACCTGCCCCAGGTTCACGCGCAGGCCATATAGGTAGAATACGTCCCCAAGCTCTCCCGTCTGGACCATGTCCCGCAGCCGCTCCACGGCGGGATGGTACACGAGCAGGTGTCCTGCCAGCACGGGCACTCCCCGCTCCGCCCCCCGGCGCGCCACCGCCTCGGCGTCGCGTACGCTCAGGGCGAACGGCTTCTCGACCAGGACCGGCTTGCCGGCTTCGATGGCCTGCTGCGCGATGGCCGCATGCGTCGCCGCCGGCGACGCGACAATGACCGCGTCGACCGCTCCAAACAGCGCCGCGAGATCTCCCGTCACCAACGCCGCCGGGTACTGCCGCGCGAGGCGCTCGCGAACCTTCGTATCGGTATCGCATACAGCCGCCAGCTCCGCCTCGGCCAGGCCGGCGACCGTACGCACGTGATTGCGCCCCCAGGCCCCGGCGCCCACTACGCCGACCCTGAGGCGCTTCACCGATAGAATCCGCGAACCGCATCGATGACCCGATCGAGCTGTGCCCCGGTGAGCTCCGGGTAGATCGGCAGCGATATGGCCTCGTGGGCGGCGCGCTCGGCCTGCGGC
>Ga0075426_10003269_pt1 | contig 11574 bp, 11 predicted proteins | sample SoiMethybrSBSTD5_FD_75304 | JGI IMG/M metagenome (GOLD analysis project Ga0075426, IMG submission 75304) | Bulk soil microbial communities from a Populus tree surrounding site in Tennessee, USA - Soil MetaG P. TD hybrid SBSTD5 | ecosystem: Environmental > Terrestrial > Soil > Tree plantation...
GTGCGCCGGAAGCCCATCTGGATCTCGTCGTCGACGAACAGGATGCCGTGGCGCTTGCAGATCGCCGCGAGGCGCTTGAAGTAGTTCTTCGGCGGGATGACATAGCCGCCCGTGCCCTGCACGGCCTCGGCGAAGAGCGCGCCAAACTCCGATCGTCCGGTCCTGGGGTTCCACGCGCCGGTGTACTCGTGCTCGAAGAGGCGCTCGAACTCGGCGATGCAATGGTCCTCGAGCTTTTGCGGTTCGCCGCGATACGCCGAGCGGAACGGGTAGGGGAAGGGCAGGAACTCGGCGCGATCGGCGAAATCGCCGAACGCCTCGCGGTAGCGGTAGGAGGAGGTGATCGCGGAGGCGCCCAGCGTGCGCCCGTGGTAGCCGCCCTCGAAGGCGAGCATGCGGCTGCGTCCGGTGTTCTTGCGCACGAGCTTCAGTGCGTCCTCGATCGCCTGCGAGCCGCCGACGTTGAACTGCACGCGCCCTTTCATGCCGAAGCCGCGCTCGATGCTCTCGCAAATCATCTCGGCCAGCTCGATCTTCTCGCGATGCAGATACTGGCAGGCGAGCTGCGGCAGCGTGTCGAGCTGCGTGCGCATCGCTTTCGCCACGTCGGCGTTGCCGTAGCCCAGGTTCACCGCCGAGTACCACATCTGCAGGTCGAGATATTCGCGGCCGCGGATGTCGTAAAGGTAACTTCCCTTGCAGCGCTCGAAGATCTTCGGCTGTTCCGCGTAATGCACGGTGTCGCCGTACGAGCAATAGCGCGCTTCCTTCGCGAGCAGATGCGCTTCTGCCTGCGAGGCGTCGGCGCGCGTCAGTTCATTGAAAGCTCTGTTCTTTATCATGGCGGCGCGAGGGTAACACGCACTCGCGTGGCAGCTGTCCGCAGAGACGCTCCACATCCAATTTTTTTTCAGCGGTTATGACGATCGAATGGGCGCGGCTCAAGCCGCAAGCACCGATTGAGCTTGGCGATCGCGGCATCACGCTGCGCGGCGATGGCGGTGCTCGCGTGCTCTTGCTGCACGGCCTGACGGGATGTCCGGCCGAGCTCGGTTACGTCGCGCACTGGCTGCGCTCGCGCGGACGCTATCACGTGAGCTGTCCTCGCCTCGTGAACCATGGCCAGCCGATGGCGCTGCTCGCTCGTACGCGCTGGCGCGAGCTCGTCGATTCGGCGCGCGATGCGCTGCTTGACTCGCGCGCCGCGGCGCGCAACGAAGGCGTGCCGCTCGTGGTCGGCGGACTGTCGCTCGGTGCGGTGCTCTCGCTCATCCTCGCCGCCGAGTATCCCGACGATGTCGCGGGCGTCGCCTGCCTTGCGCCTACGCTTTTCTATGACGGCTGGAGCGTGCCCTGGTATCACCGGCTGATCGGCCTGGTCGATTACACGCCGCTCAAGTACTTCACCTATTTCCGCGAGGGCGAGCCCTACGGGCTCAAGGACGAGGCGCTGCGCGCCAAGATCGCGCACCACTATCGGCATGCGTCGCTTGAGGATGCGAGCACCGCCGCCAAGGTGGGCTATGCGCACTTTCCCGTGCGGCTCTTCTGCGAAATGCGCCACGTCATCGAGCACTGCAAGCGGCTCCTGCCGCGGGTGCGCTCGCCGCTCCTGGTCGTGCAAGCCGAGCGCGACGACGTCACCGGTCCGCGCAACGCGAATTTCATCCTCGAGCGCGTCGCCTCCGAGCGGCGCGAACTCTTGTTGCTGAAGAACTCCTATCACTTGGTGTGCGCAGACCTGGAGCGCTCTGCCGTGGCCGAGCGCCTGCAGGCGTTCTGCGCTTCGCTCACGGCGGCCGCGGGCGCGAGGCGCGAGGAGAGGCGCGATGCCGCGCTCGCGGCTTAAGCCGGCGCTTTTTTTCGACTTCGACAATACGTTGACGCACGGCGACGTGCTCGACGCGCTGATCGAGCGTTATTCGCCGAACGAGGCCTGGCGTGATTGGGAAGCGGCCTGGCAGCAGGGCCGGCTGTCCGCCCGCGAGTGCCTGCGGTTGCAAATCGAGAACATGCGCGTATCGCGCGAGCGGCTGCTTGAGGATGTGGCGCGCGTGCGCATCGACCCACTGTTCGCCGAGATTATCGATTGGGCGCGGCCACGCGATGTTCCCGTCACCATCGTGAGCGACAGCTTCGTGCCACTCATCTGCGAGATCCTGGCGGTGAACGGCATCGAAGGCTTGCCGGTCTTCGCCAACCATCTCGAGTTCCGCCGCGCTGGTCGTCTCATCCCCTCCTTTCCGCATTACGATGCCGCTTGCGCCCGCTCTGCGAACGCGAAGGCGCGGCACCTCGCGCCTTATCGCGGCAGCCACCGTATTGTCTTTGCCGGCGACGGCCATTCCGACCTTGATGCGGCGCTCAGCGCCGATGTCGTATTTGCGAAAAGCACGCTCGCGAAGGAGCTCGATGCGCGCGACGTGAGTTTCCACCCCTTCGATACGCTGGAACCCGTGCTCGCGTACCTTGCGACCTTGCCGTTGTTCGGTGCAGCGCGCATCCCAGCCGAAGCAACGGCGCTGGACGGCACCTAGGCATCCGACGAGACGTTCGTGATGCGAGCGTCGCTGCGCTTCTTCGCCGCGTTGCTGTGGGCAACGGCGAGCCAAGCTGCCGACGAAGCGTTTTCACGATGCGCGCGGGTTGAGAATGCCGACGAAAGGCTCGCCTGCTACGACCAAGTCGCCCGCCGCCGCGAGACGGCGCCCGCTTCGCCGGGCTCTGCCCACCTTACGGACACCTGGAAGCTCGGGGCCGAGGACGCGGGCCCACGGCAATTGGCCGATATCGTCGCCTATCGGCCGAACTACCTGATTGCGCGCTGGACGAGCCGGCCCAATTCGACTCCCCGCAGTCCCGCCACCGGCCGCTCCACGATTGAGGATCGCGATCGCACGGAAGTGAAAATCCAGGGCAGCTTCAAGACCGAGCTTGTGTCGCGCGCTGCTTTCGATCGCACGGGCATTGACCAGGCGCTCGGGCATATCGGCCTTGACAGCGCGCGCCTGTGGTTCGCCTATACGCAGAAGGTCAACTGGCAGGCGCTTAATCGCGGGGAATCCCGTCCCATCAGCGACGCCAATTACGAGCCGGAGCTGATCCTGACTCTCGGCAATGGCAAGTTGGGCGACGGATTCAAGCTCATCAACCTCGGCTTGTCCCACGAATCGAACGGCCTCGACCCGAGCGAGCATCGTGGCTGGAGTCGCGCGTACGTCCAGGGCGGCTGGGACTGGCAGAGGTTCTCTGTGCTGGCGCGCCTGTGGCACGTTATTCCGCAAAGCGACGACGACAACCCGAACATCCGCAGGTACATGGGCAGCGGCGACGTCGTGCCGCGCTATCAGACAGAGGGCGGGTACGTGATGTACGCGGTCTTGCGCGCCAACCCTTCCTCGCGCAAGGGCTACGCGGAGCTCAACTGGGCGACGCCGGTCTCTAGGCGCTTGGGCGGCCTGAAGCTCCATGCCCAGATGACCACGGGCTACGGCGAGACGCTGATCGACTACAACCATCGCCAGACGACGATCGGCCTCGGCCTGTCCTTCGGCGACTGGTGAAAGTCGGCTGCGCGTCAGCCGGGCGTCAGGCCGCGCTGCTAGCGTCAAACGCTCCTTCCGGCTTACGCGTATATGGCGAGCGAGCGTGCAGATGCGGTGGGAACATCCCCACGCGTGTTAATCGATCGTAAACGCCTTGCCCTGGCGCTGCTGATAACGGTGTGGGTTGCCGCCGGGCTCTTCGGCCGCGAGCCGTGGAAGCCCGACGAGGCGTACAGCTTCGGCCTGGTCACCCACATCATGCACACCGGCGACTGGGTCGTGCCGACGCTCGCCGGCGAGCCGTTCATGGAGAAGCCGCCGGTGTTTTTCATTACCGCCGCGCTCTTCGCTCAGGCATTCGACGCCGTGCTCTCCGTGCCCGACGCGGCGCGCCTCGCGTGCGCTTTTTACGCCGCGCTGACGCTCCTCTTCGTAGGGCTGGCAACTCGGGTGCTCTATGGCCGCGAGGCGGCGCTCGGTGCAGTGCTGCTTCTCATGGGCTGCATCGGCTATTTCCATACCGCGCATCTTCTGGTCACCGACAACGCGCTCATCGCCGGCGTCGCCATTGCCCTTTATGGATTCGCGGCCCACGCACAGCGCCCACTGCTGGCGGGCATTGCGCTTGGCACCGGAGCCGGCGTGGCGTTCCTCGCCAAGGGGTTGCTCGGTCCGGGGCTCCTCGCGCTCACCGCGCTCGCGCTTCTCGCGGCGCCGGCCTGGCGCACGCGCGCGTATCTGCGCACGCTCGCGATCGCGCTCGGCGCGTTCGCGCCATGGGCCCTAATCTGGCCGCTCGCGCTCTATGAGCGCTCGCCCGCGCTCTTCCACGAATGGCTGGTGGTGAACAACTTCGGCCGCTTCACCGGCACGGCGGATCTCGGGCCGGAGCACGACCACCTGATGTACGCGAAGATTCTGCCGCTCTTTGCGCTGCCCGTGCTGCCGCTTGCGCTCTGGAGTGGCTGGCGCGCGTTCCAGCGGCGCGATGCGCGCATCCTCATGCCGGCAGTGGCGAGCGGCGTGGTGTTCGCGGTATTGAGCTCGGCATGCAATGCGCGCTACGTCTATGCGATGCCGATCCTTGTGCCGCTCGCGATCGCCGCCGGGCCCGGCGTGGCGGAGCTGCCGCGCGTCGCGGCGCGCGCGTTTCTCTGGCTCGCGCTCTCGCTCGCCGCGGCTGCCGCGCTCATCCTGTGGGCCGGCTGGGCAGCGCTCCTCGCCGACTGGCCGGCCGGGGTCGTGCAGACCTTGCTCGCCTTCCGCCCCGGCTTTGCGCCGGCCGTCCATTGGGGGCTCGTGCTCGCCGCCGTGGCCGCGACCATCGGCGCGATGCTCGCGCTTCGCGCCGCGCGCGGCACGCGCCTCGCCATGCCGCTCGCGTGGGCGCTGGCGGCGACGCTGCCATGGACACTCTTCTTCACGCTGTGGCTTGCTTACGCTGATTACGGCAACAGCTATCGCGGACTCATCGCCGAGCTCGAGAAGCGGCTACCGGCGGGCACCCATTGCGTCGCGAATCGCGATCTCGGCGAGCCGCAGCGCGCGATGCTCGAGTACTACGCCGGCATCGTCACGCGCGCCGAAGCGAGCGTCGAAGGCAAAGACTGCGAGCTGCTCCTCGTGCAGCAGGGCCCGTACGAGCCGCTGCCCGCGCATGAGCGCGCATGGCTCCCGTTGTGGAGCGGCGCGCGACCGGGTGATGTCAACGAGCGCTTCTGGCTCTTCGGCTCAACGCAGCTCGTAGCGCAGGCGGAGCAGCGCAAAGTCGATGTCGCGATTCGGGTCGCGCGCAGAGTCAGTGCAACTCGTAAGCGAGGTGCAGCTGCAGGAAGTTGACGCCCGGATTGGGGTTGCGCAGCCCGGCGTTCGAGAGGTGCTGCAGCCGTAAGCCGATGTCGTACTGCCCACGGCGCACGCCGACGCCGAGGTGGTCGCCGAACTGAAAGCGCGTGCTGAAGCTCACGTTCTCCTGCACGTGCGTGCCCGAGAGGATGTGCAGCCCGATGGCCGCTTCCGCGTACGCGCCGTCGCGCGGCGAGCGTATATAGCGAAACACCGGCGTGATCGCCGTGTCGTAAAGCCCGCCTTTCTCGGTATCCCAGTGCGCGACCGACAGCTCGATGTATGGATGGATGTGGTGCGGCGCGAATTTCGCAAGCTCGTAGGTCCAGTGCAGCCCGAGCCGGACTAGGGATGCACCGCGGTCGCCTTGACCAAGATCGACTGAGATGCCATCGGCCGCGCCCGCGCCGAGCGGCGCGAGCAGGAGCGCCGCGGCCAGAATTCGCTTCATGTCGGTCAATAATATCGGATGGCTCAATACGTCTACACCATGCGCCGGGTGAGCAAGACCGTGCCGCCCCAGCGCACCATTCTTAAAAACATCTCGCTCAACTTTTTCCCGGGCGCGAAGATCGGCGTCCTCGGGCTGAACGGCTCGGGCAAATCGTCGCTCCTCAAGATCATGGCCGGCGTCGACGACAACTACGACGGCGAAGTGATCCGGCTGCCCGGCATCCGCGTCGGCTATCTCGAGCAGGAGCCCAAGCTGCCCGCCGGCGCGAGCGTGCGCGCCGCGGTGGAAGAGGCAATGGGCGACGTGGCGGCGGCGAAAAAACGGCTGGACGAGATCTATGCCGCCTATGCCGAGCCGGAGGCGGATTTCGACAAGCTCGCTGAAGAGCAGGCGCGCCTCGAGGCGCTGATCAACGCGGGCGGAGCCGATGAGCTGGAAGTCGCGGCCGATGCACTGCGCCTTCCGCCCTGGGAGCAGAAGGTCGATGTGCTTTCCGGCGGCGAGAAGCGGCGCGTGGCGCTTTGCCGCTTGCTGCTCTCCAAGCCCGATCTATTGCTGCTCGATGAGCCGACGAACCATCTCGATGCCGAGAGCGTCGAGTGGCTCGAGCAATTCCTGCAGCGCTTCCCCGGCACCGTCGTCGCCGTGACGCACGACCGGTATTTCTTGGACAACGCCGCCGGCTGGATCCTCGAGCTCGATCGCGGCTACGGCATTCCCTGGCAGGGCAACTACTCGAGCTGGCTCGAGCAGAAGGAAAAGCGCCTGGAAGTCGAGGCGAGCCAGGAGCAAGCGCGCATCAAGACCATGAAGGCCGAGCTCGAGTGGGTGCGGCAGAACCCGAAGGCGCGCCAAGCGAAGTCCAAGGCGCGGCTTGCGCGCTTTGAAGAGCTCTCGTCGCAGGAATACCAGGAGCGGAACGAGACGCAGGAGATCTTCATCCCGGTCGCCGAGCGGCTGGGCAACGAGGTGATCGAATTCAAGAACGTCTCCAAGGGCTACGGCGAGCGCCTGCTCATCGACAAGCTGAGCTTCAAAGTCCCGCCGGGCGCGATCGTCGGCATCATCGGCCCCAATGGCGCCGGCAAGTCGACGCTTTTCCGCATGATTACCAAGGGCGAGAAGCCCGACGCGGGCTCGATTTCCATCGGCAAGACGGTCAAGCTCGCGCACGTAGAGCAGTTCCGCGACGAGCTCTCCGCCGGCAAAACCGTGTGGGAGGACGTCTCCGACGGCCAGGACATCATCAGCGTGGGCCAGGTGCAAATGCCCTCGCGCGCCTACCTCGCGCGCTTCAATTTCCGCGGCGCCGATCAGCAGAAGCCCGTCGGCCAGCTCTCCGGTGGCGAGCGCGGGCGGCTGCACCTCGCGAAGATGCTGCGCTCCGGCGCAAACGTCCTGCTGCTCGACGAGCCCTCCAATGATCTGGACGTCGAGACGCTGCGCGCGCTGGAAGAGGCGCTGCTCGAATTCGCGGGCTCGGTGCTGGTCATCTCGCACGACCGCTGGTTTCTCGACCGCATCGCCACGCACCTCCTCGCCGCAGAGGACGACTCGCAATGGGTGTTCTTCGCCGGCAACTACCAGGAGTACGAGGCGGACAAGAAAAAGCGCCTCGGTGAAGAGGCGGCCCGACCGCATCGCATCCGTTTCAAGCCGCTCAGGTGACCTTCGTCGGCTGAGGGGAAGTGCCCGTCGCCACACGGCACGATGCGCGAGCGATCGTTAAACGCACGCGCGGCCTCACAATCGGTCATGAATTCGACATCGATTAATCTCGACGAGGGCGCAAGTATGCTGCTGCGCGCCACGAGCATTGCTGGCGGCGTCGAGGCGCTCGCCCGCTGCCTGCGGGTGCCCAAGAAGCAGCTCAACAGCTGGATCGCCGGTGAGACGGAAACACCGCACGGCGTTTTTCTGCGTCTCGTCGATTTTCTGCGCAGCGCTCGTAGCCCCCGCTAGGGCAAGACCACGTTGAGGGGAACGGCCCGTCGCCGAACCCGCCGGCCAGTTTCAGCGTACGGGTGACGCCTCGGCGCCGTAAGCGGCGATTGTCGAACTCGCCGGCCCCGGCGAAGAATGGACCCGTGAACTTGCCCTGCGACGAGATCCATCGCCGCGTTCTCGTAGTAGAGGACAACCGCGACTGCGCCGAGGCGCTACGCAGGCTTCTCGTGCTTTGCGGCTACGAGGTCGCGGTCACGCACACCGGCCGGGAAGGTCTCGAGGGCGCGAGGAAATTCCGCCCCGATGTGGTCCTCTGCGACATCGGCCTCCCCGACAGCGACGGCTATTCGGTCGGGTCGATGCTGCGGCAGAGTGGCGACGAACGTTGTGCGCGCCTGATCGCGCTCACCGCGCACGGCGAACCGACGGACCGCTGCCGCGCTCTCGCCGCGGGCTTCGACCAGCATCTGGTAAAGCCGGTGGATACGAAAGTGCTGCTACTCGAGCTTGAAACCACGACCCGTTCCTGACGAGACAACCATGACCGACGATCCATTGTGCGCGAGCCTGCTGCGCCAGGCGAAAAGCATCGCGGGAAGCATCGAGGTGCTCGCGCGCTACCTGCATGTCCCGAAAAAGCAGCTCAGCAGCTGGATCGACGGCGAAGTCGAGACGCCTTGCACCGTGTTGCTGCGCGCGGTCGATTTCCTGCGCCACCCGCCGCAGATCACCCGGTAAGCACGACGGCCCAGCGGCGGCCGGTAGTCCTGCCGTAGTCCGCGCGGATCAGGGCAGCGATGGCCGGCATCGCCGGTGCCCGCGGTACAAGTTATCGGACAAAACATGGGTGGTCTCACCGTAAGCCTAGTTCGCGATCGCGAGCGCTTGCAGGCCATCGTGCCTGCCTGGGAAAAGCTTGCCTCGCACGCCTGCGAAACGAATCCGTTCTACGAGCCCTGGTTCTTGCTCCCGGCGCTCGCCTCGCAGGGCGCGGCGAATCTCGAGTGCGTGCTCATGTGGCAGGGCGCGGAGCTCGTCGGGCTCTTCCCGTTCGAGCGCCAGCGCCGGTACAAGGGCATGCCGATCGCCACGCTCGCCTCATGGCGGCATAGCGCGCACCTTCTATGCACGCCGCTTCTGCGCGCCGACGCGGCAGCCGAGTGCCTCCGCGCGCTCTTCGCATGGCGCGCACCTGACGCGTCGGCCGTCGAGTTGCGCTATGTGCCGGCGCGCGGCCCCTTTGCCGATGCGCTGGCGAGGGCGCTGCGCACTGCTCGCGCAGCTTACGCGACGACGCAGTTTTCCCGGCCACTCCTACGCAAGGCGCCGAGCCCGGAGGCGTATCTCGCGCAGCTCTCGCCGCATTTGCGCAAGGATCTGCGCCGGAAGGACCGCCGGCTGCGCGAGCGCGCGGGCTACCGCGAGATCGTGCGCGGACCGGGCGAGGACTTCAGCGCCGAGATCGAAGAATTCATCGCCCTCGAAGCGAGCGGCTGGAAAGGGGCCGCGGGCGGTGCCATTGCCTGCAGCGAGACCGGCCTGCGCTTCGGCCGCGAAGTGCTCGGCGAGGCGGCGCGTCGCGGACGCTTGCACATGGTCGGCATCGATTGCGAGGGGCGCGCGCTCGCGCGGCGCTTCACGCTGCTCGCCGGACACGGCGCGTTCGCGTTCAAGACGGCATACGACGAAAGCTATGCCGCCTACTCGCCGGGCGTCCTCGCCGAAGTACTGCGCATCCGCGAGCTGCACCGCCTGCCCGGGCTCGACTGGGCCGACTCATATACCGATCCCGACAACGCGACGGCGAGCCGCATGTGGAAGGAGCGCCGGGAGCTGCAAAACGTCGCCGTTGCGCTCGGCGCGTGGGGCGATTTCTGGCTCTCGATGCTGCCGCTCGCGCGCTGGACGGCGCGGCGCGTCGCTCACTTGCGATCGAGCTCCTCCGCGCGCCAGAACTTCTCCATCTCGAGGTAAGTGAAGGACGCCGACCAGGTGATGAGCACGAAGCCGCAAAGGGCCTCGGTGGCGGAAAGAAAGCGGATCGGCCCGACCGGCGCGATGTCGCCGAAGCCGACGGTGGAGAAGGTCACCGCCGAAAGATAGACGCACTCGAAGATGTCGGCGTACTCGGGTCCCGCGAGCTCGCCGGTCGCCGGCCACCAGAGGAGCGCCCAGATGGTGGTGCCGAAGAGCCAGATCTCGATAACGTGGATCAGGATCACCGACAGGATGGCGTAGAGCACCTTCGCGCGGCGCGCGCCGTCGTAGCGCGAGAGCCGGCGCCAGACGAAGACCAGCCCCTCGTATTGCAGGAGCACACAGCTTGCCACCGCGGCCACGGTCGCCGCGACCACCACGAAGTGAACCGCACCGAGGCGGAACATCACAGGTAGGGCGCGAACAGCCGCGCGACGCCGTCGCGCAGCTTCACCGGCAGCGATCGTGCGTTGATCGCCTCGAGCGTGAGCGCTCGCGAGGCGCCGATGCGCGCCTGGATCAGGCCGTCCATGTGCGCGCCAAGCTCCACGCTGTAGCACTCGACATTCACCTCGAAGTTCAGGCGCAGGCTGCGCGCATCCCAGTTCGATGAGCCAAGGAGCGTCCAGGCGCCATCGACCACCATCAGTTTCGAGTGGTCGAAGGGCGGTGGTCGTAGCCACACGCGGCAGCCATGGTCGAGCACCTGCCAGATCTGGCCGAACATCGCCCAATGCACGTGCGGCAAGTCGCTCACCGACGGGATGACGATGTCCACTTCCACGCCGCGCATCGCCGCGGCATCGAGCTCCGAGATGAGCGTCTGGTCGGGAATGAAGTAGGGCGTGAGGATGCGGATCGAGCGCTGCGCCGCGGTCAGGCCGCCGACGATCGCCCAGCGTACGCGCTCGAAAGCTTCGTCCGGCCCGCCTTCGATCACGCGCGCGAGGCAGCCACCCTGGCCGGCGAGGGGCGGGAACCATTTCGTGCCGCGCAGCGCCTCCTCGGCCGTGAATTGCCAGTCGTCGACGAACACTTCCATCAACTGCGCGACCACCGGTCCGCGCAGGCGAAAGTGCAGATCGCGGTACGCCTGCTCCGGCGCCTCGGGCCGCCAGTAGCGGCAATCGATGTTCATGCCGCCGGTGAAGGCGAGGGCGCCATCGACTACCAGGATCTTGCGGTGGTTGCGCAGATTGAGCGCATGCAGCCGCGCCGGCACGAGCGGCGGGTTGAACACCCCCACGTTGACGCCGGCGCGGCGCAGCGGCTTCACCGCGGTGGAGCTCGACCAGCGCGCATCCACGTCGTCGATCAGGACGCGCACTTCCACGCCGCGCGCGGCCGCTGCGCCGAGCGCGCGCACGAACTCTTCGCCGATGCCGTCGCCATCGAAGATGTACGACGCCATGGCGATCGAGACGCGCGCCTGGTTAATGGCTTCGAGCATCGCCGGAAAGGCGTGCGCGCCATCGACGAGGGGATCGATCGTATTCCCCGGCAGCAGGCGCCGCTTGCCGACCTGCGACACGAGGCGCGCGAGCGGCGTGAAGTGCGTGCCCGGCTCGCTCGCCGGAAACTGACCGTCGGCCCGATGGCGCACCATGCCGCCGCGCAGGCGCAGCGCGCGCCGCTGCACCCGGTTCACGCCGAGCAGCGCGTAGGCGATCGCGCCGAGCGCCGGCAGGATCCAGATCACCAGCACCCAGATCGCAGCCGAGCGCGAATCGCGCTTGTAGATGACGGCATGCGACGAGGCGATGGCCGCGGCGACCACCACGGAGGCGGCGAAAGCGAAGTCGACCG
>Ga0075426_10003272_pt1 | contig 11572 bp, 10 predicted proteins | sample SoiMethybrSBSTD5_FD_75304 | JGI IMG/M metagenome (GOLD analysis project Ga0075426, IMG submission 75304) | Bulk soil microbial communities from a Populus tree surrounding site in Tennessee, USA - Soil MetaG P. TD hybrid SBSTD5 | ecosystem: Environmental > Terrestrial > Soil > Tree plantation...
CAGCGGCCCCAGGCCGAGCGCGATCCCGAGCCACACCAGCAGGACTACGGAGAGGAGGTGGAAGACGCGCGTGATCCGAAGCGCCGTGGCGACGCCGAAGCGGCGCGGGATCGAGTGCAGCCCTTGCGCCCGGTCGATCTCGAGATCCATGGTCGCGTAGATGATGTCGAAGCCGCCGATCCAGAGCGCGACCGCGCCGCCGAGCAGGAACGACGTCGGGTCGACGTGGTTCGTCACCGCCACCCACCCCCCCACCGGTGCCAGGCCGTCGACGGCGCCCAGGAACGGGTGACACAGCCAGGTGAACCGCTTCAGGTACGGGTAGATCACGAAGCCGACGACCGGGATCGGCCACAGCCAGCGGGTGATCGGCGCGAGCTGCCAGACGGCGACCAGGAACACGAACAGGGAGGCGATCGCGAACGCGATCACGTTCGAGCGCGAGAGCAGCCCCGCGGGGATCTCGCGCCGGGCGGTGCGGGGGTTGCGTGCGTCGATCCCTGAGTCGATCAGGCGGTTCAACGCCATCGCCAGGCTGCGCGCCCCCACCATCGCCACCGTGATCCAGAAGATCTGGCTCGCCGACGGCACCTCGCCCAGCGCCAGGATCGCCCCCGTGTACGCGTAGGGGAGCGCGAACACCGTGTGCTCGAGCTTCACGAGGCTGACGAACCGGCGGGCGTAGACGGCGGTCGCGATCAATGCGATGTGGGCTGGTCGAGCAGGAGCCGCAGCCCGTGGTCGAGGGCGGGAGCGATCGCGTCGAAGAGCTCGCCGCAGGCCTTCGGGCTGCCGGGCAGGTTCACGATCAGGGCCGAGCCGCAGATGCCGCTCTTGCCGCGCGAGAGCATGCCGTGGGGCGAGATCGCCGTCGAGACGGCGCGCATGTGCTCGTCGAGGCCGGGCGTCGGCCGCTCGATCACGGCGTCCGTGGCCTCGGGCGTCACGTCGCGGGGGGCGAAGCCGGTGCCGCCGGTCGTGAGGACGAGATCGGCGATGCCGGCCAGGTGGCGCAGCGCGTCCGCGATGTCGTCCCGGTCGTCGCGGACGATGCCGTGGCCCGTGATCTCGAAGCCTGCGCCGCGCAGGCGCTCCTCGAGCACCTCGCCGCTTCGGTTCTCGCGGGTGCCGGCCACGACGCCGTCGGAGACGGTGAGCACCGCCGCCCTCACGCCTCGTCCCGCCGCCAGTGCCCGCTCTTGCCGCCCGACTTCTCCACCAGCCCCGCATCCCTGATCGAGATGGCAGGGTCGAGGCCCTTCGTCATGTCGTAGACGGTCAGCGCGGCGGCGACCGCGGCGGTGAGCGCCTCCATCTCGACGCCGGTCTGGGCCGTCGTCTCGGCCGCGGCGACGATGGCGACGCCGCCGTCTGCGAGCTCCGGCGTCACCTCGACCAGGGTCAGCGGCAGGGGATGGCACAGCGGCACGATGTCCGGAGTGTGCTTCGCCGCCATGATCCCGGCGATCCGGGCGGCGGCCAGCACGTCGCCCTTGGGCAGCGTCCCCGACGCGATCCGCTCGCGGACGTGCTCGGGCATGGCGACGTGGGCCTGGGCCACGGCCCGGCGCCGCGTCGCCGGCTTGTCGCCGACGTCGATCATGCGGATCTCGCCCATGCGGGCGGAAGTCTACGGGTGGAACGGCTGCAGGGCGCGGGCGTAGGCGCGGGCGCCGCGGCCGTCCGGGTCGCGGCGGGGGTTGCCGCAGCACAGGCTCACGCCGACCACGCGGCCGGTCGCGGCGAGCACGGCCATCTCGGCGTCGAGCCGCGCACCGCTCCAGCCGCCGGGGGCGGGGAAGTCGACGCCGGGGGCGTCGGCCGGGTCGAGCACGTCGCCGTCGAGGTGCAGGTGGATCGGGGCGTCCGCCGGCAGATCGGCGAGCGCACCGGCGACGTCGTCGGCGACGACGAGCTGCGAGCGCTCGATCGCGGCCTGCTCGCCCGGGTCGAGGTCACGGGCGCCGACGAGCGCGGCGCGGGCCTCCGGCAGGGCCGGGTCGAGCCCCGCCGCCCGGCGCAGGCGGTCGTGGCACCAGCCCAGGAGCACCGCGAACGGCATCCCGCCGAGGAAGCCGCTCGGCGAGGTCTCGGGCGTGTTCAGGTCGCCGTGGGCGTCCACCCAGACGAGCACGAGGTCGGGATTGGCTTCGCGGAGGCCGGCGGTGACCGCCGGGGTGAGCGTGCACTCGCCGAGCAGGACGAGTGGGTTTCGCCCGGCGCCCGCGACCGCGGCCCGGATGTCGCCGAGGCCGGCGGCGAGCGCCTCCTCGGGCGGCGCCGCCATGTCCAGCTCGACCGTCGCGACATCGTCCGCGCCGAGGGCGGCGGCCACCGCCGGCGGCCCTTCCTCCATCCCTGCCCCGTGGAACCGGCTGCACCACGGCACCTGGACGACGGCGCTCACCGCTCCACCGCCTCCGGCCGGGCGTGGGCGAGGTCATCCATCAGCGACTCGACCCAGTGGGCGATGTCGTGCTCGCGCACCTGCGCCCGCAGGCCCTCGATACGGCGGCGGCGCTCGTCGGCCGGCATGACGAGGGCGGCGTGGATCGCATCGGCCTGCTCCTGCAGGTCGAACGGGTTCACGGTCAGCGCGTGCTCACCCAGCTCGGGGTGGGCACCGGCGTTCTCGGAGAGGATCAGCACGCCGTCGCGGTCGTTCACGAGCGGCGCCTCCTTGGCGATGAGGTTCATGCCGTCGAAGATCGCGTTCACGAGCAGCACGTCGTACTCGGCGTAGCCTGCGACCGCCTCGGGGAAGTTGTCCGAGATGCGCAGGTCGACCGCCTGCCAGTCGTTCCTCGTGTAGAAGCGATCGTTGACCGTCCGGGCCGCCCGCTGGATGGCGCCCATGTACTCGGTGTACTCGGGGATGTCCTGCCGCGACGGATCGAGCTTGGCGAGCAGGGTCACGCGGCCCTCCCATTCGGGATGGTCGGACAGGAACAGCTCGAACGCCTGCATCCCACGGACGACGTTCTTGGACGGGTCGGTGCGGTCGACGCGGAGCACGACCTTCTCCGGCCGCCACTCCTTGAGCGCCGTGCGCTCCGCCACCACCGCGTCGCTCGCCGCCAGCCGGTCGAACTCCTCGGGATCGATCGAGATCGGCCGGCTCACCACCCGCACCGTTCGGCCGCGAAAGTGCACGGTCGCCGCCTCGATGTCGACCTTCGCGTCGGTGAACTGCGACACCGATGCCAGGAAGTTGCCGACGTAGCGGGCGGTATGCAGGCCGATGACGTCGCAGGCGAGCATCGACTCGTGGATCGTGGTGCGGATGTCGGGCGGAAGCACGCGCCAGTAGTCCGGCATCGGCCAGGGGATGTGGGAGAAGTGCTGGATGACGGCGTCCGGCACGCGCTCGCGAATGGACGCCGGCGCCACGAAGAGGTGATAGTCCTGGAGCAGCACCGGGGGCGGGTCGCCCTCGGCCGCCTCGAGCTCGGCCACGACGGCGTCGGCGAAGCGCCGGTTCACGGGGACGTAGCCGGCGTCCCAGGCCAGGCGCACGTTGCGGTCGACGGACGGCTCGGTGGCGAGCCCCCACAGGTAGTGATGGATGAACCAGAGCACCGGGTTCGCGAAGACGTTGTAGTAGCGGTCGTACTCCTCCCGGTCGTGCACGACCAGGCGCACGGTCAGGTCGCCGTCGCGGTAGGGGCCTTCGTCGGCCACCTCGGCGTCCACGTCGGAGAGCGCGCTCGCGATCCACGTCACCGGCCGCACCGCCGCCAGGCCGCTCAGGGCGGTGACGAGGCCGCCGCCCCCGCGCGCCGCCTCGATCCGCCCGTCGGGTCCCCGCGAGAAGCGGCACGGCCCGCGGTTCGAGACGATCAGGAGCGGCTGGTCGGCCATGCCCGCACCCTAGCGCCAAAGCGGGGTCAGACCCCGAACGGCGGCCGTTGCACTGCTGTTGCACGTTCGTTCGGGGTCTGACCCCGATCAGCCGGAGACGATCTCGAGCTCGGCCTGGTCGCCGTCGCCGGCCATGCGGTGCATCAGCGCGAGCCAGTCGCGCAGCAGCCGCGGCGTCAGGAAGCGGCGGCGGACATGCTCCTTGGCCCGGCGGGTCATCTCGCGGGTCGAGTCGGGGTCGGCCAGGATCTGGAGCACCCGCTCGGCGCACTCCTCGGCCGACGAGACCAGGTAGCCGGTCTGGCCGTCGTCGATCTGGGCGACGATGCCGCCGACGTTCCCGCCGATCGTCGGCCGCGCCTTCCACAGCGCCTCCGAGACGGTCAGGCCGAAGCCCTCCCGGATCGACTTCTGGATGCACACCTCGGCGTAGACCTGGAACGCGTTCACCTCGACGGCGCCCACGTTGTTCAGGTTCGAGAACATGTAGATGTCCGGATCCTCCTCGCAGTAGTCGCGAGTGGTGTTCCAGAACTCCCAGCCCTCCGGGTCGTCGTGCGCCATCGACCCGACGAGCGCCAGCTGGACGTCGCGGTGGGTCTCCTTGACGACCCGGTAGGCGTCGATCACGCCCATCGGGTCCTTCCACGGGTCGAAGCGCGACACCTGGAGGAGCAGCGGCCGGCTGACGTCGATCCCGAACTGGTCGACGATGTAGGCCGCGTCGTCGCTCGAGAGGGCCATGTTCTTCGGCGCCAGCGGGTCGATCGCGGGCGGCCAGATGACCGCCTCGGCGAGGCCGGCCCCGCGCGGCACGTAGGCGGGCATGTGGAAGATGCAGGCGTCGTAGGCGCCGAGGCGCGGCGAGACGAAGTCGAGCACCTGGGGGTTCGGCGTCGAGAGGTCGATGTGGCAGCGCCACACCCACCGCGGCCGGGTCGTCTCGACATATTCCCGGATCGCCAGCGGCTGGGGGTCGTGGACGACGATCACGTCCCACTCGTCGGCGTCGGTCAGGGCGTCGGCGTTCAGCTTGTTGTAGCCCTCGAAGATCGCCTTCTGGTGGTCGGTGATCCCCTTCTCGTCGCCCTGGAGGGCGTTGTGCATCGTCTTCGTGACGTCGTAGAACTCGTCGCGGCCGTCGATCACGCGCCATTCGGCGTCGAGCCCGGCGTCGATCATGAGCGGGATCAGCGTGTAGTTGATCTCGGCGACGCCGCCGCCGAACGCCGTGGCGGACAGGTGCAGGATGCGCTTGCCCTGCAACGGCTCGGCGAGGCGCTTGATCTCCTCGGCGAGCGTTCGCCCGATCAGGGAGTTGTAATCGGCAAGTGACTTGTGCCCAACGTTGACCTTCTGCATGCCGCGCGAAAACTTAGCAACATCACCGGTCGCGGCCCACACCGTCGGTCGGGAGCCGCAGCGCGAAGCTCGAGCCGTCGTCGCCCGACGAGACCGCGATCTCGCCGCCCATGCGCTGGGCCAGCTCGCCCGCGATGGCAAGGCCGAGGCCGCTCCCGGAGGCGTTTCCCTGCGGCCCGCGCCAGAAGCGCTCGAACAGGTGCCGCTGCGAGTCGGCGTCGATCCCCGGCCCGTCGTCGGAGACCGTCAGGGTGACATGGCCGTCGTCGGCGGCGACGGCGACGCGCACCTGGGTGCCCTCCGGGTTGTGGCGGACGGCGTTGTCGACGAGCACGCGGCCGATCTGCTGCACGCGCTGCTCGTCGCCGATCCCGAGCGGCAGGCCGCGCGGCGGCCGCGCCAGCACGACCCGGCTGCCGTGGCGGGCGGCCAGGCCGCGGAACTCGCGCACGAGGCCGCGGGCGGCGGCGGCCAGGTCAACGGGCTCGCTGCCGACTTCGACCGCGCCCGAGTCGAGCCGGGACAGGTCGAGCAGGTCGGTCGCGAGCTTCGTCAGCCGCGACACCTGCTCGCGCATGGTGAGGACGAACTCCTCCCGGGTGGCCGGGTCGAGATCCTCCTCCGCCATGAGCTCCAGGAACCCGCCGAGCGAGAAGAGCGGCGTGCGCAGCTCGTGCGAGGCGTTGGCGATGAAGTCCTTCCGGGCCCGGTCGACCTGGGCCAGCCGCGCCTGCATGAGGTCGAACGAGCGGGCGAGCCGGCCGAGCTCGTCGGGGCTGTCGTCGCCGATCGGCTGGTCGAAGCGGCCGGCCGCGATGCGGCTCGAGGCCGATTCAAGCTTGCCGAGCCGGCGCGACACGGCCAGCGCCAGCCCCCAGCCCACGATCGACGCGACGGTCAGCGCGAGCGCGGCCGCGATCAGGATCCGCCGCTCGACGAGCGACGCGGCCGTGTTCACGTCGCCCACCCCCTGCGAGAGCAGGACGACTCCCTCGTTGCCGTGCTTGGGGCTGTTCATCGGAAACGCGACCACGACACCGCCGCCGCGGGTTCGGCCCTGCCCGATCCCGCCGTGCAGGGCGGTGCGGACGATGCGGCTGCCCAGCGGCAACACCGGCCTCGGCCCTCCAAGCACGGGCCCGAGCTTCCCCGACCGCGGATCGCGGTAATAGCCGCTGCCGGTGCCGTTCGCGAGGTGGGCGGCATGCTGGATCGCGCGGCGCACGTGCTTGCCGCTGGAGAAGGCCTGCTGCAGACCGGGCGCATTCTGCTGGCCGTGCGCGATCACGACGAGGTGCGCCTGGCGGTCGGAGATCAGGGCCTGACGCAGGCTGGGGACGACATAGAGGAACACGATGCCCATCGCGCACGCGACCACCCCGGTGAGCACCACCACCAGCCGGAACCGCAGCGAGCGGAACACGCTCATGGCGACCTCAGGCCGTGTCGCGGAAGCGGTAGCCGACGCCGCGCACGGTGAAGATGTAGACGGGCTCGCGCGGATCCGGCTCGATCTTCTCGCGCAGGTGCCGGATGTGGACGTCGATCGTGCGCGGCTCGCGGTAGGCCGAGTCGCCCCAGACCGCCTCGAGCAGCGCCTGGCGGGTGTAGACCCGGCCGGGATGCAGCGCGAGCGTGTGCAGCACCTCGAACTCGACGTAGGTGAGCTGCACCGGCGCGCCGTGCACGGTCACCGTGCGCTTGGCCGGGTCGATGGCGAGCCCGTCGGCGACGATCGCGCCCTCGGACTGCTCGCGCCGCTCGGCCACCAGCGTGGCCCGCCGCAGCACCGCCCGGATCCTGCTTCGGAACTCGCGGATCGAGAACGGCTTCGTGATGTAGTCGTCGGCGCCGAGCTCGAGGCCGAGCACCTTGTCGACCTCGTCGTCGCGGGCCGTGAGCATGATGATCGGGACGGCCGAGTCGGTCCGCAGCCGCCGGCACACCTCGAGCCCGTCGAGCCGCGGGAGCATCACGTCGAGCACGACCAGGTCGACCGGCTGCTCCGCGAAGCGCTTCAGCGCCTCCTCGCCGTCACGCGCCTGCACGACCCGATATCCCTCTCGCTGGAGCGGATAGGTGAGCAGCTTCTGGATCGACTCCTCGTCGTCCACGAGCATGATCGTGGCTTCGGTCTGCATGCGCGTAGGAATCGTACGCGACCCCGCCGTCGGCGAGACCTACTGCGGCCCGTCGCGTGTGCTATAACCGCCGCTTCGGTGGCTGCTCCCGCACGCAGAAGGCCCGTTCGGCGCGGGCCGCACCGACCGCTCGTGTCGTGGCCGCTCCACGCGCTTCTGCTCGGTATCTCGCTGCTCGTGCCGCTGATCGCGCTGCTGACGCTCTACCAGCCCGCGGCGCCGCTGCCCCCGGCCACGCCGCTCCAGTTCAGCGGCAGCGCGGCCGGCAACCTGACCGGGCGGCTGGCTGCCGCCGAGCGCGACACGCCTGGTGCCTGCTGCGAGCCCGGGAGCCCGGGCGAGCTGGCCGCCGCAGACTGGGTCGAGACGAACCTGCAGCAGTTCGACCCCACGCCGCACCGGCTCGTCTTCGCGACCGACTTACCCTGGCAGTCCCAGCCCGTGCCGATGACCGACGTGATCGCCTACCGCCCCGGCCACTCCCGTGAGATCGTGGCCGTGATCGTGCACCGGGACGGGTCGGACGCCACGGATCTCGCCGGGACCGGCATCCTGGTCGAGCTCGGGCACGTGCTCCAGAGCGTGCCGCACGATCGCGGCATCGCCCTCGTGTCGACCGACGGCGGCACGACCGGCGGGCAGGGCGCGACGGCGCTCGCGCAGCACTGGCCGCCCGCGAAGCGGATCGTGGCCGCGATCGTGATCAGCTCCGCCGCCGGGCCGGCCGACACGCCGCTTCGGATCGTCACCCGGCCGGGCGCGCCCCGCGGCGTGTCGCCGACGCTCTACGCCGCGACCCGGCAGTCGATCTCGACCTGGTACGGGAGCGCGGCGGGCATCCCCGGCGCCTACGACCAGCTGTCGGGCTACGGCGTCCCCTACGCGCCCGGGGAGCAGGGCACGCTCCTCGCCCACGGCCTGTCCGCCCTCGCGATCAGCGCCCAGCCCGGGTACGCCGCCACCGGGCCGCTCGCGAACCTCGACACCGGCCAGCTCGGCCGGCTCGGCGCGACCGTGGCCAACCTGGTGGCCGAGCTCGACAGCGCCCCCACGATCGAGCGCGACGGCTCGCCGGTGCTGCTGCTCTCGGGCAAGGTGATGCGGGGATGGCTGGCCGAGGCGTCGATGGCGATCCTCGTCGCCCCGTTCGTCGCGTGCGTGCTCGACCTGGTGGCCCGGCTGCGGCGCCGGCGCGTGCCGCTCACCCCCGGGCTGACCGCGTTCGCGTGGCGGGCGGCCGCATGGCTCGTGACCCTGGCGGCGATGTGGCTGCTCGCGGCCGCCCCCGGCCGGCTCCTGCCCGGGACCGCCGTGCCGCCGCTGCCCGGCCGGACAGGGGCGACGACGACGGGCATCCTGATCGCATTCGGCGCCGGGCTGCTCTTCTGGCGCTTCGTCACCCGCCCGCGGCTCGTCCGCGGCCCGACGACGACGGGCGAGGAGCGGGTCGGCGGGCTGGCCGGAGGACTGCTCGGGCTCATGCTGGCGACGCTCCTGCTCACCGCGGTCAACCCGTTCGCGCTGATCGTCGTGCTGCCGGCGGCGCACATCTGGCTCTATCTCCCCGCCGCTGCCCGGTCGGGGCGGCGCCTGCTCCTGCTCGTCTACCTGCTCGGCTTCATCGGGCCCGTCGCGCTCGTCGTCGAGATGTGGTCGGCGCAGGGGCTCGGCTCGGACACGTTCCGGGCCCTGGTCGCGATGACGGCGAGCGGCTACCTGGCGCCGGCGGTGTCGCTCTGCTTCGCATTGGCGGCCGCGGCGGCCGCGCAGCTCGGCTCGCTGGTGGCCGGCAGATACGCCGCGCCGCACGCGCCCGTTCGCGGCGGCGGCCCGCGCCTGACGCTATAACAGAGAAGGATGGCCACCACCGGCACCGACAAGGACGTGGCCCAGGGCACGGACGCGGGCCCGCCCGAACCGGCCGGCAAGCCCCGGCGGCGCCGGATGCACCGGTTCGGCACCGTCCTCATGGTCGTGGGCGCGCTCACGATCGTGTACGCGGGCGTGATCCTGTTCTGGGGCGACCCGATCACGGCGCTCTACGCCGACTGGCGCCAGCACGAGCTCTCGCACACGCTCAACTCCGAGATCGACCACTGGAAGCCGGATCCGGCCGTCGCGGCGGCGATCCGGGAGCACGGGCAGGCGGACGCCCGCACGCGCGCGACGGAGCTCCGGTCGCTGCGTGCGGACGCGGCGAAGTTCTCTCACGAGGTGAAGGGCGGCCAGCCGTTCGGCCGGCTCACGATCGGCCGGATCGGCCTCTCGGTGGTGGTGGTGCAGGGGACGGACTGGCTGCACGACCTCAGCCAGGGGCCCGGGCACTACGCGAACACGCACTTCCCCGGCCAGGGCACGACGGTCGCGATCGCCGGCCACCGCACCACGTTCGGCGCCTGGTTCCGGCACATCAACGACATCCGCGACGGCGACTGGATCACGCTCCAGATGCCCTACGCGACCTTCCACTACCGCGTCCAGTACCACCAGGTGGTGCCGAACGACGACTGGAAGATCATCCGCCCGCAGGGCTACGAGCGGCTCGTGCTGTCGGCCTGCCACCCGCTCTACTCCTCGTCGCACCGCTGGATCGTCTACGCCCGGGGCATGTCGGCGACGCTCAAGGGCGGCGCGACCGTCTCGCTCACGGGCTGACCAGGAACCGGGGACTGTCCCCGCGTCGCGGGGACAGTCCCCAACACTGCTCCATCTCCAGCCGCGACAGGACGGTCAGCGGATCGGGACGTACTCGACGAGGTCGCCGGCGGCCGCCTCGCCGTCCCCGGCGTCGATGAGCGCGATCGCGTCCGCGCCGGCGGCGTGAACGATCAGGTGCGAGTCCTGCGGCCCGAGCGGGTGCAGCTGCATGCCCTCCGGCGAGGCGGAGAGGCGGCAGCGGACGGCGTGGTCGCGCACCGGCAGCCGCTGGATCGGCTCGGCCAGCCGCGCGACCGGCCGCTCCGGCGCGCGGCCGTGCTGCAGCGCCGCCAGGGCAGGGCGCAGGAAGAGCTCGAAGCAGACCAGGCTCGACACCGGGTTCCCGGGCAGGCCGAAGACGAGCGCACCGTTCTCGGCCACCCCGAACCAGAGCGGCTTGCCCGGCTTGTGCGCCAGCCGCCAGAAGACCTCGCGCACGCCGAGCGCCGCCATCGCCGGCTTCACGTGGTCGTGCGGCCCGACCGAGACACCGCCGGACGAGATGACGACGTCGGCACCGGCGATCGCCCGGGCAAACGCCTCGCGGGTCGTCTCGCGATCGTCCACCACGATGCTCGCGGCCACGACCTCGGCGCCGGCGCTGTGGGCCTGGGCGACGATCGAGGTCATGTTCGACTCGTAGATCTGGCCGGGCTCGAGGGGTTGCCCCACCCGGACGAGCTCGCTGCCCGTCGCAAGCACTGCAACGCGCGGCCGCCGTGCGACCGTGACCGCGCCGATGCCCGTGGCCGAGATCGCCGCCAGGAGCGCCGGGGTGAGCCGCGTCCCGGCCGCGCCGACCAGGTCGCCCTCGCGCACATCGCCGCCCCGCTCACGAATGTGGGCGCCGACCTGCGGCGGATCGGCCACGAGCCGGCCGTCCTCCTCGCGGGCGACCTCGACGGGCACCACCGCATCGGCGCCCTCCGGGAGCGGCGCGCCGGTGGCGATGCCCGCGGCGCTTCCCGGCGGCAGCGGCCGGGGCCGGTCGCCGGCGCCGAGCCGGAACGCGATCGGCACCGCGCCGTCGCGCAGGTCCGCAGCGCGGACGGTGTAGCCGTCCATGGCCGAGGTGTCGAACGGCGGCAGGCTCACCGCGGCGCGGACGTCGCCGGCGAGCACGCGGCCGGCCAGGTCGGCCGAGACCGCGACCTCCTCGACCGGCAGCGCCGGCGTGTGCTCCAGGATCAGGCGCAGGCCCTCGGCGGGGTGGAGCAGCGGCGCGTTGGAAGCCTGCGAGCTCACGCCGTCAGGATCAGCGGCCGCCGATCGCGGCGGACGATGATCGTGTGCTCGACGTGGGCCGACCGGCGCCCGTCGTCCGTCGTCACCGTCCAGCCGTCGCCGCCGTGCCGGGTCGAGCGGGTGCGGGACGAGATGATCGGCTCGATGGTGATGACGAGCCCGTCGGTCAGCCGCGCACCCTCGCCGGCGACGCCGAAGTTGGGCACGCTGGGCGGCTCGTGGATGGCCCGGCCGATGCCGTGCCCGGCCAGCTCGCGCAGGACGCG
>Ga0075426_10003273_pt1 | contig 11570 bp, 8 predicted proteins | sample SoiMethybrSBSTD5_FD_75304 | JGI IMG/M metagenome (GOLD analysis project Ga0075426, IMG submission 75304) | Bulk soil microbial communities from a Populus tree surrounding site in Tennessee, USA - Soil MetaG P. TD hybrid SBSTD5 | ecosystem: Environmental > Terrestrial > Soil > Tree plantation...
CAAAAACCACTCTTGTGCGTGAGGTCGTCCATCGTTGCCTTTATTGTATAAAGACCCGCTTCCCTAACCGATCCCTTTTCCACCAACTGGCCAGACGGACTGCGCACCTCAGTGTTTACGTCACTCTTTCGACCAATCAACTCAACCGATAACGAAGGAGATTCACCGGATCGGTAACACGCAAACTCACTCCGCACCCGAAACTTCACCGCGCGTTGCGAAGCCTTTTCAACCAGCACTCTCACCGCATTCGCGGTGAGAGGACCATTGAAATTCGCAAACACCCATCGGCCCCCGGCAAACTCAGCCTGCCAACGATCGACCTGAACAACCGGCGCCGCAACCCTTCTGCCCTCACGACTCAACCCAAATACGAGCGACTCAACGCCACCTTCGTGTGGTCCATCACTCCCCGCTTCATCAGGTTGGTTATTCGTCGAACTCAAACGCACATACAACTCAAAAATCTGCTGCGCCTGAAACGACTCGGCTAACCCTTGCAGCTCGCTTTCGTACTTCACGATCTTCGCAACGTCGACAGGAAAGAAATGCGTGATGCCGAGTCGCTTGTGATACGAAGCCTGATACGGTTCAGCGCGCCAGTTGGAACCCGCACGCACCACCGGCCGCGACAACGGAACGCCACCAAGATTCAACCAGTTGCCGCCCGCGCGCAGGTACTCAAGCAACGTGCGCCAGGCGCGTTTCGAGAACGCGGATCCATACGGATTGATGAAGAGATCGAAGTCACGCGCGTTGAGCCGCCCGATCAAATCTCTTTCGGAAAGATACGTAACTGGAAAGGTCGCAAGCGCATCGGGCGGTAAATTTGCGGCTTGGATCTGCGGAAATCCTTCCTCTCGAAACACAGCGATGCGTTTCGTTTGCGCCCAGGCGCTACGCGGCAACGCACCGATCACAGCCGCTCCACCCAAACTTTGCAGAAACTTTCGTCGTGGAAGTTTTTTGGCCACGGATAAGTGCGGAGCATATTACACTAGCTCGCGAGCGGACATGTCGATCGCAACCGCCAGAAAACGCTTGCTGGAGTTTATTAGTCTCTCGTTGCTGCTCGGGTTGGCGGCCGCGATCGGTTCGCTCGTCTTCTTCGGCTGGCTCGCGGATGAAGTGCTCGAAGGAGAGACCCGCCATTTCGACGATGTCACGCGCGCCGCTGTTCACACGTTCGCCTCGCCGGCGCTAACCACCGCGATGCGCGGCATCTCTTTTCTCGGTTCGACACTCTTTCTTACCGCCGTGACGATCCTGGTTGTCGTGTGGTTCGCGCTGCGCAAGTGGGGACGCGAAGCGAAACTCTTCGCGATCACGATGATTGGCGCGTCGCTTTTGAACACGACGCTGAAGGTCGCGTTCAAACGTCCGCGGCCGGTGCCGTTCTTCAATCTCACGCCGCCGGAAACGTATAGCTTTCCGAGTGGTCACTCGCTCGCGAGTTGTTGTTTCTTCGCCGGACTCGCGGCGATCCTTTCCGGTCGCATAAAGAGCAGACGCGCGCGCACGATCTTCTGGATCGCCGCTTCAATCATGTTTCTCTTGATTGGCCTGTCGCGAATCTATCTCGGCGTTCACTACACGACCGACGTCATCGCAGGTTTTGCCGCAGCGTTGATTTGGATTCTGGTGGTGAGGTTTGTGGAGCTTCAACTCGCACGCAGAAGGCGACGCAAGACCAGCTCACAGTTTCAACCGCATCTCAACTGAGAAACCGCCATCGCTCAAATTCGCAGCTTGCACGGAGCCGCCGTGCATCCGCACCGCACGTTCGGTAATCGCCAGGCCAAGGCCAGTGCCGCCGCCGCTCTGACGGTCGCGCGCATCTTCGGCGCGATAAAACGGGTGAAAGATCTTTTCGAGCGAGTCCTCGGGAACACCCTTACCGCGATCGCGAACACTGATCACCGCATAGTGATCGACATATCCATTCTGTTTTCGTAGCGCGACTTCCACTGCTGTACCCTCAGGCGTAAAGCGAACCGCGTTGCGTACGACGTTCTCAATCGCACTGCGCAACAGTTCCTCGATGCCATCGATTGAGCACGACTCACTCTTAATAATGCGCACCGATCGCTTCAGGCTACGCGCCTCAAAATTTGCGTCTTCGACGACATCGTGGACCAACGCAGCGAGATTGACTTCGGTTCGTTTGCGGCTGCCGGTGCCGCTTTCAAGCCGCGTCAGTTCCAGCAGTTGGCTGATCATCTCGTTCAGACTGTCTGACTCGCGTTCGATCCGATCCAGCGCGCCGTTTGCTTCGTTGCCGGAACGCTGCCGCGCCAAACCAAGCGCCACTCCGAGACGCGCGAGCGGCGAGCGCAGCTCGTGCGAAATATCGCCGAGCAAACGTTGCTGCGCTTTGACCATCGATTCCAACCGCCCGGCCATCACGTTGAAATCGCGCCCGAGCTGTCCGACTTCATCACGGCGTTTCGTCAACCTGTTGGCGACGCGCGCGCCGAGATTTCCTCCGGCCAACTCGTTCGTAGTCGTACGCAGTTTCAATAGCGGCGTCGTCAGGTAACGCGACAACCAAAAACAGAAGATGCCGCCGATCACCAGCACGACGAGCAGACGCAGGGCTTGAGTTTGCAGGCCAAGCTGAAACGGCGGACGCGGAATATGGGCCACGTACGTGTAACGTTGACCCTTGCCGCTTACGACCGGGCGCGCCACCAGCGTGTCGCGACCCTCAACATTGAATTCAATCTCGCGGCTATCCGCAGCGCGCGCGATCAATTCGCTTGCGCCCGGCGGAACGATTCGTCCGGAAAGTTCTTTGCCGTTCTCATCGAAGAACGTCGCAGTCACACCCGACGACTTTTCCGTCGCTTGCAGTGCCGCCGTCAAAGCCGCGGCGCCCGATTGTTCGTAAATCTCGGCGGCCTTTTGCGCGTTTGGGCCAACTTGCGCGAGGTCGCGCCACGAGCGCCGGATCGGCGTCGGCCGCGTGAGCGCAAAGATCGCAAAGGTCGCGACGTTGATGATGATCATCGCGAGCCAAAACCAGATGAAAATCTTCAGATACAAACTGCGAAACGGAAACTTCATTCTGGCTTCTCTGTGGTTGCGCCGTAGATGTAACCCACGCCCCGAATAGTCTTGATCCTTTCGAGGCCGTTCAGTTGATGGCCCAACTTCTTGCGCAGGTTACTCACGTGCATGTCGATGCTGCGATCGAACGGCGACAGTTCGCGTCCAAGCACTTCCTTAACGAGTTCTTCCCGCTTGACGATCTGGCCGGCGTTGCGCAGCAGTATTTCCAGTAGATCGTATTCAACCCCTGTGAGTTCGATTAGTTCTCCCGAGCGGCGGACGTTGCGCGTGTTTGAATCCATTTCGATGTCGCCGACTTTGATCGTTTCGCGCGTTGCGGTGGCGGATTCCACGGGCTGCGCGCGGCGCAGTACGGCGCGGATGCGAGCGACAAGCTCGCGCGGATTGAACGGTTTTGGGAGGTAATCGTCCGCGCCGATCTCGAGCCCGACGATGCGGTCGACATCATCACCGCGTGCCGTAAGCATCAACACGGGAATGCGCGAACGCGCTCTAATTCGTCGCAGTACGTCGAAACCGTTCGTACCCGGCAGCATCACATCTAAAACTACGAGGTCGTGCTCGTTTGACAGAGCTCGATCGATGCCGCGCTCGCCGTTGTGAATAGCTTCAACCGTGTAACCTTCGGGTTGAAGATACTCGCCCACCAGCTCGCACAGTCCGACGTCGTCGTCGATAACCAGCACGTGTTCCATGGGTCGTTCGGCCAAATTGAAAGACATATACACACCTGAGGGCAAGTCGCTAAGCATTGCCGATTGCCAATTGCCGATTGTCGATTTGCCGGAGCGGGTGATCGCCTTTCAATCGACACTTGGCAATGGACAATTGGCAATGGCTCGAATCCTACACGAGGCGTTGATTTTCGTGCGTAAAGAAGTGTCAACCGCGCGGTTCGCAGAACTGACAAAACTTTACATTCCGTTGACAGACTCTTTACGACCGTTTTGAGTACAATCCGCCCTCGGCTTCGGCGTAACGCACTCAATCCGCGTCAACTAGCTGATCGAAGGAGCTTCTGAATGAAGAGAATAGTAACCGTCATGGTCCTGGGCCTGCTGATGTTCGCTGCGGCGGGAATCGCCTTGTCGCAGGAACGGCCGGGATCGTTACGGGGCCAGGTGCTGGATGAGTTGGGGGGCGCGATTGTTGGCGCAACTGTGACCGCGATCGATGCGAAGGGCACGGAGAAAACAGTCGTTACGAACAATAACGGCGTTTATACGATCAACGGGCTCGCACCGGGCAAGTACACGCTGCGGGTCGTGAACCCGGGTTTTGCGATCTATGAAAATACGGAAGTCGAAATCGCTTCGGCCAAGGCCCAGCAACTCGACGTCATTCTGAAAGTTGCAATCGAAGAGCAGAAAGTAACGGTCGCCGCCGACAATCGCGAGCTCAACACCGAACCGGAGAACAACGCCGGCGCCATTGTGTTGAAGGGTGAAGATCTCGACGCATTGCCAGACGATCCGGACGATCTCGCGGCCGCGTTGCAAGCGTTAGCTGGTCCATCGGCTGGCCCAAACGGCGGCCAGATCTTCGTCGACGGCTTTACCGGCGGCCGTTTGCCGCCGCGCGCTTCGATTCGCGAGATTCGCATCAACTCGAATCCCTTCTCAGCCGAATACGATCGCCTCGGCTTTGGCCGCATCGAGATCCTGACGAAACCGGGAACCGATCGTTTTCGCGGCCAGGCGTCTTTCAATTTCAACGACGATGCACTCAACGCGCGCAATCCGTTTGCCGACAACCGTCCGGCAATTCAAACGCGCCAGTATGGCGGAAATTTTAGTGGCCCAATCAGCAAGCACAAAGCGTCGTTCTTCATCGATTTTGAGAAGCGTGATATCGACGACGCGGCGTTGATCGTCGCCACAATCCTTGATCCGAACAACAACATCACCAGTTTCAGGGACACATTTGCGACTCCGAGCCGCCGCACCACTTTCAGTCCCCGCATCGATTACCAGCTCAATGCGAACAACACGCTCGTCGGTCGTTATAACTACACGCAGTTCACACGCGTAACCGGCGTCGGCGGATTTTCGTTGGCGTCGCGCGCTTACGATAGCAAGCAGACCGACCAGAACATTCAATTAACGGAAACCTCCGTCATCAGCAAAACAATCGTGAACGAGACGCGTTTCCAGTTTGAGCACAGCAGGAACGTGCAAAATGCTGACAATTCAATTCCGACGATCGACGTACAGGACGCATTTACCGGCGGTGGATCGCAGGTCGGACAGTCGCACAGCACAAACGATGAAATCGAGCTAACCAACAACACTTCGTTCGCGATGAGCCATCACTCGCTTAAGGTGGGCGGCCGCTTCCGCTGGGTCAAGGATGCGCAGTTTTCGCCGCAAAATTTCGGCGGCACATTCACGTTCTTCGGTGGCGGCGCCATCACCAGCATCGAGCGCTATCGCCGCACCCTCCTGCTCCAGGAGCAGGGCGCGACGCCGCAGGAGATTCGCGCAGCCGGCGGCGGTGCGAGCCAGTTTCGTTTGTCTGCCGGAAATCCGGAGAGCGAAGTCAGCCAGTGGGACTTCGGCGGTTTCGTCCAGGACGATTGGAAAGTGCGTCCGAACCTGACGCTGAGTCTTGGCCTTCGTTACGAGAACCAGGACAACATCGACAGCAATTTTGACTTTGCGCCGCGTATTGGCTTCGCCTGGCAGCCCGGTGGTCCACAATCCAAGACGGTGCTGCGCGGAGGCTACGGCATTTTCTACGATCGCGTCAGCGAGAACCTCACGATGACCGCGCTGCGGTTGAACGGCATCAACCAACAACAGTTCACGGTGCTGAATCCCGATTTCTTTCCAAACATTCCTACAGTGGACCAGTTGCTCGCGTTTTCCGTTCCGGGAACGGTCTATCGACTCCAGGATGGAATCCGGCCGTCTTACACGATGCAGTCAGTGGCGAGCGTTGAGCGCCAACTGCCGCACAATTTCACGGTCGCCGCGAGCTACATCAACGTCCGCACGTTGCACGTATTGCGCACCCGGCCATTGAACGCGCCGTTGCCGGGCACGTTTATTCCGAACGATCCGAACAGCGGTGTTCATCCGTTGAATTGCGCGGACTTCATTCCGCCCGACGTCAATCCGTCGCCGACCTGTAACGTTTTCGAGTACGAGTCGAGCGGTCGTTACAACCAGAACCAATTCATCGTTAATTTCAACAGTCGTCTGCATCGCAACGCGTCGATAAATGCTTACTACGTTCTGGGATTTGCGAACAGCGACTCTGACGGCATCGGCAGTTTCCCGGCGAACCCGTATGACTTGACCACTGAGTACGGTCGCGCATCCGGCGACATCCGGCACCGGTTCGTGATGTCAGGAACGTTCCGTTTGCCGTGGGAGATTTCGGTCAACCCGTTGATCTTCATCCAGTCGGGCCGCCCGTTCAACATTACGCTCGGCCGCGACATCAATGGCGACACGCTCAACACCGAACGTCCCGCGTTGGCGCCGGCCGGTGCGGATTGCGCCGACCCGATTATTCGGTGTACTCCGTTTGGCAACTTCAAACTCATTCTTGCACCGGGCGACGTGATGATTCCGCGCAACTTCTCTGAAGGACCGGGATCGACGACGGTGAACGTGCGCGTCAGCAAGACGTGGAGCTTTGGATCAGAAGGTCGCGGCGCGAACGCGGGCCAGCAGAATCAGCAGGACCAGCAACGTCAGCGCGGGATTATGGGTGGCGGCATGGCCGGCCGTGGTCCGGGAGGCGGTGGTGCTGGTGGCCGCGGCGGCTTTGGTGGCCCGGGTGGCGGCGGTGGCGGTTTCGGCGGTGGTGGCGCTGGAACTGGCCGTTACAACCTGACGTTCTCGTTGAACTTCCAGAACCTGTTGAACCACCCGAACTTCGGTCCGCCGGTGGGTAATCTGGGTTCGGCTCTGTTTGGTCAGTCGATAGCAACCGCGGGTTTCTTTGGTGGGTTTGGCGGCGGTGGGAATCCCGCTTACAACCGCCGCATCGACGCGCAGATCCGGTTCACTTTCTGAGAAATAACTCCGATCGGACCGATTATGGGTTGGTGCCGTCGATTGACAGCCGCATCTCGCCAACAAACTGATCGGAGTTCTTGATGCTCGAGAGGACGATCTCGATCGCCTTGTCGGGGAACCCTGACTCGAGTGTGAAGGTGTAGCCCGTAAAGACGTCGCCGGTATCGTCGGCTCCCCAAAAAAGAAATGTCGTATCGTTCAACTGCGCGATCTTGCGGAGCAGTTGTCCGGTATTTCGCGCCTTGTCGATGTTGATGTACGCGCCTTTGTAGTGCGGGAAGATCCGGAACCCGATCGTTTCCTTCGTCGTCACGCTGATCACGATTTCAAGCGAATCGGCATTCTTCAGTCCATCGCGTAGCACGCCGGTGAACACATACGGTGATTTCGAACTGGGTTTGAAAGCGATGCCCATGTCGGGGCCGACGCGCGTCAGCAACGCGCTCATACGTTCGCGCGTCTTCTCGCGCCCGGGATCTGCCTCTTGAGAAAAGGCTGTTGAAGCGGTCGCTAGAATTGCCAGGCAAATCAATAAACCAACTGTACGGGGGATCTTCATCTCAAGTCTCCTTTTTCAAAAAAACCTGTCTCACCTTTAGCGTTAAGAACGTTGCGATGTCAATACTTTTGATTCGTTGTATGCTTGGCGTGTGTTTGTGCAACGGTGCATTAATGAGGAGTGTGGCAACGAGTTTGATCTCGACGAGCGACTGTACGTTTGTTCGCGTTGCGGCGACTTGCTCGATATCGAACGAGTCGGGACTGATAATCGCAACGTAGAGTCGTTGCGGGCGTTATGGCGCGAACGATTGACGTCGAATGAGGCGCGCGATCGCAGCGGCGTTTGGCGTTTCCGCGAATTTCTTCCGTTTACTGAAAATGTCGACGTCGTTTCACTCGGCGAAGGCAACACGCCGCTTTACGACGCGCCACGTTCGGCTGATTACTGCGACGTCCCTTCATTAAAACTCAAACATCAGGGCAATAATCCCACCGGGTCTTTCAAAGACACAGGCATGACTGTCGCCGTGACGCAGGCGCGCCGGCTGGGCATGCGTCTCGTCGCTTGTGCGAGCACCGGAAACACGGCGGCAAGTTTGGCTGCTTATGCTGCACGTGCACGGATGGCTTGTGCGATCCTCGTGCCGGACGGTCAGGTGAGCGAAGCGAAACTCGCGCAGGCACTCGATTACGGCGCGAAGGTTCTGGAGATCGAAGGAAACTTTGACACGTGCATGCGAGTGATCCAGGAACTCGCCGAACAGAGTTCGCTCTATCTCGTTAATTCGATCAATCCGTTTCGCATCGAGGGACAAAAGACAGTGGCGTTCGAACTTGCCGAACAGCTTGAGTGGCAAGTGCCGGATCATCTCGTCGTGCCTGGTGGAAATTTGGGCAATAGTTCTGCGTTCGGGAAGGGTTTTCGGGAGTTGTTTGGCCACGGACTAACACAGAAACAGCCACGGATAAGTGTGATTCAGGCGGAAGGTGCGGCGCCGTTTGCGCGGTTCGTTACGGCGCAGGAGACGACGGAGGGGCGGGCTGACTTCGTTGATGAGAAGCATCCGCAGACGCTGGCTTCAGCGATCAAGATCGGCGCACCGGTTTCGTGGAAAAAAGCGTGGCGCGCAGTTCGTGAGACGGACGGTTATGTGATCACCGTCAGCGAGCAGGAGATCGCCGATGCAAAGGCGATGATTGGCCGCGACGGTATCGGTTGCGAGCCAGCATCGGCTACGACTATTGCCGGTATTCGTAAGCTTGTTGCCGATGGCCTGATCAAGAAAGACGAGACTGTCGTGGCGGTGCTCACCGGCCACTTGTTGAAGGACACTGACTACGTGATCAAGTATCACAGTCAGACGTTGACTGCCCCCGCAGACGGCGACGAAGCGCACATTCGCGGCACCTTCGCAAACTCGATCATGAGGGTGGCCGCGAGACCATGCGCGATCGAATCAGCATTGAAGGACCTCTCCTGATTAGCGACCGTCGCTCGAGGTCGGTCGTCTAAGTGTCATGAGGTCAGTACCACCACGCGGTAGCGGGTGGGTCAGTGTTCAGGCACAACTGATATGTCAGAAATACGCGTCCCGGCTTCAACTTCGAACCTCGGCCCGGGCTTCGATTGCTTCGGTCTCGCATTGAAGTTGTATCTCACTGTGCGCGCGACCGTCGTTCCTGATGCCGGCGAGCCGTGCAGCGTCACGACCACCGGCGCGAAAGAGAACGAAGCCTTGCCGCGCAATGCCGCGAACCTTATTTGCCGCGCGATGATGTTCGCCGCACGTCGCGAAGGCGTGTCGCTGCCCCCCGTGGAGCTTGCGGTACACAACGAGATTCCGCTGGCGAGTGGACTCGGCAGCAGCGCCGCCGCGATCGTCGCGGGTATCAAGTTATCGTCGCTCCTCACCGATCACGAACTGGCGGATCAGACGATCCAAAACTACGCGACCGAGTTTGAAGGCCATCCGGATAACGTCACCGCGTCGCTCTACGGTGGCTTCACGATCAGCAGTATCAGGCCCGATCGGACCGTTGTCTCAGCGAGGTTCGATTGGCCCGCGCACATTCGCGTGGTCGTCGTCTCGCCCCACACGCAGTTGCCGACGCACGTCGCGCGTGCGGCGTTGGCGCGCACTGTGAATCGTGCCAGCGCCGTCCACAACCTGCAAAGAACGGCGCTCTTCACCGCCGCGATCGCTCAGCAACGTTACGACCTGCTCAACGATGCGATGAAGGACCAACTACACCAACCGCAACGCGAATCGCTGGTGCCGGGTCTCGCTGAAGCACTGGCGTTGCCCGCGATGCCGGGTCTGTTGGGCGTCGTGCTGAGCGGCGCGGGCCCCAGCATTCTCGCCTTAGCCACGGACAACACGGATGAAATCGGCGAGAAGCTCACGAGCTGTTTCCGTGCGCACAAGATTCATTCGACAGTGAGGACGCTGGAAGTGGATAACGAAGGCTGTCGCTTACTTCAATAATTTCACCAAGCGAAAAACCGGATAGCTCGCGGCCAGCAGTAACAACGCATACAGACTATTTTCCCGATCGGCGTAGATCGCTCCTGCAAGAAAAAGGACGGAGCCGATTAGCGCCAGGCCGGGCGTGAAGGGATAACCCCACGCGCGATACGGACGCGGCTTTTCAGGCTCGCGGTAGCGCAGCACAAACAGCGAAATGAACGAGAGGACGTAATTAGCGACGAAGAAAAACGCGCAGACCGTAATGACCTTTTCAAACGTCTTGCCGAACACGATGAAAAGCACTGCGATCGTCGCACTCAGAAAAAGCGAAACGGTAGGCGTGCCGCCGACGTTGACGACGGCCGCTCGTTCGCTGAACAGTCCGTCGCGGCTCATCGCGTAGATCACGCGTGTGGCCATCAGGTGAAGTGCGTTGATGCCGCTCAGCATTGAGACAATCGTAAGCACGCGAAAAATCGTGTCGCCGTAGCTGCCGAAGATCACGTTCGCCGCTTCGCCCGCCGCAAACTCTTTTCCTGCGATACTGCTGATCGGCAACACGTAAAGCAGCGCTACGTTCACGAGCAGATATATCGCCATGATTGTGAACACGCCGCCAAAAAGCGCGCGCGGAACGTCGCGTCCGGGCCGGTCCACTTCTTCCGAGAAATAGATGACGCCGCTCCAGCCGTCGTAGGTGTAGATGGCAGCTTGAAGTGAGACCACGATCGCGGTCATTGTGATCCCCGAAGTTGAATAGGTTTGCGAACTGGTAAGCGCGCCGCCACCGCCGAGTGCAAAGGCGGCGGCGATCAAAACGAAAAACGCGAGCGCTTTTAATAAGCTGGTGACGTTTTGAATCGTGCTGCCCCAGATGATGCCGCGCCATTGCAGCACCGCGAAAACGATCGCGACGGCGGCCGCGACCGCCGGACCTTTACCGTTCAGCGCAGGAACCAACGCGCCCGAAAAAGTGCCGACAACGAGTGCCACCGCGGCAGTCGAACCACACGTTGAAATCCAGTCGCTCCAGCCGACGATGAAGCCCGCGTACTCGCCCAGCGCATAACGCGAGAAGACATATTGCCCGCCCGAACGCGGAATCATCGTGCCGAGTTCGGCGAGTGAAATTGCGCCGAGCAACGCGTAGACGCCTCCCAATACCCAGATCGAGAGAAAGATCCACGGATGCGGGAGTTGTTCGGCGATTTGTCCGGGCGCGCGAAAGATCCCCGCGCCGATGGTGTTGCCGATAATCACCGCCAACCCAAACCCAACCCCGAGCACGCGCAACAGGTGTCCTCGAGACTTAGTCACTGGCGTCGAAGATGTTTGCGTGGTTTCCAAAGGTCGACCTCCGGGCTTGGCTGCCTGAAATTAGAAATCACCGTGTAACACAGTCAGTACCACCACGCGGTAGCGGGTGGGTGAGTGAATCGCCCGCGAACTTCTAAGCTAATGCGTTGACCCACCCGCTACCGCGTGGTGGTACTGACCTCTT
>Ga0075426_10003275_pt1 | contig 11567 bp, 10 predicted proteins | sample SoiMethybrSBSTD5_FD_75304 | JGI IMG/M metagenome (GOLD analysis project Ga0075426, IMG submission 75304) | Bulk soil microbial communities from a Populus tree surrounding site in Tennessee, USA - Soil MetaG P. TD hybrid SBSTD5 | ecosystem: Environmental > Terrestrial > Soil > Tree plantation...
ACCGGCTACGGCGGCGGCCTGGAGATGAAGCGCACCCTCCTCGAGCTGGAAGGCGTGCTGCCGCGGTCCCTGCCGGAACTCTCCACCTGAGGGCTGCCCTTTGGGTGGGAGAGACCAAGAGGGGAAGGAGGGCCCGGCTCATCGCTTCGGCGGCGACTGGACGGCCACCAAGCTGGAAATCCTGAAGGGATACCTCGGGGCTTACACAATCGCGCTCAAGGATCAGCCGTTCAAGACGGCCTACATCGATGCATTCGCCGGTACCGGCTATCGTACGTTGAAGCAGACCGATGCGACGCCGAACCTCCTGTTCCCGGATCTCGCGGAGGAAGCGCCGCAAGCGCTGCTCGAAGGATCGGCGCGCTTGGCCCTCAAGGTCGAGCCACGATTCGACCGCTACATCTTCGTCGAAAAGAGCAGTGAACGATGTAAGCAACTGGATGACCTGCGGAAGGAGTTCCCTCACTTGGCGAGCGCGATTCGGATCGAGAATGGCGAGGCGAACCAGGTGATTCAGGTCCTTTGCAAGAAGGACTGGCAACGACAGCCCGGCCGTCGCGCGGTTCTCTTTCTCGATCCCTATGGAATGGAGGTGGAGTGGACGACGATCGAGAGCGTGGCGAAGACAGAGGCAATCGACCTGTGGCTTCTATTTCCCCTTGGCATTGGCCCGAACCGCCTGCTTCCCCGTTCCGGGGAGGTTCCGGCGGGCTGGCGTCATCGCCTCAACCTATTCCTGGGCACGGAGGACTGGTATGAGGCCTTCTATCAGGTGGAGACTGCGCCGAATCTCTTTGGCGAGGCGGAGACGACGGTGGTCAAGAGAGGGGTGGAGGTCATCGGGAAGTATCTGGTAGATCGCCTGAGGGTGGTCTTCCCAGGGGTCGCTCCCAGGCCGAGGATCCTCATGAACTCCACGAACTGCCCTCTCTACCTGTTCTGTTTTGCCATCGGGAGCCGGAATCCGCGCGCGCAGCAGATCGCGCTCCGCATTGCGAACCACCTCCTCGAAAGGATTGATTGAGCCATGGGCCTGAAGTCGGCGATCGAGTGGACGGAGGCGACTTGGAACCCGGTCACTGGTTGCACCAAGGTGAGCCAGGGCTGCAAGTTTTGCTACGCCGAACGCATGGCGGAGCGCCTGCAGGCCATGGGGCAGCCCAACTACCGCAACGGCTTCCGCTTGACCCTCCAGCCCCAGATGCTCGAGCTGCCGTTACGCTGGAAACGCGCGCAGACGATCTTCGTCAACTCGATGAGCGACCTGTTCCATGCCGACGTGCCGCTGCCGTACATTCAGCGCGTGTTCGACGTGATGCGCCGCGCGGACTGGCATCGCTTCCAGGCGCTGACGAAAAGGGCGGACCGGCTGGCCGAGCTCTCGCCTCACATCGACTGGCCGGCGAACGTCTGGATGGGTGTGAGCGTCGAAGATGCCGACCAATTGGGTCGCATCGATCTGCTGCGGAGCACTCGGGCGCGAGTGAAATTCCTCTCGCTGGAGCCCCTGCTGGGCCCTCTGACAGGTCTTGACGTACGAGGGATCGATTGGGCGATTGTCGGCGGCGAATCCGGTCCACAGGCTCGCCCGGTCGAAGAGGCGTGGATTCTCGAGATCCAGGAGCGGTGCCGACAAGCCGGGACGGCCTTTTTCTTCAAGCAGTGGGGAGGTCGGCAGAAGAAGAAGGCAGGCCGTCTGCTTCAAGGCCGTACCTGGGACGAGATGCCCGACCTGGAGCGGCGTCAGCCCCCTTTAGTGTCCCGTCCGTCATCCAGGGTCGGATGAACGCTCGTGCCGTTGCCGCCCTCGTACCAGTGGGGGAGCGGCTCGTTTTCTCCGTGTGGTCCCTCCCCACCTCGGTGCCTCCATTCCCCATCTCGGTGCGGCGTTCCGGGCGAGCGTGGGAGCGGCGGCGCCGCTGGGGAGCGCTTCGCCACGGCTGGTTGCTGCGTCGAAACGGGCTGGGAGCCTGTTCCACCTGTTTGGGGGGAGATACAATCTGTCGGTGCGGGCTTGGAGCGACGCGGCGCGGAGGCTGAGAGATGGAGCGCGGAGGTCGAGGCTGGGAGCGCAGCGGCTGAGACTCGGTATCTCAGTGGCTGAGATATGGAGCGCAGGCTCCGAGGCTCGTGTCTCAACGGCTGAGACATGGAGCGCAGCCGCTGAGGCCCCAACTCTCAGGCGTTGAGGCTCGGAGCGCAACCGCTGAGCATCCGAGCGCGAGCGCTGCGGCTCGGAGCCTCAGGGGCTGAGACTCGCAGCGCAGTCGCTGAGGCTCCATGTCTCAGCGACTCCGCCGTCTCGCAGCAACGACTGCGGGGACGGCACCTGAGGCTCTGACCGTTGCCGACCCGAGGGTCATCATACAGCACTCGACTCCCCTCTCTAGCTTCCCGCCCGCGGATGTAGGGTAAGATCAACGGCTCGTGACGCCATGGAACTCGACAGCCTCCTGAAGCTGATGACCGACAAGGGGGCTTCGGATCTGCATCTGAAGCCGACCCGGCCGCCGCTGCTGCGCATCAGCGGGCGGTTGATGCCGCTCGAAGCCGAGCCGCTCAAGATGGACCAGCTCGTCGCGATGCTGCACGGCATCCTCACGCCGCGCCAGAAGGCGAAGCTCGAGGAGCGGATGTCCGTGGATCTGGGCTACGGCGTGCGCGGCCTCGCCCGCTTCCGCTGCAACATCTATCTCCAGCGCGGCAACATCGCGGCCTGCTTCCGGCGCATCCCGTATCAGATCAAGAGCCTCGAGGACCTCGACCTGCCCAAGGTGCTCCTCGAGTTCTGCGACCTGCCCATGGGCCTGGTGCTCATCACCGGCGCCACCGGCAGCGGCAAGTCGACGACGCTCGCAGCGCTCATCCGCTACATCTCCAGCCGCCGGCCGGTGCACGTGATCACCATCGAGGATCCGATGGAATTCCTGTTCATGGACGACGTCGCCTCGATTTCGCAACGCGAAGTGGGAACCGACACGGGCGGCTTCTCCGAGGCGCTACGCAATGCCATGCGCCAGGACCCCGACGTCATCATGGTGGGCGAGATGCGCGATCCGGAGACCGTGTCGACGGTGATCACGGCGGCGGAGACCGGCCATCTGGTCTTCTCGACGCTGCACACGAACAGCGCCACGCAGACGGTCGACCGCATCCTCGACACGTTCCCGCCCGACCAGCAGACGCAGGTGAAGGCGCAGCTCGGCCAGGTGCTCAAGGGCGTGGTGGCGATGAAGCTCGTCGAACGGGAGGACGGCTCGGGCCTGGTGGCGGCCCTGGAGATCATGCGCGCCTCGCCGAAGATCTCCAAGATGATCGAGAAGGGCGAGACTCCCCAGCTCCTGGAGGAGGTCGAGTCCTCGGTCGGCTACTACCGCATGCAGTCGATGAACCAGTCGCTGTTGTCGCTCCTGGTCCACGGCACGATCACCTACGCCGAGGCGATGCGGCAGAGCCCGGATCCGGATGACCTCTCCTTGAAGCTCCGGCGCATGTTCCCCCTGATCGAGTCACAAGGAGGCGAGATGTCCACGTCCGACTTCTCCGAGATCACCGAGCTGCAGCAGTTCAAGAAGCTGTACGAGGAGCAGGAGGAAAAGCAGAAGCTCCTCATGGCGGAGAAGGACGAGCAGATCAACGGCCTGCACGCCGCCATCCACGCCCGTGACCAGCAGATGGAGGAGCTGGGCGCGCGCATCCAGGAGCTGGCCCAGGACCGCGAGAAGCTGCGCGGCGACTACGCCCGCCTGCGCCAGGAAGCCCAGGAGAAGATCGACAAGCTCATGGAGCGCATCAAGGAGCTGAACCAGCGCCTGATGAGCGGCGGCGGCGGCGAGACGGAGAAGGGGAAGACGGGGATGTTCCGGTAGGACCCTCTGCCCGCACCACCGCCATCGCCTCCTCCCGCGTCCGCACCGCCCCGTCCACCTGCGCGCTGCGCACCGCGTCCAGCACGCGGCCGACCTCGCGTCCGGGGGGGATTCCCAGGAGCTCCTGCACGTCGCCGCCGGTGAGCAGGCGGGGCGGATCGAAGAGGACGTCGCCTTCTTTGCTGGCGAGGTCTGCCAGGCGCCGCACCGCCTCCCGCCATCCATCGAGATCCCCTCCGTGGGCGGCGATCCGCGCTCCATGGGCGCAGGCCGCAGTGGGCCACAGGGGACCGGCGCGGTGCAGCCAGCGCCGGCTGGCCGGCGGCTCGACGGGCGGCTCCGGCAGACCCAAGAGCAGGGCCAGGTCGGAAGCGGTCTGGCGGGTCAGGTAGCCGGCGTCGCGGAAGCGTTCCAGATGGGTGCGCGGCGTCGTCGCTCCGGCGGACGGCAGATTCGTGAACAGGGCGGCGAGACGGGCGAGAGAGGCGTCCACGGCCTCGGCGGCTGCGGCGTCAACCTGGCGCAGATCGCGGATGCGTGCCGATAGCGCCTCCAGCTCGGAGAGGGCGGTCCCTGTCTTCCCCGGCTCGCCGGGCCGGCCGAGCCAGAGACCGGGGTAGAGGTCGAGCGCGATGAGCAGGGCAAGGCCCCGGTGGGCCTCGGAATCGGCGAAGAGGTGGGTCAGCTCGTCGCGAACCCGCTCGGCCGCGACCTCCGGCAGGAGAGGCGACGCCTGGCGGGCGAGGGCCACGGTGGCAGGATCGGCGGCGAAGCCGGGCAGACGAAGGAGGAGACGCGGCAGGCGGAGCACGCGCAGCGGATCGCCAGAGAAGCTCGCCGGGGTGGTGGCGCGCAGGATCCGCCGGCGCAGGTCGTCCAGGCCTCCGAAGGGGTCGGTCACCGCGCCGGTCCGTGCGTCCACGGCGAACGAGTTCACGGTGAAGTCGCGGCGCGCCAGGTCGTCGGCGAACGACATGCCGGCGCGGTCCCAGAGGTCCACCTCGACGTCCGCAGCCACTAAGCGGAAGGCGGCGAAATCCTTGCCGCCGAGTGCGACCAGCCGCGCCGGCAGGCTCGCCGCCAGCCGTTCGGCGACCTCCCTGCCGCGGGCGGGCACCACCGCGTCGACGTCGTGCACCGGCAGGCCGAGGGCGCGGTCGCGGAGGACGCCGCCCACCAGGTGGCACTCCACATCCTCCTCGTCGCAGGCCGCGATCAGCGCCCGCACGGCAGGATGGTGGAGGAGAAGGCGAAAGGCCCGCTCGATCATCCGGCCATTCTACGCGGACCCGCGCTATGCTTTGAGAATATGCACCGCCGCGCGCCTCTTGCCGTGCTTCTCGTGGGCGTTCTCTCCTCGCCCGCTTTTCCGGCTCCGCAACCTCCCGCCTCGGAGCCCACCGGCTTTGAGGAGGAGATCACCGTCGCCCTCTCCACCCTGACGGTGCGGGTGGTGGACGGTCTGGGCAACCCGGTGACCGGGCTCGGGCCGACGGACTTTCGCGTCCGCATCGGCGGCCGGGAGGTTCCGGTGGCGGCGGTCGACTGGTCCTCTTCCGAGGAGGGGAAGAGCGTCCCTGTGCCTTTCCTCCCCGCACCAGGCCCACGTGAGCCGGAGACGGCGCGCCCACCGGGCCAGCTCGTCGTGTTCTTCGTCCAGGCCGACCTGAATCCGACGCGGATCAGCGGCCAGCTCCGGCTGCGGCCGTATACCCGCGAGCTGCTCGACCGTCTGCATCCGGCCGACCTGGCGGCCGTGGTCTCCTTCGATTCGCACCTGAAGCTGTGGCAGGACTTCACCCGTGACCGCGACGCGGTGTACACGGCTCTCGATCGGGCCATGATCTGGACCGAGGAAGCAGAAGAGCCGGGGGAGGCCGGCATCGCCCGCGCCGAGGCTGAAATCTCGCTGGCGCGCGGCTTCAACGCCGCGGACGCGCGGCGGGCGGCGTCGCCCGAGCGCGCTCTGGAGGTCACCGCCCGCGCCCTGGTGCCCCTGTCCGGCGAGAAGTCCGTGGTCTATCTCGGCTGGGGGCTCGGCCGCTTCACCTCCGCCGGGGTGCAGATGACGCCGGCCTACGCTCCGGCGGTGCGCGCCCTCTCCACTGCGCATGCGTCGGTCTTCGTGCTCGACGTCACCAGCGCCGACTTCCACTCCCTGGAGATCGGCCTGCAGGCGGTCGCCGCGGCCACCGGCGGCACGTACGCCAAGACGAACGTCCTGCCCGGACTGGCCACCGCCGCGCTCACCCGCACCCTGTCCGGCTACTACGTCCTCACCCTCGACCGCACCGAGGTCGCGGCGGCCAAGGGCGCGGTGCGCATCGACCTGCGCGACCGGCCGGGGACCGTCCTTGCCCGGCCGGTGACGGCGCGCTGAGCGCCCGCCTGGCCCGAATCCGCTGCAACGGATTGCCTTGCGGCCCCGTCGCGGCTAAACTTTCACTTGAAGACCATGGCGCTAACTCCCGAAGAAGTAAGGAAAATTGCTTCCCTGGCCAGACTCCGTTTCACTCCGGAGCAGGAGAGCGTCTTCGTCCACCAGCTCGGCCGCATCGTCGACTACATCGACCAGCTCCAGAGCTTCGCGGGGGAAGAGAGCGGCGCCGACGCTGCCGCGCCGGTGCGCGAAGCGGCGGACGTGGCGCGCCCTTGCCTGCCGCGCGATCTGTTCCTGGCCAATGCGCCGGCTGCGGCCCGCGGCGAGTTTCTCGTCGTCCCCGAGGTGAAGGGAGGCGGGGAGGATGGCTGAGATCTGGGAGCTGTCCGTCGAGGAGGTGGCCCGCCGGGTGCGGTCAGGTGACCTGTCCGCCGCGGAGGTGACGGAAGCCGCGCTGGCGCGAACGGCGCGCGTCGAGCCACTGATCGCGGCCTATCTGGAGATCTATGCGGACGCCGCGCGGTTGCGGGCGGCCGAGATCGACCGGCGGCTCGCGGCCGGCGAGGATCCGGGACTGCTCGCCGGGGTGCCGGTGGCGCTCAAGGACAACCTCAGCCTCGCCGGCTCGCCGCTCACCTGCGCTTCGAAGATCCTCTCCGGCTATGTGGCGCCCTATACCGCCACGGCGGTGGAGCGCGTGCTCGACGCCGGCGCGGTGATCCTCGGGCGGGCCAACATGGACGAATTCGCCATGGGCTCGTCGTGCGAGGGCTCGGCGTACCAGGTCACCCGCAATCCGTGGGACCTCGGCATGGTTCCCGGCGGCTCCTCCGGCGGGCCGGCGGCGGCGGTGGCGGCGGGGAGCGTGCCTCTCGCCTTCGGCTCCGACACCGGTGGCTCGATCCGCCAGCCGGCGGCGCTCTGCGGCGTCGTCGGGATCAAGCCGACCTGGGGCCGGGTGTCGCGCTACGGCCTCGTCGCCTTCGCCTCGTCCACCGACCAGGTCGGGCCGCTGGCGCGGAGCGTCCGCGACGCCGCCCTGGCTCTCTCGGTCATCGCCGGTCCGGACGCCAACGATGCCACCTGCTCAGAGCGGCCGGCGGAGGACTACCTGGCGCGCGTCGAGGAGGGGATCGGCGGGCTGAGAGTCGGGTTCATCCGGGAGATCGACGTCGCCGGCTTCGACGCGGCGAGCGCCCGCGACTGGCGCGCCGCCATCGACCACCTGGCGCGGGCGGGAGCCGAGATCGTGGAGGTGTCGGTGCCCAGCCTCGAGGCCGCAATCGCCGTCTACTACGTGATCGCCACCTGCGAGGCGAGCGCCAATCTGGCGCGTTTCGACGGCGTGCGCTACGGGCGGCGGGCGGCGGCGGACAACCTGGCCGACCTCTACGTCGACAGCCGCAGCGAGGGTTTCGGCGCCGAGGTCAAGCGGCGGATCATGCTCGGCACGTTCGCCCTCTCGTCGGGCTACTACGAGGCCTACTACGGGCGGGCGCGGAGCGTCCTGGGACGGATGCGCCGCGAGCTCGACACCGCCTTCGTCCAGGCCGACGTGGTGGTGACGCCCACTGCGCCGGGCGCGGCCTTCGGCATCGGCGAGAAGGTGGACGACCCGCTGGCGATGTATCTCTCGGACATCTTCACCACGCCGGCGAGCCTGGTGGGCCTGCCGGCCGTGGCGGTGCCCACTGGGGCCGACGACCGCGGTCTGCCGCTTTCGCTGCAGATCATGGGGCGGCCGTTCGCGGAGGCGACGGTGCTCCGCGCCGCATGGGCGCTGGAGCGGGTGGTGGCCTGGCGGTGCGCTCCGAGCTTCCGCGGCGCACGGGGAGCGGAGGCCGGCTGAGGCCGGTCCGGAAGCGATGCGGCGTCACGCGCTCGTCGCCTGTCTGTGCGCTCTGGCGTTGCACGTCTCCGGGACGGCTGCGGCCCCCGCGCCGCCCGCCAGCGCCGCGGCCGCCAACAACGCGGCGGCAATCACCGCGGTGCGCACCGTGCGCGCTTCGCTGGAGGACGGCGTGGTCGCCGCTCTCTCCGAGGACGGGATCTTCCTCGAAGCGGTGCCGAAGCGCGGCGAGGGTCTCCTCGCCTTCGCCCGCCGCCTGTGCGGCGACTCGCGCCTGGCGCCGCAGGTGATGGAGGCCAACGGCGGCGGCACGGGTCTCCAGGCGGGGATGCGCTACCGCCTGCCGTTCGACATCCTCTCCAACGACTGGCAGCTCCGCCTGGTGCGCGCGCTCTTCCCCGACGACAAGGGGGCGGCCGACGGCTGGCGCCACCAGGTGCGCGGCGTCGGACCCTTGCAGCGCGAGAGCCTGTGGCAGCTCTCCCTGTGGTTCACCGCCAAGGGTGAGAGCTTTCGCGCCATCCGCGAATACAACGACTTGAAGGACGACGACGTGGCCCGCGGCACCGCGGTGACCATTCCGTCCGAGCTCCTGCGGCCGGCGTTCCGCGCCTCCCTCCCCGTGGCCGAGACGCCGTTCCATCTCGACTACGGCAAGGACAAGGACGGCGAGTACGCGATCTACCGCCTGCGTCCGCACGAGGCCCTGTATTCGAGCGTCGTGGTGCGCTTCACCGGCCGCGTCTACGCCAACGACGTCAACTCCCTGGCCGCCGACATCGCCCGCCGCAGCGGCATCGCCGACGTCACCGACATCCCGATCGGCTTCCGGGTCAAGATCCCCTTCGACCTGTTGCAGCCCGAGTTCCTGCCCGAGGGGCACCCGCGCCGGGTGGAATACGAGGCGAGCCTGCGCGCCAGCGCCCAGTTCAGCAACCAGGTGAAGGCGCGCGGCCTGGCGGGGATCACGGTGATTCTCGACGCCGGACACGGCGGCATGGATTCGGGCGCCACCATGGCCGGCGTCTGGGAGAGCCTCTACGTCTACGACATCGTGCTGCGCATCAAGAGCCTGCTCGAGACGCGCACCGCCGCCAAGGTGCGGGTCACCACCCGCGACGGCGACGACTGGCGCATCCCCGACGTCGACGTGCTGCCGTTCTCGCGCCGCCACTCCGTCCTCACCAGCCCGCCGTACCCCATCGAGGACTCCAAGATCGGCGTCAACCTGCGCTGGTACCTGGCCAACAGCGTCTTTCGACGCGCGGTCCAGGAGGACGGGGACGCGCAGAAGGTGGTCTTCTTCTCCATCCACGCCGACTCCCTCCATCCCTCCCTGCGCGGCGCCATGGCCTACATCCCGGCCGCCAGCATGACGGGGGACGACTACGGCAAGAGCGGCCCCGTCTACACCCTCCGCAAGGAGGTGCAGGAGAATCCGCGGGTGAGCTTCCCCATGGAGGCGCGGGTGGAGAGCGAAGGCCTCTCCCGTGAGCTGGCGAAACAGGTCATCGCCGCGATCACCGGCCTCGGTCTTCCGGTCCATCCGTTCAGCCCGGTGCGCGACAAGATCATCCGCGACAAGCGCGTGTGGGTGCCGGCCGTTCTCCGCTACAATTCCGTCCCAGCCAAGATGCTGCTCGAAGTCTGCAACCTCAACAACGAGCAGGACCGCAAGCTGTTGCAGACGCGCGCCTACCGCCAGAAGGTCTCCGAGGCGGTCGTCCAGGGTCTCCTCGCCTATTACGGCAAGGACGCCGGGGGTGCCGGACAGCAGGTCGCCAAGTCGGCGAAGTAGATGTTCCGACCAGGCCGGAGGGTTGCGCGGAGCACTATGCTGGCCGCAGGCGGGAACTTTTGAGGGCGTGCACCCGTCTGTACAGAAAGGAAGGGTGTTTGGCACTGCGCCCTGGGAGGATTCCGGTGGGGGTAGCCACGGTTTCCGCTGCCGTCCAAGACGTCGACGTGGAGCTCGTCGCCCGGCACCGCTGTGGAGACGCGCAGGCGTTCGACCAGGTCTACTCGCGGTTCGTCGAGATGGTGTACAGCCTGGCGTGCCGCCTCTCCGGGAGCCGCGATGAGGCGTCCGATCTCACGCAGGAGGTGTTCCTGCGCGTCTATCGGCACCTCGGAAGCTTCGGGGGGCGGTCGTCCCTCAAGACCTGGGTCTTCCGCATCGCGATCAACCATTGCCGGGACCGTCTCTCCCGCTGGCGTCCGCTGACCCAGCCGATCGGCGACGACTTGGGGGAGGGGGAGGTGGCCTATCCCGATCCGGCGCGGGGTCCCGAAGAGCTCGCCGTGGCCGCCGACGAGGGACGCCGGGTCACCGCCGCGCTCGCCCGCCTGCCGCAGGCTTTCAAGGAGGCCGTTGCTCTGCGCGACATCGAAGGTCTGTCCTACGAAGAAATCGCCGACGTTCTGGGGGTCCGGATCGGCACGGTGCGCTCGCGGATCGCGCGCGGCCGGGATCAGCTCCGGGCTCTCTTGGAGACTTGACCATGAATCGTCATCTCAGCACCGAAAAACTTTCGTCCTACCTGGACGGAGAGATCGGTCCTTCCCAGGCCGAGCGGATCGAGGAGCATCTCGGTTCCTGCCCGGCGTGCCGCGCCCAGCTCGCGTCGATGGAGCGGCTGGTGGCCGGCCTGCGCCGCGTCGAACGGCCGGTCCCGCCGCCGGTCCTCGCCGCCGAGGTGCGGCGGCGGATCGCGGCGGCATCCGCGCCGCAAGGGTTTTGGCGCCGCCTGCAGCTCCTGCTGAGCGACTTTTCGCAGCAGCCTGCGCTCCGCACCTCCGCGGCGATGGGGCTCGCCATCCTGTTCAGCGTCTATCTGCTCGCCCACGGGGTCAAGAGCGCGCCGGACGCCGCTCCCGAAGCGGCGGCTGCGGCCCTCGATCCCGAGCCCGTGGTGACCGTGCAGACCTACTTCGGCCAGCCGCCGCTCGACTTGCCGCCGACCACCAGCGAGGTGGCCGGGCGCGAGTTCGTATTGTTCGGCGGCCGGTGGATCCAGCGCGGCCTCGAGGGCAAGAAGCCCGAGGCGCAGGTGGCGGCGGAGAGCCCGGAGGGCCGGGCGATGCTGAGCAAGTATTCAGACCTGGATCTCTTGCTCACCGACGGTACGCACGTCGTGTTGCGCTATCGGTTGGCCACGGTGGAGTTGTCGGGGAGCTAGGCCCCTCACCCCCTGCCCCCTCTCCCACACGTCCTCCCACCCTCCCGGGAGAGGGGGTGGAAATCCACCGCCCAATACCCAGGGCGTTGCCCTGGGCTCAGGAATCTCGGGCCTTCGGCCCTGAAAACGGTTGAGCGGTGGACAGGCCCAACGGGCCGACATCCCTCAGCCCAGGGCAACGCCCTGGGAAAAAGGGGCGGGTTCCCATTCACCCCCTCTCCCGGGAGGGTGGGAGGGCGTGTGGGAGAGGGGGCAGGGGGTGAGGGGCTACTACCGGTACGGCCCGATCG
>Ga0075426_10003278_pt1 | contig 11558 bp, 12 predicted proteins | sample SoiMethybrSBSTD5_FD_75304 | JGI IMG/M metagenome (GOLD analysis project Ga0075426, IMG submission 75304) | Bulk soil microbial communities from a Populus tree surrounding site in Tennessee, USA - Soil MetaG P. TD hybrid SBSTD5 | ecosystem: Environmental > Terrestrial > Soil > Tree plantation...
CGAGACGCGCGAGCTGGTGCAGCGGCTGCGGGCGTGGGGGGCGGTGGGGGTGGGGCAGAGCTCCTGGGGACCCGCCGTGTACGGGATCGTGGGGGATGCGGCCGCCGCGCGGGCGCTGGTGGGGCGGGTGGAGGGCGCGCTGGGGCCGGGTGGGGCCGTCTATGAAGGGGCCTTCAGCCCCAGCGGCGCCCGGATATGGCGGGGTGACCCATCCGTTTCAGCCTGAACGGTCGGCCCTTCCCGGGCTGATTGACAGTCGCCGGAGCCGGGGATATAACCACTATCTCTGGCAAGGCTATCCCAGTGCGGAGGAGTTGCACCATGGGTTTCGCCCGTCGGGAATGTGGCCCACTCCGCGCGGAGCGGTTGGGCGCCCGATGGACGTGGTTTGGCGTAGATCGTTTCTCCCCATCCTCATCCTCAACATGAGGTCAGCTATGAACCGCATCAAACTGTGTTCCGGCGGATTTGCGGCGAGTCTGATGGTAGTCGTCGCCGCGTCTGCCGTCGCCCAGGGTGCGGGCGAGTGGACGATGGCGGGTCGGACGTACGACCTGCAGCGCTACAGCCCGCTCACCCAGATCAGTCGGGCGAACGTGAAGAACCTCAAGGCCGCCTGGTCGTTCTCCACGGGCGTGCTCAGCGGCCATGAGGGCAACCCGCTGGTGATCGGCACCGTGATGTACGTGCACAGCGCGTTCCCGAACGTCGTGTTCGCGCTCGATCTGACAAAGCCGGGCGCGCCGATGATCTGGCGGCACCAGCCCGCGCAGCCGCCCGAGGCCAAGGCGATCGCCTGCTGCGACCTCGTGAACCGCGGCCTCGCGTACCATGCGGGCACGAACCGGTTGTTCATCGAGCTGCTGCAGGGCGACCTGCTCGCGCTCGATGCCAAGACGGGCAAGCAGGTCTGGCGGGTGCCGAACGCCGATTACAAGACGGGCTCGACCATGACGAACGCCCCCATCGTGATCAAGGACATCGTGATCGCGGGCATTTCGGGCGGCGAGTTCGGCGTGCGGGGCCGGGTGACGGCGTACGACGTCAACACCGGAAAGGAAGTCTGGCGGGCCTATTCGACGGGCCCGGACGCCGACGTGAAGATCGTCGGCGACGCGAACCCCAACTACGCGTCGCACCGCGGCAAGGATCTGGGCGTGTCGACGTGGCAAGGGGACGAGTGGCAGCGCGGCGGCGGGACCACGTGGGGGTGGTACTCCTACGATCCGCAGCTGAACCTGTTCTACTATGGCACGGGCAACCCGGGGTCGTGGAATCCCGATCAGCGCCCGGGCGACAACAAGTGGTCGATGACGATCTTCGCCCGCAACCCCGACAACGGGGAGGCGAAGTGGGCGTACCAGATGACGCCGCATGACGAGTGGGACTACGACGGCGTCAACGAGATGGTGCTGTTCGACGCCACGATCGGCGGCAAGCCGGTCAAGGCGCTGGCGCACTTCGACCGCAACGGCTTCGGATACGTGCTCGACCGGACGAACGGCAAGGTGCTGGTGGCGCAGCCGTACGCGCACGCGGCACCAAACTGGGCGTCGAAGATCGATCTCACGACGGGTGTCCCGGTCCGCAATCCGCAATACGGGACGACCTCGAAGAAGAACACCGAGAAGATCTGTCCCGCCGCGATCGGCTTCAAGGATCAGCAACCGTCCGCGTATTCGCCGATGACGAAGCTGTTCTACGTCCCCACGAACAACATCTGCATGGACTACGAGGGCGTGGACGTGAAGTACTCCGCCGGCCAGTGGTACGTGGGCGCCATCGTGCGGATGTACCCCGGGCCCGATGACATCCGGGGCGCGTTCGTCGCGTGGGACCCGAGCACGGGGACCAAGAAGTGGGAGATCAAGGAGAACCTGGCGGCGTACGGCGGCGCGCTGGCGACGGCCGGTGGGATCGTGTTCTACGGCACGATGGAGGGCTGGCTCAAGGCGGTCGACGCCACGACCGGCACCGAGCTGTGGAAGTTCAAGACGCCCTCCGGCATCATCGGGAACCCGATGACGTACCTGGGGCCCGACGGCAAGCAGTACGTCGCCGTGCTCTCCGGCGTGGGCGGCTGGGCGGGAGCGGGCGTGGCTCTGGGGATCAGCCCGGAGGATCCGACCGCCGCGCTCGGCGCGATTGGCGCGTTCGGCGACTACACGAGTATCAGCAACGCGGGCGGCACGCTCATGGTGTTCGCCCTGCCGTAAGGTCGTGACGGCGTAGCATCAATCGCAGGAGGAAGGTGCACCCGGCGCCGAGGCGAACGCGCTTCGGCGTCGGGTGTAGCATGTGGTGCACCGGATACACCCTCTTCGAAATCTGCCGGGAGCACTATGCATCGCACTTGGCTCACGCGTGGCGTGGCGTCGCTCGGCGCTGCCGCCGCGGTCGTCCTGTTCGCGGGCGCGGCCCGGCGCGCGCCCTCGGAGCTGCGGGTGTGCGTCGACCCGTACAACATGCCGTTCTCGAACGACAAGGAAGAAGGCTTCGAAAACAAGATCGCGCACCTCGTCGCGCGGGACCTCAACGCCGGGGTTGTGAACTTCTGGTGGCCCCAGCGCCGCGGCTTTCTGCGCAGCACGATCCTCGCCGGGTTCTGCGACGTCATGATCGAGGCCCCGCTGGGGTTCGACCCGGTGGCCCTGACGAAGCCCTACTACCGCTCGACCTATTATTTCGTGTATCGCGCGGACCGTGGCCTGGCGATCAAGTCGCTCGACGACACGATCCTGAAGCACCTGAAAATCGGCGTCAACATGATCGGGTACGACTACACCAATACCCCGCCGGCACACGCGCTCGGCCCACGGGGCATCGTCGGATTGGTCGGCTTCGGCAACTTCCTCAACCCCGATCCCAAGGCGGACCACCCGGAGGACATCATCGACGCCGTCGCGAAGGACTCGATCGACGTCGCGATCGTGTGGGGGCCGAAGGCGGGTTACTGGGTCAAACGAGCCGCCGTCCCGCTCACGATGGTGGCGCTGCCGGACTCGGATCCGGTGTCGGGCATGCCGTTCGCGTGGAGCATGGCCATGGCCGTGCGACACCGCGACAAGGAGCTCAGGGCTGCTCTCGACTCCGTGCTCGACCGCCGGCACGCCGAGATCATCGGCGTCCTGCAGGAGTTCAACGTCCCCTTGATCGAGATGCACCCGTAGCCGCGCAGCACGTGCACCGCTGACTGGGAGAGACCAGGCGTGACACACAAGCATGTCGTGCGAGGTGGTCTGGTCGGGTTGTGGCTCGCCGTCGCCGGCGCGGTCCTGTGGACGCCGCACGTCCTGCCGGGCGGCGTCGCCGCGGCGGCGGTCCCGGACACGCTGCGGGACAGCCTGCTCGTGTCCGACTCGGTCTACCAGGGCTGGAAGTGGTTCGCCGTGTACTGCTTCCGCTGCCACGGCGAGGACGCGATGCGCCCCATCCTCCCGAACGCGCCGGACCTGCGGTGGGCGGTGAGCCCCACGGGCGCCAACTTCCCGCGCGACAGCTTCGTCAACACGGCTCTGAACGGGCGCGCCGACAAGGGCATGCCGTCGTGGAAGACGCTGCTCGACACGTCCGCAATTCACGAGCTGTACCTGTACGTGAAGGCACGGAGCGACGGCTGGCTCAAGCCGGGTCGACCGCACCGGGCCTCGGACCTGCAAGCCAAGAGTCAGTGATCGCCGGAAGGCGCCTCCTCTCGCGGGCGGCCGTCGCGCTGTTGGCCACGAGCGTCAGCACGACGCCGCTCGGCGCGCAGCAGCGTCTCACACGCGAGCAGGTGGTCAGCGCCCTCGCGGGCGCCACCGCACAGACTCCCGCCGACTTCACCGGCCAGGATCTCTCGGGCCTCGATCTCACCGGCGTGGACTTCAAGCGCGCCAACCTCACGCGCTGCCGGCTGGTGGGGACGAACTTCACCAAGGCCCAGCTGTTCGCCGCGACCTTGACCGATGCGGTGGCGACCGACGCGGATTTCACCGGCGCCACCCTCGACATGGTCGTGATGTATCGCGCCGACCTGCGCCGCGCCGTGCTGCGCGACGCGAGCCTGTTCGCCGTCATCATGCCCGATGCCAACCTGTCCGAGGCCGATCTCTCGCGCGCCAAGGTGGTCTCCCCCATGGCGCGTGCCAAGCTGGTCCGCGCCAAGCTGGTTCACACCAGTCTCGGGGTGGATCCGGGGACGCAGTCGATGGGCGTGCTCCGGACGGACGCGACGTCGGCCGATTTCACGGACGCCGACCTCACCGGGGCCAACCTGCGCAAGGTGCTGTTCGCCTGGGCGGACCTCACGGGCGTGGACCTGACGGACGCGGACGTCAGTGGCGCGGACTTTACGGGGGCGATCCTGAGAGGCATCCGCGGGCGCGACCGCCTGCACGGGCTCGACCAGGCGCTGCACGTCGACCAGGCCATTTTCAACGACTGAATCGGACGGAGCTCATGTATTCCGCGACATCGCCGAGACGCGCCCTGGCGCTGCCCTTCCTGCTCGCGATCGGTCTGGCCCTGCCGGGGCGCTCCGGCGGCCCCGCGCTCTACGTGAGTAACGAGGTCGACAACAGCGTCGCGGTCATCTCGCCGCAAACGAACAGCGTGGTCGCCACGATCGCCGTGGGCAAGCGACCCCGCGGCCTGGCCGCGAGCCCCGACCGGCGCACCGTCTACGTCGCGCTCGGCCAGGACGACGCCATCGGCGTGCTCGACGTCGCGAGCGGCAAGATGACCCGCGCCATCCCCGCGGGTCGCGACCCCGAGCTCGTAGTCCTGAGCCCCGACGGGAAAACCGCCTACGTGTCCAACGAAGAGATCGCGCACGCTTCCGCGATCGACCTCGCCACTGGGAAGATCCTGTTCTCGACGCCGGTGGGCGTCGAGCCCGAGGGCATCGGGCTGAGTCGCGATGGGAAGAAGCTGTATGTCACCGCGGAGACGAACAACACGGTTTCGGTGGTGGATGCGAAGACCGGACAGCTCCTGCACGCGCTTCATGTTGGCGAGAACCCCCGGACCGTGGCCTTCACCCCGGACGGGTCACGCGCCTGGGTCTCCGCCGAGGCGGGGGGAAACGTCACGCTCATCGACGTGGCCACGGACAGCGTGCTCGGCCAGTTCCCGATCAGAGACGGTAAGACCAAGCCGGTTCGGATCGCCTTTTCGCCCGACGGACGACTGGCCTATCTCACGGAAGGCGCCGCCGCGAGCGTCAGCGTCGTGGACGTGGCACGGCAGGCGGTGATCGACTCGATTCGGGTCGGCCGGCGACCCTGGGGCATCGCACTCGCGCCGGACGGCAAGCGGCTGTACACGGCGGACGGGCGGTCCAACACGGTGTCGGTGATCGACACGGAGGTGCGGAAGGTGATCATGGCCATCCCCGTCGGGGAGCGGCCGAACGATCTGCTCTACCTGCCCTAGCCCAGGGGGAGCCGGGCCAGCCACGAGCCCGGGCGATGAGTCCGCACCCACCCGTCCACGCCCCACATCCGACCGGCCCGCGCCCCGAGCAGCGCCACTAGCGTCATGATCAGCATGTAGTGGAACCCCTGTTGCGCCGAGCCCTGCCACTGCACCGCCAGCCCGTAATTCACCACCAGGAACAGGCCGATCGCCGACGCGAGCGTCGTGCAGCAGCCGAACAGCAGCCCGAGGCCCACCGCGGCTTCCCCGAACGCCGTGAGCTGGGCGAACAGCGCCGCGTGCGACACCACCGTCGCCTGCAGGAACTCCCGGAAGAATCCCACCGGGTTTCCGTCGGCGTACTTCGTCACGAGCAGCGGCATCACGTGGATCCAGCGATCCGACGCGGTGGGCAGCGGCAGGAACCCCCACGCCAGCGTGATGCTGAGCTTGGTGAAGATCGCCTTGGCGAACCAGACGCCGACGGCGATCCGCAGGAAGGCGAGCCAGCGCTCGGGTGAGCGCATGGGGACAGCCGTGGTGACCTGATCGTCCATCGGGAGTATCTCCTCACAGGCCCGCCGGTGCTGCGCGTTGATCGGAACAAAAGCGGCGGTCCTCGCGCAAGCGACCGCCGCCGGGTATGCCAATCTACGTTACGAGGTCAGGGTATGGCACCCACCGCCCGCGCCACGTTGACGCGGCCGTGGCCGTAGAACAGGCTCTGCCCGTTCGTGTCGATGTGGTCCGCCGTCTGCTCGATGCGGGCTTTGATGCGGGCGGGGTTCCTCCCGAGGGTCGAGACGAGCAGCGCGGCGGTCCCCGCGACGTGCGGGGCCGCCATGCTGGTCCCCTGTGCGCCCACGATAAAGATGGGTAACGGGGCACAGTTGATCAGTAAGCTCGTCTGGCTGCACGCCGCCCACACGAATACGTCGCGCGTCGCGGGGCGTGGGAGCGCGGGCCCGAACGAGCTGTTCCCGCCGGGCGCGGCGACATCGATGGCGGATCCGAAGTTTGAGTAGTAGGCGAAGGCATCGGGCGCGGTGAAGGGGCCATCCGTCGCGGTGGCGCTCTGGGTCGGGCCCGTCGCCGCTACGCAGATCACGGCCGGCGTGTCGCAAAACGTCTCATAGGTATTCCCGTTCCGGTTCAAGTTGGCCGCGGCGTTTCCGGCCGAGACGACGATCGTCACGCCTTTACTGCTGGCAAAATTGAAGACCTTCTGCAGCAGGCCGACGAAGCGGCCGTTCCCCGCCTTCGGGAACCCGCCGCCCAGGCTCATATTCACGACGTCGGCGCCATTTTGCGCCGCGTAGATCACGCCGGTCAGGATGGAGCTGAACGGGCACGCGTTGATGTAGCCGCATACCTTCACGGCCACGAGCGTGGTGCCCGACGTGATCCCGGCGGCGCGCACCGCATTGCTGCTCACGGTGGCCGCCGTATGCGTCCCGTGGAAGAAGAGATCGGTGAACGGCTGCCGCGTCGGGAAGTACTTGGCGACCGTGTCCGCTTCGGTGAACGGCACGATCACCGTGTCCTTGTTGACCACCGCCTGGGCCAGGAAGGTGCCGAGCAAGTCGACCGAGCGAGTCAGGTCCACGCGTCCCAACAAGTCGGCGTGCAGGTAGTCGATCCCCGAATCCAACATGAAGATCGACACGCCGGACGACCCCAGGGCCCCGTGCGCCCAGGCGACATCGGCTTGCACGGCCCGCATGTTCCACTGGCGTGCGAAGCGCACCGCGCCTGCGGGGTTGGCGTTGCTCGCGACGCCGCCGTCTGTGGCCGCGTCAGGCGGGGACACCTGTGGCACGTCGAGCGCGATCGCGGCGTCCGCGTCCACCGCCTGAATGCCCTTGCCGGCGGCGAGGGTCGCCGGAGCCGATCCCGTGAGCCCACTCACGACCGCGAGCCCGCTCCCTCGGGATACCCACAGGACCGTGCCGCCGAGCCCGCTCACGCGCGACGCGAAGTCGAGCGGGACCGCGCCCGAGAACGACACGATGTGCCGACCGGTGCCGCCCGTCGCGGTGGCGCTCATGGTCAGCGCGGAGAGCCGGGGCGCCGGGCGCGACGCCGGCGCGGACGGAATACTCGAGTCGTTGAGACAGGCGCTCGCCGCTAGCGCGCCGAGGACGGCGAATCGGGGTGCTGACCGAAGAAGGGACACGGAACGTCTCGCGAAAAGGGGGAGGGAAAACATGATCCCCTTGGCTACTATCGGCAACTCACTTCCCGACGCAGAACGTGGCGAATACCCGATCGAGCACGTCGTCCGGCGTCACTACTCCGATCAAGTCGTCCAGTGCGGTGACCGCGGCTCGCAGGTGCGTGGCCGCCGCCGCGGCCTCCACACCGCCCTGCCGCGCCGCATGAAACGCGTCCAGCTCGGCGAGTGCTCGTTCCAGCGCCGACCTGTGGCGTGCGCGCATCACTATCGGCTCCACATCGCCCATGGCCAGCAGCCGGCCGAACGCGACCTCGGCGAGCCGGCGACGCAGCTCGGCGAGGCCTGCTCCAGTCACGACGGACACGAACGGGACGGGAGACGAGGGACGGGGGACGGGGAGGAGGTCCGCCTTCGTCCGCACGACAACCACCGGGGCTGTGCACGCGGCCAGAAATGCGTCGCGCTCGGCCCCGTCCCTCGTCCCCGGTCCCTCGTCCCCGGCCTCGCAGAACACGACCAGGTCGGCGGCCGCGAGGTAGGTTCGGCTCACCTCGATGCCCATGCGCTCGACGCGATCCTCACTCTGGCGCAACCCCGCCGTATCGACGAGCCGGAATGGAAACCCCTCGAGCACCGCGTACGCCTCGATCGCGTCCCGGGTCGTGCCCGGGACTTCGGTCACGATGGCGCGCTCCCGGCCGAGCAGCGCGTTGAACAGGGAGGACTTGCCGGCGTTGGGGCGGCCGGCGATGACGAGCAGCGCCCCTTCGCGCAGCCGTTCTCCCTCCGGGGCCGTGGCGATGAGGTCCGCGATGCGCTGGCGCGCCGCGCTCCACGCGCGCTCGACGCGCTCGGGCGCCACCGGACCCTCGTCCTCCTCGGGAAAATCGATCTCGTACGCGAGCAGGGCGTCGAGCTCGATCAGCTCGGCCCGCAGCTGCTCGAGCCGGCGGGACAGCCCCCGGTCGAGCTGCTGCAGGGCGCGCCGTGCCTGCGCAGGCGAGCCGGCATCGATTAGGTCGGCCGTCGCCTCCGCCTGGAGCAGATCGAGCTTCCCGTTCAGGACGGCGCGGCGGCTGAACTCCCCCGGCGCCGCCGGCCGGGCCCCAGCGGCCACGAGCGCCGCGACCGTCGCCGCCGGTACCAGCAGGCCGCCGTGCGTCGACAGCTCGAGCAGATCGTCTCCGGTATAGGAGCGCGGCGCGGGAAAGCAGGCGGCCAGCGCATCGTCGATCGGCTGTCCCGTGGCGGGGTGCATCACGCGGACGCGGCGCACGGCGCGCGGCGGGTCCGGGCGGAAGGGCTGCAGCACCCGAGCCGCGACCTCGAACGCGCCCTTCCCCGAGAGCCGGATCAGCGCGATGGCGGAGCGACCGGGCGGGGTCGCGAGGGCGACAATCGGATCAGACAGCACCGTCCCCAGTCCCCAGTCCCTCGCCCCGAGCCCCTACGTCTTTTTCCCCTGCTCCCGCAGGCGGCGCCGCGCGATCATGTACTGCTGCGGGATGCTGAAGATGTTGCTCACGGCATAGTAGAGGTTCAGCCCCGAGGCGAAGCGGAGGAACAACAGCGTCATGAATCCCGGCATGAAGTACAGCATCGTCTTCGCCTGGGGATTGGGTGGTACGCCGATCTGGCCGACCTTGGACAGCACGAACATCGACAGCCCCATGATGATCGGGATGATGTAGTACGGGTCGGCGCGCGCCAGGTCGGGCAGCCACAGGAACGGGACGCCGCGGAACTCGATCGTGTTCGCGAACACGAAGAACAGCGCGAACAGCACCGGCATCGGCAAGAGCATCGGGAGGCAACCGCCGAACGGATTGACGTTGTGCTCCTTGTAGAGCTTCATCATCTCGCGCTGCAGCCGCTCGGGCTCGTTCTTGTAGCGATCCTGGACCTGCTTCAAGAGCGGCGCGACCGCCTGCATTCGGATGCTCGATTCCATCGCCTTCTGGTTCAACGGCCACAGCAGCCCGCGCACCAGGACACCGAAGATGATCAGCACCCAGCCGTAGGCGAGCTTGAGCCGATCGTGCATCCAGATCAGGATGTTCATCACCAGCGCCGACACCGGCTGGATGATCGGCCGCAGGAACCCGCCGTACGGATTGGCGTCGTCCAGGTCGTGATCCATCTGGGCGAGGCGACGATACTCGAGCGGACCGACATACAGCTGGTAGCGGAAATCCCCCCCCGGAGGCACGGGCAGGGTGAGCGTGACCGCCGTCCGGGTCGCCACAGCCGAGCGACCGAACAGCGACGAGGCCGTCACGGTGCGTGGCCCGCCCTCCACGACGGCGGCGCCGAAGCGCGGTTGGTTCTCCTCGAAGGCGAGCGCTGCCTGGAAGAAGTACTTCGACTTGACCCCCGCCCACTCGAACGGCCCGTCCAGAATCCTGCGGTCGCCCGGCTTGAGCGCCTGGAAGTCGGTGCTCTGCGTCTTCGCCGCCTTGGTGACGACCGCGTAGTGGCGGAAGTCGTCCATCGAATCCGCCTCGACCGAGCGCAGCCCGTCGCCCAGGCCCACCAACAGCGTGGCGCCGCCCGCCCCAAAGCCGCCGAACCGGCCCCGCGTCTCGAAGCGATAGTCCGCGGCGGCGAAACGGTATTCGAGCTCGATGCTGGCCCCACCCCGCTCGGCCGTGAAGCTCAGCGCCGCGCTGTCGCGGCCCTCGCCCAGTCGGACGCGCGCGGCGCCCGGCGTGAAGGTCCAGTCGGCGAGCGTCACGGTGTCGCCCCCGGCGGTCAGCGCGTAGCGCAGCCACGGACGGCCGACCGGCACGAGCTGCACGGGACGCCCCGAGTCCGAGGCGGCGAAGGAGCGGTATTGCACGAGCTCGGCGCTCACCAGCGCCGCGCCCCGCGTGCTGAAGCCCAGCCGATAGGTGGGCGACGTGACCCAGATGGTCTCCGCAGGGACAGCGGCGGACCCGCGGTCGGGCGGACGGGCGGACAGTGACTCCGCGGCGGGCACGCCGGCGGGTCGCTTGGCCGCCGTATCACCGCCCGCCAGTCCGCCGGACCGCCCGTCCGCCGGCTTCTTCGGCGGAAACAGGATGCTCGGCAACACCGCCACGATGAGCATCAGGAAAATGGCCAGAATGATGCGTTTTTCCATTATGGCACCGGATCGAAGCCGCCGGGATGCAGCGGGTGGCAGCGCAGGATGCGACGCACGCCGAGCCAGGCGCCCCGCGCCGCGCCATAGCGCTCCACCGCTTCGTACGTGTACCGCGAGCACGAGGGTTCGAAGCGGCAGTGCGTGAACACGAGGTGCGACAACGTCAGCTGGTACAGGCGAATCAACGCCAGCACCACACGTCGCGGCCAGCGCCGTACGCTCATGCGACCCGGCTCACCAGGTCGACCAGCTCGGCGCGCAGCGTCGCAAACGGGACCGCGTACGCGCCGCGTTTCGCGCGCACCACCAGATCGACGGCCGGCAGCACCGCGAGGGCGTCGCGTCGCAGAATTTCTTTCACGCGACGGCGCAGCCGGTTGCGGGCCACCGCGGTGAATTGAAACCGGGGAACGACGACGGCGAGGCGCGGGTGACCCATCGGGTTGGGACGCCACGCCAGGTCGAGATGGGAGGTGCGCAAGCGGCGACCCTCTTCCCAGCAGGCAGTGAGCTCCGGGCCGCGCGCGAGACGCACGCGACGCGGATACCGTTCTCCCGTTAGCGACTCCGGTGCTTGGAGGGCAGGCGGACGGTGAGGCGCTTGCGCCCCTTCTTCCGCCGGCGGGACAGGACCGCGCGGCCCCACACATCTTTCATCCGCGCGCGGAATCCGTGTTTGTTGATGCGCCGCCGATTGCGCGGGCGATACGTCGGACCCATACATTCCTCTCGAGTGGCGGGGAAAGTACACTGTCGCGAGCGCGGCGGTCAAGGTTGACTTTTCCACATGCGAGCCGTAGTTTCGGGCCGCCCTTGCTGGACGTCCCACCTTTCGTCAATCGCGGATGGAGCAGTCTA
>Ga0075426_10003279_pt1 | contig 11558 bp, 10 predicted proteins | sample SoiMethybrSBSTD5_FD_75304 | JGI IMG/M metagenome (GOLD analysis project Ga0075426, IMG submission 75304) | Bulk soil microbial communities from a Populus tree surrounding site in Tennessee, USA - Soil MetaG P. TD hybrid SBSTD5 | ecosystem: Environmental > Terrestrial > Soil > Tree plantation...
CGGTCCCGACGTAGAACGCGAACTCACCGATGTTCTGGATGAAGCCGGCGTACCGCGTGTAGACGTACGCCGCCGAGAACACAATGCCCACGGCGGCCAGCGAGACGATGACCAGGACCAGCAGCAGGACGAACGAGATCGGATTGTCGAGCGGGACCGGGCGGCCGTACGAGACCGTGACGACCACGAACACGATCGCCCCCCCGATGAGCCCCGACACCGTGTTCCAGATCACGCGGCCTAGGACGACGTACAGGTAGGGCGTCGGCGCCGTGAGGGTCGGCTCGAGCGTGCCGAGCTCGCGGTCCTGCCCGGTCGCCCAGCCGCTCCCGTAGAGCGTCTGGCCCCACATGCTCATCATCGCCCCTCCGATGATGGCGTAGAGCACGAACACCGGGTCCGCTCCCCGGAAGATCTCGAACGACACGAGGCCGAAGATCACCGGCGCGATCAGGCTCGGGACCAGCCATTGTGGGTCCGCCAGGAACTGCAGCACGGCGAGCCGTAGCGAGGCCATGAGGCCGCGGCCGCGCGAGGAGGAACGCGTCGCCATCCTAGTGCGCCTCCTCCTCAACGAGGTCCAAGTAAATGTCCTCCAGCGCGGTCACGCGCTCGCGCACGGTGAGCTCCGGGTGGCCCGGTAGGGCGTTCTGTAGATCGTCGGCCGTGAGTTCGGCGGTCCGGACCCGCAGCGTGTACCGCAACCTCGGACCGAACTCCTCGGCCATGATCCGCGACACGCCGGGGAGGTGGCGGAGCCGCTCGGCTTCGATGTCCTCGAAACCGTACCCCTCGACCTCGATGGTCCGGTCGCCCCCGACCAACCGTCGCAGGCCACCGATGGTGTCGCGCGCGACGATGCGGCCCTTCGACAGCACGGCAATGCGCTGGCAGAGCTCCTCCGCTTCGAACATGTAGTGGGTCGTGAGGAAGATCGTCACGCCCCGCGCGACCAGACCCCGCACGAGCTTCCGTGTTTCGCGCGCGCTCTTCGGGTCGAGGCCGATCGTCGGCTCGTCGAGGAACAGGATCTCCGGCTCGTGGAGGATCCCTCGGGCGAGGTGGAGCTTCTGCTTCATCCCCCGCGAGAACTCCTCGACGCGTCGGTCCGCGGCTTCCGTCAACCCGACCCAGTCGAGCACCTCCGCGATCCGCTTCGCCCGGGTCTCGATCGGAACGCCGTACAGGTCCGCGAAGTACCGCAGATTCTCCCGGGCGGTCACCCGGTTGTAGAGCCCTCGCTCACCCCCGAGCACGAGGCCGATCCGAGGTCGTAGCTGGTGCGCCTGCGTCGCGACGTCCAGTCCGAGCACCTCGGCCCGTCCGGCGGTGGGGAGAAGGAGGGTTGAGAGGATCTTGGTGAGCGTCGTCTTGCCCGCGCCGTTCGGCCCAAGGAGCCCGAAGATCTCGCCGCGATCGACGTCCAGGTCGACGCCCTTGAGGGCCTCGGTCCGCACGACCTCGTTGAACAGGAACCCCTTGCGGGCCTCGAAGACGCGTCGGACGCCTTCGGCATGGATCGCCGGTGGATCGGTCATCTTCGCTCGGGGAGGCGCGGGACGTGTGTGCTAGTACATATCGCCTCGCGAAACTGGGCAGGCCGGCGACGGGCACGAGGTCCGGGCCGGGTCGGTCCGCGGCCGATTTCGGGCGACCGGAATGCGGGCGACGCGAGGCAGAGCGGTAGCGTCGGGACCTGCCGACGCGGTCGATGCAGCGCATTTCCACGCCGCTCCGGTGCGCCGCGCCTCTAACGTTATATCAGAATCTCCGCTCGCTTTCTCTGGGAAACTCTGGTGGCCGAAGCGACGCCGTCCCGTGGGGCCGTCCCGGCCGATGTACCGCCCGAACTCGGGAGCGAAGAACTGCTCGACGCCTATCGGACCATGGTACTGGTCCGGGCGATGGACGAGCGGTGCCTGACCCTACAACGACAGGGCCGGATCGGGTTCTACGTCCCGCTCCAGGGCCAGGAAGCGGCGCAGGTCGGCTGTGCTCGGGCGCTCGGTCCCGACGACTGGGTGTTCCCGGCGTACCGCGAGCTCGCCGTCGCGCTGACGCGCGGCGTACCGGTCGAAGCGCTCCTCAACCAGTTCATCGGCAATTCCGCCGACGAACTCAAGGGCCGCCAGATGCCGAACCACTACGGCTACCGACGGTTCAACTTCGTCACCGCGTCGAGCCCCGTTGGCACCCAGATCTCCCATGCCGTCGGCGCCGCGATGGCCGCCCAGCGACGCGGCGACCCGATCGTGACCGTGACGTTCTTCGGAGACGGCACGACGAGCTCGAACGACTTCCACGCCGGGCTCAACTTCGCCGGCGTGTTCCGCACCCCGACGGTCTTCTTCTGCCAGAACAACCAGTGGGCGATCTCGCTTCCGCGGGAGCGCCAGACCCACAGCGAGACGCTCGCGGTGAAGGCGACCTCGTACGGATTTCCCGGGGTCGTCGTCGACGGGACCGATGTACGGGCTGTCTATCGCGCGGTTGCCACGGCCCGGCGGAGGGCGCTCGACGGCGAAGGACCGACCCTCATCGAGGCGCAGGTGTACCGATTGGGTCCCCATTCCACCTCGGACGACCCGAAGCGGTACCGGACCGACCAGGAGCTCGCCCAGTGGAAGGCGAAGGACCCGATCGCGCTCACCAAGCACCAGCTGCTGACCGCGGGTGTGCTCACCGAGACCGACGACGCCCGGCTCTGGGAGGGGGCTAAGGCGGAGATCAGCTCCGCCCTCGAGCGCGCCGAAGCGGCACCACCGGTCGCCCCCGGATCGATCTTCGAGGACGTGTTCGCCCAGGTCCCGCCGCTCCTCGACGCACAGCGCCAGGAGTTCGAGGCGCTGCTGCGCGAGGGGGTTCTCAAGCCGTGACCGAACTGACCCTCGTCCAGGCCGTCAACCGCGCGTTGCACCACGCGATGAAGTCCGACCCCGACGTCCTGATTCTCGGCGAGGACGTTGGCGTGAACGGGGGCGTGTTCCGCGCGACGGAGGGGCTTCAGAAGGAGTTCGGGTCGGAGCGCGTGATCGACACGCCGCTCTCGGAGACCGGGATCGTCGGGGCCGCCGTCGGCATGGCGCTCTACGGGCTCAAGCCGGTCGCCGAGATCCAGTTCCTCGACTTCATCTATCCGGCGTTCGACCAGATCGTAAGCGAGGTCGCGAAGTTCCGGTACCGGTCCGGCGGGCAGTATCCCTGCCACGTCGTCATCCGCACGCCGTACGGGGGCGGGGTCAAGGGCGGGCTCTACCACTCCCAGAGCTCCGAGACCTACTTCGCCCACACGGCCGGTCTCAAAGTGATCGTTCCGTCCAACCCGGCCGACGCGAAGGGGCTCTTGCTCACGGCGATCGCCGACGAGGACCCCGTTCTGTTCCTCGAGCCGAAGCGGAGCTATCGCGCAGTCACCGGCGAGGTGCCCGACGGGGACCATCGGGTCCCGTTCGGTTCCGCGCAGGTCGTGCGCGAGGGGAACGACGTCTCCGCCTTCGCCTACGGTGCGATGATACCGCCGACGGTCCAGGCCGCCGAGAAGCTCGCCGGCGAGGGCATCTCCGTCGAGGTCGTCGACCTCCGTAGCCTCGTGCCCCTCGATGAGGCGACCGTGCTCGCGTCCGTTGAGAAGACGGGCCGGGCCGTCATCGTGCACGAAGCCCCGCGATTCCTCGGCTTCGGAGCCGAACTCGCCGCGATCCTCGCGGAGAAGGCACTGTACTCCCTCAAGGCGCCCGTGCTGCGCGTCACCGGCTACGACACGCCGTTCCCCTACGCCCTCGAGCATCTCTACCTCCCGAACGTCGACCGCATCTCCCATTCTCTACGCGCCACGGCGAAGGCGGGGTAGGAGCGGTAGCGATGGCCTACGAGTTCCGGCTCCCCGACATCGGGGAGGGCGTCGCCGAGGGCGAGGTCGTCCGGTGGTTCGTGGTCGAGGGCGAGGCCGTCAAGGAGGACGCCCCGCTCGTCGCGATCCTGACCGACAAGGCGAACGTGGAGATCCCCTCGCCCAAGTCGGGCAAGGTGGTCAAGCTCCACGCGGCCGTCGGTGAGAAGGTCAAGGTCGGGGGGCTCCTCGTCACGATCGAGACCGCGGGAGGCGCCCCGGCCGCGGCCCCGGCTCCGCCCGCGTCGGCGCCGAAGGCCGGGCCCGCCCCGGCGGCGACCTTTCCCGACGCGCCTCCGCACACCGCGCTCCCTTCCGACAGGTCGACGTCCAGCGCGTCGGCCACAGCGCCCGCGTCTCCCTCCGCACCTTCGCCCACCGCGACCTCCCCCACAGGAGCTCGGGTCCTCGCGACCCCTGCCGTCCGGCGGATGGCGGCCGAGAAGGGCGTCGACCTCGCCTCGATTCGCGGCACCGGCCCCAACGGCCGGGTGACGGAGGCAGATCTCGCGGCGCCCTCCCCGGCCCCAGCGGCCTCAACGACCGCTGCGGAGGCACCCACCGCACCTGCATCGAAGGGGTCGTCCGCTGCGGCGGCGGGAGTCGCCGAGGCCGGCACCGAGCGCGTCCCGATCCGGGGCCTCCGTCGCGTCATCTCGGAGCACATGGCCCACTCGGTGCACACCGCCGCGCACTTCACCTACGTTGAGGAGATCGACGCGTCAGAACTCGTCCGCCTGCGCGACCGGATGGCGAAGCACGTCGAGAAGCAGGGCGCGAAGCTCTCCTATCTTCCGTTCATCGTCAAGGCGGTCGTCGCCGGCCTCCGCGTCCATCCGTGGATGAACGCCCGCATGGACGACGAGCGGCAAGAGCTCGTGGTGCACAAGGAGTACAATATCGGGATCGCGACCGCGGCGCCCGATGGCCTGCTCGTCCCGGTCGTTCACCACGCCGACCACAAGAGCGTCACGACGCTCGCGAAGGAGATCGCGGAGTTGGCCGAGAAGGGACGGGCGGGCAAGCTCACTCGTGCCGAACTGTCCGGCGGCACGTTCACGATCACGAGCTTGGGCGCCCTCGGCGGGGTCCTCGCGACCCCGATCCTCAACTACCCCGAGGTCGCGATCCTGGGGGTCCACCGGATCGTTCGCCGACCGGTGTACCTTCCCGACGGGTCGGTCGGCCCCGCGGACCTGCTCAACCTCTCGGTCTCCTTGGACCACCGGGTACTCGACGGGATCGTGGGCGCGCAGTTCCTCGCGGTCGTCAAGGCGAACCTCGAGGACCCCCACCTGCTGTTCTCGGAACTCGCATGACCCCGGGCGAGGAGCTCGAGCCCCTGCCGTACAGCGCGACGGAGCTCGACGTCGCGTGGCCCGGCTGGCGCGATCAGATGCTCTCCGGCTACCGATGGATGGTCCTCGGCCGCTCCCTCGACAGCCGGATGCTAGGGCTCCAACGTCAGGGTCGGGTAGGGTTCTACGGCCCCGCCACCGGCCAGGAGGCCGTCAGCGTCGGGGTCGCCCTCGCGCTCCAGCCGGCGGACTGGGTCTTTCCCGGACTCCGGGAGCAACTGATCCTACTCGCCCGCGGACACCCTCTCGGGGCCTACCTCGACCACCTCTTCGCGAACGACCGCGAGCCCGCGCGCGGCCGACAGATGCCGTGCCACCCGACCGGGCGGGACGTTCGGTACGTCTCGATGAGCTCCGTGATCGGGACGCAGATCACCCAGGCCGTCGGCCTGGGCTACGGTCTCAAGCTGCGGAAGGAACCCGCGGTCTCGCTCGCGTTCTTCGGCGATGGCGCCACCAGCGCGAACGACTTCCACGCGGGGATGAACCTCGCGGGCGTGCTCGGGCTCCCCGTCCTCTTCTGCTGCACGAACAACCAGTGGGCGATCTCGGTCCCCGTCGAGCATCAGAGCCGGGTCGCGCAACTCGCCGAGAAGGCGAACGCCTACGGCATGCCCGGGCACCGGGTCGACGGAACGGACCTCGTCGCCGTCCACGTGGCCGCCCGCGACGCGCTCGCTCGCCTGAGGACCGGGCAGGGCCCGGAGATGCTCGAGTTTGTCCTGTACCGCATGACGCCTCACTCCAGCTCCGACGACCCGACGAGGTATCAGGCGTCGGACTGGATGGCGCGCGCGAAACGACACGATCCTGTGCCGCGGGTCGAGCAGCTGCTCGAGCGCACCGGTGTCCTGTCGGCGGAACTCAAGGGATCGATCGCCGCCGAAGCCGACGGGGCCGTACGCGCCGCGATCGAATCGGCCGAGTCCGTCGGGCCGCCCGCGCCCGAGTCGCTCGTGACCGATGTCTACGCACCGGCCCAAGGGCTGCGCGGAGCGCGCTGATCGGGAGGACGACCTTGGCGGGAACCTACGCTCGATCGACGCGGGTCCTCGTGATCGGGGGCGGCCCCGGCGGATACGTCGCGGCGATCCGCCTCGGCCAGCTGGGCATCCCCGCCCTCGTCGTCGAGAAGCGCGAGCTGGGGGGCGAGTGCCTCAACCGGGGCTGCATCCCGTCAAAGGCGCTCATCCACGCCTCGGTCCTCTTCCACCAGCTCGCGACCGAGGGACCGGAGATCGGCGTTACGGCGTCCGGCCTGTCGTTCGACCTCGCGAAGGCCCAGGTGTGGAAGGACGCGGTCGTCGCAAAGGAGCGCCAGGGCGTCGCGACGCTGCTCAAGGCGGCGGGGGCGTCGTGGCTCCCGGGCGAAGCTCGGTTCACCGGCCCGAGATCGGCCGAGCTCACGGCGCCGGACGGGGGCCGCGAGCGCATCGACTTCGAGCACGCGATCGTCGCCGCGGGGGCCCTCCCGGCGGTGATCCCGGGGTTCGAGCCCGACGGCGACCGGGTCGTAACGGCGTGGGACATCCTCTCGCTGCGCGAGCTGCCCGCCTCGCTCCTGGTGCTCGGTGGCGGCGTCAGCGGTTGCGAGCTCGGGGAGTTCCTCGCGCGGGTCGGCGTGAAGGTCACGATCGTAGAGCTGATGCCGCAGCTTTTGCCGGGGATCGAACCCGAGCTCGCGAAGGAACTCACCCAACAGCTCGAGCGCATGGGGGTCACGGTCCGCGTCGGGACGAAGGCGACGCACCTCGCGCGCGATGCGGCAGGCGTTCGACTTACCGTCGAGGGGCCGAAGGGCCCCGAAGACCTCGAGGCCGAACGACTGTTCCTTACGGTCGGCAAGCGGCCGGACACGCAGAACCTCGGGCTCGAGGAGGCCGGTGTCGAGCGCGACGGAAAGACGGGGTTCCTCACCGCCGACGATCGGCAAAGGACGAACGTGCCGCACATCTACGCGGTCGGTGACTGCTGCCGGCCTCCGATGCTCGCCCACAAGGCGTACCGCGAGGGCGTCGTCGCGGCGGAGGTGATCGCGGGACGCCCGACGCGGTTCCAGTTCCAGACGATCCCCTCCGTCGTCTTCACCGCCCCCGAGCTCGCGTCGGTCGGTCTCACCTCGGAGCAGGCCAAGTCCCAGGGGCTCGCGCCGCGCGAGGCGAAGTTCCCGTACGCGGCGCTCGGCCGCGCCCACGCCGCCCACGCCACATCGGGCTGGCTCAAGCTCGTCGGCGACGACTCGACCGGGCTCCTCCTCGGGGTCCACGCGGCCGGGGAGTCGGCCGGCGAGTTCATCACGGAAGCCGGTCTCGCGATCGAGATGGGGGCGACGGTGCGCGACGTCGCGCTCACGATCCACCCGCATCCGACGTTCTCCGAGATGCTCCAGGAGGCGGCGCTCCTCTGGCTCGGAGAGCCCCTCCACGTCGCCCGGAGGACCCCGAGTGTTGGCCGTACGTAACTGGGGACTCCGCGACTACGGCGCTTCGCTCGCCGAGATGCGCGAGCTCCGGGCCGCGCGGCGACGGGGCGAGATCCCCGACACGCTCCTGCTCGTCGAGCACCCGTCCGTGATCACGGTCGGCATCCAGGGCGACGATGGGGACGTCCTCCCCGAGGGTCTGCCGGTGGTGCGGGTCGAGCGAGGAGGCAAGAGCACCTACCACGGCCCGGGGCAACTGGTCGGGTACCCCATCGTGGACCTCGACCCGAGGGGCCGGAACGTCCGCGGGTTCGTCCGCGATGTCGAAGAGGTCGTTATTCGGGCGCTCGAGGACCTCGGCGTCCACGGCGCGCGCGTCCCCGAGAAGCGGGGCGTTTGGGTCGACGCGGCGCGCAAGATCGCGTCCGTCGGGATCGCGATCGAGGAGTGGGTCACCTTCCACGGATTCGCCCTCAATGTCGCGACGGATCTGACGGTCTTCGAGCGCTTCCGGCCGTGCGGGTTCGACGGCCGCCTGATGACGTCGGTGGCGCGGGAGTTGGGCGGCCACCCGACCGTGGCCGACGCGGTCGGTCCCATCACCCGCGGATGGACGTCGGTGTTCGGCGCGCCGATCGCGCCCCGACCGGCGCCGGGCCCCCTCCCGACGACGCCCGAAGTCACCGCGCCATGACCGGGACGACGGGCGCCCCCCGTCTCTTGGTGGTCGGGGGGACGGGCGGGCTGGTCGGGCGCTCGGTCCTGCCGGAGTTCATGTCGAGGTACGAAATCCGTTCCCTCCACCGCCATCCGGTCGCGGCCGAGGGCGCGGCCAGGGTCGAATGGGTCCCGGTCGACGTCGGCCGCATCCAGGATTGGCGTCCCTTCCTCGAAGACGTCGACGTGGTCCTCAACCTCGCGTGGTATCGGTATGGGAACGCGACGCGGTTTCGCCACCTCGCCGAGGGATTGGAGCGGCTGGTCGAAGCGGCGCGCGTCGCCGGGACGGGTCGGTTCCTCCAGGTCAGCGTTCCGCCCGCCCCCGACCGGTTGGAGCGGACGCTGCCGTATCTGGCGTACAAGCGCCGCGTGGACCGAGCGATCGCCGCGAGCGGTCTCTCGTACCGGATCGTTCGGCCCACGATGCTGTTCGGCGCGGGGGACCGGCTCCTCGGGACGATGCTCCGGCTGATGGACCGATACCCGGTGTTCCCGATGTTCGGCGACGGTCAGTACCACGTGAGCCCCGTGGCGGCGTCCGACCTGGCCCGGATCCTTCGTCTCGAAGCCGCGGGCGACGGCTCGGGGACCATCGACGTCGGCGGGCCGGAGCGGTACCGCTACTGCGACCTCACCGACCTGATGTTCTCCTACCTCGGCAAGCGTCCGAGGTACTGGCACCTGTCGCCGCGCAGTTCCGTCGCCCTCGCCCAGCTGGTCCAGGACCTCGGCTCGTCGCTGTTGTACTCGTACGAGGTCGAGTGGCTCCTGAGCGACCTCCTCGGCCCGCCACCGTTCGAGGGTCTGGACCCGCCGATGGTGCGCGTCGAGCCGTACTTGCAGCGCGAGGCGCTCCGGCGACGCGGCGGCGGCGCGAGCGCCGCGGTCCGTCGGGGTTAGGTTTATTCGACTACCCTCCCATCGTACGCCCGATGGAAGCGACCGACCTCACCCGCCGGATGGGCGATTTCTACCTCGTCGCGAGCGACGTCCTGCGCGACGTCCCCGACCTGACGCAGCAGCAGATCCTCAGCTGGATCGTCAACCCGTTCCTCGTCACCCTCGGATGGGACCCCCACGACAAGAAACAGGTCTACTTCGACTTCCCGACGAAGCCGGAAGGGCACGTCGACGTCGCGCTCCTCGACGCGCAGGGTCGCCCGCGCCTCGTCCTCGACGTCCGACCGCCGAAGGACTCCCTCGCCGACGGGCAGGAGACGGCCCAGAAGGCGCGCGCGCTCCAGGCGCCCCTCGTCCTGCTGACGAACGGCCAGGAGTTCGCGCTCTGGTACGCCGGCGACGGCGAGACCTCGACGCCGCTGTTCCTCCTCCCCCTGAAGGAGCTCTCCGACAACCCCGAGGCGTTGCTCGGGCTCACCGTCGAGTACCGCCTGAGCGACACCGGCATCAACCACCTGCGCAAGAGCGCGATCCGGCTCGCCGTGCTCCAGATGCTCGAGGACAACTCTGAGAAGACGTTCGACGCGATGGTCGACTGGGTCCAATCCCAGGTTGCGCCGGGCGACCTCGACGAGACGACCCAGGCGGCGATCCGCGAGGCGACGATGATCTGGCTCACGGAAGAGCACCTCACGATGCCGGCGTTCGCGCCGGTCGGGGATGCGAAGAAGCAGCACGAGCTCCGCGCGACGACCGCGCGGGACTGGGAGCCGTTCCCGCGAGGCCCGGCGGGGACGTTCCAGTACAAGTACGACACGACGAAGACCCTCGACCTCCGCCAGAGCCCGAAGGAGGTCCGCGAGTCCCTGCGCCTTCAGGGGCTCCGCACCCCGACGGCCACGGCGTTCGGCGGGTTCTTCTACGCCCTTCGCCAGCGGGCCGGGCTGCCGGGCGGATAGGCGGTCGCGCTCGGACCCCGGACCGGCGCCGCATCGCCAGCGTTTTGAAGCGACGAGGGACGCGGACCCGCTGACCCGATGGCCGACGCGCCCCCGTTCCGGATGCTGATCGACTTCGACGGGACGCTCGTCGAGCCGAACGTCGCGATCATCCTCGTCGAGGAGTTCTGTCCGGACGGGCGCCGGGTCGCCCACGAGATCGACGAGCTCCTCCACAACGGGACGATCACCCTCCGCGAGGCGTGGCAGCGCCAGGTGGACCTGCTCGAATCCGCTCGCCTACCGGAGATGGCGAAGTGGGCCGTCGAGAACTCGCCGCTGCGACCCGGGGCGCTCGAGCTCGTCGCGCTGCTCGCGCGGCACCGCATCCCGACCACCATCGTCTCCGGCGGGCTCGACTTCTACATCCACCCGATCCTGCGGCACGCCGGGATCGACCTGCCCGTCCTCTCGGACTCGGTCGAACCCGACGGGCGGGGCGGGCTCACCCTATTGCATCCGTACGGTCACCCGACGTGCCGGCTGTGCGGGATCTGCAAGGCGCAGGTCGCGTATCCCCCGGCCCCTCCGCGTTTGCGCACGGCGTTCGCCGGCGATGGGAGCACCGACCGGTACGCGGCGGAGGCGGCCGACCTGGTGTTCGCGCGGCGCCGCCTCAAGCTCTATTGCGACAAGGCGCAGATCCCCTACTACCCGTTCGAGGATTTCTTCCCGGTGATCGACCAGCTCTCGCGCTGGCTCGAGCGGGGAGAGGCGCTACCGGCCCTCCGACCGCTCGGGGTCGCGACGTCGGCCTGCCCGATCTCGCTGAGCCTCGTCGGCGCCGCCCCGGCGTAGACCCTCCCCCGCGGGTCGCATTCATCGGCGGCCGGTGTACGGGTCCGCCGGTGTCTTGTACGCGCTTTTCGTGCACCGGTCGTGCGTGCGACCGTGGCGCTCGCGGCGACGGTCGTCCTGCTGATCGGGGGAGCGATGCCCTGGGGGACCGCTCCCGCCTGGGTGGATGCGGCGGCGGCCCCCAGCAGTGCGCCCGGCGGGTCGTCCCCCGCGCTCTCGTACCCCGCGGCGGCCGGCGAGCTCGGTGGAGATTGGCCGACGTACCTCGGAGACAACGCTCGCACCGCCGCCAACCTCTTCGAGCGGACCCTCGCGCCTTCGAACGTGTCCGAGCTCGGGGTCGTCTGGAGCCTCAAGATGAACGGCTCCGAGTTCAGCTCCCCGACGGTCACCAACGGCACCGCGTACGTCGGGTCTTGGGACGGATACGAGTACGCGATCGCGGTCGCGACCGGGCACATTCTCTGGAAGAA
>Ga0075426_10003281_pt1 | contig 11556 bp, 8 predicted proteins | sample SoiMethybrSBSTD5_FD_75304 | JGI IMG/M metagenome (GOLD analysis project Ga0075426, IMG submission 75304) | Bulk soil microbial communities from a Populus tree surrounding site in Tennessee, USA - Soil MetaG P. TD hybrid SBSTD5 | ecosystem: Environmental > Terrestrial > Soil > Tree plantation...
CTTGCAGATCGTCTTTTTCCTCGCGATCGCGGTCGTTGCGTACATGTTTTGGCGCGACCGGCTGCGGCACGAGATCGACACTTGGTCGGAGCGCTCGCGCCGCGTCTTCTACGGCAGCTTTGCCTTGATCCTCGCCGACCTCGCGGTCTACTTCTGGCCGGGACGGAACACGGCCGGGCTCGACGCGTTCGCGTTCATCGTCACCTTGATCCTTGCCGGCTACGCGATGTGGCGGGTTTGGCGCTCCGAGCACACCTACTCGTACTAGGATCGGGTCATGACTTGGGCAATCTGGGAATGGATCACCGGCAGGGGCGGCCATCCCGAGGAAGAGGCAGACCTGCGGGAGGAATTCGGGCCTGAGAATCCCGAATTCGGGGGCGCAGATGCCGGCGAGGCGGAGGAGCGGTACCTCGAAGAGACGGGCTACGGCGCCCCGGCGGGCTACGGCGGCGGGCTCGCGGCGGGTGACGCCGCGGACGTCGCAGCAGCCGACCTCGACGAGTTCAAGCCCCCGCGCGACCCGGCGCCCTAGGCTTCGACGTGCGCCGCCGAGCCGTCCAGGGCGCCGAGCGCGTCCCGGATCGAGACGTGCTTGCCCACGAAGATGGGCGTGTCGCGCTCGGTGTAGCGCGATGCTTCGCTGTCGCGTAGGCGCAGCATCAGATGCATGAAGTCGGCGGGCTCGTCGCACTCGAACGCGGTCATGAACTCCTGGTCGTCGATCCCGAACGAGTACGTGGTGTGGTTGTGGATCGTCGGAAACTCCTCGCGCCCGATCCGGATGTGCTCGTCCATCGCACGGCGGCGGTCTTCCGCGGACAGCGCATACCAGGGCCGAACCTTCACGAACGGGTAGACGACGAGGTAAGGCGATTCCTTCGGGACGACCTTCCGCGCCTTCCGCGCCGAGGTGTACTCGGAGGCCTTCGTCGTCGCCAGGTACGAGTACGGCGTCTCGAGCCACGCGGCGAGCGGCGTGCCGTTCAACGCCGCGCCGAGCTCGCCCAGATCGTCGTATCGCTCGGTGATCTTCCAGAGGAAGAAGTCGCAGTCCGGCCGCACGCCGGCGACCGAGTAGGCGCGCAGGGCGTCCATGCGGCCCGCCCAGTCCTCGACGATTTCGGCGAAGGCGTCCTTGCCCGCCGCGCGTTCGTCGATCGGCAGGCGCCGCCAGGCGGGATCCACTCGATAGAAGCTGTACGCCACGTACTGGCCGCTCACGGCCGAGATGCTAGCGACGCGTGTTCGGACCGTTTCTGGGCTTGGCGCGACGCGCCTGTTTGGCCTTCACGCACGTGAGCGTGCCCGCCTGCGCTGCCTGGGCGACGGTCCTGACCGTATTGAGATCGGTCTTCGGCGTGTCGTCGGCGTAGAAGAGCCCCGACTGCCAGCGTTCGAGATCGGGCTCGTCGCTGACGTGGAAGAACAGCAGGCCCGCGACGGTCGGCTGGCAGTAGGCGAGCCGTATGGCGCGCTTGTAGTAGGCGCCCTGCAGCGCCTCCGGGACAGCGTCTCTCGTCGTCGGCGTGCCGACATTGAAGTAGATCGTCCGCTTGTCGACCGGGATCCTCGTTTGGACGCCGTACTCGCCATAGAGGATCGGCAGCGAGGCGCCGCGCTGGCCCGTGTCGCGGAACGCGTCGCGCAACAGCTTGACGAGCTTCGGGTAGTCGGCGATCGAGATGCTCGTCGACTTCGGGTGCAGCGCCGTCGGCGGCGTCCTCGACGACTCGCCGTAGGGATGGATGACGAGCATGTCCATGATCGGCGCCGGGCGGCGGCTGCGGCGGTACGCGGCGCCGAGGTCGCGAAGGAAGGTCGTCGGCGAGTGAGTCTGCCGGCTCGAGCCCGCCCGGTCGGCGCCGCGCGGCGAGACCGCCCCGCCGATCACGGTGATCTGCGGCGAGACCGTCTTCAGCGCGTCGTAGGTGTGCGCGAGCAACGCCTCGTAGGCCGGGGCGGCGAGATCGCGGCCGCGCTTGTCGAACTGCGGCATCCAGAACCTGTTCAGGTTTGGCTCGTTGCCGACAATGAAGTCGCGAACGTAGGGAAGTGACTGCGCAAGCGAGGCCGCGTACTGGGCGAATTGCGCGCGGTCGCGGTTGCTCAGCGGCGTCTGCCGGCTGCCCCCGGTGTCCATGCCGATCACGAGTTTGATCGCGTCGAGCTGGGCTGCATCGGCGCTGGCCTGGAACGCGGCGAGCTCGTCGGCGGTCGGCGCCGTCTTGCCACGTGACCAGTCTGCGCGCACCTCGATCTCGTCGAAGCCGGCGAGCAGCGCGAGATCCATGCGCGTCTTGGCCACGACGGGATCGGGGACCAGGCTGGCCGACTCCGACGCGCCTACGGCAAGCTTCCGCGGCGCGGCGGGCGACGGGGCGGCGGTCGCGAGGGCAGCGATCAGGCCCCCCAGGAGGGCGAGCTTGCGGATGGGCGGCATCCTGCACTCGGCATCGGCGGACGCCGCGCCGCCTTGACCCCCAACAGGGCTACTTCTCTTGGATGAAGTTTGTCCCGTCGCAGCGGGTGAGCCGTGCCTCCCGTGCCTCGGATGCGGCCTTCTGGAAGCCCGGCAGGCTCGCCTTCGGCTTCTGATCTGCGTAGTAAAGGCCCGACTGCCAACCGGCGAGGTCGATCTCGTCGAAGGTGTGGAAGATGAAGAGGCCCTTCACGGTCGGCTGGCACGCGGCCAGCGCGAGCGCCTCGCGGTAGTAGCGCGCCTGCGTGTCGGCGCTGACCGCGTCGCCGGCGCTGGCCGAGTTCAAGTCCGTGTAGGCGTGCCGGTCGGCGGCCGGAACATGCGTTTGGACGCCGAACTCGGTGTAATAGATCGGGATGTCGCCGCCGCGCTGAGCGGTACCCGCGAACGCGTGGCCGAGCAGTCGGACGAGCTTCGGGTAGTCGGCGACCGTGATCGTCGTCGATTCGCCATGCGTCTCCGTCGGCGAGAGCTTCGACATTCGCATGTAGGGATGGAATGCGAACGCGTCCATGACGGGCTTTGTGCGGCCGCTCGCCTTGTAGGCGGCGCCGAGGTCCTCGATGAACCGGGTCGGCGAGTGCGTGTCGCGCTTCGTCCCGGGACGGTCGGAGCCGCGTGGCGCGAGGGCGCCGCCGATCACCTGAATGTGCGGCGAGACGGCCTTGAGCGCGTCATAGGTGCGGGCGAGCAGGTCCACATATCCCGTGGCGGCGACGTCCTTCCCTCCGGCGCCGAACTGCGGCATCCAGAAGGTGTTCAGGTTCGGCTCGTTGCCGACGACGATGTCGCGGACCTGCGGGAACGCCTTCGCGAGGGCCGCGGCGTATGCCGCGAACTGGCGGCGCGCCTGCTCGGTGCGCGGCGTGCTGCCGCTCAGGCCGTGCCAGACGAACACGAAGACGCGCATGTGCAGATCGTCCGCGGCTTTGACGACGTTTCTGAGCGCGTGCCGGTCCTGCGCCGACGGGGCCGTCGCGCCCGGCCTCCACATGCTCGAGACCAGCACCGCGTCGAAGCCCGCGTCGTGAGAGACCTTCATCAGGTCTGCCGCCGTCTTCGGATTGGCCTGTTTCATCGCGTCGTCGCCGGTTGCGACGAGCAGTCGGTGGCCGGGGCGCTTGTCGCCGGGCTGCGGGATCGACACGCCCTCGCCCGTCGTGGAGGCCCCTCCGGTCGAGGAGCCGCCCGAGGTCGAGCCGGCCCCACCCGAAGTCGTGCCCGCGGCGCCGGTGAGGGTCTTGTCGCTGCCGCCGCGGAGCGTCAAGGCGATCGCGATGGCCGCAACAGCCGCAGCGCCGAGCAGGGCGAGAACGGGCCCCTTCCACCTCATTGGGTGGGGAACTTACCCACGACTACGCTTGCGGAATCGTGGAGAAACGGCTCGAAGACCAGCTGAAACGGCTCCCGGCCAAGCCCGGCGTCTACATCTTCCGCGACACACGCGGCCAGGTCCTCTACGTCGGCAAGGCCAAGTCGCTGCGCCCGCGCGTGCGCAGCTACTTCCAGGCCGGCGCGGGCGGCCGGCACGCGATCGCGCAGCTGCCCGACCGCGTCGCCGACATCGAGGTCATCGTCACGGGGACGGAGGTCGAGGCGCTCCACCTGGAGCAGAACCTCGTCAAGCGCCACCGGCCGCCGTTCAACGTCAGGCTGCGCGACGACAAGTCGTTCCCCTACATCGCCGTCACGGTCGGGGACGACTTCCCACGCGTGATGTTCACACGCGAGCGGCACCGCCGCGGCGTCACCTACTTCGGGCCTTACGCGAACGCGAAGAAGGTGCGCGAGACGCTCGACGTCCTCAATCGCGTCTTCCAGTACCGGCCCTGCGAGGGGCCGCAACCGGGCCGGCACTCGGGGATTCCCTGCCTCGACTACCACATCGAGCGCTGCCACGCGCCGTGCGTGGGCTACATCTCGAAGGAGGCCTACGCCGAAATCATCGACGGCGTCGTCAATTTCCTCTCCGGCGACACGCGCACGATCGAGCGGGAGCTCGAGCAGAAGATGCGCGACGCGGCCGAGGCCGAGCGCTTCGAGGAAGCGGCGCGCTACCGCAACCGGCTCTTCGCGGTCCGACGCCTCACGGAGCGCCAGGCCGTCGAGAAGCGCAGCGTCGGCGACGTCGACGTGATCGGGCTTGCGGTCGACGGCGACCGGGCGACGGTGCAGATCTTCCCGCTCCGCGGCGGCAAGATGATCGACCGCTACGGATTCCACCTCGAGAACGCCGAGGGGCAGGACGCAGCCGCGCTGCTCGAGGCCTTTGCGGTCGAGTACTACGGCGCGGCGCCGTCGGTGCCGCCGCAGATCGTCGTGCCGCGGGACGCCGGCGACACCTCGGCGCTGGCCGAGTTCCTGTCCGAGCTGCGCGGCTCGCGTGTCGAGGTACGGGCCGCGGAGCGCGGGGAGAAGCGGCGCCTCCAGGAGCTGGCCGCGCAGAACGCCGGGCTCGCGCTCGAGTCGGAGAGCTACCAGACTGAGCAGAAGCGGATACGCCGGGTCGAGGCGCTCGAGGAGCTTCGCGAGGCGCTGAATCTTGAGAGCCTGCCGATCCGGATCGAGTGCTTCGACATCTCGAACATCCAGGGCTCGGAGGTAGTCGGGTCGATGGTGGTGTTCCAGGATGCGACCGCCAAGAAGGCGCACTACCGGAAGTTCGCGGTGCGCGGGCTCGACGGCCAGGACGACTTCGCCGCCATGGCGCAGGTGATCGAGCGCCGCTTCGCGCGCATGCGCGATGTCGCCGACGAGGAGTACGACGAAGGGTTCGCGGCGGTTCCGAACCTCGTCGTGATCGACGGCGGTAAGGGCCAGCTCTCGGCCGCTTTGGCGGCGATGCAGCGCTTCGACCTGCCGCGAGTCGCGGTGATCGCCCTCGCTAAGCGTGCCGAGGAGGTGTTCCTGCCTGGACGGCCCGACCCGGTCGTCCTCGACCGGCACTCGCCGGGGCTCCAACTGCTCCAGCGGATCCGGGACGAGGCGCATCGCTTCGCGGTGGGCTTTCACCGTCAGCGCCGCGACGCTCGCGCGCGCGAGTCGATCTTCGACACCCTGGAGGGCGTCGGCCCGGCCCGGCGCCGGGCGCTGCTCCAGCATTTCGGTTCGGCCGAGCGTGTGCTCGCGGCTACGCAAGAGGAGTTGGAGGGCGTTTCCGGTTTGCCGGCCAAGACGGCGCGTTCTATCTACGCGCAGCTGCACAAGGCCGGGCGGGCGTGAGGGACTGACCCCGCAGGGGTCTGTCCCTGTGCAACCAAGAAAGCGTCGCCGTCAGGCGATGGGAAGGGACGGTCCCCGAAGGGGACTGTCCCACAGGCGGCTGTTGGGCCGCCGCCAATGGGACAGTCCCTGTGGGACAGTTCCTCCTAGCTTCGCAATCCGGCCATGCAGAGGCGGCGTAGTTATGGGTGTCGGGCCGCCCGCGTCGTTCCCCTTCGCGCGGGCGGCTCCCTTTTCTGGCCTCGTTCTCTTCGGATGATGTGCCGTTGCCTTGAACGCGCGACTGTCCGCGGGCCATGGCGGTCGAAGGCACGATCCCGGCGGTAGCCGAAGAGCCGAAGGGCGACCAGCGCCTCGCGATCCTGCTTGCGATGGCGATGTTCGTGCTCGTCGTCGACACGTCCCTGATGAACGTCTCGATCTCGGCGGTCGTGCACGACCTGGACACGACCGCGAGCGGCGTCCAGTCGGCGATCGCGCTGGAGGCGCTCGTCTCGGCCGCGTTCATCCTGATCGGCAGCAAAGTCGGCGACCTGATCGGCCGCAAGCGCGCCTACGTCCTGGGCCTGCTCGGCTATGCGGCGGGGGCGCTGTCGATGACGCTTTCGCAGAGCCTGGTGCCGATCATCATCTTCTGGGCCATCATCGGCGGGCTCGGCGCCTCGCTGCTGCTCCCGGCCATGCAGTCCTTGATCCACGGCAACTTCGCAGGCCCGATGCAGCGGAAGGCCTACGCGCTCGTCGGGGCCGCCGCCGCGATCGCTGCGGCCGTCGGACCGCTCGTCGGCGGCTTCATCACGACGTTCCTCTCGTGGCGGGTCGCGTTCGGAGGCGAGGTCGTGATCATCGGGATCGTCCTGTCGGGGATCAGGCTCGTCCACGATGTGCCGTACACCGGAGACCGGGGGGTTGACGTCGTCGGCGCGATCCTCTCGGCGGTTGGGATGGGCGGCGTCGTGCTCGGAATCCTGGTCTGGCAGGAAGGCGGCGGAGCCGTCGGCGCGCTGATAGCCGTCGGGCTCGTCGCACTCGGCTCGCTCGCGTGGTGGCTAAAGCGGCGGAAGCGCGAGGGCAAGCCCGCGCTGCTCGACGCAGACTTGTTCAAGTCGAAGTACTTCCGCCTCGGGATCTCGTCCCAGACGCTGCAGCAGATCAGCCTGGGCGGGCTGATGATCGCGTTGCCGATCTTTCTGCAGATGGTGCTCGAGTACAACGCGCTCGAAGCCGGGCTCTCGCTGGCCCCGCTCTCGCTGAGCATGTTCGCGGTGGCGCTCGTGGCCGGGAGGAAGGCGGGCAACCGCAGCCCGAGCAACATCATCCGCGCCGGGTTCTTCCTGCTCGCACTGGGCGTCGCGGTCCTGATCCCGATCGTGCCGCGGGCGCACTCGGGCTGGGCGATGGCGGTGCCGCTACTGATCGCAGGTTGCGGTCTCGGGCTGCTCGTTTCGCAGCTCAACAACTACACGCTCTCGCCGATCGAGGAAGAGCGGGTCAGCGAGGCCGCCGGCGTCAATTCTGCCGGCGGGTCATTCGGCCTCTCCTTCGGGCTCGCGTTCGCAGGGGCGATCATGCTCGCGTCGTTGTCGCTCGTGTTCAGCCACATGGCGCACTCGAGCTCGGTGCTCTCGGAGAGCGAACAGGGCAAGGTCTCGACGCAGCTCGAGAAGAATGCCGAGGTGCTGACCAACACCCACCTGAACAAGCTTCTCGAGGGCCAGCCGAAGGACGTACGCAAGGAGATCATCCACATCAACACCGAGTCGCGGCCGATCGCACTCCAGATCGCCCTGGCGATTCCGCTCCTGGCCGCCCTGCTCGGTCTCCTCAATGGCTTCCGCATGACGCGGTTGCCCGACCCCGAGCCGTCGTCGGGTGCCGAAGGGATGTTGGTTGGCTAGCGCGGGTAGTACTTGGCTCGTGTCTGACGCGGCTGCGGCCAAGCAAGGGGTTGTCGTCCGTCTCGCGCCGCCAGGAACGCGCGAGCCGAGAGGAGTCCTGCGTGCGCGATACCGTCCGCCTGCTCCGCGAGCGGCCGGAGCTGGCGGTGTTCCTCGACATCGTCGCCATCCTCGGCTTTCGCCTCCGACCGTCGCCGGGCGCGTGACGGGGTCGCGCTGGCGCATGGCGCACGTGTACGGGAAGCCGGACACGTGGGCGGGGCTGATTCGTCGGAGTCTGCCGGAGCCGTGACGGCGGCGCTCGCCGCGCGATCGCGCATGCCTGCGCGTCCGCGCCGCGGGAGTCGTGCTCGCGCTGCCCGCCCTAGGCGGCCGCGGTTGCGGTCAGCGCGGCTGCTCTGCGACAGCGTCGCGATCGGCTTGCACCCGCTGCCGCCAGTGCACCGTCCGCAGCATCACCAGGATCGCCCCGAAGCCCAGCAAGGCGTTGAAGGCGATCAGCGTCACCCGCATGCCCACGCTGAAGCTGAGCAACACCGTCTTCGACGCCTTGCCGGCGAAGGTGTAGAGGAGCAGCGCCTGCTCGGTGCCGATCCCCGACGGGCTGATCGGGAACAACACCGCCAGGCTCTGTGTCACCTGGACGAGAACTGCGTTGTGGATCGTCGCCGGCACATGGAACGCCTTCAGGAAGAAGAAGATCGTGACGAGGCGCAGGCTCCAGTCGGCCAGCTGCCAGACCGCGACGTGCCCCAGGTAGCGGCTGAAATCCGAGAACACGGCGAAGCCGCGCGCGACGCGGCGCCGGAACTCGAAGAGGTCCTCGGCGAACCAGAGCAGTATGAGCACCACGACGAAGATGACCACGGCGAGCACGATCAACGTCCCTTGCAGATGTGCGAAGAACCAGTGGAAGTCGAACGCAGGCAGGTGGGCGAGGACCGAGCTCCCGGGCAGCTGCCGGGTGACGAGCGCGTAGACGATGAAGCTGGAGGCGAGGACGAAGTCGAACAGCGTCAGCGCCACGAGCGTCGACGCAAGGGTGGGATACGTCGACCCTTCGATCCGGTGCTTCGCGATGAAGAGGCCGACGGCGTCGCCGCCGCGCGCCGGGATGATCGCGTTGACGCCGACGCGGGCGAGGTACGCGCCGAAGACCGAGCGCCAGCGGACGAGCCGCTCGGGGTACGCCGCGGCGATGATGTTCCGCCAGGCGCGGCTCACGCAGCAGAGCTTGAGGAACTGGCAGAGCAACGCCAGGCCGAGCGCCGTCCAGCCGACGTCGGTGAGGTGGTTGAAGAAGACGTGAATGTCGTGCAGAACCGCACTCATCGCGCTTCCTTCTCTTGTGGCGCTATGGACTAGGGCCGGTCGGGCGGGCTGGAGCCGTCCGAGCTAGCGCCGTCCGGCGCCATGTACGGGTAGCGGTAGTCCTTCGGCGGCACGAACGTCTCCTTGATCGTCCGCGGTGAAACCCAACGGATCAGGTTCCACATCGAGCCCGCCTTGTCGTTCGTGCCTGAAGCGCGAGCGCCGCCGAACGGCTGCTGGCCGACAACCGCGCCGGTCGGCTTGTCGTTGACGTAGAAGTTGCCCGCCGCGTACTCGAGCTTCTCGTTTGCATCCTCGATGGCGCTTCGGTCGCGCGCGAAGACCGCTCCGGTGAGCCCGTAGGGCGCGGTCCGGTCGACGAGCTCGAGCGTGTCGTCCCACTTGTTCTCGGGGTAGACGAACGCGGTCACCACCGGTCCGAAGAGCTCCTCCCGCATCGTTCGGAAGTCGGGGTCCTCGGTTTCGATCACGGTCGGTTGGACGAAGTAACCCTCGTCGTCCTCGACGCCGCCGCCGACGAGCACCTTCGCTTTCGCCGCCGAGTTCGCCTCCTCGATCGCCTCGCGCTGCGTCGAGAGCGCGTTCGAGTCGATCACGGCGCCCATGAAGTTCGAGAAGTCGCTGACATCGCCGACCTTAAGCTCCTTGATCTCGTCCGCGAGGCGCTCGCGGAGATCGGGCCAGAGGTTCGAGGGCGCATAGACGCGGGAGGCCGCGGAGCACTTTTGGCCCTGGTACTCGAACGAGCCGCGGACGATCGCGGTCGCGACCGCCTCCACGTCCGCGGACGGATGGGCGACGATGAAGTCCTTGCCACCCGTCTCGCCGACGATGCGCGGGTAGTTGCGGTAGGTGTCGATGTTGCCGCCGACGGTCTTCCACATCGAGTTGAAGACGGCCGTCGAACCGGTGAAATGAATCCCGGCCAGCTCGGGGCTGGCGAGCGCGGCGTCGCCGATCGTGGCGCCGGAGCCGTAGACGAGGTTGATGACGCCGTCGGGCAGCCCCGCCTCCTGGAGCAGGCGCATCACGTAGTAGGCAGAGAACGCCGCCGTCGAGGCCGGCTTCCAGAGCACCGTGTTCCCCATCAGGGCAGGCGCCGCGGGGAGGTTGCCGCCGATCGCGGTGAAGTTGAACGGCGTCACCGCGAACACGAAACCCTCCAGCGGGCGGTACTCCATTCGGTTCCAGGTGCCGGGCGCCGAGTTCGGCTGCTCCCTGTAGATGCGCGTCATGAACTCGACGTTGAAGCGCCAGAAGTCGGTCAGCTCGCAGGCCGCGTCGATCTCCGCCTGGTGGGCGGTCTTCGATTGGCCGAGCATGGTCGCCGCGTTCAGAGTCGAGCGCCATGGGCCTGCGAGAAGTTCGGCCGCGCGCAGGAAGATGGCCGCGCGGTCCTCCCACGGCATCCGTGCCCAGTCGCTCCGAGCCTCGCGCGCGGCGTCGACCGCCTGCTGCACCTGCTCCGGACCGCCTGAGTGGACGTCGGCGAGCACGTGCTTCTTGTTGTGCGGCTCGACCGCCTCGAACGTACTGCCGGTCTTGACGTCCTTCCCGCCGATCACGAGCGGGATCTCGATGCGCTCTCGCTCGAGCTCACGAAGCCGCTGCTGCAGCTCGCCTCGCTCCGGAGATCCGGGCGCGTAGTCCTTGACCGGCTCGTTGCGAGGCTCGGGCGGGAGGGCGATCGCCGGGCGGCTCATAGCGCCTGATTGTATGCCTGCATGTCTTTCTCGGAGGACGTCCGCAACGAGCTGGCGGCGATCGCGCCCAAGCGCGAGTGCGACCGGCAGGCCGAGCTGTCGGCACTCTTTCACTCAGCCGGGAGATGGCACATGCAGGCAGGTGAGGTTTCGGTGCACCTCGACGTGGCGAGCTCCGCGGTGGCGCGGCGGGCGTTCAGCCTGCTGCGGTCGCTCGGTGTCGACTCGGAGATCCGCACCTACCGGCGCCGCGCGTTCGACCGCGCCACTCGATACCAGCTCCACGTGAGCGGCACGCGCGTTTTGAGTTTGCTCCGGGACTGCGGAGTGCTCGGCGCGCGAAGCCAGCCCCTCGCGCGGCCGCCGAAACGGATCGTCGGCCGCAGGTGCTGTCGCGGCGCGTACCTGCGCGGTGCGCTGCTCGCCGCGGGCTCGGTGTCGGCGCCGCCGTCGCCGCACCTCGAGATCAGGCTCGAGTCGAGCGAGGCGGCGGAGTTTCTCGCGGACGCGGCCGCGCGCGAGGACGTCCCGCTCCGTTCGCGCGAGCGCCGCGACCACGTGATCGCCTACGCGAAGGGGCTCGACCACATCGCGGAGGCGCTCGCCCTCGCGGGCGCGAGCGACGCCGCGCTGGTGCTCGACGAACGGGCCGTCGTCGGCGAGACGAAGGCGCGGGCGAACCGTCTCACGAACGCGGACGAGGCGAATCTCGTCCGCACGAGCAGGGCGGCGCACGCTCAGCTCGAGGCGCTGCGGCTGCTCGAAGGCGAGCGGCGACTGGACGAGCTTTCGCCTCGCCTTCGGGAGACGGCGGAGCTGCGGCTTCGGCATCCGACGCTCTCGCTTCGTGAGCTGGGGCTCAAGTGCCGGCCGGTAGCGTCGAAGGCGGCGGTTCACCGGCGTCTCCAGGCGCTGATCC
>Ga0075426_10003282_pt1 | contig 11556 bp, 7 predicted proteins | sample SoiMethybrSBSTD5_FD_75304 | JGI IMG/M metagenome (GOLD analysis project Ga0075426, IMG submission 75304) | Bulk soil microbial communities from a Populus tree surrounding site in Tennessee, USA - Soil MetaG P. TD hybrid SBSTD5 | ecosystem: Environmental > Terrestrial > Soil > Tree plantation...
GAATCGTCGACATCTACCACCACAGCGGACGCTACGACGTCCATGTGGACCCGAAGATCATCGAGCTGCCGAACAACCGCGTCGATCTCGTCTTCGAGATCAACGAGGGCGCCAAGACCGGCGTCGCCGGCATCACCTTCATTGGCAACAAGCACTTCTCGGACTACCGTCTGCGGGACGTCATCAAGACGGGCATCACCACCTGGTGGAGCTTCCTCAAGAGCAACGACATCTATGATGCCGATCGCATCGAGGTCGATCGCGACCTGTTGCGGCGGTTCTACCTGCGCAACGGCTTTGCGGACGTGCGAATCGTCTCGGCCGCGGCGGAATACGATCCGGGCCGGAAGGGATTCGTCATCACCTTCACGATCGAGGAGGGCGACCAGTACAAGTTCGGCACGGTCGACATCCAGTCCACCGTCAACGCAGTCGCGCCCGCCACGCTGCGCGACGGGCTGCGGATGTCGGCCGGCAACGTCTACAACGCCGACCTCGTGGAAAAGACCGTCGAGGATCTCACCATCGGCGTCGCCAAGCGCGGCTATCCGTTCGCCTCGGTCAAGCCGCACGGCGACCGCGACTTCGAGCGCAAGCTCGTCAACGTCGTGTTCGTGGTGGAGGAGGGCCAGCACGCCTACATCGAGCGCATCAATATCCGCGGCAACACCAAGACGCGCGACTACGTGATCCGGCGCGAGTTCGACATCGTCGAAGGCGACGCCTACAACCACGCCCTCGTCGACCGCGCCGAGCGCCGCCTGAAGAACCTCAACTATTTCAAGCAGGTCAAGATCACGACCGAGCCCGGCTCGGCGCCGGACCGCATCGTGATCAACGTCGACGTCGAGGAGCAGTCGACCGGCGAGTTCTCGTTCTCGGGCGGCTATTCGACTGCCGACGGCATCATCGGCGAGGTCGCGATCGGCGAGCGCAATCTGCTCGGCCGCGGCCAGATCGCGCGCGCATCGCTCCAGTACGGTTCGCGCTCGCGCGGCTTCAACCTGTCGTTCGTCGAGCCCTACATTCTGGGTGAGCGGCTGGCGCTCGGGTTCGACGTCTTCGCCAAGGAAACGACGACGGCGACCTTCGTCTCCTACACGTCGCAAACCATCGGCGGCGACGTGAAGCTCGGCATCCCGATCACCGACAACATCAGCACGCAGCTGCACTACACCGCCTACCAGCAGGAAATTAAGCTGCCGGACCAGTTCAACAACTGTAACAACATCAATCCGAACAGCGCCAACGGGCTGTTCCCGACCCCCGACCACCAGAGCTTGATCGATCCGGCGACCGGCGCGGCGTTCATTACGAACTGCTACGCCGACGGCGAGGCCTCGCTGGCGGTGCGCAAGGAGCTGGCGCAGGGTCCGGTCTTCGTGTCGCTGATCGGCTACGGCGTGACCTACAACACGCTCGACAACAACCGCAATCCGACCAGTGGCATCATCGCCAGCCTGAGCCAGGACTTCGCGGGCGTGGGCGGCGACGTCAACTTCATCAAGACGACCGGCGACTTCAAACTGTACGACGAGGTGCTGCCGGACATCGTCGGGCTGCTGCGCATCCAGGGCGGCCACGCGACCGGCTGGGGCGGGCAGGGGCTGCGCATGCTCGATCACTTCCAGGGCGGCCCGAACATGGTGCGCGGCTTTGCGCCGGCCGGATTTGGTCCGCGCGACCTGACGCCCGGCACCAACCTCGACGCGCTGGGCGGCTCGATCTACTGGGCGGCGACCCTCGAGTTCCAGACGCCGCTGTGGTTCGCGCCGAAGGATTTCGGCATGCGCTTCGCCGTCTTCGCCGACGCCGGCCAGCTGCTCGATTACACCGGCCCGACCTCGTTTGCGCAGACCGGCGAGACCTTGACCACCTGCATCACCGGCGTCGGCCTCTGCAACGACACGCTGGTGCGGTCCTCGGGCGGCATCGGACTGATCTGGGATTCGCCGTTCGGTCCGTTGCGCTTCGACCTCGCCTATCCGATCACCAAGCAGAGCTGGGACCACACCCAGATCTTCCGGTTCGGCGGCGGCACCAAGTTCTGATCGGCATCGGCCCGTCCTGCTTGCCCCGACCCTCCGCGGGACGGGGCTCCGGACGGGCTGTTTTGCCCGGATTTCCGCAGCGAAACGCATTCCACTTGGCGGGAAAATGCTCTAGTCCGGTGGCATGAGCGAGCCACGGTTCTTCCCGTCGACGGGCGGCCTGACGGTCGGCGAAATCGCGACCCTGACCGGCGCCGAGCCGCGTCCCGGGACCGATCTCGCCTGCCAAATCAGCGATATCGCGCCACTCGATCGGGCCGGTCCGCGCGACCTCAGCTTCCTCGATTCCAGCAAATACGCCGCCGAGCTGGCGGCGACCCGCGCCGGCGCCTGCCTGATCGGGGCGCGCTTCGACAAGGACGTTCCGGCCCGCATCGCGGTCCTGCGGGTGGGCGAGCCCTATCGGGCCTTCGTGATGGTGGCGCGGGCGCTGTTTCCGACCGCGCAGCGCCCGTCCTCGCTGTTCAATGCCGAAGGCATTGCGGCCGGGGCGAGCGTGCATCCGACCGTCCGCCTTGAGCACGACGTGACGATCGATCCGGGCGCGGTGATCGGTCCGGGCGCCGAGATCGGAGCGGGCACGGTCGTCGCCGCCAATGCGGTGATCGGACCGGGCGTGCGCATCGGGCGCAATTGCGCGATCGGGGCGGGCGCGTCGATCACCCATGCGCTCGTCGGCGACCGCGTGATCATCCATCCGGGCTGCCGCATCGGGCAGGACGGCTTCGGCTACCTGCCTGACCGCGACGGGCCGATCAAGATTCCGCAGACGCGGCGCGTGATCATCCAGGACGACGTCGAGATCGGCGCCAACACCACCATCGATCGCGGCGGCACCCGCGATACCGTGATCGGCGAGGGCACGAAGATCGATAACCTGGTGCAGATCGGGCACAACTGCTCGATCGGGCGGCACTGTTTCATCGTGTCGCAAACCGGCATTTCCGGCAGCGTCAATATCGGCGACTACGCTATGCTCGGCGGGCAGGTGGGCATCGCGGATCATCTGACGATCGGGAGCGGCGCCAAGCTCGGCGCACGCAGCGGCGTGATGTCGGACATTCCGGCGGGCGTGCAATGGGGCGGGTTTCCGGCGCGTCCGTTCCGCGAATGGCTCAAGGCCGAGGCCATGATTGGCCGCATGGTGCGCGGTGGCCGCAGCCGGCAGAAGACCGAGGGACAGGAATGACGGGCGACAGTATCGGCAGTGCGGACATCCAGCGCATCCTGAGTGCGCTTCCGCATCGCTATCCGTTTCTGATGGTGGACCGGATCGTCGACATCCGCGGCGACCAGTCCGCCATCGGCATCAAGAACGTCACCGCCAACGAGCCGCAATTCCTCGGCCACTTCCCGGGCAATCCGGTGTTTCCCGGCGTGCTGTTGATCGAAGGCATGGCGCAGACCGCCGGCGCGATCTGCATTCTGTCGAAGAATCTCGTCGGCCGGCCGCAGCTCGTCTACTTCATGACCATCGACAAGGCCAAGTTCCGCAAGCCGGTGGTCCCGGGCGATACGGTCGAATTCCACATGACGAAGATGAACCAGCGCCGGACGATGTGGTGGTTCCGCGGCGAGGCCAAGGTAGGCGGCCAGCTGGTGGCGGAGGCCGAGGTCGGTGCCATGACGGCGGACGCGTCCCCGGCATGACGGCGATCGATCCCACCGCCCGCGTCGCCCCCGGCGCGGTGATCGGCAACGACGTCACCATCGGCCCGTTCTGCGTGATCGGCCCGCACGTCGTGCTCGGCGATGGCTGCCGGCTCATCGCGCACGTGCATGTGACCGGCAGCACCACGATCGGTCCGCGCACGGTGATCTACCCGTTCGCCTCGCTCGGCACGCCGCCGCAATCCACCCGCTATCGCGGCGGCGACACGCGGCTCATCATCGGCGCCGACTGCGACCTGCGCGAAAGCGTCACCATGAACATCGGTACCGAGGACGGCGGCGGCGTCACCACGGTGGGCGACCGCGGCTTCTTCATGGCCAACAGCCATGTGGCTCATGATTGCCACGTCGGCAATGACGTGACCTTCGCGAACTGCGCGACTCTCGGCGGCCACGTCGAGGTCGGCGATGGCGTCGTGATCGGCGGCCTCTCGGCGGTGCACCAGTTCACCCGCGTCGGCTCATTCGCGATGATCGGCGGCGTCGCCGGCGTGCGCGGCGACGTCATCCCGTTCGGCCTCGCCAACGGCGACTACGCGCGGCTCGAGGGCCTCAACCTCGTCGGGCTGAAGCGGCGGAAATTTTCCCGCGAGCGCATCCATGCGCTGCGCCGGGCCTATCAGAAGCTCTTTCTCGATCCCGGCCAGTTCGCCGCACGTCTCGACGCGGCGGCGCAGGAATTCGCCGCCGACGAGACGGTGATGCAGATCATCACCTTCATCCGCGACGGGCAGCACCGGCCGCTGTGCCGGCCGGGGCAGACCCGCGAGGAGTGAGCCCGATGAGCGGGGGGCCGGAACGGCGCGATGCCCCATTGGCGGACGAGCCGATCGCCATCGTGTGCGGCGGCGGCAGCCTCCCGCTCGCGGTCGCCGATGCGGCGACCAAGCGCGGCCGGCGCGTGGTGATGCTCGCGGTGCGCGGCTTCGCCGATCCGCAGGTCGAGCGCTTCCGCTGCCACTGGATCGGGCTCGGGCAGCTCGGGCGGGTCTTCAAGCTGCTGCGGGCCGAAGCTTGCCGCGACATCGTATTCATCGGCGGCATGCTGCGGCCGGCGCTGGGGACATTGCGGCTGGACTGGACCGCGGTGCGTGCCTTGCCGCGGGTCGTCCGCGCATTTCGCGGTGGGGACGATCACCTGCTGGTGAGCATCGCGCGCCTGTTCGAGGACGCGGGCTTCCGTCTCGTCGGCGCGCACGAGGTGGCGCCCGACCTCCTGCTGCCCGAAGGCGCGCTCGGGACCCATACGCCCAATGAGCGCGACCGCGCCGATATCGAGCATGGGTTGGCGCTTCTGTCCGCGCTCGGTCCGTTCGACGTCGGGCAGGCGGTGGTGGTCGCCGGCCGGCATGTGATCGCGGTCGAGGCGGCGGAAGGCACCGACCGCATGCTCGAGCGGGTCGCCGCGTTGCGCCGGGACGGCCGCATCCGCAGCGAGTTTGGCCGGGGCGTGCTGGTGAAGGCACCGAAGCCGAAGCAGGACCAGCGTTTCGACCTGCCCTCGATCGGACCACCGACCATCGCGGGATTGGCCAAGGCCGGCCTCGCCGGCCTTGCGGCGACCGCCGGCGCGACATTCGTGGCCGAGCCGGCCGAACTCCTCAGGGCGGCCGAGGCAGCGGGTGTCTTCGTGATCGGCACGCCGTCGCACGGGGCGGCGGCATGACCGCGCCGGTGCCCGGAGCGGAGCGCGAGCTCGACATTGTCATCATCGCGGGCGAGGAATCGGGTGACCGCCTCGGCGGCGCGCTGATGGAGGCGCTGCGGCGGCGCGCCGGAGGGCGCGTGCGCTTTACGGGCGTCGGCGGCCGCGCCATGGGGAGCCAAGGGATCGCGAGCCCGTTCGCGATCGACGAGCTCGCGATCGTCGGTTTTTCCGCGATCCCGAAGAAGCTGCCGATGCTCCTGCGGCGTATTCGCGAAGCGGCGGACCTGGCCGTGGCAGCGCGTCCCGACGTGCTGGTGATCATCGACAGCCCGGATTTCACCCACCGGGTCGCGCGGCGGGTGCGCGCGGCGGCGCCCGAGATCCCGGTGGTCGATTACGTCTCGCCCTCGGTCTGGGCCTGGCGGCCGGGCCGGGCGCGCGCCATGCGCGGCTATGTGGACCACGTGCTCGCACTGCTGCCGTTCGAGCCGGCCGCACATGCGCGGCTCGGCGGGCCGCCCTGCACCTATGTGGGCCATCCGCTGTGCGAGGAGGTGGCCACGCTGCGCCCGAGCGCCGACGAGGCCGAGCGGCGCCGCAGCGACCCGCCTCTCGTCCTCGTGCTGCCGGGCAGCCGGACGGGCGAGATTGCGCGGCACATGGAGGTCTTCGGGGCCGCGATGGCGCGCGTTGCCGAACGCTGCGGGCCGCTCGAGCTGGTGCTGCCGACCTTGCCGCATTTCGTCGAGCGGGTGACGAAGGAGACGGCGTCCTGGGCGGTGCGGCCCCGCATCGTGGTCACGGAGGCGGACAAGCGGGCGGCCTTCCGTTCGGCGCGCGCGGCGCTCGCCGCCTCCGGGACCGTCACGCTGGAGCTCGCGCTCGCCGGCGTGCCGACCGTCGTCGCCTATCGGGGGGCGCTCGTCACCGAGCTCATCTATTACGCGTTCGTGCGGGTGCCGACGATCGTGCTCGCCAATCTGGTGCTGGGCGAGAATGTCATGCCGCAGTTCATCCAGCGCGCGGCCAGTCCGGAAGGGCTTGCGGCCGCGCTCGCGCCGCTGATCGCCGACACGCCGGAGCGGCAGAGGCAGCTCGCGGCTTTCGGGCGGCTCGATGCGGTGATGGGCATAGGCTCGGCCCGGCCGAGCGAGGCCGCCGCGGATGTGGTGCTCGAGGTGGCGAGAGGGGGACGCGCTTAACGCGCCCCGTCATTGCCCGCGCAAGCGGGCAATCCACGATTCACAATGGGCAAACGTGACGACTGATCGCGCTGCTGCGGAGTACTGGATCGTCCGCTTTCGCGGACGATGACAGCCACCGAATATTTCGCCGCAGCCGCGACGATCACTTCCGCCGCGAGATCGGCTGGTAGTCGCGGCGGGTGGCGCCGGTGTAGAGCTGGCGCGGACGGCCGATCTTCTGGCTCGGATCCTCGATCATCTCCTTCCATTGCGCGATCCAGCCCACGGTGCGGGCGACCGCGAACAGCACGGTGAACATGCTGGTCGGGAAACCCATCGCCTTGAGGGTGATGCCGGAATAGAAGTCGATGTTGGGATAGAGCTTCTTCTCGATGAAGTAGTCGTCGTGCAGCGCGATGCGCTCGAGCTCCATGGCGACGTCGAGCAGCGGATCGTCCTTGATGCCGAGCTCGCTCAGCACCTCGTGGCAGGTCTTCTGCATGATCTTCGCGCGCGGGTCGTAGTTCTTGTAGACCCGGTGGCCGAATCCCATCAGGCGGAACGGATCGTTCTTGTCCTTCGAGCGCTTGATGAATTCCGGGATGTGGTCGACGCTGCCGATCTCCGCCAGCATTTTGAGCGCGGCCTCGTTGGCGCCGCCATGCGCCGGACCCCACAGGCAGGCGCAGCCGGCCGCGATGCAGGCGAACGGGTTGGCGCCCGACGAGCCGGCGAGGCGGACCGTCGAGGTCGAGGCGTTCTGCTCATGGTCGGCGTGGAGGATGAAGATGCGGTCCATGGCGCGGGCGAGCACCGGATTGGGCTTGTACTCCTCGCACGGCACCGCAAAGCACATGCGCAGGAAGTTGGTCGCGTAGTCGAGCTCGTTCTTGGGATAAACGAACGGCTGGCCGATCGAATACTTGTAGGCCATGGCAGCGAGCGTCGGAACCTTCGCGATCATGCGGATCGATGCGATCATGCGCTGGACCGGATCGGAGATGTCGGTCGAGTCGTGATAGAAGGCGGAAAGCGCGCCGACCGAGCCGACCATCACCGCCATCGGATGCGCGTCGCGGCGGAAGCCCTGGAAGAACCGGCTCATCTGCTCGTGGACCATCGTGTGGCGGGTCACGCGATAGTCGAAGTCGGCCTTCTGCGCCGCCGTCGGGAGCTCGCCGTAGAGCAGCAAATAGCAGGTCTCGAGGAAGTCGCCGTGCTCGGCGAGCTGCTCGATCGGATAACCGCGATAGAGGAGGATGCCCTCGTCGCCGTCGATGTAGGTGATCTTCGACTCGCAGCTTCCCGTCGAGGTGAAGCCGGGATCGTAGGTGAACATCCCGGCGGAGCCGTAGAGCTTGGAGATGTCGATGACGTCCGGACCGATGGTGCCTTCGTAGATCGGAAAGGACCAGCTGTTGCCGCCCACGGTGAGCTGGCCGGACTTGAGGTTGCTGCCGGTGCCGGTCTTTGCGTCCATGATCGTCGTCCTCTCGCTTGCGTCGGCCCGTAGCGTGGCCCGATCGCGCAGGGAGCTCAAAACCTGGGGATCCAGGTCGGTGCTATCCCATCCCCGTGTGCACCGCAAGATGCACAGCCCGACGCGCGTTATGTAGGCTTTACACGGCCTTTCCGCGAGGGACGAAGGCGTCGCACAAGGTCAGGAATCGGCAACCAGCGCGCCCCGCATCAGGGGCGTGCGGCCACAGGACGCGCCGGCCCGGATGGCCGTCGCCCGCCTAGCCGGCCTGGTCGGCGAGGCGGGCCAGGCTCTCGGATTTGCCCAGCACCGCCAGCACCTCGAAGATGCCGGGCGAGGTGGTCCGTCCGGTCAGCGCGGCCCGCAGCGGCTGTGCGACGGCGCCGAGCTTCACCCCTTCGCGTTCCGCAAAGCTGCGCACCGCCGCCTCGGTCGCCTCGGCGCTCCATGGCTCGATTGCGGCGAGGCGGGCGGCGAGCTTGCCCATCAAGGAGCGCGCGTCCGCGGTGAGCAGGGCCGCCGCCCGCTCGTCGAGCGGGAGCGGCCGGGGAACGTAGAGAAACTTTGCGCTGTCGATGAGCTCGACCAGGGTTTTTGCCCGCTCCTTGAGCCCCGGCATGGCGGCACGCAGCTTTGCCTCGAGCTCGGGTGTGAGGCGGGCGGCGAGCTCCGAGCCCTGCGCGACATGCGGCAGCACGTCCTTCACGGCGGCGACGAGCTCGTCCTCGCTCGCGGTGCGAATGTAGTGGCCGTTGAGGTTCTCGAGCTTGGCGAAATCGAAGCGCGCCGGCGAGCGGCCGATCTGCGGCAGGTCGAAGGCCGCGATCATCTCCTCGGTGGAGAAGATTTCCTGGTCGCCATGGCTCCAGCCGAGGCGGACGAGGTAATTGCGCATTGCCGCCGGCAGATACCCCATCGCCCGGTAGGCATCGACCCCGAGCGCGCCGTGGCGCTTCGAAAGCTTCGAGCCGTCCGGTCCGTGGATGAGCGGGATATGCGACATGACCGGGACCGTCCAGCCGAGCGCCTGGTAGATCTGGGTCTGGCGCGCCCCGTTGGTGAGGTGGTCGTCGCCGCGGATCACGTGGGTGACGCCCATGTCGTGGTCGTCCACCACGACCGCGAGCATGTAGGTCGGCGTTCCGTCCGAGCGCAGCAGCACGAGATCGTCGAGATTCTCGTTCTGCCAGGTCACGCGGCCCTGCACCTGGTCGTCGATCGCGGTCTCGCCGGTGAGTGGCGCCTTGAAGCGGATCACCGGCTTCACCCCGGCAGGCGCCTCGCCCGGATCGCGGTCGCGCCAGCGTCCGTCATAGAGCTTCGAGCGGCCTTCGCGCCGCGCCGCCTCGCGCATCTCGGTGAGCTCTTCCGGGGTGGCGTAGCACCGATAGGCCTTGCCGGCGGCCAGGAGCTGCTCGGCGATCTCGCGGTGGCGGGCCGAGCGGGAGAACTGGTAGACGGCGTCGCCGTCCCAGTCGAGGCCGAGCCATTTGAGCCCGTCGAGGATGGCGTCGATCGCCGCCTGGGTCGAGCGCTCGCGGTCGGTGTCCTCGATGCGCAGCAGCATCCGGCCCCCGCGCCCGCGGGCGTAGAGCCAATTGAACAGCGCAGTGCGCGCGCCACCGATATGAAGGAAACCGGTCGGCGAGGGTGCGAAGCGCGTGACGATCGTGTCGGGCATGCCTGGAGGCGACAAGACCTGGCGGGAAGCTGCAATTCGCGCCCATGTACCATGAGGGGCGCCGTGAAAGCAAAACCGTGGGGCGCTCGACGGGAGCCCGCGGATTTGGCACATAGGCCCCGGCCGCGCGGGCGGCCAAGACCCGACCAAGACTCGGCAAGGACTCGGCCAAGAGAACGGCAAGACCACAACATGGCGGACGCCACGACACTGGAAGCAGGGCGCGACTTCATCCGCGACATCGTCGCGGCCGATCTCGCCACGAAGCGGCATGCCACGGTGGTGACCCGCTTTCCGCCCGAGCCGAACGGCTATCTCCATATCGGCCACGCCAAGTCGATCGCGCTCAATTTCGGCATTGCTGAGGAGTTCGGCGGCCGCTGCCACCTGCGCTTCGACGACACCAATCCGGCCAAGGAGGAGCAGGAATACATCGACGCGATCGAGGAGGACGTGCGCTGGCTCGGGTTCGACTGGGGCAAGCACCTCTATCACGCGTCGGATTACTTCGAGCAGCTCTATGCCTGGGCCGAAGACCTCATCCGGGCCGGCAAGGCGTATGTGGACGACCAGTCGCAGCACGATATCCGCGCCAACCGCGGAACCCTGACCGAGCCGGGCAAGAACAGCCCGTTCCGCGACCGCAGCGTGGCGGAGAACCTCGACCTCTTCCGCCGCATGCGGGCGGGCGAGTTCCCGAACGGGGCGCGCATCCTGCGGGCGAAGATCGACATGGCGTCCGGCAACATCAACCTGCGCGACCCGGTGCTCTACCGCATCCTCAAGGCGCCGCATCCGCGCACCGGGACCGCGTGGCAGATCTATCCGAGCTACGACTTCGCGCACGGCCAGTCGGACGCCATCGAAGGCATCACCCATTCGATCTGCACGCTGGAATTCGAGGACCACCGGCCGCTCTACGACTGGTTCATCGACAACCTGCCGGTCCCCTCGCGGCCGCGGCAATACGAGTTCGCCCGCCTCAACATGACCTATACGGTGCTGTCGAAGCGGGTGCTCACCGGGCTGGTGCGCGGCGGCCACGTGGCGGGCTGGGACGATCCGCGCATGCCGACCATCGCCGGGCTGCGCCGGCGCGGCGTGCCGCCGGCGGCGATCCGCGACTTCGTCAAGCGCATCGGCGTCGCCAAGGCGAACAGCGTGGTCGACGTCGCCATGTTCGAGCACGCCGTCCGCGAAGTGCTCAACAAGTCGGCGGCGCGGCGCATGGCGGTGCTCCGTCCCCTCAAGGTGACGATCGAGAACTATCCGGTTGGGCAGAGCGAGGAGCTCGAGGCCGTCAACCATCCGGACGATCCGGCAGCGGGCACCCGCAAGATCAGGTTCGGCCGCGAGATATTCGTCGAGCAGGACGACTTCATGGAGAACCCGCCGAAGAAGTTCTTCCGGCTCTCCCCCGGCGCGGAGGTGCGCCTGCGCTACGCCTATTTCATCACCTGCCGGGAGGTGAAGAAGAACCCCAAGGGCGAGGTGGTCGAGCTCGTCTGCACCTACGATCCGGCGACCAAGGGCGGCAACGCGCCCGACGGGCGCAAGGTGAAGGCGACCCTGCACTGGGTCTCGGCCGCGGACGCCGTCACCGCCGAGGTGCGGCTCTACAACCAGCTCTTCGCCAAGCCCGATCCGGATGCGGCGAATTTCGCCGCCGACCTCAACCCGAACTCGCTCGAGGTCCTGCCCGATGCCAAGCTCGAGCCGGCGCTCGCCGCCGGCAATGCCGCCGAGCCGGTGCAGTTCGAGCGCCAGGGCTATTTCGTGCGCGACCCGGATTCGGCGCCGGGCAAGCCGGTGTTCAACCGCACGGTCGGACTGCGCGACAC
>Ga0075426_10003283_pt1 | contig 11553 bp, 11 predicted proteins | sample SoiMethybrSBSTD5_FD_75304 | JGI IMG/M metagenome (GOLD analysis project Ga0075426, IMG submission 75304) | Bulk soil microbial communities from a Populus tree surrounding site in Tennessee, USA - Soil MetaG P. TD hybrid SBSTD5 | ecosystem: Environmental > Terrestrial > Soil > Tree plantation...
CAGCTCCTCCAGCTTGTTGGGATAGCGCTGGAACCGCTGATGGAAGACGCGGATGGCTTCCGCGTACTGGAAGCCGCGAAAGATCAGCTCCTCCTCTTTCTCGCGCCGGATGGCCGTGCTCCACAGCGGCAGCATCGCCGCCACCATGATGTTGAGCACGGTGATCGCGACGATGAGGACGACCAGGCTGTAGCCGGCATCAGCCCTGGGTTTCTTCATCACCAATCCTTGTAAGGCGTGCCGTCGAGGGCGGTGAGCGGCGAGCCGGAGTGGACGTCGACGATTCCAGGCTTGCCGACGTCGCCTTCGCCGCCGCCCGCGCTCTCCTCCGGCGGCTTGTCCGGGTCCACCTCTTCGTAGACGGGCTCCCAGGTGCCGCTGCTCTTGGTGATGGGATCGATGGGGATCTTCCGCAGGTATCCCTCGTCGACGAGCACCTCCAGGCTGGTGGGATAGCGGCCCTTGTCGCCGTAATACTGGTCGATGATGTCGCGCATGGTGCGCAGGTTCGTCTTGAGGACCGATTCCCGGGCCTTGAGCGGCAAGTTCTTGAGCGCCGGCATGGCGATGGTCGCCAGGATGCCGACGATCGCGATGACCACGATCAGCTCCAGCAGAGTGAAGCCGCGTTCCCTGGCGCCGTCGCGCTTGCGCATGAGCGTACTCCTGTTCCTCACCATTTGCGGTAGGGAACGCCGTTGAGTCCGACGGCCCGCGACAGCGAGTGGACGTCGTAGACGTCCTCGCCGCCCCAGGAGGTCGCGTCGGAATTGTCCTGGTAGCTGCGCAGGCCCCACTCGTCCTTGCCCGTCATCGGATCGACGGGGATCCTGCGCAGGAGCTTCAGTTTCTTGTCCACCTGGCCGACGATCTCCACTCCTTCCACGAGCACGTCGAGCTTCTTCGGATAGCCCTCGGTGCCGAGGTCCACGGGGATGAGGCCCGCGTCGCTGTAGCGCTTGTACTCGTCGATGGCATAGCGCATCTCGCGCAATGCCTGCCGGAGGTCGGCCTCCTTGGAGCGTTTGGCCGTGAACTTGGCCACCGGCAGCGTGACCAGCGCGAGCACCGCCATGATCGCGGCCACCGTGACCAGCTCGGCCAGGGTGAAGCCGGCCTGCGAGCGGCGGCGGGGCATCGGCGAATGTGGGCGCAGCATTTCCTGGTGGCCTCCTCACCCTTCAACGCCCGCTGGCGGGGGAAGCTTCCCGTTTCGGCGGCGCGGGCTGTGGTCGCGGCTCGGGCTCTCCCGCCACCTCGACCAGCGCCGGACGCGAGCGGACGGCCACCGGCCGCAGCGCCGAGTCCAGCGCCTTGCCGTCGAAGCCCAGCTCGCTCCTGCCCGCGGCGACGGCGCGGAAGGTGATGCGGGCCACGGTGCCGCGCCCCTTGACGCCCGGGATCTTGCCCAGCCGGCTGGCGCCGATCACCACGGCTCCGGGACGGACGTCGGACATCACCTGGGCCTCGTTCGCGCCGCCCAGGAAATCGCCGGCGTCCACCTTCTCGACGGCGAGCACCGCGGGATCGAACGACAGCGACAGCGGCAGGTGGGAGACGGGCTGCGCGGCATCGGCCTGCACCCGCACCTCGAAGCGGTCGCCGGGCGCCACCGAGAGCCGGCCGGGCGCGAGCCAGAGGCGCACCGGCGCCGCCGCGACCGCGGCTGCCGGCGAGGCGCTCGCCTGATAGGCCGCGGGGAGCGCCTGCACGGCGAGCGAGGCCGTGCCCGAAGCCGGCACCCGGGAGACCAGGCCGGTCGGCGGCGGCGGCGGCGTCTCCTCCTGTGGCTGCGGCGGGTTCGCGGGCGGCGTCGGCTGCCGGAAGATGTTGGAAGGCGGCGTGACCGGCACCAGGTTCACGCCCCCAGGCGGCGGCGGCGGCGCTTGCTCGGGCGTTGCGGGCTCGCCCTCTTCCTCGCCGCCCTCGCCGGGACGCAGCCCGCGGGGCAGCCGCTGCAGGCGGCGGCGGATGGCGTCCTGGATCTCCTCCGGCGTGCCCTCGTTGGTGTCGAATGGTCCTTCGACCTCGGATTCGACGCGCGGGCTGCCGCCGCGGAACGTGATGTTGGCCTCGGTGCCCACCCAGATGGGCTGCAGGTCCTCCTCGGTGATCTCGGCGTTGCGGATGATGTGCGGCGTCATCGTCAGGATCACGTCGGTGCGCTGGCCCTCGTTGCGCCTGTTGGAGAAGAGCCGGCCGAGCACCGGGATCTCCGAGAGGCCGGGGACGCCCTGGTCGGAGTTGGTCTCGTCGGTGCGGAGCAGGCCGGCGAGGAAGTTGGTCTCGCCGTCCTGCAGGCGGATCGTCGTGTCGATCGTGCGGGTGCCGATGATCGGCTGCGACTGGCCGCCCGCGGCCTGCACGTTGCCGTTGAGGTTGGAGACCTCGATCCTGATCTTGAGCGTGATCTCCTGGTTGTGGTGGACGCGGGGCTCCATGTCGATGTGGATGCCGACGTCCTGGTACTGGAAGGAGGTGATGGGGACGATGTTGCCGCCGACGTTGTTGGCGGTGTTGAAGGTGGTCAGCGGGATCGGCACGCGGTCGCCGATCACCAGGCTCGCCTTCTCGCCCTCGGTGATGCGGAGCTGCGGCTTGGCGAGGAGCTGGGCGTCGGTGTTCGACTTCACGAAGTTGTAGAGGAAGCTCGGGATGGTGAGCAGCCAGTTGCTCTGGTTGATGAATTGGAGGTCGGAGAGGCGGACGCCGGAAGGCGTCGTGGTTGTGCCGGTGCCGCCGGTGCCGGTGCCGCTGCTGGAGGTGCCGAGGTCCAGCGTCTGCCCGATCGAATAGCTGGAGAGGCTGACGCCCAGATCGCGCAGCCGCGCGGTGTTGATCTGCAGCAGCTCGACGTCGACCACCACCTCGGCTTTCGACTTGTCGTTGGACTCGATGATGCGCTCGGCCACTTTCACCTTGTCCGCCGTGTCGCGCAGGATGATGGCGTTGAGCTGCTCGTTGGTGGCGATCTTGCGCGCGTCGATCAGGCTGCGCAGGATCGAGAGCATGTCCTTGACCTCGGCGTTGGAGAGGAAGAAGGTCTGGATGACCAGGTCCTCGTAGGTGCGGCGGTTCTGCGGCGTGTCCTGGGCGATGATGATGGTGTGCTCGTCCATCACCTTGTAGAAGTGGCCGGCCGCGCGCATCAGCGTCTCGAGGGCCGACTGGGCGGTGACGTCCTTGAGGTCGATGGCGATCTCCTGGTCGCGCAGGTTGGGATCGAAGAGGACGTTGATGCCGAACGCCTGGCCGAGCGCGCGGTAGATCGAGAAGATCGACACCGGCTGCGGGAACTCCAGCGAGATCGGCTGGTTCGAGCGCGGGTTGAGCACCGGCGGCTGCGGGCGGGCGCCGCGGGTCTTCTGCTTCATCTGCTCGATGGTCTCGTAGCCGCGGTTCTGCTTCTGGGCGAGATAGAGGCGGTGAACGTGCTCGAGCTGCGCCGCCGCGTACTGGTTGGTCGGATCGAGCTGCACCGCCTGCTGGTACTCGACCAGCGCGCGCTCGATGACCCCGGCCTTCTCGAACTCCTGGCCCTTCTCGAAGTGGGCCTGCGAGGCCTTGATCTTGGCGCGCAGCAGGGCGGCCCGGTAGGTGATGTTGCCCGGATCGTCATCCAGCGCCCGTATGTAGTGCAGGACGGCGTCGTCCCACTTGCCGAGCTGGGCGGCGATCTCTCCCTGCCGGTAGTTCGAGTGACTGGTACAGCCGGCCAAATTGATCCCCAGCGCGCCGAGCAGGAGCAGGGGGATCGACATCCGGACGATGAGGTCACGCATCTTGAAAAGTCCTCCGACTAGTGATGACCGACGCCCAGTCGCTTCGCGGGCACCTCGGGAAAGTTCACGTAGCGGATATCCACGGACTCGTAGCCGATATGGGCCACGATGAACTTGTTGTCGATCACGTCCCCTTCCAGGGAGTTGTAGATCTTCTTGCCATCGGTGAAGACGGCGATCTTGCGGTTCGGTGGGCCGAAGTCGCCGAGGTACTGCATGGTGAACTCGGGCGGCTTCGGCTTGGCCGCTTCGATCGCCGCCGCTTCCGCGGCCGCCCGCGCCGCCGCTTCCTGGCGCTGGCGCTCCTCTTCCATCGCCTTGAGCTCGGCGGCCGTCGGCACGTGGGGCTTCGGGGGTGGCGGGGGCGGCGGGTCGACGAAGCGCCAGGGATCGCGCCCCACCGTCGAGCCGGGGGGGACGCGATCGAGATCCGCCATGCGCAGCACCGCCACGCGGTCCCCCTTCTTGGCGCCGCGCCGCTCGGGGCCGGCCGCAGGCGGCGGGCGTCGCGCCGGCCCGCCCTCCTCGTCGACGGCGCCGCTCGGGGCCGGGACGGCGGGGGCTTCGCCGCCGGGCGCCGGCCGCAGATAGCGCCACGCCACGACCAGCAGCAGGACGCCCAAGAAGATCAGCAGGTTTCTCTGCCGGGTGCCGCCGTTCACGACGCTCCTCCGGGAGTCGCCGCGCCCGGGACCGGCGGCGCGCCGGTGTCGTCGGAATCCTTGGCGAACAGGGTCGACAGCGAAAGGTCGATGCGCAGCTCCGGCCCCGCGCTGTTGCCCGCCACCTGCACCTCGTCGAGCGAGAGGAACGAGCGGGAGACCTCCAGCAGGTTGATGAACTTGCGCAGATCGGCGTACGTCCCCTCGACCGAGAAGACGAAGGACCGCTTGACGAGACCGAACTTCTCGATATCTTCCTCGGGGTAGGAGAGCGCTTTGGGCACCAGGCCGGACTTCTTCGCCAGATCCTTGACCTCGGCGGTGATGCCGGTCAGCCGCCGGCTGCGGGTGGACAGGCGCTCGGCATAGAGCTGCTCCACCTGTTGCTCGTTGGTGCGCACCCGCGCCAGCATGCTCTCCATTCCCCGCCGCTGGGCCGCCAGCTCCTTGAGGCGGCGTCCCTGATCGTCCAGCGTCTCCTGAAGAGACTCGACCCGTCCGGCGTAGCCCAGCTTGTAGACCGCGAACGCTCCCGCGTTGGCGAGGAAGAAGACCAGGGCCGGCACCCAGAGCCAGAGCCGCTGGCGCCAGATCTCGCCGCGCGACGTCACGGCCGGCCTCCGGGGGTGGCCGCCGCCCCGGGCGCGGCGGGAACGGCCGCCGCGGGAGGAGCGGCTGCCGGCGCGCGTTCGATCGTCGGCGCCCGCTCCACCACCATGCCTTGTGGGGGTCCGCCCGGAATGTACTGCACGGTCAACTCGAATCTCACCAGGTTGTCGTCCTGCCGCTCTTCGTGCAGCAGGTTCGGATCCGTGAAAGCCGGATGCGCGAACAGATTGTCTACGAATCGCAGCAGCGCTTCGTCGCTGCGGGTCTCGCCGGTGATGCTCAGCGGCACCTCGCCCTCGCGGCGCCGGGCGCGCGTCGCCTGCCGCGCATTGCGGGAGGCGCGCGTTGCCTTCTCGTCCGTTTGGGGAGTCAGGCGGTTGAGACGGATGTCGTTCGGCTGCACCTCGGCGAGGCGGTCGAGCAGCAGGCTCCAGGAGAAGGTCCGCCTCTCGATCTTCTGGTTCAGGAAGTCGATCTCCTCGTTCAACTGCGCCAGATCGATGCCGTCGAGGCGGCGCTGAAGCTGCTGGATCCCCTGCTGCTGCCGCTCGATCTCCCTTTCCCCGCGCGCGATCTGCTCGCGCTTGTCGGCGGAGCCCGAGAGATAGATGCGGAACACCGAGACGTTGGCGATCAGGATCAACAGGCCGAGCAGCCAGAGCAGGAGGGAGATCCGCACCACCGGCCGGCTGTTGAGGAACGGCCGGCGCGCGAGGTTCAAAGGCTCCATGCGCGCCGGTCCCGCGCCGGGGGCCGGCGCCGCCGCTCCCGGCGGCGCGGAGCGCGGCTCGGCCGCGACCATGGGGGTGTTGTCCAGGGTGCTCATGGGTGGACGCCGTGGCTCACGCCACCTCCTGGCGAGCGGCGCCGAGCATGGGCGCGAGGTCGCGCCAGGGGGGCACGGCGGCGTCCTCGGCGCGCAGCGGCGGCAGGTGCCGGCCGTCCAGGGGCGCCGCCGGCGAGCCGAGCCCCTCCTCCAGCCGGTCGAGCCAGATCGGCTCGCTCTCCGGATTGGCGAGCAGCAGCACCTGGCCGAGGACGGCGCCCGGGAAGTGCTCGTCGAGGAAGTTGCGCGTCAGCTTCAGATCGCGGCCGACGAAGCTCGCCCGCGCGGCTTCGGGCAGGGCGCCGGTAAATCCCTTGTAGCGGTGGAGCACCGGTTGGTCCTGGCGGGCGAAGATCAGGGTATAGCCTTCGGCTCCCACCACCACCAGCGCCGCGAAGGAGCCGGCGGGGACCGGCGCGATGGCGGCGAGCAACGACAGGCTGGCGTTCGTCACCTGGCCGATGCGCACTCCGGCCGCGGCGAAGGCTTCCTCCACCTGCGCCAGGAGCAGCTCGACGGCGAAGCCGAGGAGCAGCCGGCGCGGCTCCTCCTGGCCGGGAATCGGCGCCACCTCGGTGGCGCCGATGCGCAGCTCGTCCACCCGGAAAGGCACGAGCCGCCGGAGCTTCCAGCGCAGCACCTCGTCGAGGGCGTCGGCCCGGCCGGGCAGGTCGCCGCTCTCCGTGAAGCTGACCCGCAGCCAGCTGTCCGGCAGCACCAGCGAGGCTTCCTTGACGCCGCCGGGAATGCTCGCCACCAGGCCGGCCACCAGCTCGCGGAAGCCCACCAGGTCGCGCGGCGGGCCGCCGAGCGGGCCGTGGTGGAATGGATCGCGCGGCAGGGCGGCCTCGCGATAGCCGCGCAGGCGGAAGCCGTGACGGTCGCGGATGAACTGGCCGTAGCGCAGGCGTTCGTCGTCGAGCGCGAACACGTGCGGCGGCACCGGCACGGGCTCGAAGCCCAGCAGGCCGCACCACCACGCCCTCGCGCCGCGGCTAGTCGACAAAGGTGACCTTGTTGATCTCACGCAGCGTCGTCACTCCCCGGAAGACCATCTCGAGCGCCGACTCGCGCAGAAAGGTCATTCCCTCTTCCTTGGCCGCGCGCTTGATCTCGGAAGCCGGCCGGCGGTCGAGGATCAGCTCGCGAATGTGGTCCGAAAGATCGAGCAGCTCGGAGACGGCGACGCGGCCGTGAAACCCCGTGCCGTTGCACTCGATGCACCCCCGTCCTTCGTAGAAAGTGAACTCGGAGTATACCGCCGGGTCCAGGCTGCTCTCCTCGAGGAGCTGGACGGGGAGCTTCACCGGGTGCTTGCAGTGCAGGCAGATCTTGCGCACCAGGCGCTGCGCCAGCACGCAGTTGAGCGCCGAGACGAAGTTGTAGAGATCCACCTCCATGTTGAGGAACCGGCCGATCACGTCCACCACGTTGTTGGCGTGCACGGTGGTGAACACCAAGTGGCCGGTCAGCGCCGACTGGATGGCGATCTGCGCCGTCTCTTCGTCGCGGATCTCGCCCACCATGATCTTGTCCGGGTCGTGCCGCAGGATCGAGCGCAGGCCGCGGGCGAAGGTGAGCCCCTTCTTCTCGTTGACCGGGATCTGGGTGATCCCCTTCAACTGGTATTCGACCGGGTCCTCAATGGTGATGATCTTGTCCTCGGAGGACTGGATCTCCGATAGGCACGCGTAGAGCGTCGTCGTCTTGCCGGAGCCGGTGGGGCCGGTGACCAGCACCATGCCGTAGGGCTCGCGGATGAATTTGCGCACCTTGTGGAGCGTCTCGCCGTCGAAGCCGAGGATGTCGAGCCGCAGGTTTTTGAATTCCTTGTCCATCGACTCCTTGTCGAGGATGCGGATGACGCAGTCCTCGCCGTGGACCGACGGCATGATGGAGACGCGGAAGTCGATCGTCCGGCCCTTGAGGCGCAGCTTGAAGCGGCCGTCCTGGGGGATGCGCTTCTCGGCGATGTCGAGCTCGGACATCACCTTGACGCGGCTGATGATCGTCTGGTGGTGCCGCTTGTCGATCGGCTCCATCGCCTGATAGAGGACGCCGTCGATGCGGTACTTGATGATGACCTCGCTCTCCCGCGTCTCGATGTGGATGTCGGAGGCCCGGCGCTGGATGGCGTTGAACATCGTCGAGTCCACCAGCTTGATGATCGGGCTGGTGTCGGCCGTGATGCGGTCGATCGACAGGATCTCCTCGCCCTCGTCGTCCTCCTGCACGAGCTGGATGCGGAAGTCCTCGCTGGCCTCGTCGAGCACCCGCTGGGCGCTCTCCGACTTCTGCAGGATCTCGGCGATGGCCGAGCGCACCCCCACCTTGACCTCGACCGGCTGGCCGAGCAGCAGCTCGAGCTCGTCGATCTTGACCACGTCCGACGGATCGGCCATCACCACCGACATGCGTCCGTCGAGCTGCGCCTCGGGGATGAAGCCGTAGCGCAGCATCAGCTCGAAAGGCACCCGGCGGAACAGATCGTTGTCGATGCGGAAGTGGGTCATGTCCACGAACTCGAGCCCGTAGCGGGCGGCGAAGGCTTCCGCCTCGCGCCGTTCCTCGGCGAGACGCTCCCGCGCCTGCTCGATGGTCTCGGCCTCGAGCTCTTTTTCCTGAACCGCTGTCCTGCCGTTGATGACTGCCATTTACCAACTCCTCAAACCTTCTCCGGGATGACTGCAAGAGCCTTCCGGCGCCGCCGGCGCCGGGGAAGGACCCTATCAGCAGAGTGCTAGAACTTCGACGATCCGAGCATCGAGAACATCGGCAGATAGATCGAGATCAACAGGATCGCGATGATGATGCCCATGAACACCAGCATCATCGGCTCGACGAGCGACAGCAGCCGCTGCATCCGGGTCTCGACCTGCTCGTCCAGGAATTCCGACACGCTGTTCAGCATGTCGTCGAGCGAACCGGTCGTCTCTCCCACCTTCACCATGTCGATCGACATGTCGAGGAAGATCTCGCTCTTCTCCAGCGCGGAGTAGAAGGGCTTGCCCTCCCGCACCATCTGCACCGTCGGCTCCAGCCGGTGGCGCGCGTACGCATTGCCCACCGACGCGATGGCGATCTCGAAAGCGGGCACCAGGGGGATGCCTCCGGCAAGCAACGTCGAGAGCGAGCGGCAGAATTCCGACAGCGCGAAACGGTGGAGCACCGGCCCCAGAAACGGCGTCCGCAGCTTCAGCCGGTCGATGGCGAGCCGGCCCGGCTCCGTGCGCCCCCACGAGCGCAGCGCCAGCCCGCCGAGCACGAGCAGCACCAGCAGCAGCGGCCAGTTCGCGCTGGCGAAGGTCGAGATGGCGAGCACGATCTGCGTGATCAGCGGCAGGTCGGTGCCCAGCTCGGCGAAGAAACCCATGAACTTGGGCACGACATAGATCGCCATGACCGCGATCATGGCGATCGACAGGCACACCAGGACCGCCGGATAGATCAGCGCCGAGATCACGCGGCGCCGCGCGTCGAGCAGCAGCTTCATATAGCGGATGAAGCGCCGGATGACCAGCTCCAGCTCGCCGCTGCGCTCCCCCGCCTTGAGCGATGAGGGGTAGAGCCGCGGGAACAGGTCGCCGTGGGCGGCGAACGCGTCGGAAAGCTCCGAGCCGCTCTTGACGCGGTCGCGGACGTCCGTCAGCACCGACCGGAAGTACGGGTTCTTCATCCGCTCGAGCATCAGGTCCAGGGCCTGCAGCAACGGCAGGCCGGCCTTGAGCAGCGCCGCCAGCTCCTGGTTGAAGATCACGAACTCCTGCACCGGGATGCGCCGGCGGATCATGCGGCCGAGGGCGGGCAAGGCACGGCCGGAAGCCGCCCCGCGGCGCCGCACTTCGAACAGATGGTAGCCGCGCTTGCCGAGGTCGCTGCGCAGGGCGGACTCGTCGCTGGCCGTGAAGACCTCTTCCAGCACCCGGCCGTCCGGTGTTCCGATGCGACAGATGAACTGCATCGCTTTGCTCGACAGCTCCTTTCCTAAAGACCGGACCTATCTCCGGTCATCGCTCCGCCCGCACGTCAGCACCAGCATCAAGGCCTCGCGGCTCGCCTCGTTCTTGGCGAACCCCAGGCTGAACGGGCGGTCGAGCGGCAGCACGATCGTGCTCTGCAGCATCTCCTTCTCGGGCCGGCCCTCGGCTCGCCGGGAGATGCGGAAGTTCGAGAGCTTGATCCGCTGGTCGGGCTGCAGCGTGCCGAAGTTGAAGCTCACCTTGTACTCCGGGCCCACCTCGTAAACGACCCGCTGGCCCTCGGCGCCCCAGAGGCGGGCTTGCGCCTGCACCTCGAAGATGTCGTACGCCAGGAGGTCGCGCAACTGCTTGGTCAGCCAGTCGGGCAGATCCGAATGCTGGTACTGCGGCGAGACCGCCGGTGAGCGGCTGGCGCGGACGACCACCACGTCGAGCCACAGGGGCTGCGACCGGTGATCGAAGCTGCGCAGCACCGGCACGATGCGGCTGATCGCCGCCTGGGTGTCGCGGATCACCAGCGTATTGCCGGCCGGCTGGAGCTCGACCGTGCCCTGCGGCGACAGCAGCGGAGACACCAGCGCGACGGCGTCGCCGGCCCGCTGGTACTTGAAGGTGTAGGCGCGCAGCACCACCTCCCGCGGCTGGGCCGCGAGAGCCGAGGCGACGGCCAGCATCAGGAGAAAGCTCGCGATGGAGCGGCGCACGGGCGGCACTGAGATGCTCGGGAGTTTACCGCGACAGAAGGCTGCGTCGCCGTGGGATCCGGCGCAAGGGGCAAGGCCAGTCATCAGGGCACCGGTCAGACATCCAGGCTCTCGTCGACGATCATGAACACCGAGACGCCCTCGCCCGCCATGTGGTAGACGCGGGCGCCGGGACGGTCCAGCTCTTCGAGCGTCGGCCCGGCGGTCGACTTCGGCGCCGCCGGCAGCGGAGCCGTGACTACGCCTTCGAGTTGACGGGCCTTGTCGCGGCCCACGGAGAGCGATGCCAGCGCCAGCACCGCTGCGGCGGCCCAGCGCCGCCAGCCGGCGAAGCTCCGCCGGACTTCCAGCCGCTCGGCCGTGCGCATGGCGGCCACCGCCTGGCGCACCGCCTCGACTTCCGCGCGCTCCTCGGCCGGGGCCAGCTCCACCGCCGGCAGCCGGCGGAAGACCAACAGGGGATCGGCCGCGAGTGCCTCCCGCCGGCAGAGCGCGCAGGAGTCGAAATGCTCGACCGCCGCCGCCCAGCCGTCCGGCTCGGTTTCCCGCCGCGTCGCGACGCCGGTCCAATCGGGGCAGCTCACCGCGGCTCCTCCTCGCCGAGGCCGAAGCCGCCGGCGTACTCGGGGTAGCGACGGAGCAGCTCACGGCGGAGAACCTTGCGGGCGTTGAACAGGTGATTGCGCACCGTGGACTCCCGGCAGCGGAGGATCCCGGCCACCTCGGGGGATGACATCCCTTCCAGCTCGCGCAAAAGGAAGACCATCCGCTGCTTTTCGGAGAGCCCCGTCGCCAGCTCGCGAAAGATCGCCGCCACCTCGCTCTGCTGCAGCCGGGAGAGATCGCGCTGGGCGCGCGAGTCGGCCACCTGCCGCAGGTGCTGGCGCACCGGCTCGTGGCTCCGCTCGCGGCTCTTGCGCGAGCGCAGATGATCGATGGCCAGGTTGCTGGCGATGCGGTAGATCCAGGTATTGGGGCTCCACCGGTCGT
>Ga0075426_10003285_pt1 | contig 11544 bp, 9 predicted proteins | sample SoiMethybrSBSTD5_FD_75304 | JGI IMG/M metagenome (GOLD analysis project Ga0075426, IMG submission 75304) | Bulk soil microbial communities from a Populus tree surrounding site in Tennessee, USA - Soil MetaG P. TD hybrid SBSTD5 | ecosystem: Environmental > Terrestrial > Soil > Tree plantation...
TCCATCGCCTCTTCCTTGAATCCCCACCAGTCGGCCCACATCGCCGCCGCGACGTCGTTCGCCTTGAGCAGGTCGCCGACCTTATACGCTTCCACGGCGTGGTGGAAGGCACGGATGTGGAACCCGAACTCGCGCGCCAGGTCCATCATCTGCGCCATCTCGTCGGCCCGATAGCAATGGTTCTGCACGAGGATATGCCCGCGCAGCACCTCGGCCAGCGTCTCGAGCCGTAGATCGCGGCTCGGTGGGTCGCCCTGATGATCGCTATTCCACTTGTCCCAGCGGCGGCGGTAGCCCTCGGCAGAAATGAATGCCGCGCGATAGCCTGCCATGTTCCCCATGCGGGTGGAGGGACCGCCGCGGTTGCCGTACACGCGCTTGGGGTTCTCACCGCACGCCATCTTCAGACCGTAAGGCGCGTTGGGAAACTTCATCCCCTGCACGGTCCGCGCCGGTACCAGCTTCAGCGTTGCCGAGCGGCCGCCGATCAGGTTCGCCGAACCGGGCAGCGCCTGGATCGTCGTGACACCGCCCGCGATCGCGAGCGGGATCTGCGGATCCTGCGGCCAGAACGAATGCTCCGCCCAGACCTCGGCGGTCACGGGATTCGTCGCCTCGTTACCGTCGGACTCGGCGTCGGTGCCAGGCGCCGCGTACACGCCGAGGTGCGAGTGCACGTCGATGATGCCGGGCGTCACGAACTTGCCCGTGCCATCGACCACCACGGCGTCGGCGGGAGCCTGTACCGTCGCACCCACCGCGACGATGCGGCCGTCGCGGAACAGGATCGACCCACCCTGAATCTCCTGGCCCGCCGCCGTCATGATCGTGGCGTTGCGGATCACCACCGGGGGGTTCGTATGCCGTTGGTAAGTCGACGCGTACTGCGGCCGGTCGGCGCTCGTCGAATCCCCCGCGGCGATCGACGCGCGTGCCGCCGGCGCCGCCTGCGCGGGAGCGGGTTTGACCGCACCGGTCTGGTGCGCTCCCGCGGAGGCGCACCCGGCTGCCAAGCCAACGAGCAACAACGTCACTGACAGATGTCGCATGCGTCGTCCTCCTACTTCACGAGTTGGAACACGAGCGGAGCGCCGACCGGGGCGATGCGCAGCAGCCGCCGCGGTGACTCCGTACCCACGTGCATCACGACGGGCAGCTGCATACCCGAGATCTCCAGGCGATACGCCGAGAACGTGCCGGCGGGGACGGTGACGTTCTCGACGCCGGCCACCTTGATGGTCGCGACCTTGGTCACACCCTCGCCCGACGAAAACACGTTGAGGTTGAAGCTCTTCCCTTCAGCGAGGGGCAGCGCCGCCACGATGAGACTCAGCACATTGTCGTCGATCGCGCCGGCCGGGACCGTCGTGTCCACGGCGACTGTCTTCGGCGTACCGCTCGCCTGCGGCACGATCGCGCTGCCTTTGACGCGGCCGTTCGCGTAGACGAGGTGAATCTCCGACTGCTGGCCTTGCACGGTGCCCGTCTGATCGGAGCGCCGCATGGCCAAATCCGCCGCGGACAGCACGACCGTGGTCCGCTGGTTCACGACCGGCCCCAAGCTCGTGGCCTCCGTGAAGACGATCGAGTCCCCCAACATCTGGACGGTGGTGACCTGGGCCCCAAACGGATTTCCTTGGAGCACCGCCTGGAAACTGTCGGCCCGCGCCACGACCTGGCTGTGGTCGAACGCCACCGGACCGCCGGTGGGATTCAAGTCCGCGGGGTTCATCGGGTCGCCGTCCACGTTCACGAGCCGCACCGGGGCGATCGCCTTGAGCTTGTCGTAGATCTCCTTCGCGTCCCCCACCACAACAATCGTGAGCGCGTCGCGTCGATAGGTGCGCCGCGCCGCGGCGCGTGCGCGCACCGCGCCCACACTCGCGAGACGCTCCCGATAGCGCCGCAGGTAGTCGGGCGCGAGGCCGAGCAGGCGCGCCGTCGTGACGACACGCGCGATCTGGCGCGGCGTCTCGATCGTCAGCGGGAACGATCCGATGAGGAATCCTTTGGTGGCGACGAGCTCGCTATCGGGGATCGGGTCGTTCCGCATGCGGTCGACCTGGTGGAGCATTTCCTGCAGCGCGCTATCGGTGACCGCCGTGCGGCCCTCAAACGTCGCCTCCCAATGTCCCAGGCCGCGGTTGCGGTCCAGGGTGGCGTACGAGCCGTAGGTCCAGCTCTTCTGCTCGCGCAGGATGAGGAACAACCGGGAGTCGGCGCCGCCGCCCAGGACCTGCGTGGCAATGCGCGCCGCGTAGTAGCCGGTGTCCGTCGGCAGGAACGTCGTGTTGCCCATGACGATGTTGGACTGCACCGAGCCGGGCCGGTGGACGAGCACGATATCGGTGCCGCGTTTGACGGGCGCGGCCGGCGGCAGCGGCGTCGCCGGCGGCGTGCCGCGCCAGCTCCCGAATGCTTGTAACGCGAGGGCGCGCGCGCGCTCCAGCGTCATGTCGCCCGCGACCACCAGCAGCGCTCCGGCGGGCCGCAACCGGCGGCCGGCGAAGGTCACGACGTCGTCGCGGGTGATCGCCTTGTAGGAGGCTGGCGAGGCGCTGCGGCCGTACGGATTGCGCCCGTAGATCTCCTTGGCAAAGATGCGCGTCGCCACGTTCTCGGGCTGCGACAACTCTACCTCGAGCGAAGACAGGAACCGCGTCCGCGCCAGCTCGACCTCGTCGGCGGGGAAGGTCGCTCGGCGCGTCACGTCCCCCAGCAGCTCGAACGCCAAGTCGGCGTGATCGCTCAGCACATCGGCCGAGACGGTCAAGAAGTCATCGCCGGTCGAGGCCGAGAGACTGCCGCCAACGCCTTCGATCGTGGCCGCGATCTGGTCGGCGCCGCGTGTCGGCGTCCCCTTGGTCAGCAACTCGGCGACGATCGCGGATAAGCCTTCCTTGCCGACCGGGTCGTACGCGCTGCCCGCTCGGAAGCTCAGCGTCACCGACAACGACGGCTGCTCGTGACTCTCCACGAGCAGCAGCGTCATCCCGTTCGGCAGCGCCACCTCCTGAAACGGCGGAAACTGCGAGGGGCGCAGCGGCGTGGGCGCGGGCGGACGGGTCGGGAACGGCGTCTGCGCGGCCAGCGAGCCGGCCGCCATCAGGGTAAGGACGACAGCCGCCTTCATGGCTGGCCTCCCGGAGCCGGAGCCGGAGCCGCAGCGCCCGCCCGTACGATGACCGTCAGCAGATTCCCGGGATCGAGATACGTATTGGCCACGCGTTTCACATCGTCCGAGGTCACGGACAGAATGCGAGTGAGGTCGGTATTGATCTCTTCGAGCCCGTCGTGAAACTGCAGGTAGTGGTGCAGCTCCTCGGCCTTGCCCAGCGTCGTCTCGCGATTGTCGATGAAGCCGGCGCGCAAAATGTTCTTCGCCTTCTCGAGCTCCTCGGGCGTGACGCCGTTCGCGCGCACGCTGTCGAGCTGCATTCCGATGAGGCTATCCATGTGCTCGACGCTGACGCCCTGGTTCACGATGCCGAACGCGACCCACACGCCGGGACCATTGCGCGAGCCGCCCGGGCTCGCGAAGGTGCCCGTTTCGAGGGCGGCCTTCTCGCGTCGCACGACGGCGACGTTGAGCCGGGAGCTTTCGCCCTGGCCGAGGATCAGGTTCAGCAGCTCCAGCGCCGGGGTATCGGGGCTGCGGTGCTCCGGGATGCGGTAGAACCGTAACACCGCGTCGAGGTTCGCCTGTCCATCATGTACCTCACGCCGCCGCACACCGGCCCCCGCCACGCGCCCTTCGCAGCGCACCGGCTCGGGGGCGGCATGGCTCGGAATGCCCGCGAAATAGGCGTTCACGAGACGCCGCACCTCGAAGGGGTTGAAGTCGCCCACGATCACCAGCGTCGCGTTATTGGGCGCGTAGTACGTGTCGAAGAAGGCCTGCACGTCGGGCAGCCGCGCGGCGTTCAGGTCGTCCATCGAGCCGATCACCGTGTGCGCGTATGCGAAGCAGGTCGTGCTGTCGTATGGCCAGGCCAGCCCGTCGCTGAATGCCGCCGCGTAGGGCCGGTTGTCCACGCCGAGGCGCCGCTCTTCCTTCACGGTCTCGCGCTGGTTCTCGAAGTTCTCCTCGGTGATCGCCAGCGACCGCATCCGGTCCGCTTCGAGCCAGAGGGCGAGGTTCAGACGGTTCGACGGGACGGTTTCGTAGAAATTCGTGCGGTCCTCCTGGGTGCTGCCGTTGAGCGTGCCGCCCGCCCGCTGCACGAGCTGGAAGTGCTCGGCCTTTTTCACGTGGGCCGAGCCCTGGAACATCATGTGCTCGAACAGGTGCGCGAAGCCGGACCGCCCGGGCCGCTCGTTACGCGAGCCGACCTTGTACCAGACGTCGACCGACACGACCGGCGTCGACCGATCTTCCGAGTAGATCACGTGCAACCCGTTCGGCAGCGTGAACTGCTCGTAGGTGATACGGCCTTCCTGCGCGGCCACCGCGGTGGGGAGCAACGTCAGCAACAACAGCTTTCGCATGTCGGACTCCATCTCAGTGCGTTACCAGCTCGAATCGAAAGACGCCATCGAGGGATTCGCCTTTAACGAGGCGGCGCGGCGTGGTGCGCGTCACGTAGACGCGCAACACCGCGCTGCGCAGCGGCGCCGTGTCGAACGTGCCGGCCGGAACGGTGACCGTCGCGGGCGGCTCGGCGACGAGGCGCAACGTCGTGAGCGAGTCACCGAATTCGCTGTAGGCGCGCCCTTGCACGACGTCTCCCGGCGCCGCCACGGCCACGGGGGCCGCGAGCAACCCATAATCGGACCACACGACGTCCGCCGGGAGGGAGGTCCGCACCGGCTGCGTCGCGACCGTGCCATTGCGCAGGCCTACGCGCCGCGTCCCTTCCACCCGTCCCTGGCGTACCGTCAGGTCATGCTCGACGAGGACGGTATCGGATTGGGGATTGAAGACGCTGATCCGATGGAAGCTCGACAGCGGCGCTCCGGTGCGCCGGTCCATCACGACGCGGAGGCTCTCGGCGTCGGCGGGGCGCAGCTCCGACGTGGCGGTGAATACGAGCTGGTTGCCCTGGATCTCGTACTGCCACACCGCCTGGCCGCGCTCCTCGCCGTTCAGGTAGAAGACGAACGAATCCCGCGCAGCCGGCAGCGCCGCGAGGTCGAACCGCAGCGGTTTCGGAGCCTGCGCCACCGTGCTAGCCAGGAGGAAACAGAGCCAGGGCATTCGTTTCGAGGATCGCCTTCCGGTGAGCGTCGGAGAGCGGGAGCGCGAGAAACTGGTCGATGTTCTGCCGCAGATCCTTCACGCCCGGGCTGGGCCAATCGGTGCCCCACAGTACTCGCTCGGCGATCTCGGCAAGGCGGGGAAAGTACTCCAGCAGCTTGGCGGGCGGAATGCCCGACACGTCGAGCCTGACGCTTCCGTGACGTCGCAGAATGAAAAACGCTTCCTCCATATACAGCGGGCGGCCGCCATGGGCCATCACCAGCTGCAGGTCGGGGAAGTCGATCGCGACATCGTCCAGCTCCATCGGGTTGCCGTACTTCGAGCGGGCGCCGGGAAAGATCGACGTGCCGGTGTGCACCATCACGGGGAGCCCTCGCTCCTCGCAGCGCCGATAGACCTTCCCGAGGGCCTCGAGCCCTTCGGTGTACGCGTTCGCCGCAAAGCACTGGTGGGGCGGGTGGATCTTGAGGAGGCGAATGCCGAGGTCCACGAGACGGTCCACATCGCCCGCGGGGTCCTTCGTGAAGCGCGCGTGCACGCCGCCGTAAGGGAGCAGCCGTTCCGGATTCGCGCGGGCGTACTTGGCGGCAAAGGTGTTCGTCGAGTCGTCGAAGCCCATCACGTCGGGGCTCGGGTAGTTGACGAGTCCCACCCGCCACACGCCCGAGCGATCCATCACCTCGAGCAGCGCCTTGGGATCGTCCATGAGCGACAGCAGGAACTCCCAATGGGCTTCCTTGCCTTTGCGCATCGCCTCCTGGACCCGCGGCTTCAGGTCGCGCCAGGGCTGGATATGGATGTGGACGTCGGTGATGCGGGTCAGTCGCTCCAGGTGTAAAACCCCCTCCCCGTCTTCTTCCCCAATTCACCCTTCTTGACCTTGTCCCGCAGAATCGCCGGCGGCTCGTAGTGCGGCAGCTTGAGCGTCGCGTGCAGATATTCGGCGATGGCGAGCCGCACGTCGAGGCCCACCAGGTCCGTCAGCTTGAGCGGTCCCATCGGGTGGTTGTAGCCCAGCTCCATCGCCTTGTCGATGTCTTCGACGCTCGCCACGCCCTGCTCGAGCATCCGCATCGCCTCGAGGCCGAGCACGACGCCGAGGCGGCTCGATGCGAATCCGGGGGCGTCCTTCACGACGATCGGCTCCTTGCCGAGCTGGCGCACGAACGCCACGGCGCGATCGCTGATCCCCGGCTCGGCGCGGTCGTGCGTGACGATCTCCACGAGCTTCATGAGGTGCACGGGGTTGAAGAAATGCATCCCGACGAGCCGCCCCGGTCGCGCCAGTGCGGTGGCCAGATGGGCAATCGAAAGTGACGATGTGTTCGACGCCAGCAACGCCTCGGCGGGCGCGACCCGCTCCACGTCCGCGAGCAGCAGCTGTTTGATCTGGAGGTCCTCGACCACCGCTTCGATGATGATGTCGGCACCGCGCGTCGCCTCCTCGAGGCCGCGCTCGACCCGCAAGCGTTCGGCGACCGCCGCTCCCTGCTCGGGCTGGAGTTTCACGCGCTGCACCGCGCCGGCGATCAGCTCGTCGATCTTGGCCCGCGCCTGGGGAAGGGCGTCGGCTCGACTATCAGTCAGGGCGACGTCACACCCGGCGAGGGCGGCGACATAGGCGATGCCGTGGCCCATCGTGCCGGCGCCCACCACTGCAATCCGGGGCAGGGTCATGCTGCGCGCGGGGCGTCCACTGCTTTGCGGGCCCGGGCGGGAACGTTGGTGCACAACCCGTCCACGCCCCACGCGACGCAGCGGGCGAGGTCGGCCGGCTCGTCCACCGTCCACACGAACAGCTTCGCAGCGGCGTCGTGGAGCGTGCGCACTAGCGTATCGTCCGTGACGCTGCCCTCCTGCCACAGGATGGACGCCCCGGCGTCTTCCATCGCGTTGAGCGGCCGGACGAGATAGGAGCTCGAGAGCACGCCGCAGCGTAAGCCTCGCCGCTTTTCGCTGAGGCGCCGGACGATGCGATGATCGAAACCGTGGACGGCGTAGCCCGACGGGTTCGGTCCGCGATCCATGATCTCAAAGAGGCGCGCATCCCAACGCGGGTCGAGCGTCTTGACCTCAATGAACACCTGGAGGCGCGGGTCGATGGCGCCGAGGGCCTGCGACAGGGTCGGGACCGGCTCGCCGTTCTTGAGCCGCAGCCCGGCGATCGTTTGCGCGGTCGACTTGGCGATGTGCGTGCCGCCGATCGTCTCGTCGTGATGTACGATCAGCTCGCCGTCCGTGGTGCTATGGATGTCGAGCTCGACGCCGTCGGCGCCCTGCGGTGCCGCTGCCCGAAACGCCGCCAGCGAGTTCTCGAGCTCGATGCTCGAGGCGCCGCGGTGCGCGATGACGAGCGGCTTCACGAGAGGCTGTCGGCCTTCTTCGCCTCGATCCAGTCCGGCTCCTTTTCGATGCCATGCACCACGGCGATGTCCTCGGCGCGGGGGAGCACCCCGGCCAGATACGCCGGGTACTTGGCGTCGTCGAGGGGCTCCCCGTCCACCGTGAAGTACTTGTGGGCGTAGAGGCCGATGCGGCGGTTGAACTTCAGGTCGGGCACCTTGAGCTGCCGCTCGCGCTCCGGGATGAACATGTTGAGCCGCTCGACCAGCTTCACGATCTCCTGGCGATACAGCCCACGCGCATACTCGTTCAGTTTCGCCTTGTCCGGTTCCACGGCGTTTTCGCGCTCGTCGTAGCGACCCTTCAGCCCCCAGACGTAGGCCCAATGCGCCGACGACGAGTTGTCGGTGCCGAACAGATCGAAGGCCGTGGGGATCCACTTATAGAAGAAGCGCTGGATCACCTCGGGCGGCATCTTGCCCGCCTTCACGATGCGGAGCAGCCCGTTGTTACCGGTACCGAGGTGGAAGGATTCCTCTTTGAGCATCGGGCCCATCGAGCGCGCCAGCGGGTCGAACGCCGAGACTGACAGCATCTTGAGCTGGAACTTCCCGTCGCGGTCGATGAACTGCGTGTAGGTGAAGAAGTCGAGCCAATTGTCGACGATCTCGTTGAAGGAGCCGAGCAGGCGCTCGCCTTCGTCGGCGCGGCGGTCGAGCAGCTTGGCGGCCTCGCGCTTGCCTTCGTCGCCAAAGTAGGTGCACAACAGGTAGGACATCTGCCAGCCGTGACGCATCTCTTCGGTCATCACCCGCTGCAGCGACAGCAAGTCATAATCCGATGGCGCGTGCTGGAGCAGGTTTCGCTGCTGCTCGACCGATGCAAACTCCGTGTCCCCCTGGTAAACGATCAGGTTGAGGAGCGCGTCGCGGATGCGCTGGTCGGGGATGTGCATCACGGTGGGCCACTTGCGCTGGCCCTTGTAGTGCCCGAACTCGATGTGCGGCACCTCGGCGTCGCCGAACTTCGCGTCGAAGGTGAACGTCCGCAGCTCACCCTGCGGCAGGCCGATCGACTCCTGCCAATAGCGGAAGTAATCGATCCAGTCGTCGAAGTTGCCCAGCTTGCGAACCATCAGCGGCTCCGGATCAGGGTACGGGCGTCAGGAGTCTGGAACAGGACCGTCTGATCGGCGATCTCCAGGTCGAGCATCTCGGACAGCGTGCTGCGCTCCGAGCGATACAATGCGTCTTTCGCTTTGCGCACCGCGAGCGGCGGCATCGCCGCCCAAGTCTCCGCCAGTTTGCGCGTCTCCGCGGCGAGATCGGCGTGCGGGACGACGCGATCGAAGATCCCGAGTTGCGCGGCTTCGGCGGCCGACACCATGCGGGCGCTCCACACCAGCTCCAAAGCCTTGGAGATTCCCACGAGGCGGGGCAGGAAGTAGCTCCCGCCCCAATCGGGGACGAGGCCGAGCTTGTGGAACACCTGGCCGATCGACGCCTGGTCCGATGCGAGGCGGTAGTCGCAGGCGAGCGCGAGGTTCGCGCCGCCGCCGGCGGCGGGGCCGTTGACGGCGGCGAGCACGGGCTTCGGGGCCGAACGAATCAGCAGCGCGATCTCTTTGCCTGCCGCGACGAGCTTCGGACCGTCCTGCCCCAACACCGACAAATCGGCGCCGGCGCAGAAGGCCCGTCCCGCGCCGGTCAGGACGATGACGCGCACCGCATCGGAGGTCGCGACCATGCGCAACGCCTCGATCAAGTCGTCGCAGCTCTCCATGTCGAAGGCGTTGAGCTTCTCGGGCCGGTTCATCGTCAGCGTGCCGATCCCACCCGAGATCTCGACGAGGACGCGCTCGTATGCCGCCATCAGACGCGCTCCACGATCAGCGCGATGCCCTGACCGACGCCGATGCACATCGTCACTAAACCGTAAGAGGACTTCGTACGATGTAAGGCGTGGACCAAAGTCGTTAAAAGCTTGGCGCCGGTGCAGCCGAGGGGATGCCCCAGCGCAATTCCGCCCCCGTAGATGTTGACCTTGGCCGGGTCGAGTTTCAGGTCGCGGATGCAAGCGATGGCCTGCGCCGCGAACGCTTCGTTCAGCTCGATCAAGTCGATCTGGTCGATCTTGAGGCCGGCGCGCTTGAGCGCCTTCTGGGTCGCGGGAATCGGTCCCAGGCCCATGCAGCTCGGATCGACGCCTGCGACCGCGGACGCCACGATGCGCGCCAGGGGCTTCTTGGCATTTGATGTGACGAGAAGCGCCGCGGCTCCGTCGTTGATCCCGCTCGACGTCGCCGCCGTCACCGTGCCGTCCTTCTTGAACGCGGGCTTGAGCTTCGCGACGGCCTCGAGCGTCGTCCCGGTGCGGGGATACTCGTCTTTCTCGAATGTCGCCCCGTCCGGTAGGTTCACTTTTACGATTTCATCGGTGAATACGCACTTGTTCAACGCCTCATTGGCACGTCGTTGGCTCTCCACGGCAAAGGCGTCTTGTTCGGCGCGCGAGATCTTATAGCGCTCGGCCACGACTTCGGCGGTCTCGCCGAGCGAGATCGTCCATTCCTTCTTGAGGCGGGGGTTGGTGAACCGCCACCCCACCGTGGTGTCGGCCGTTTCGGGCGCCTTGCGGCTCCACGGCTCGCCCGACTTGAGCATGACGTACGGCGCCCGCGTCATGTTCTCGACGCCGCCCGCGATGAACGTCTCGCCCTCACCGGCCTTGATCGCCTGTGCGGCGCTCGCCACCGCTTGGAGTCCCGAGCCGCACAGCCGGTTCACGGTTTGCCCCGGCACCTCGACGGGCAAACCGGCGAGGAGCAGCGCCATCCGCGCCACGTTGCGGTTGTCCTCGCCGGCTTGATTGGTGCAGCCGAGGATCACGTCGTCGATTGTCTGGGGATCGACGCCCGAGCGCTCGACCACGGCCTTGATCGGGACGGCCGCGAGATCGTCGGCGCGCACACCAGCCAACGAGCCACCATGCTTGCCCACTGGAGTTCTGAGAGCCTCAACGACAAAGGCTTCCCTCACAGGGCGACCCACACGGTCTTCGTCTCGAGGTAGCCGTCGAGCGCCTCGCGGCCGAGATCCCGGCCAAAGCCCGAGGCCTTGAATCCGCCGAAGGGTGCCCCTGAATCGTAGAAGTTGTACGAGTTGATCCAGACGGTGCCGGCGCGGATCGCCTTGGCGGCGCGGTGGGCCTTCTGGATGTCTTTGGTCCAGATGCCGGCCGCCAACCCGTAGATCGTCTGGTTGGCGAGCTTCACCCCGTGCTCGAAATCGTCGAAGGTGAGCACGGCGAGTACAGGGCCGAAGATCTCCTCGCGGGCGATCGTCATCTCGGGCTGCACGCCGTCGAACACGGTGGCCTCGACGAAGTACCCCTTGCCATTCGGCTTCACCGCCTTGCCCCCGGCGACGAGCTGCGCGCCTTCGTCGACACCCTTCTTTACATAGGCGAGGACGCTCTCCTGCTGCTTCTTCGAGACGAGGGCGCCGAGGCGCGTGTTTTTGTCGAGCGGATCACCGGGGGTGAGCTTCTTCGCGCCGTCGGCGAGCTGCTCGATGACCTGCTGGTGCACCGACTTCTCCACGAGCAACCGCGAGCCGGCAGCACAGACCTCGCCCTTGCCGTAGAAGATGCCCGTCTGGGCGCCGCGCACCGCCGACTTGAGATCGGCGTCGGCGAAAATGATGTTGGGGCTCTTGCCGCCCAGCTCGAGCGTCACGCGCTTGTTCGTGTCCGCCGCGACCTTCATGATCTGGCGCCCGACTTCGGTCGATCCCGTGAAGGCGATCTTGTCGACGTCGGGGTGGCGCACCAGCGCCGCGCCGGCGGTCGATCCGCCTCCCGAGACGACGTTGAACGCTCCGGCGGGAAGTCCCGCCTCGAGCGCCACCTCGCCGAACAGCAGGGCAGTGAGGGGCGTCTCAGATGCGGGCTTGAGGATGATGGTGCACCCGGCCGCCAGCGCCGGCGCGAACTTCCAGCTC
>Ga0075426_10003286_pt1 | contig 11543 bp, 8 predicted proteins | sample SoiMethybrSBSTD5_FD_75304 | JGI IMG/M metagenome (GOLD analysis project Ga0075426, IMG submission 75304) | Bulk soil microbial communities from a Populus tree surrounding site in Tennessee, USA - Soil MetaG P. TD hybrid SBSTD5 | ecosystem: Environmental > Terrestrial > Soil > Tree plantation...
TTCGAAGCCCGCGCCACGCGACTGGACGTTGACGGACGAGTTGCCGCCGTAAGGCGTCCGCCGCGAGAATCGGTGATTCTTGTGTAGTGACCTCAGGCTCCTGCCAGCGATTCGCCCAACACCTGTTTTGAGACTAAGTACCAGCCCGATTCGACAACTCGGAACATTAGAATCCCGCGACGATGCCTCCGGACCGCGCGTGAAGCAGACGGTGCATCGCGGTTACATCGTCACGGCGATCTCCCGAGAACACGCGTCAGGAGAATGGCGCTCGCGTTGGAGCGCCGTAAGGGTCGTCGATGCATCTGAGGCGGACTCGAAGGCCGGCGACGTCGGCATGCCTCATCGCACCGAGTCCGACGCAGATGAGGCGGGTTTGCGCGAGGGCTGCGCCTGGGTCGACAGCCTCATCGATTGCGGGGGTACGGCTTGACCCCGTAATGTCCGAATATTCGGCCGACCTGGCTTTCGTGCACGAGCCCGAGAGAGGACGGTAAGCTCGTCGGATGAAGAAGATCGCGAGGCTCATTGTGCGGATGGCGAAGGAGGAGGTGTCATGGAGGTTCCTGCTTAGAAGGTGTACTCCACCGCCGCGTACAGGAAGTGGCTGTCCTTGTGCGGGCCGGTTTTCTCGAAGAAGTCGCCGGCAGAAAAGTAACTGTATCCGCCGTAGAGCTGTAGATGTCGCGTGACGTTATACGTGGCCAGGAAATCGGTCTCGGCCCCGACGTACCGCGCCGTCGTCCCGGTCCCGGGCCGGAGAACGCCTCCTGCCTTGTTGTAGACGGCGTCGTGATCAGATGCGCGCCAGAAGAAGTACTGCTGAAGCGACAGCGTGAGGTTGCGAACCGGCGCAACGATCACACCTCCATTGCCGCTGATGACGTTCTGCCGCCCGATGTAGTCGATGTACCCGAGGAAGGCATGGGCGTCCGGGTAGAGTTGGTTGTACGTGTTGACGGTGCCGCCAGGACGACGGTCGCCGCTCGCATAATCGAATTCGATGTAGACACGAGCGAGCCATGGCACCCGCGGCGTGTATCCGAGCACTGCGGTGAGCATCCCGGCCGCAATGTCGTGGCTTCCGATCGACCCGAACTGGCCTGCCGCCTCCACGTCGAAGTCGAGGTCCGTCTGGCCGATCTTGCCTGCGGTCCGCCCTCCGAGCGTGTGGCGGATCTCTCTCCCCGAGGTGCCGTTGAAGGTGGCGTTCGCGTTGTTGACGCCGAGCCAGTAGAGGTCGATTTCCCCATACAGGGGCCGGACCGTGCCGGATGCCGGCGCCCGTCCAACGGCCGCGGTCGGGCGCGTGGCGAAGACGCCGAAGAGCTGTTGATCGATCGTCGACTCGTTGAAGCGGTACTTGTGAACGATGGGGACTGCCATTGCCCAGAACGGCGTGATTGTCCAATCCCAGGCGCGGACGTACGCGGCGGCGCCGTCGAAGGTCTTCGGGACGTTCGAGAAGTCGCCGGGCCCGACGAGGCGCTGCGATCCAAAGAGCAGCTCCTGACGACCACCGCGCAGCGTCGCGCTCGCCCGCTCGCCGAGCGGGATCATGATGTCGGCGAAGCCGTTGAGCAGGTCGAATTCGTCGACATACGCGGTTGTCCGACCGCCCTCGAGATCTCGGTCCAGCGTGAACGCGCTTTTCCCCTCGGCGAAGACGCGAAAATAGCGAGTCACGTGGAGGTCGGTGTTGAGACGAAACCGTGACAGCAGGTAGGCGTCGGTGTCGTCAGGCTTCGAGGCTCCGAACAGAAAATGCCGGAAGTACTCCGCGCGCTCGCGGACCTGGCCACCAAGGCTGAGCCATACCGACTGGTCGGGCGTCAGAGGCATGAACTTGAAGCGATCCCAGAAGTCATCCGTCGCGCCCAGATCCACGCCCTCCAAGACGGACCAGTCTTCGTTGAATCGCGCGGCCGACCCCGTTTGAAGCGCCGGCCGTTGCAACTCTGTCGGCGGTTGCATCGCCTGGGCAGCCGCAGGCCCCGCGCCGTAGCAGAATGCGGGCAGCACTGCGGCTCCGATCAGAGCCAGGCAGCAACGACGGGAGGAGAAATGCATGTCACGCCCCCTGTTGTCCAACTAGGACGTTGGCCGTCGCGGCGCTCCGGTCTCCAGCGCACGAAGCGGTCGCCGCAATGTATCAGGACGTGGCCGCGTCCCGACGGGGCGCGAACGGACTCACGACTCTCGATAGACGATCGTTGGCACGGTGCGGCGGCAGCTCGAGCACGAAGATCCGCGATGGAAGTCTGGATCAGAGTCGAGGAGCATTCTGATCGCTGCGCGCATATCAGTCAGGCTGGTGGCGCACGCGGCGGCGAGGCAGGCGTCACACAGCGCATCGGCGGTTACGCTCGATAGCAAACGCCGCAGAGCCTCGACGGTGGACACATATCCTCTCCGGTGGCGCGGCCCGACTTTAGATTCGCGGCCGGCCAATCGTCAACAGATTCTGCAGCACTCCGCCGATAGCACGGTGACTCGGCCGCAGATGAAAACACCTTGGCTTATTAAGAGATCTTCATGAGCTGTCGTAGGACAATTGTCGCCAACTTCAGCGCTTCCATCCCGTTAGGATGCAGACATGACGCGCCATCGCAGGGATCGTTGGAGGACGATCGCGGCCCACATTCTCGGAATTCTCATCCTGGCGATCGGACTCGTCTTGTTGGCTTGGTGGGAATTGGGGCGTACATGCATACGCTGGGCGACTTCGTCGGGGCACAAGATCTGCGCTGAATATAGATAGCGACGCAGGGAAGGACTCGCACGCGATTATCGCGTAAATGGGGGCGGAAGCGATCGAGAGACGGAACCAACTCAGACGCGTCGACGCAGCCAATTGACGATACGAGACCGATAGTAGTAAACGGGAAGCGCGAGCGCCGTGACGACGGCACTTAATAACAGCAGTTGAGTATATTCGGCCCCTGCGACCCTCGCCCCGCCAGCGGATAGCACCCATGTCCCTGGCATCCGACCCAATGTCGAGACGAGAGCAAACACCCAGAAAGGTAAAGGGCTTACACCAAAGAGGTAACACAATGTGTCTTTTGGCAGGCCGGGAACAAGGAAGATGATGAAGCATAAGATCGCGCCCTCGGCCTCAACAATGAAGTCGAGACGTTGCCAGACTGCCGGGCTCGTCATTCTTTTCACGAATGGCGCCCCGAGACGTCGTCCGAGCCAGAAGGCGAACAGAGAACCGATCGTGAGCCCGACACTTGAATAGATGAATCCGAGCCGCTGACCGAATACGAAACCACCAAGTAATCCCGTCACATCGCCAGGAATCGGTGCTATGACAACCTGCAACGCCTGAATCAGTATGAATGCTAGCGGCGCGAATATGCCCCACCGTTCCAGCATCGCCCGCATAAAGTCATGATCGTTATAGAGGCGAAATAACCACTGATAGATCGCAGCGTCGGTCCACACCAGCCACGAACCGAACACCAGGATCACCACGAGAGCGGCGGTGAGGATGATCAAACGGTACTGAAGATCGCGACGGTCTTTGTTCATCGCCGCCAAATCTCGTCGAGTTGCGCCGACATCAACGTCGGGACGTGGCAGGCACATCGACCTCACCCGCAGGGAAACTTCGGCACGTTCGACGTTGCCACACCGCGATAGTCTCCCGTTCGTCCACGCGACTCGACCGGGGTTGCATCGGGCCGACCACGGAGATGGAGGCTATCTGTACTCAGCGCAGATCCGATGCTCTGCTGCGTTCGCCCAGCGCACACTTTCGCTTAAGGCGCGATGGCCACCATCCCTCATCGTAGTAGCAGAGCCGCACGCCGTCCGCATTAAGTGCCGCAGATGAAGAAGTCTTCACGCGTGCTTCCGAAGCGATCGCTCGTGTCATGGCACGATACATCGTCCGATACAATTCGCGTTGCCTTAGCGCGGCGCAACGGTTCACACTGTTGGTAGCGAGGCGTAACCCCTACGCCTCGCCCGCAAGGTTGCGTTGCTTCTGCGTTCCGGGCGGCGGGAGACGGAAGGGCGTCCCCGCCGCTCGTCATATGCATCTGGGTCTCCAGCTCGCTTGCGCGAACGGCAAGGATTCCGAGCGTCCTCATCGGGCGTCGTCTACATCACGCGATGTGCCGGAGAGCGCCGCTTCGGATAAAACGCCGGGGAGGCGTTGATCGCCTCCCCGGGAGTGCTGAAGTAGCCGGAGGCAGACGTCCCTCGTCGCGCTGAGCTACCATCGCCACCAGCGTGGCACATGCTGGTCGTCCGGGTACGGGTCGAATCCGATCCTGAGCTAGCCGGGTGCGACCGTGACTCCCTCGGTCGTGTATGCGTCGACCTCAAACTGATTGCGAAACACCGTGGAGAATAGCTTCTCGATATGAATCATGGCGTCCCGCTTACTGCCGAAGTGAATTGGGATTCCGAATGCATCGCAGAGTTCTTGCGATCGCCCGTTGGGATAACTGATGTGAATCATGTGGTGATGGTGACTACGCAGCTTCATGACGACCCCCCGTCGCGGCATCGGCACGTGGGCGAATAACCAGTGGGCGGCACCGGGCTGCCGAGACACTACGGACTCTGTCATGCGCAACCACTTGTGACGCCAACTTGTGAAATCATTTGCGGCGTCCTGCGCCATCAGGTGCCGCGTCATCATACGCTGTGCTCGTGGTTTGAATCCCCACCGCCTCAACGTCATCAAGTTCGTCGGTGACCGTGAAGAAAGTCTTAAGCGGACCTGACGCATTCTTCACGCGTCGGCGTACTAAACGAGAGTTTTCGGGCCGACGGGACATCGCGCGTCGCGCCTCTGCTGGACGATGCGTAGCAGGACAGGCAGAACAACGAGCGCGGCGGCCAGGCTGGCGATCGTACCCAGCGTGAGAAGCAGGCCCAGCCCGAACATGCCGCGATGCTTCGCCACCATGAGGCTGCCGAAACCCGAAACTGTGCTGAGGCCGGCGACGAGCACGCCCATGACCGTGCTCCGGGCGACCAGCGGACCGTGCTGGCTGCGGTCTTCCATGAAACGGACCACGACGGCCATACCGTATTCACACGCGGAACCCAGGATCAGCGGCAGGCCGAAGATATTGCCCAGCGTGAACTTGAGGCTGAAGACGTACATGAGCCCGACCGTCCACAGGAGGCCAAGCCCGAGCGGCAGCAGCGCGAGGCACGCCTCGTGCACCCGGCGGATCGCCAGTGCGATCACGAGGGTGACCAGCACGACCGCGTAGAGCGTCCCCCGCCGATAGGCGCGCTCCATGAGGCGGATGGACTCGTAGGTGATGACTGGCGTCCCCGTCGCTTCCGGATCCACCCGGTGCAGCTCCGTCACGTATGATCGGGCGCCGTCGCGGTCCCAGATGTTGATGGAGGGATGGATCTGGAGCAGAAATAGCCCCTTGGCGTCGTTGTAGTAGCGGTGCTTGAGGTCTGGCGGGACGTCATCGAGCCCGACACGCTTTGGAGCGAGGTTGGACTGCAGCCGCTGAATGCTGCGCACGAAGTCGCCATACAGCGGTTGCTGGAATGCTGCCAGCGTGTTCCGCACACTGTCCGGATCGCCCTGCCGGATCCTATGGATCAACCAACGGATGTCGTCGGTGAGCTTGCCGAGTCGCCGTTTGCCCTCACCGCTGGAATCCGCCTTCGCGATATCGAGCCGCCGGTCCAGGGTCTCGAGGCCGGCGAGCAGGCGCGGCACGTCGATTGATCGAGGACGTGCGATGCGCACGGGTGCCACGATCGGCGCGAAGTCGTGGATGATCTTCTGCTTCGCTTCCTGCTCCGCGGGAATCATATCGAGGACCGAGTGCACTTCGGAGACGCTGGATAGTTTCTCGAACGCGATCTGCTTCTCGCGCAGCGCTTCGAGCGAGGACGCCGTGGCGAGCCCAGCGAAGCCCGAGCGCCCGGATGTCGAAAGGATACGCTTCTCCCACACGACCGATTCCGTGCCTTCCGCCTGGAGGTTGAGCAGGTTGTAGTCGAAGCTGACGCTGCGCAGACTCCACAGTGACAGCGCGCTGAGGCCCACGGCCACCGCGAGCACCGCGCGCGGAGACAGGGCCAGGCGCTCGACGAGGGGCACCTCGATGCGCGCAACGCCGACGGCGCGGGGTGTGGCGGGCCGCACGCGTTCGGCGTGACGGCGATCGATCAGCACGAGCGCGGCGGGGAACAGGGTCATCATTGCCAGCCAGGAGAACAGAATGGCGGTACCCGCGATGATGCCGAGTTCCTGCACGCCGCGGAAGTCGGTCAGCGCGAGCACGTAGAACGTGCCGGATGCGGTGGCCGCGCCGAGGAGCATCGGCGGGCCGGTGCGCGCGGCGGTGATCTCGAGAGCCTCACGCAGCGTGCGTCCGATGAGCCGCTCTTCCTCGTAACGGAAGAGGACGTAAATTCCATAGTCGATGCCGATTCCGATCACGATGGAGACGAACATCACCGAAAAGAGCGAGAGGTGACCGATGGCGAGTGTCGTAAAGCCGATGGCCCAACAGAGGCTCACGGCGAGCAGCGCGCACATCACGATCGGCTTGCCGACACGCCGGAACGCCGCGAGGAGCAGGCCCAGCGTGAGCGCGAACGAGACGACGCTCGCCACCTGGCTGTCGCGGAATGCCGACACCATCTCGTCGTTCGCGAGCGCGGCCTTGCCGGTGACGCCGACGCGAATGGCCGGAAATTGCGACCGCAAGCCGCGAATGACGGCTCGCACGCCGTTGATCACGTCCTCGTCGACTGTGAAGCTGCCCTCCCGGCTCTCGGGCAGTGCCATGATGAAGAGCAGGCGTTCGTCGTCGGAAAGGAAGTAGCCGGCGCTACTGTCGTCGGTGGCCATCGAGAAAAACGTCGACCACGGTGATCGGTAGCGGTCCGCTCGCTGGAACCGCGTGGACAGCTGGCCGACGAGATCCTCGATGAAGCGCAGGTCGTTCTCGGTTCTCGTGTTGTCGCCCAGGCCGAGGTCAAAAAAGCCCGTGGCGAAGGAGCGGGCGATCTGTGTGGCCAGGCCGTCGACGAGCTGATCGACGGTTGGCCGGGCCGCGAAGCTCTCCATGAAGTCCTGGTAGTCGAAGAGCCGATCGCGGATCTCCTGGAGCTTCTGTGTGGGGAGATAGAGGAGCGCCCGTCCCTCGAACGGCGTGGCATCGATCCGGTACGTTGCGTTGCTGAGCGGGATCCTGCGCTCACGGAGCTCGCGCACGAGCCGGGCGGCGTACGCCTTCGCGTCCTCCAGCGCCGGCGCCTCGACGACGATGATGAGCTCGTCGACGTCACCGAACAGTCGCTCGTACTCCTGGAACCGCGACATGTCGGCGTGCCCGCGCGGCAAGAGATCGGCGGTTGAGGTCGCGAAGGTCAGCCTGGCGAACGCCAGCCAGACGGAAAGCGCGGCGAGGGTGACGCCCAACGCCAACGTCAGAACGGGCCACCGACAAGCGGCCCGCACCAGCTGCTGCAGCATCATTCCCCCTTGGGTGTCGGCGGCGGACGATGGTTCGTCACCAGCGCATAGGTCGGGCTGTCGAGGAGCAGATACGACTCACGCGGTAAAGGACGGCGGCTCGTGAGAAGGAAGATCGGCCGTGGCGATCGCCAGAGCTCGTCCAGCTGCGCCGACGTCAAGCTCAGGGGCGAGTCAGGGACCTGCCGAAAACCGAACGCGAGATCGGTGCTGTCCTTGTCGACGATATACGTCGGGCGTCGCGTGTAGAACGTCACACTCATCGCGTCGTCGTAGAGTCCCTGTACGACGACATGCGCGTCATTTTGCCAGTGTTGCGTGATGATCGTCGCGGCATCGCGCTGAGAACGGTTGGCGCCGAGGGACTCGGTCGCGCGGTCGACGAACATGAGCGCGGGGAGCAGAAAGGCGATCCACAGCCAAAACGCGAGCCGCCCACGACCGGCGCGGGCCGCGGCCCAGGTGCTCAGTCCGAAGGCCAGCAGCAGGATCGAGAACGGCCGGGCGAGTCGAACCGCTTCCTCCACGAAGAGGCGAGCCTGTTCGGGATGCTCGCGGTAGTGTCCATCGAGCGTCGCGACGACGCGGCCGAAGACGACAGGCGGCGCTGACAAGAAGGCCACGGGGAGCATTGCCACTCCAAGAGCCACGATGAGCATGGCCGGCACGATAAGCGCGGCTCGGCGCTGCGCATCCTCGGCGAGCGCGTGCCAGTACCCGCCGATGACGACGGCCAACGCAGGAATCGCGGGGAGTCCGTACCGCTCGAGCCGCGAACGCGCCACGCTGAAAAAGCCGATGACGAGCGTCGCCCAGATGAGCGCGAGTGTGGGACGGGCCGTCGTCTTGCGGCACCAGAGCAGCGCGCCGGGGAGGAAAAGCGACCAAGGCAGGAACCAGAACAGGCTCGCGCTCCAGAATGCGGGCAGGGACAGCGGGACGTAGTCGACTGGCTCGCGCACGTTGAGGAACCGATAGATGTGCTCGTTGATCACGTAGAAATGCACGAACGCCGGGTCGCGGAGCGCTAGGGCCACGTGCCAGGGAAGGAACAGGCCGAGCAAGATGACCGCGCCCCAGACTGGGCGCAGCCGCGCGATGATCGTGGCGTCGCGGGTAACAACCAGGTAGATGACAACCGCGCCGAACGGTATTACCAAGCCCAAGAAGCCCTTTGTGAGTCCAGCGGCGGCGGCGCCGAGATAGAAGAGAGCCCAGCCGTCCCGGCCGCGGCTGGCTTGCGTAAGACCGAGCAAGGAGACAGTGAGGCACAGAACGAGCAGCGCGTCAGGAAAGCTGTAGCGCGCGTACGTCACGGGGCCAACCGCGCTCGCGTAGATCAGTCCTGCGAACGTCCCACCGCCTGCGCCGAGCAGAATTCGCGCGAGCACGAACACGACGAGGGTCGTCGTCACGTGCGCCAGCGCCGAAGGCAGCCGCGATGCGAACTCGTTGACGTCGAATGCGCGATACGACAGCGCGATGGTCCAATAGAACAACGGCGGTTTCTCGTAGTAGGGAAGCGTGTCGAGGCGAGGCTGAATCCAGTCGCCGCTGGCCAGCATTTCTTGCGCGACGAGCGCATAGCGCGCCTCCGCATCGAGCAGCGGACGCCGACCTAATCCATGCAGAGTCATCACCGCTGCGACGACGACACACAGGCTGATGCCCGCCGCGATGCCGCAGCGACGTCGCGCGAGGGTCACCGCGGCGAATTGGATGCGGGGAACAGTCTCATAGTCGACGTGCTGGTGCATCGAGGAGTGCTATCATCGCGTCATTGTAACTAATCGAATCTTAAGGAATCTTAAGGAGACAGTGCGGCCGGTTTGTGGTCCGATCCCCGCTAGCCTGTGACCACTCCACGGCTCTTCGCTCCTGACCCTGCGACGTTCCCCTCCGCTCGCACTGTCCCCTTCTCGCGCCCGTCCATCGGCGACGAAGAAATCGAGGAGGTCGTTCGCGTCCCGAAGCCTCCTCTCGCTGCCGCTCTTTCCCTCTCTCGAGGAGAAGGACCAGGACGATGTCATTGATAGTGTCCGGCGTATCGTCCGCGCGCGACGTCGCTGAGCGTCCGGCCTCCGGGCCGTCGCTGAGCGTGATCATTCCGGTCTTCAACGAAGAGCAGAGTATTCCCGAGCTCTATCGCCGACTCGCCGCGGTCCTCGCGACCATGACAGAGCCGGCCGAGATCGTATTCGTCAACGACGGGTCGACGGACGAATCCGAACGACTCCTCGACGTGATTCAGCGATCGGACCCTCGAGTGACGCTGGTGAATCTCGCATACAACGCGGGCCAACACGCCGCCGTGCTCGCGGGTTTTCGTGTCTCGCGCGGCGACATCGTCGTCACCCTCGACGCCGATCTCCAAAACCCACCCGAGGAAATTCCGAAGCTCCTCACGAAGATCCGCGAAGGATTCGATGTCGTCGGCGGCCTTCGCCAAGCTCGCAAGGATGCTCTCAGTCGAAAGGCACTCGGCACGCTCGTCCGCGTGTTCTCCAATCACCAGGCCGATTACGGGTGCATGCTCCGCGCCTATCGTCGAAAGGTCGTCCGCCGCGTCCTCCGCGTAGGCGACCGCTCGCTGTTCATTCCGGCGCTCGGCGCGATGCTCGCTCGGCGTGTGACTGAGGTGCCCGTGGCTCACGAACCGCGGCGGTTCGGTCATTCGCGGTACTCGATGCTCCGGCTCATGCGGTTGGGTTTCGACTGGCTAACCGGGTTCTCGATGGTTCCGATTCAAATCGTCAGTCTCGTCGGAATCGTCACGACCGTCGGCGGATTCGTCTTCGGCCTGGGTCTCCTCGCCGGGCGCGTTCCCGTCAAACCCGACCTTGGGCCCGTCTTCGCGTTGTTCGCGGTGTTGATCATCCTCCTCGGCGTCGTTCTCCTCGCCGTCGGCCTTGTCGCAGAGTATGTGGGGCGTATCTATCTCGAAGTTCGACGTCGCCCGCGCTACGTGATCGAGTCGGTTCGCCCGGGGGGCCGGGGGACACGCCCGTGAGTCGGCTCCGAAACATCGTGTTCGCATACCACGCTATCGGTGTTGTTTGTCTCGAAGAGCTGCTGGCCACGGGCGATGAGGTTGCTCTCGTGATCACGCACCGAGATCGACCGGACGAGAACGTCTGGTGGCCGTCGGTTCGCGAGCTGGCCGTGCGTCACAGCATTCCGGTGCTCGAAGATGCGGACGTCCACTCGCCCGATCTCGCTGCCCGCCTGCGTGCTCACGCGCCGGATTTCCTGTTTTCATTCATGTATCGAACGCTGCTGCCTCGCGAGCTGCTCGAGATTCCGCGTCGCGGAGCGTTGAATCTTCATCCTTCTGCGCTACCCAAGTATCGGGGAAGGTCGCCCCTCAATTGGGTCCTCGTGCACGGAGAAGCGGAGACCGGCGTCTCCCTGCACTACATGGTCGAGAAGCCCGACCGGGGCGATGTCGTGGCGCAGCGTCGGTTTCCGATCGGCGACCAGGATACGGCCCTGTCCCTCCATCGTTGGGCGACGGGCGAGGCTCGGAAGCTGTTCCGCGAAACCTACCCGTGCCTGCGCGAAGGGCGAGCGCCGCGGATGCCTCAGGATCAGCGCCACGCGTCCTATTACGGTGGCCGGACGCCCGAAGACGGCAGGATCGAATGGCATTGGCCGGCGCGAAGGATCTACGACCTGCTCCGAGCGGTCACGCACCCCTATCCGGGCGCGTTCACCATTCACGCGGGTCGCCGACTGTTCATCTGGTGGGGACGACCAGAAGAGAATCGGCTCGATCTTCCGCCAGGGCGCCTGGAGGTTGTGGCGGACGGCGTCCGCGCCGGGACCGGACGGGGGGCATTGCGCCTCGAGCGAGTTCAGGTCGAGGGCAAGCCGGAGACTGATGCACGAGAGTGGGCTGCCGCGGTCGGGGCCCGGAGTGGACACCAACTGGGAGAGTGCGTATGAGAGTGCTCGTTACCGGGGGAGCGGGCTTTCTTGGCTCACATCTCGTCGACGCGTTTCTTGACCGCGGAGATGAGGTGTTCGTCCTGGACGAGGGGCCGACGGCAAAGCTGCAGCATCG